>Ga0058868_1498435_pt1 | contig 18919 bp, 4 predicted proteins | sample TNRReaAerobicRNA_2_FD_59631 | JGI IMG/M metagenome (GOLD analysis project Ga0058868, IMG submission 59631) | Wastewater treatment Type I Accumulibacter community from EBPR Bioreactor in Madison, WI, USA - TNR Reactor, Time F- 52min-Aerobic_ RNA... | ecosystem: Engineered > Bioreactor > EBPR >...
CGCGCATCGACATCGCAGGATCTATTTCCCAAAATAGCGGAGGACTCGGGCTGACTGTCATGGGAGGGGGAGGCCTGACGCTCTCGGGAACAGAGGCCAACACTTACACTGGAGCAACGATGGTATTTAACCGTGGCTTCAGCGATGCGGGCAATCCTTCTTTGGTGCTGGCGAAGGCTCCTTCCCTCTTTGGCGGTGTGGCCGGCGGAACCAATCTGCAGCTCACCACCACTGCTGCCAGCAATAGTGCCACCATTGTGGGGGATGTCCGCAATTTGCTAGCCCAAGGAATGCCCCTCTCTGCCAACGCCAATCTTGTCGTGGGCACTGTGATCACTGGGATGTCTTACAGTTCACTTACGAATCTGACAACGATCACGCTTTCAGCCAATGCCACGACGGACTCCGCCTCGGTGGCAACGACATACGGGTCATACACCAACACCATTGCGGCGCAATCCTCCACCGCCACCACCACGCTCAACAGCAAAACCGTGACCCTCACCAACGGGGCGAATACCAACAACTTCTATGTCGGCATGCCGGTCACGGGAAACTCGCGCATCCCGGCTGGTGCTGTTGTTGAGTCCATTGTGAATGGGACCACTTTCACCATTTCTCTGCCTGCCTCTGCGGCGGGCACTAGCATCGCGACCACTTTTGCCACGGATCGGCATATCACGACAAACAGCACTGCTGGCATGTATGTTGGCATGCCGGTCTCAGGCGCAAACATTCCTGTGGGTTCGGTGATTTCCGCCATCACAAGCACCACTCGTTTTGCGATCTCACAGGCACCGACCACGGTCGCCAATGGCACTCCGGCGGTTTTTGGTGTCAGCGTGGCCAATGGCGCGATTCAAGGGGATCTCATCATCGGCGGGGTCAGTCGTGGGATGGGGCAGGTCGTGGGTGCTGGTAACAATACCGCTGTCGTCCATCTCGGCGGCAGTGAGCAGATCGCCGACACTTCAGTGATCCGCTTCGATGCAGCAGCCAATAACAATACTTATTTCAAAATGCTCGGGTTCAACGAGACCGTTGCCGGCATTTCGGACTACACCGCCAATGGACACATTGAAAACACGGAAGGTGAGTTTTTCAACGTGGATAGCACGCTGACCTTGAACACCAGCGGTACGCAGAGCTTTAACGGCATCCTCCGTGATCGGGCCAACAGCAACGGCAGAGGTGTGATGAACCTTGTGATTGCTGGCAACGGCACTCAGATTCTCTCTGGCGGAGGCATCACCTACTCTGGAAGCACCACGATCCAAAGCGGGGCCACGCTGGCGCTGACCAACACGACTGCTTTTGGCAATGGGATCGGAGGAACCGTCGGGAACCGCACCATCACCAGTGCTGGTACCCTGGCGTTCCGTGATTTCACCGCCGGCTACACCTTCGGACGCCTTCTTCTGGGGGGGCGGCTTGAGCGCACAGGCGGAACCGCAAACGTGGGACTGACAGGTGCTACTAATTTCACCTCTAACGTTGCCTACACAGCAGGCGATCCGCTGATGACTCTGCCTTCAGGCACCACCACCGCCGGCCTGGTGCCCGGAATGTATGTCTCCGGGGTCGGGATTCCTCTGGGAACCAGAATCCAGGAGATTCTCAGCAGTTCGACGTTCACACTGACAGCCGCGCCCACCACCTCCACGCCTGTGGGGGGGGACTGGCTTGCTTATCGTGGTTATGTGACCGGCGGTGTGGCCGTGCTGAATGCAGGTGGAACCACTTCCTTCTCACCAAGCACTTATATTCTCAATGCTGGCAATGCCCCCACCGAGTTTCAGGTGGAAGGTGGCAACTTCGACATTAACGGCGCTGAGGTGCTGACCCAGGTCAGTTGGAGTGGCCGGGTGGTGGTCCAGGCTGGCTCGCTCAACGTGATCGGCACCGGCACGATTGGCAATCTCCAGACCACAGGGGCGCGTCTGACCATCAGTGGCAACAGCTCGGTGGCAGGAGATGTAAACTTGGTAGGTAGCAGTCTGCTCCTGTTTGGAACGAGCGGGACCATCGGCTCTCCGACAGCGATCAATATCTCTGGCGCGGGGGACACGCGGTCAGGGCAATTATCCGGTTTGGAAATCCAAAACAGCGGTGTCGGCAATTCTAACCGAATTGGCGACGCTGTGCCGATCAATTTGAATGCAGGCCGTTTCATGTTCCTTGGCTTTGGCTCCACTGGTTCGGAGAACTTCTCTGAAACCGTTGGTCTCTTGACTTTACAAGGGGGGGCGAACGCCATTTACACAGTGCGGAGCAATTTGCCAACCGGGTCTAACACCCTGAATTTTGCCGGTCTTGCGAGCAGCCGTGCTCCTGGATCGGTGCTGGTCTTCACGGAGAGCGCTCTGGGGCTGTCCACCGGAAGCCAGGTGAACTTCACCAGCGCTCCGACGCTTCAGAACGGCATCATCGGTGGCTGGGCCTATGTGGGTAATGAATTCGCCACCCTCAATGGCACGTCTGTGACAGCGCTGACTTCCTATTCCACCAATAGTTTCGTAAGTGGTGTGAATGTCAAAATCAATGGTTCTGCCAGCGCTCTCCAACGGACCGTGTTGTCCAGTGTTGACGTCAATTCGCTGAATCTTCAGGGTGGTTCGGCCGTCACCATCAACCCAGGCCTTGTGCTTACGGTTAACACAGGTGGCTTGCTCAGTCCCACCACGTCTTCCATCACCGGGGGGAGCCTGACTGCCGGGAGTGTTTCTGGCTACGACCTGCTGGCGCATGTGACAGGAGCTGCCACTCTGAACATCAACAGTTTGATCACAAACAACGGTGGCAACGCAGTCTCACTGGCGAAGTCCGGCCAAGGCACCCTGGTGGTCAATCCCACGTTCAGCCGAGCCGCCACCTACACCTCGGGTGTGAATACGGTCAACATGGTGGGAGGTGCCACGACTTCGGACATGATGGTGGGTGCGCTGGTCACTGGCGCAGGCATACCGGCTGGCACGGTAATAGCCAGCATCAATGGTGCCAGTCAAGTCGTCCTTTCCAATGCTCCGCTGCAGAATGGCACGAACTCAAGCCTTACGTTTACGCTATTGAATTCCTATACTGGTAAAACATATGTCAACGAGGGCATCCTCCAGATTGCACGCGAGACAGATCTGGGCTCCAATCCCGGCGGGTTTATCACAGACCAGCTTGTGATCAACGGTGGCGTGCTGCGTGTCACAAACGACATGGTGATTGATGACGAGAACCGCGGCATCACCATAGGCTCTGCGGGTGCTCGCATTTCCGTGGCCGATAACCGCACCCTGACGATCAGTTCGGTCAACACCATCAACGGCTCCGCTGGAACGCTGTTCCTCAACGCGTCCGCCAATAACACGGGTAATTTGGTCATTGAAGGTAACAATGACCTTTCCGGTGGCATCGAAACTCTCGGAGCCAGTGATGTACGGACCGGCACCCTGGCGTCCTCGTTTAACAGCGGGAGTAAATTCGTGACAGTTGCCACCACCGCAGGACTCGAAGTCGGGTCCACAGTTTCAGGTTCTAATATTCCGGCGGGCACTAAGATTGAGAGGATTGTCAATGGTACAACCTTTGAGTTGACTGCTGCCGCCGAAGCAACTCGTGTGGGACAAAATCTCACTTATGGAGACTTCAATGCGATCAAGCTCACGGGTGACAACACCATCGGGCTCATCCGTCTGCTCGGCTCCGAGATGGTGCTCTCCGGCAACAATACGCTGACAGGCAATATCATCATCAACAGTGGTCTGCTTAGAATCGGAGGAAACAACGACTTCTCTGGAGATGTGAGAATGCAATCTGGTGAACTCCGGATCGAGAGCGCCAACGCCTTGAACAGATCGGGTGGTTTTGGGCTGAGTATTTCCAGCGGCATTTTCAATATGAACGGGAACTCCGTCACGCTCTCATCACTGTCTGGTGGGGGGATCATCACCAACGATGGGACTTCCAGCGCGGTTCTCACCGTGAACTCGAACGCAGACCTGACTTTCAACGGCTTTCTTTACAATGGTTTGAGCACCGACAGCCCGCTCTCGCTGGTCAAGACCGGGCTGGGAATTTTGACGCTGGGCGCTGGCAATGTTTACAGCGGTCCGACAGTCATCCAAGGCGGCGGCATTGTGGTCTCCAGCCTCAACTCTGGCAGTTTTGCCAGCAGCATTGGTTCGTCAACCAAAGCAGCTGAAAACCTTGTTTTGGACAATGGCATACTGCGTTTTGTCAGTGGTACAGCCTCGTTCACTGACCGCTCATTCACGATGGGGGTGGGTGACAATGCTGCGACAATTGTGGCTGACGGAACACGCACAAGTGCCGCTTTGAGCATCGGAGATGCTGGCTTTTCGCCTGCCGTGGCCTACCTAGGATCAGGAAATCGGACGTTGACCCTCAGCGGTTATAATGTGGGGACCAACACGTTTAACTTAGCGCTTGCTGACGGGGCCGGCGGCGCCACGTCGCTCGTCAAAAATGGTCTTGGCACCTGGGTGCTCGGAGCTGCCAGCACCTTCACGGGAGAGACCAGAATCAACGCGGGTATATTGGCAGTCACGGTTGACGGGGCCTTGGGCGGGGCCGGCGGCGCGGGAGTGGTTATTGCGGGAGGCACCAATGGCAGTGCGCTTCCAGGCGGTCTGAATGGAACCTTTGAACTTCGTAATGTCAATTATGACACTTTTGATTCGATCTACCTGTCCGGTGGCACCCTTGCGGCCTCGCAGGGAATCAGTTCATGGGCGGGATCTGTGTTTGCCGCAGGAGTCTCCAATATCTTTGTGGCGGCGAATTCATCGCTCACTGTGAAAGGAACCCTTGGGGGGGGCGGTTCCATTACGCAGTTGGGAGATGGTGTCCTGGTGCTTAGCGGGCAGGTTGATACTAACACTCGGAACGGCATCACCGCATCCAATCCAGACTACAATCTGCTGGCGGGAACGCTGCGTCTCGACTATGCCGCTACCAATAACAACAATAGCAAGTTGGCGGATACTGGCAGGCTTACTCTGGGTGGTGGCAGGCTGGGTGGAGTGTTGCAACTGACCGGTGGTTCACATTTGGAGACTGTGCTTGCCACCACTCTGAATCCAGGCAGCAATCAGGTCACCAGGCTCACGGGCGCTTCGATGCTTCGTATGAATGCGATCACGCGCAGCACCGGTGCCACGATCAAATTTAGCGATAACGACGTGGCCAGCACAGACACCAACAATGTCGTCGGCATTCTTGGTGCTTGGGCGACAGTAGGCGGTTCGGACTGGGCCATCAAGAGCACCACGAGCGACACTGGCGGCACCATCACAGCGGGCGGCCAGGACGGCCTGATCCGCGCCTACACTGCTTACACCCCGAGCCTAGCCACCAATGACTGGGTGCTGACCAGCACCACTGGCAACATGAACGTCACTGGTGACAATACTCAAACCGCCCGTAGTGCCAATACTCTGCGTTTCTTCACCCCAGACGGGGTTGATTTCGAGCGCCGCGTCACTCTGCACGGCGCCAACTTGCTCAATGCCGGTGGCATCCTGGTTTCCTCGAACATGGGTTCCACGGCGGTGCTGATCGACGGGTCTGGAACACTGACGACCGGGCGCCAGGGCACTCTAGTGGCGGACTTGCTGGTCTTGCAAAACAACCCCTTGGCGGCTCTCGACATCTCTGCAGTTCTCGCCAACAGCCCGGCGGATCGCGAAAGCCGGGCTGGCACGACTACCAACGGCTCGACCACCGTGACATTGACAGGAATCGCTAACACCGCTGACTTGAACACGGGGATGCGGGTCTCTGGGCTTGGCATCGCCGCCAACACGACCATCACGGCCATCACGGCCAGCACGATCACCTTGAGCACGGCGGCTGGCCCTGGTGCTGGAGCTGGAACCTTGAGCTTTAACCATGACCGTGAGGTCGCCGTTAGCAGCCGTGCTGGTACCACCGATGCGGCCAGTACCACGGTCACCGGTATTGCCAGCACGGCGGATTTGTTCAATGGCATGTATGTCAGTGGCCCAGGCATTGCGGCTGGTACTAGGATCACGGCCATTGCAGCGAATTCCATTACTCTCAGCGCACCTGCCAATGCGGGTGCAGGTGTAGGCACGCTGGATTTCACCACTGTTTTAGCAGGGAGCACCGTGGTTGCCATGAGCAACACATCAGGTCTGTTTACTGGCATGATCGTTACCGGCCCTGGAATCGCGCGGGACACTAGAATCACCGCTATTAACGCCAATGCCAGCATCACGCTGAACACCGCGCCTTCCACGGAGGCCGGGGTAGGCACACTGAGCTTCTCCCTGCCTGTGGGCTTGGACAAGATGGGGGTTGGTGATCTGATACTCTCAGGTCTCAACACCTACACCGGCATAACCACCATCAATGCGGGTGTTCTGACGGTTAATCAGTTGGGAGTTTCGGGAATTGCCAATGGGACACAATTGACATCCTCCAATCAATCTTTGGGCAGAACTCTTCTGTTTGGAACAGTCGGCGGGCCCGTGGGCTTGACCGATGGGCTTACTTTTGGCCAGACCGTCTCAGGACCGGGAATTCTTACCGCTGGCGCGACCATCACTGGAGTCGACAGAGTTGCCAACACCGTGACCTTATCCTCAGGCGCGGTTGTCAGCACGACTGCGGCCCTGACCTTCGGAAACAATATCACGGCACGCGGAAATTTCTCAGCCACAGTGACGGGCACGGCGGCCAGCAGTATCGTGGCAAACATAAACACTCAGGGGTTGACCCCTGGACAGACGGTGACTGGAAACGGAATGCTTCCTGGCACGATCATCGTCGCCATTTTGGATGGAAATCGGTTGCAACTCAGCCAGGAAGCTCAGGCTGACGGCACGCTCGTGCTCAACTTCGGAAGTGCTACTCTGACAAATGGTAGCATGACTGCTACCACCCAGCTTGGCACACTTGTTTCTGTCAGCAGCACGCTGGGTCTTTTCATCGGCCAGTCAGTCTCTGGTGCCAGCATCCCCACTGGCGCGACGATTACTCAAATTCTCGACGCCACCACCATCCAATTATCTCACGCGGTGGGGGCCTTGGGAACCAATAATCTGGCTTTTGGTAACACTGGAAACATCGGGGCCAGTAATATTGCATCTACCCTTGCCCTGGGGCAGGCAGTAATCACCGTGTCTTCCACTGCCGCAATGAGCGTGGGGCAGGCAGTGAGTGGTACCGGCATCCCTGAGGGAGCAAGAGTGCAAGCCATCTTAAGCGCCACCCAGGTTCGTCTGACTATGCCTGTGACAACATCGGGAGCTTTCGATTTGGTCTTTGCCGGACCGGCTAGCAATCTGGGCGCTTCAAGAAGCTCTCCGTCCAATCTCTTTTTCAATGGTGGCATTTTGCAATACAACGGCCTCAGTTCGATGACCGACCGTGGGTTTACGATAAACACCAATGCAATCTGGGATGTTGGCAATGCGCTGACCACTTTGGTCGTTGGCGGCAACTATACAACGCCGACGACTCCTGACACCTATGCTTTGGAAAAACGCGGAGCGGGCGTTTTGGAGCTGCTGTCCACAGTGACCCCGGGCTCCAATAGTTACGGGTTGGAACGGATCATCATCAATGATGGGACTTTGAGGGTTCGTGCGGTCACTGATAACCAATATGTGCGCAGCGATGTTGGCGGATTGACCCTTGGAGGCGGCACATTCGAGCTGATAGGATCACCAGTGCGAGACACCACGCAGAATATGATTGGCCTCTTCTTGCCCCAAGAAGGTGCCTCTGTGATCAAGGTTTCCAACGTGGCCAACGTCAACACCACGCTACGACTCCAGGATGTGGGTAATCCTGAAAAAGTTAATTTCTCGCCTGGCAGCACAGTTTTGTTCGTGGAAAACCATAACGGCACTGGCAATGCTAGCATCACCCTTGCCGGCGTGTTTGGGCAGGATGTGCAGGTCGTGATGCCTCGTGCGGTCTATCAAACGTCCATTGATCTACAGAATCCTGGAGTGAATTATTTTGCATTTGTGGATTTCAACGGCGGCGGATACACCGTCACGGCTTCTGACAACATCTCCATTGGTGGTTCCGCAGCTCATACGATACAGCCTGATGTGAGCGCCTGGTCCGGATTCATGAATGTGACTGACGGAGCGCTTTACTTTGATGCATTTGCAGGAACGACGGGGACTGATGCCCAGGTGAACACGATCCGCTTCTTTAATAGTGGAACGCAGGTGCTTGGCAACAGCACCGAGCTGAGCGACGTCGTCTCAAATGTGACAGGAACACGCTTGCAAGTAGGGCAGGAAATACGCGGCGATAATATTCCTGAAGGAACCACGATTGTTTCGGTGGATGCTGAGGCTCGCACAATCAAGCTGAGCAATCCAGTGTCATTGACTCAAACAAATGCCAGATTTTATGTGGTGGATCTGGCTGCCAGCACGGTCAACATTGGAGGCGCTTTGACATTGAACGGGGGTGCCATTTTGCAAACCACCCATGCTGGAAACCGTCAAAACAGCTTGATGGGAGGGACTATTACCAGTGCTTTGGCTAACAGTGGATCCACCAGCGCTGATCTCATAATTCATAACTGGAATCCGCTCTCACCACTGATGATAGGCTCAAAAATTGTGGACAACGCGGCTCTGGGCCGAGCGGTCAATTTGGTTCATGCTGGAGACGGCATCACAGCCCTCAGCGGTGCAAATACCTACACGGGAACAACATTCCTTCATGGTGGTGTGTTGCGTCTGGACTCTTCATCCGCCCTTCCCTCAAACAGCCACCTGCGTATCCGGGGAGGTGTTCTGGGGCTGAATGCGGCTGACTTCACCCGAGGCCTGGGATTGGGCGCCTCGGAGGTTGATTGGGCTGGAAGTGGTGGTTTTGCCGCATATACGATTGATCGTATTGTCAATATCGGTGGTGGTGCCGCAATGCTCACCTGGGGAGGTGTGGGGTTTGTTCCTGACAATGACTCACTTATTTTTGGAGCTGTTGATGCGGACAGAACCCTGAATTTTCTCAATAATATCAATTTGGGCAGCAAGTCTCGCATGGTTGAAGTGGTCAAAGGTGTGACAGAATCTTCAATTCCTGGCGGAAGGTTGAGTGGTGTTGTCTCAGGAACAGATGGCGGAGTATTGATCAAAGCGGGGCAGGGGGCTTTGGAACTTAATGGCGGCAATACCTATGCAGGTGGGACTTCCCTTGCCGAGGGTACGCTGAGAGGCCTCGATAATGGCGCTTTTGGTTCTGGTCGGATAGATATAGGGACGACGACCGATACCCGCAATGTCAGCAGTGCTTTGGTTTTGGAGTTCTGGGGCTACGACCTGATGAATGACATTCGCATCGGTGGAGTAAACAGCGAAGGCGTCTCCATGCTGATCAATTCAGGCTTGGGTACAACGACCCTCCATGGGGCTCTCACCATTCAGCGCAGTGCGGGAAACAACATGTTCCTCGTGGTGCCAGAGCTCGCACAAACAAACATTGATGGGCTGATTTCCGGTACCGGTGGCATCACCATCTTGGGCGGAGGAATTGCGGAGTTTACGAATTCCAATGATTACGGCACACTCACCGGAGGAAGCGGCCCGGCTATTTCTGGAGCTACGATTGTGCGCAGTGGAACATTGGCCGCTGGGCACAACTCTGCATTTGGTGCTAACACAAACGTCATTGAGCTTGGAGATGCATCCTTCCCGGTGGCTGCTGTGGATTTCGTCACATCTGGCGCCTCGGTGTTGGGGGTTGAACGCAATTTTACTTTTGATGCCAGTAATATACATGCTTTGGGTGGTGTCTTCGTCGCTGGTTCCACAGGCCTGCTGACTGGAAGTGAGGTGCCTCAAAGTGGTGGTCCCGGAGCGTTTTACAGCATCAAAGCAGAGATTAGTGGTCATTTGTTCACTGCCGCAGACCTCAATAAACGAATCCTCGTCAAAGACGAGGCAGAATACGCCTATCGAAACGGCATTTACAAAGTGATCAAAATCAATGCGGATGGGACCATGAACATCGTTCGTGATGACGACTTCAGCACCACGGACAACATGCGTTACGGAACCCAGGTCACCGTCACCAGCAGCGGATCTACCTACTTCATGGCGGCTCCAACGGTTTCTTCAGTCAACAGTTCTTCGGATCCTGTTTACTGGCAGCAGGATATCATCAACCCAATCGTTACATTACAGGTGACAAACCCCTTGGTCACCGAGATAGCGCAGGCCATCGACATCAATCCAAATGGCAGTGGGGACACGATCATCACAGCCGCGAATCCTGTGGTATTTTCTGGCAACGTCACGCTGCAAAACCTTCAAGCTAACACTCAAGAAACTAAGACGTTGACTCTCGATTCCACCGCTTCTGTTGGCACAGGTGTGGTATTCAGTGGCACCATCAGCGAATTCGATGGTGGTAACGACCCGACGGATGACGTTCTGTCTCTGCTCAAAACCGGAACTGGAACAGTCACGCTTTCCGGGGCTAATACCTACCACGGCGGAACCGCTGTTTCCGCTGGCACTTTGCTGGTGAGCAACATCACCGGCTCTGGAACGGGTTCAGGAAGTGTCACGGTAGCGAGTGGCGCTGGTTTGGGCGGCAATGGAATCATTGCCCCGGCGGATGGTTCGAATATCACGATTTTTGATGGTGATGGTCTTGACGATCCATTCAATCCCGACGGTAAATTGATCGTGGGAAATCCAGGCGCTGCCGGAACGCTCGGAATCAACCTCCAGGCGGGCAGCACCCTGTTTCTTAATGGCTCACTTTTGATGGACATCTTTGCTCGTCCTGATCCGCTGACACCATTGATACAGAAAGCCGACATGCTCGACTTTGGCACGGAAGGCGTTCTCAACGGCGCACTGGGCACAGTTGACCTTAGCGGTTCCACCCTCAAGGTCGGCACTGTTGGTGTTCTTCCCGATTCCTTCGAGGTGGGTGATACCTGGCAGCTCATTGACTGGTCAGGCCTTACGTCAACCGGCACTTCGACCATCAATCGTGTGGGCACATTCAGCAACCTCACTGGCGATTATGTGCAGTCAGCCGACTTGCCCACATTGTCCAATATCAGCCTCTACTGGAATATCAGTAATCTTTATACCACAGGCTATATCACCGTGGCTGTTCCGGAACCAGGACGCATGCTGCTCTTGGTTCTTGGCTTGCTGTGTTTGGGCTGGAGAAGACGTCGGCGCTGGTGAAAAAAACGTTTAGCCTTATGGCTGTTATACATCAAGCATGCCAGCGATGAGTGTAGTTACATGATAAATACCTTGCAACTGACGAGGTGAATTCATATCATCGTTTAAATTCACAAAATTCCACCGGCACCCATTTATGAAAGCACAGCAGTTTAGATCGAATCAAGAAAAACGGCGTCAGGCCATGGCTCTCATCATGGTGACCACCACAGTGGCATTGATTTCCATTCTGATTGTAGCCATTTTCTCGGTTACTCAGACCGAGTATAAGGCAACCCAGAGTTATGTGGCGGGGCGGAATGCCAAGCAGCTTGCAGACATGGCTGTCAATATTGTGGAAGCTCAGATTCAAAACGGGCAAAACACATCGTTTAGCGATCGGACCATTCATGCAACGCAGCCTGGCATGGTGCGTGTTTACCGGGCGAACGGGGTTTTTAAAGAAGCCTATAAACTTTATTCGAGTTCTAAGATGAAAGTAACAGGCAGTGAGTCTTCCTTGCTTTCATCGGAGAACTTGGTGCCATCGGACTGGAATTCCAACACGCAAAAGGCACGGTATGTGGACCTGAACGAACCGGTGATTCGTCCGGGTGTCACCGCCGGGTCTGCGTCCGTGATTTTTCCTGTCATTGACCCGCGTGCGGCTCTCAATTCCCTGCCAGGTGCCGCTACTCAATATTCTCCCAGTAATCCAGCTCCGAGCGGGGCGCAGACCAGCCAGGTTGAGGGTTTCTGGTACGAGAAAAACACGACCTCAGGCCAGACATACACCGAAGTTGTCACACCTTTGGATACCAACGATGGCACAAAGCTCCGCTTACCAATGCCTGTTGAGTGGCTATACATCCTTGAGGACGGCACGACTGGGGCGCTGGATAGTTCCAATCGCTTTGTTAGCAGCAATCCTGCTGTCCAGCCGCAAGCCTCCAACCCGATTGTTGGGCGTGTTGCCTTCTGGACTGATGACGAGTCCTGCAAAATCAATGTGAACACTGCTGCTGAACCAACCTTTAGCGGCACTCCATTTTATTATCATGAGCGTGATCGCCGCTGGGCGCACTTTCCAGGAACCACCGGCGAATATCAGCGTTACCCAGGTCACCCTGCGACTGTCGCGCTAAGCTCCGTCCTTGCTCCAAACATGCGCCTGGATCCGCTTTCTCCAGACCCAGGATTCAGTGATCAGAACATAGTCGATATCAAAGAAAAGATTTATGCGTTGATGCCAAAAATCTCTGGTGGAGGCTCTTACGCGGGCACGCGGCCGTTCGTGAATGATTACTTCTCCACCTCAAATGGCGAGACCGCCTCCGAGGCACAGCTCGTGGTTCTTGATGCGGCCAAAAAAGAGCGTCTGTTTGCGAGCATTGATGAAATGATCTTTACAGACGCCCTGTTCGATACAACCAACGGAAGAGTGCCAGCGAAATATAATTTTCCTGCTGGTACACGTGTCCTTTTTGACCACGACACTCTGGAACGTTCCCGTTTCTTCCTTACCGCCCATAGCCGGTCTCCGGAATTCAGCATTCATGGCCTGCCTCGCGTTTGTATCTGGCCGGTCCATGAAAACGACAGTGTCAGCAACCCTCTCAGAACGAATTTTGACAACGCCATCGCGCTGGCCTCGACGCTCAAGAGCAGCAATGAGGCGCTGGCCATGGCCCGTAGCTATTTCTTTCGACGGTCCCGTGCGCACAATGGAGACTACGACGTGGGCATCTCCCGAAACGATCTTTTGTTAAAGTATCTTGTCTCGCAGATGAGTTCACTGACATGGCCCGCCACTTCAAATCTTGGCAGCTCTACTAGTTTCCTTCAGAAATATGGGATTAGTAATGTTAATCAGCTCGCGGCTCAATTCTTCGACTACGTCCGCTGCACAAACTTGTATGATGGCATCTTGGCCCGTGGCAACACCGATGGGTTGCGGGCGCAGAATAAGTCTGGAACGGATTTATATGCCGCGCGGGACACAATGGCCAACACATACAAAACTTTCACCAACCAACGCATTACGGACGCTCCCACCAGCATTAATCAGGTCAATCAATCCAGAAGCGATAACTGGGGCGTTGTCCCAGGGCATGGCCAGGTCACTCCGGCAGTCTGGAAAGCAGGCACCGGCGCTGCTCCCGGTGGGGGGTACCGTGGTTTTGGCCGCAGTATCACCCTGTCGGAACTGGGCTTTCACTTCATTTGCACCGCTGATGGCGATAATGATGCAAATGCCATTGATTTCGGGGGAGTACTGAGCGGAGGTGGAACCGCTCCGCGCGTGGATCCAACAGTGGAATCGAATACCACAGTTCAGGTGCTCAATTCCATCGCGTATCCGGGCATGTTCACTGCAACGTCGATTCCTAAGAGCAACGCAGGCGCTGTCTGGTATTCCAATTTCCCACGGTTGTCAAAGAATGATAGTTCGGCCTCAGGGCTTTTATATGGGACAGTGGCCACTGGAATTGCTGCCAGGCACCCATCACGCCATCCAGGATATGATCCCAAAAACTGGAACTTGACCCTGGAACAAGACACCCCGCTCCTGCCCGGCCAGAGTCGAATCCAGGCGGTTGTTTTGCTTGAGGCTTTTTGTCCAAGTCTTGGCTGGACGAAAATACGTCCTGAGTACACCATCGAGCTGGATGGTGACTATGTGGGACAGATTTTTCTAACGGATTCCAAAGGAAACAAACAGCGTTTGTTTGACACCTCAGGAGCACTCGTCATCAAATCCAACGGAAATCTGTATGAGGGCAACAACAACGCAGGGTCTCACCCTGTCGGAGGGCACTCAGGGCCTTCCAACATTGCAGGAGATAGATTCACCCGTTCCATCAATGGCAACATCGCAGGGCGTGTATCCATGCCCTCAGATGCCACAGATCCTCAAGATCCGACTAAAAGATACAATAATGGTAACACTCAGGGGCATCAGTCATTGCGTGACTATGCTTTCACCAGCAATTTTTTGACGGTTGCTAACACGGGCAGGCTGACATTGGAGTTTCCGGGGGGGGATTTTGTGATCAAAATTCACGACTCGCACAACTGGGGGCCTTCAACGGTCATTCAAACCATCAAAGTAAACCTTAGAGATTCAAAGGCTCCAACGGACATTCCCGTGCCCGTGCTTTATGGCTCGGCCAAAGCAACCCAGCTCAGGACTAACGCTGGTTACCCGGCGCAGATTAATATGAATTATGATCAAAGAATTGACGGCTACGGGAGAATCAAATACACGCGCTCTCGTCAGGGGCCGCATTATTGGTGTTATAACTTCGGCGGAGCGCTCTATCGAATGTCGGGGCAGGTCAGTTCCAGTTATGGTCAGCCTGGGAAAAATCTGTACCAAAACCCCCCAATTGCTGTCGCCTATAAGGATACCATTCCAGGTGTTTCAAACGAGATGCGTCAGGCTGTGCGAGGCAGACTCGACACGGAGCAGGCCATGTCATCGTTAGCTGCCAGACCGGGCACGCCGGATGGGGTTACGCTCACACCTGACTCGACTTCAGATGTCATCCGGACCTTGGTTCCCACCGTGGGAGACTATCGCATCATTGCGGCGCGGCGTGAGGTGCCGGCCAGCATGTGGCGTCCGCATCCTTCCTGGAACACAAATGTGAAGAATTTGCGGCAGGCCCACAGCTTCACCAGCTTTCTCGGCACCAATGAGGCAGGGGCCAAGCTGGCCATTGACCCGGACAATTTTCAGAATGCGCCAGAAGCCAAGCTTGAACTTCAACTCGTAGGGGATGTGCAATACAACCAAGACCCCAAAGATGGTAGTTTCCCAAATCCTACCAGCACCACCTATTCTTATAATAGCCGGCAGCCAGACTTTCCCGGCCATCCTGACTGGGCTGCCGCTGCCAATAGTTTTGGAGACTTTGACACAGGGATTGGCAATGCACGTGAAGGCCCGTACATTAACAAGCCAGACGAGGGGAATTTTTATGCGGGACCTGAGGAAATCAATGGAACAACGAAGCGATATTACCGCGGCGGCTACTTCCATGATACATGGAAGCAGTCGGAAGACTGGCGCAGCGGCATTTACATGACCCCCAACCGGCTGATTCCTTCGGCGGTCATGTTTGGATCTTTGCCCACGGGGGTTTGGGGAGGGCATGCGAGCGCCAATCCCAATCCGCTGACTGGCACCTTGAGTGATCTGGGATCGGAGTTCCGTCCCTGGCAGACACTTCTGTTTAGGCCACACGCCTACATCAGCACCAAACGGCCTTCAAGCAAGGAAAGGCACCCAGGAGAGGCTAATCCCAGAGATCATTATCTTTTGGACATGTTCTCCATGCCGGTGGTTGAGCCCTACGCCATCAGCGAGCCGCTCTCAGTTGCCGGCAGGATCAACCTCAACTACCAGATCATGCCCTTCACCAATATTACTCGTGCGACTGGTATTTACGCACTAATGAAGGGCGAGATGCTAACAGCTATTCCGAATATTGATGTGGCGTATGCAAAATCTTTTGTTTACCGGAACCGATCAAACATAGACCTGTCGACAAAATCTGCATTTTCAAACGAGCAGGGAGACCAACGCTTCTGGCATCGCCCGATTAACATCATGGAGACACTTCGGCAGTTTGATGAAAGGTTCTCACATGACGGGAGCCTTTATGAAAGGACTCAGGGGCTTTTCCGCTCTGCGAGTCAAATTTGTGAAATCCATTTGATTCCCACATACAAAGCTGGCGCGGTAAATGTTGGTAGCAGCCCAAATCCAAAATTGCGCACGAGCAGCCGCCAAACCGCGGTCAACGAATTTTGGGCTAATTGCCGCGCCACAGGTGATAATGTGCGCGAAAGGCCATATGCGAATCTTTACAGTCGTGTGACCACCCGTAGCAATACATTCCGAGTGCATGTTCGAGCTCAGACGATCAAAAAAGCCCGTTCGGTTGATGTCGCTACTTTCGATCCGACCAAGGATGCAATACTCAGTGACTATCGTGGGTCCATGCTTATAGAAAGATACATCGACCTTAATGAGACTGATCCGAATAGAGTCCCAGATTATGCCGCAACCGGCATTTCCAGTCAGCCACTCGACCAATATTACAAATTTCGGGTGTTGGAGACCAAGAGATTCAACCGGTGATGTCTTCCCCATTTTTTTAATTAGCGGATGAATATGAAATGCTCGAAAAAAAATGCTCAGTCAGGCTTCTCTCTTGTAGAAGTTGCTTTGTCTGTGGCAATTGCCGCACTGGCAATCATTACTCTCTTGGGATTGCTGCCACAAGGATTGGACATGTCTCGTAAGACCGGCATGCTTGCTTTCAATAGCAACATTTTTGACCATATTATTCGTGACATTGAGAACACTAAGTGGAGCGCAATGCCAGTCGGTAAGAATAAAAAATATTTCAACGAGCAAGGGGTTGAGGTGCCCTCGGATTCTAAACAAATTGTTTTTGTTGCGGAGGTTGATTTGCAGCAGCAAGCGCCGTTGCCACAGACCGAAGCACTCCAAAACTATTTAAATCGTGTGGTGGTTCGTATTGCTAACACCGGCAACGTTAACTTTACATTTGGCAAAAATAATAAGGCATCTTATGCCACATTTTGCTATTTGGTTGCCAAAACTCGCTGATATTTTTCTATGAGACTGACTATCCGTCATCAATACAGGACTTTTGGGCGATTGAGGCATTCTTTAGTGCTGCTGCCGTTAGGATTTACGCTTATTGAATTGCTCGTCTCGATGACTTTTTTGGTCATTTTGATGTTGGTGGTGACACAAGTCGTTGGAATCGTTCAGCGCACCTGGGTTCGGGAGAACTCTCGTGTTTCCCAGTTTCGCGAGGCGCGCACGGCCTTCGATGTCCTTTCCCGCAACTTGAGCCAGGCGACATTGAACACATACTGGGGAAACGAATACGACAACCTGGGATCGGATTCGTTGGGGCAGGCACTTGCAAAAGCAAAAAGCTATGTGCGCCAGTCGGAGCTGCAATATATTAGCGGGCCTACTGCATCGTTGCTCAATGCTGCTTCAGGCAATGCGAAGAACTATCCTGGCCATGCGGTCTTCTTTCAGGCTCCGCTTGGCATTACCAAGCTCGTCGCAGCCAGTGGTGTGCAGGCCAACACCGAAAATATGGTCAATTTGCTTTGTGGTCGTGGATACTTTGTCGAATGGGGGAATGACGCGCCCTATCGCCCGCCCTTCCTGAACACCCTTAAAACAGTGCCTGTCCGCCAGCGTCTTCGCCTCATGGAATACAGTCCCACTGCGGAGATGAACCGTATCTACGACAACTCTCTGCGTCCGATTACCGAGCACTCCAAGGAATGGTTTCAGGATGCTTTGACCAATGTTGTGCAGGCAAACGAAACGGTGGCCACTCGCGCCTTTACCCGTCCGATTGCGGAAAATATTCTCGCCCTGGTGATCTCCCCCCAGGTGGAGACCACAGGCAACACAGGGACTCAGCCCTATTCAATCGCCCCAAATTATTTGTACGACTCCACTTTGACAGCTAATCCTGGTGCCACGGCTTTAGCTGCAAATCCCCAGGGTACGCGGCATTTGCTTCCACCGATTCTCAAAGTCACCATGGTCGCTCTGGATGAGCGATCAGGTGAGTTCCTGGCAAGGCAAGAAAATGAAAGCATGCGACAGAAGGTGTTGGAAACCGCAGCCGCATTGTTTAAGAGCGCTTCTAGTTATGCCTCTGATTTGGCCGGCACCGATAACAAGCCTGGGACGCTGGAGCAAACCCTGATCACCAATAAGCTGAGCTATCGTGTTTTCACCACCACCATTGCCCTCAAGCAGGCGCGGTGGAGTTTCTAACCAAAAATAGTTGGCCGCATCAATCGCCAACTTGCCCTTACCCATGAAAAATTCAATTCCACGCAATTCTGGCGGGCACGCATTCTCCCTGATTGAAATGCTCGTGGTCGTCACCATCATCGTGCTGTTGCTGGCTTTTTCCACGCCTGCATTAATGCGCAGCATGCAATCTACCCGACTAACTTCGGTGGGAGACACTATATTCGGAGTGATTTCCGTGGCGCAGCAAACCGCTTTCGCTCAAAATGCCCCTGTCGAGCTGCGTTTCTTTAAACATGGCGATGAAGGCTTTTCTGATTCACCAGAATACTTTCGTTCGTATCAATTATTCAAAATTGTGCTTCTCACAGAAGGGATTGGGGCAAACGCCACAGTTAAAGAATCCATTGTTCCCGTGGGTAATCTGGTCAAGTTTTCCGATGGTATCGTTATCACCACCGATGATGAATTATCCCCGGCTCTTTCCGGCGCAGGACTGCCTGACACTAAATCAGGGGACGGCAGTTCGGCTGGCTATTCGGGTGTCGATGGGGCCACATACAACGCCCTTAGATTCTTGACTGATGGTAGCTGCCACAAGGTGGGTGCGAATGCGACGGTAAGTGGAGCCACGCAGGCAACGCTGACATTCCAGACCCTGCCCACGAGTTTTTTCACCATTACCTACGATATCAATAAGGAGATCACGACTGCCAACTTGCCGAATAACTTTTATACCATTCAGGTTGACCCTTACACCGGCAAGGCGCGCAGCTACAAGCCGGGATTCTGATGTGCGGGGGCATGATTGATGATGGAGTGTTTGGCTTGTGATTCAAATTTTCGCATGACAGCCGCCTGATCACCGCTTGAATGGCGCATGGGTGATCTGCCTTCT
>Ga0058868_1019012_pt1 | contig 18670 bp, 14 predicted proteins | sample TNRReaAerobicRNA_2_FD_59631 | JGI IMG/M metagenome (GOLD analysis project Ga0058868, IMG submission 59631) | Wastewater treatment Type I Accumulibacter community from EBPR Bioreactor in Madison, WI, USA - TNR Reactor, Time F- 52min-Aerobic_ RNA... | ecosystem: Engineered > Bioreactor > EBPR >...
CGCCAGCGCGCACCGATCCAGAACATGGCCAGGATGACGATGCCGAAAAATACCCAGCCGTAAATCAGATGGTCGACTCCGACCGCGAGCTTGTTGCCCGATAGATGGCCGAGCATGACGATCATATAGGCGCGTAGCCAGTTGGCAACGATGGGCACCAGGATGGAAACGCCGATAAAAATCAGTCGCCGCTTCCAGGATTGGTACGTCAGATAGGCAAACAGGGTCCCTATGGTCACCGACGCGATGAGATAACGAACGCCACTGCAGGCCTCGACCACCGACCATCGGCCGGAAGGAATCACGATCTGCTGCCCCTCGCTGAACACGGGTATGCCCGTCAAACGCAAGGCGAGCACGGTAAACTGTGCGGTCCATTCCATCAGCTTGGGTTGAGTGAAATCGCCAAAAGGTACCGCGAAGAACAGAAACAGCAACGGGAAGGCAATGCGTCGAGCAACTTGCGTACCGATCACCGCCCACACGGCGAAAACCAGCATCGCGGTCAGCGCAAACTGGGCCAGCGCATTCACCGCGGCCAGTTGTCCCAGCAGCCAGACAAAACCCGCGCCGGCCAGCAGCAGCACCGCCAGATAGCTGGCTCTCGGCTCCAGGACAACGATACTTGAACGCACTCGCCAAATCAGCCACAGCGTCATCACCGGCACCAGCATCCCATGGGCATAGGTATCGTTACGCCACCAGATGCTCAGCATTCCCAGCGCGGTGTCGCGGAAAAGCACCAGCATGACCAGCAGCACGAGGGCCAGTGCAGGCACGGCGACGCGCCAACCCGGATGGGTGACATGGGACATCGGGCTCGATGCGGCTTGGCTCATGGAGTGGCCTTCAGAAAACAGGTGTGATCAGTAATCATCGATGCGGCTTGATCCGCGCCCCGGCGGGACACTCTCGCGATCAATCAACCGAGGTTGCGGACGATGAACGGTCCGAGCCAATTGGCGAGGCCGATCGGCATCCGTCGCCAGGTCTCGATCAGCAGGCGGTACTTGGCATTCGACGGGTTGTTCTGGGGTATGGCCTCGCGCCGATAGAGGCAATACTCGTAGAACAATGGCTCGGGCTCGAAGCCCCAGTTCTTCTTGAAGGAATACGAACCGGTTCCCAGCTTGCTGCGTCCGTAATCGAATACTTTCAGCCCCCGCTCGCAGGATCGGCGCAACAGCTCCCAGTACTTGAAATCGTTGGCGGCAAGGTCCCGCGCCGATATTTCGTCGCCGGCGTAATAAGGCAGCACCTCGTCACGAAAATAGAAGCTCAGCACACTGCTCAGCGGGCGCCCTGACGGATCGACCACGGTCAGCACTTCGCAATCACCAGCGAAGACCTCCACCAGGGCCTCGAAATAGCGCCGGGGAAAAGGCGGAGTCCCGTGCCGGTGTACGTTGTCGGCATAGAGGGCGAAGAATCGCTCGATATCCGGATCGATCTCGCTGCGCAGATTGTTCTTCAGTCCCTTGCGCACCATCGCCCGCTGCTTGCGCGGGATGGCCAGCATGTTGGCTTCCACCTCGGGCGCAATCTGCTTGCGAAACCTGACATAGAGATCCTGCGTCGGCCATTCCGGATGCAGCGGCCGCAGGTTGCGCAGCTCGAGGTGGTCGACGCCGAGACGCCGAGCCGTCGTCTGCGCTTCGCGCTCGAGCGCTTCGGCGGCATCCGGAGTGGTCGCTGCGACGCCGCCATACACCGCAAAGGGCAGCGAGACCAGCGAGTTGCCGAACAACAGGCTCTTCACCTGGGCCAGTGGCAGCACCCCTTCGACCACACCTGCGCGCTCGGCGTAGAGGAAATGCGTTCGATGGCGAAAGACCTCGCTGACGATTCGCTGCCACCCGGCCCGGTGGAAGAAAGTGGCTTCCGGACACCGGGCAACGAAGGCGTCCCAGCGCGCCACCGCGGTCCGGTCCTCTGGTTCAAGGCGTTTGACGAGCAGTGGCGAACGCGCCACGGCCATCGCAGCAACGGCCTCGCTGCTCATGGACATTGCCCCCCCCCGGACGCCGGGGCTCCCGCGCCGAGGAACACTTCATCCATCCGCCCCCAGCGAAAATCGGCGAGCAGTCGCTTCAGTTTGCGCTCGGTATGTTGCAGGTTCACATAGTGCCGAAAGTGCGTCCGGGCGCTGAGACCAGAAACACGCGGCTGCTCGGCGTCGATCTCCCAGGGATGAAAATAGAAAATCACCGGCTGACGATCACGCTGGTTGACCTGGCGTAACAACCAGCGCGACATTCCATACGGCAACAGGCGGAAGTAGCCACCCCCGCTGGCGGGCCAGTTACGGTCGAGGAAGCGAGCCGTGCTCACCGGCAGCTCGAGCAGGCCACAGCGCACCCGGTGCGCGAAGCGCGGCGCATTCGGCATGCCGTAGTGATCATGACGAATCGGGTAGATACTCGAACTGTAGTGGTAACCGGCCCGCGCGAGGCAGTCGAAGGCCCAGAGATTGGTCTCGCCAATCGAAAAACTCGGCGCCCGGTAGCCTTTGACTTCGTGGCCCGAAATATCCTCGAGCAATTTCTTGGCCAGATCGACATCGGCAAAAAAATCGGCATCACTCAGGTCGCTCGCGCGCTGATGACCAAAACCGTGGCTTGCCACTTCGTGCCCAGCGTCGGCGATTCTGCGCACGAGCTGTGGGTAACGCTTGGCGATCCAGCCGAGCGTGAAAAAGGTGGCCCGGATCTGGCTTTCGTCAAGCATCAGGAGAATCCTCTCGACGTTGCGCTCGACCCGGCACTCGCGCCGATCCCATTGATCGCGCGGGATATGGGGAGCCAGCGCCGAGACCTGAAAGTAGTCTTCGACGTCGATCGTCAGAGCGTTGATTATCGGCTGTCCTGGCATCTGGCCCACCCGGATTGCTAGCCGCCGCGGGCGGCGTGGCGAGCCAACAGCCACCCAGCGAGATCGGCGGCGATTCTCTCGGCCGCCCGACCATCCCACAACTCCGGGATGCGCCCCTGCTTGCCGGCCCCGGAGAGAATCTCGTCGACCGCCCTGCGCATCGCGCACGGATCAGCACCGACGAGGGTATTGGTTCCCTGCTCGATGGTGATCGGACGTTCGGTGTTTTCGCGTATCGTCAGGCAGGGAACTCCGAGAGCAGTGGTCTCCTCCTGCAAGCCGCCGGAATCGGAAAGTACCAGACGTGCCCCGGCCAACAGGCCGAGCATCTCCAGGTAGCCCTGTGGCGGCAACAGGACGATGCGCCGGTCGGCGAGCAAATGACTCAGGCCAAAGCGCTCGATGTTGGCACGCGTACGCGGATGCAGCGCGAAGACCAGCGGCAGCTTTTGCGAGATCTCCCGCAGCACGGCAAGCAGCGCTTGCAGCGTGTCGACCTGATCGACATTGGACGGGCGGTGCAGCGTCACCACGCCATAGCCCTGCGGATCGTCAAGAACAGCCGGGTCGACAGCCGCCAGTTCCAGGGTTCTCGCCGCCGGACGAGCCAGCTCGCGATTCGACAACAGCGAGTCGATCATCACGTTCCCGACGAAACAGATCCGCTCGTCGGCCACCCCTTCGCGGAGCAGATTACCGTGCGCGCTGCGCTCGGTGGTGTAAAGCCGATCGGCAAGCTGGTCGGTGAGGACACGGTTGATCTCCTCGGGCATCAGGCGATCGTAGCTGCGCAGGCCGGCCTCGACATGCACCACCGGCACCGCTTTCTTGGCGCACACCAAAGCGCACGCCAAGGTCGAATTCACGTCGCCGACGACCAGCACGCACGACGGCTGACGCGCGTCCAGAACCGGCTCGAAGCGCCGCATGACTTCTGCCGTCTGCACGGCATGTGTCCCTGAACCGACCTCGAGGTTGATATCCGGATGCGGCAGGCGCAGATCGACGAACAAGCGGTCGTTCATATCCTGGTCATAATGCTGGCCGGTGTGGACGAGCAGCGTCGGCAGTGCCGGACGGTGCGCCCGAAAAGCACGCAGGACAGGCGCGATCTTCATGAAATTGGGGCGTGCTCCGACGACGCAGATCACCGGGCCAAGGTGGGCGGGCCATGCCTCATTGACCAAAGCAGTTTCCCTTCATTGTTTTGCCCGCAGCGCGTCGACCAGTTGCTGGAGCAGCGAAAGAATCGCCGCATTGTTGCGTTCGAGACGAAACATGCTGCGCTCGATGCGGATCAAGCGCTGCTCGGACTGCCCGCTCCTCAGATCGGCGATGGCGCGGGCGGCCTGATCGGCGGTGCTGCCATCCAGCCCCAGCCGCGACAGGTCGATGTCGAGAATGCCGCTGTCGGTCAGGTGCGCAGGCAAGGCCGCGAGACTGGCGTCCATGCTCCTGCTCTCGGTGAGCTGAGCGCTCGATTGAGTCTCTTCGCGGATCTCGCGCGCCACTTCCTCGACGTCGGCGCGCGTGAATTCGGCCTTGCCGTTGAGGAAACCGGCCAACAGCAGGCGATCACAATGCGCGTTGATGCGTCTCGGGATACCCCCGCTGGCCTCGAAGAGGGCCTCGAAAGCCCCGGCGTCGAAGCGTGGTGAGCCGCGCGATCCGGCACACTTGAGGCGATGTTCGATGTAGGCCTGCGTTTCGTCCTGCTCCATCGGACCAATGTGACAGGCGGCGATCACGCGCTGGCGCAACTGCTGCATCTGCGGGCTCTGCATGATCTTGCGGAACTCGGGCTGGCCAATCAGGAAGCTCTGCAACAGCGCCTGGGTGCCGAACTGGAAGTTCGACAGCATGCGCAGTTCTTCCACCGCACGCTGCGTCAGGTTCTGCGCTTCGTCAACGACCAGCAGGCAGCGCTTGCCCTGGCGGGTGGTATCGACGAGAAACGCCTCGAGCGCGAGCAACAACTCCGATTTGCCGACATTCCTCGTCCCGACACCGAAAGCCGCGGCAACCATGCGCAGGGTATCCTCGGCGTCAAGCTGTGTGCTGACCAGTTGCGCAGCCACCACTTTCTCGGTATCGAGGTCGTTGAGCAGCCCGCGCACGATCGTCGTCTTGCCGGCACCCACCTCGCCGGTAACGACGATGAACCCCTCGTTCTGGTTCAGGCCGTACTCCAGGTAGGCCATCGCACGCCGATGCTGTTTGCTGGCGAAATAGAAAGAGGGATCGGGATTGAGCTGAAAGGGCTTGCTCGTCAAGCCATAGAAAGATTCGTACATGTTGCCCGATCAGAAACTGTACGAAAGTGCGGCGGTCAGCGCGCCCTCGGTATACTCGGCGTTCAACCCCCCATCGGAGACCACCCAGCGCGCACCGACGTTGGCTTGCGTCTTCGGCCCGACCTGGGTGGTGAACAGCAGATACGCCCCTTTCGTCTTGCTGTCCGACACAGCGGATCGGTCGCTGAGGCTGCGCTGCTGGTTGAGCGATAACGAAAACGAAGAAAGCCCGGTCAACTGATGCCCCCAGATAACGCCGAAGCCGCGCTGAGTAACCTCGTTCGCCAGCGAATAATCATCGGTCAAGTTGTTGACCAAACCCAGCGGCTGTTGTTTGTTTTCGGTCGCATTGAAGGTCACGGTATTCCGGACACCCAGGAGCGCAAACGAGAGCTGTTGCAGTTGTTGCAGGGTGGCCCGGTTATTCAGGTAACCATTGACCGCCGCACCGTCCGCCGGAACCCCCCTGCCCTGCAGGATCTCGGTAACCTGTTGTCTGATTGCGTCGGGCGAGAGGCCAGGATTGTTGGCCGCGATGATCGCGTAGTAGGCGTCGTAGTTGTTGCCCTGGCCGGTGTATCCCACCCCGGCCGGCTGATAAGAGACATCCCTGCTCGCCGTGTAGCTGATCAGCGAGCGTGGCATCCGATGACTGAAGCCGATCTGGTAGCCGTTGCCAAAAAAACGCCTGGTTGCCGTCGCTTCGAGTTTCGTCCGCGGACCGGGCGTCCACAGCAAACCGAAACCCGAATCGCTGTGCGTCTCCTCGTCGAGGCTGACCAGATTGTTGGTCTCGAGCCCGGCAATCAGAGAAAACTGGAACTGCGGCGTCAAGCGGTACGCCAGTGTCAATCCGTAACGCGTGTCGTCGGTGTCCCTGCCGATATCGTAATCGCTGCTGACGCTGCTCGCGTCGAGCGACCAACTGAGAGGCCCCCAGCGGGTGTTGCCGTTGATTCGGCCGAGCCACTGGCTCAGCGTCGTGTCCGATGCGAGCGATGATTCGGCACGGGTGGTACTCCCCGTATAGCGCAGCAGGTACTCGGTCGACGACAGGAAGCGACCCCGGATGTACGGCGAGATCGAGTAGTAGGCAGTCTCGGTCCGGTTGTTGTCGATATTGGCGTTCGACGGGGAGACCGCGCCGAACGCAGAAAGGTACTGTTGCGAGATGGTCCCGCTGGCGTCGATGAACAACCAGTTTTCAATGGCCTCGAGGGCGCCGAACGCGGTCAGCGCGTGCTGCAGGTTGTTCTCTGAAGACTCACGCGCATAAATGTTTTGCGTCGCTGCATAATTGAAGCGCAGGCTGGTGCGGGCACCCTTGCCGTCGATGGCGATCCCCGGCGTAATGCCGGTCACCAGATCGCTCTTCCTGTCCGTCGACGAGAGGTACAGATTGTTGGTCAGGGTTTCTCCGACCGCGATGGTCGGCGTGATTCGCCAATTCTCGGCGTACCCCGGCAAGGCCATGCACAGCAACGCGCAGCCCACCCACGGAGCCGACCTCGGGCGGCGCCGACCGCTGCTCCTGCCATCGGCAAAAAGCTCCTGATGAAAGGCCCCAAGCCTGCTCCGCTGCGCGGTGGACGCCGCCCGCTCCATCTGTTCAGGCGCTTTTTGAGCCATAACCGTAACCGTAGCCGTAGCCGTAGCCGTAACCGTAACCGTAGCCATCCTGGGTAGTTGTTCGCGCCTGATTGAGCAGTACCAGTTTGACCGGGCAGGCCTCGATGGCCGCCAAGGCGTGTTTGACGTCGCTGCGCACCGTGCTTTCGGCTTTCACCACGACGACAACCTGTCCCATGTGGCTCGCCAGCACTCTCGACTCGGTAGTCATCAACAGTGGCGGGGAATCGAAAATGATGATCCGATCGGGATAACGACTGGCCATCTCGTCCAGCATCTGAACCATTGCCGCACTGGCCAGAAGTTCGGTCGCTCGCGCGTGCTGGGTACCACTCGGCAGCAGGCTCAGCTTTTCGACGTTGGTTCGCAGCAGAACCTGTGACAGTTCCACCGATTCATTGGTCAACACGTCGAGCAGGCCTCGCTCGGGCGGTACGCCAAGCATCTTCAGCACCGAGGGCTTGGGCACATCCGCGTCCACCAGCATGACCGTGTTGTCCAGTTCCATCGCTATGCTCATGGCGAGATTTATCGCCGTGAAACTCTTGCCCTCGCCGGACACCGCACTGGTCACCATGATCAGGTTACCGTGCTTGATGGGAGTGCTTCCCTTGCCCATGGCGTTGGCGATCAAGGGGCGCTTGATCACCCGATACTGATCGGCGAGTTGCGATCGTGGCACATCCGGGGTGATCAGACCTGCAGCAGCAAGCGTCGCCAGATCGAGGTCAACCTGGCGGGACACCGCGGGAGCGGCGCTCGCAGCGACGGTCGCCACCGACACCGCAGCCCTGGGTCGGTGCACCGGCGACCCCGCAGCCGTTTGCGCTCGCGGTTCCATGCTTGCGTTGGCTGGCTGCTGATCGCCCGCCGGAGCCGGCGACTGTACCTCGACCCCCGCCTTGCGCAGTTGTTCCAGGCGTTTCGCCGCTTGTTCAATGAGGCTCATCAGTTTTCCTCAGGCAGTACGGGCTGAAATGAGAAACAAGGCAAGAAGCCCGGCACCATAGGCCCCGACGAGGGACAAGCAGGCGGCCGCAAAGCGGATCAGATCCTTCCTCTGGTGGCGTTTCATCGACTCATCGACGAGCAAGGACACCGTCCCCAGAAGCGGCAGGCCACTCGCTTCCCTGAGCGAGCGTGCATCGAAGAATACCGGCCGCAACTGACTGGCGGCGAAGGAAGCAGCCACCCCGGCGGCCAGGGCCAGCAGCAAGGTCAGGGGCAGGAACAGGGCGCGGTTGGGTGCTACCGGCTTCGGCGACACGCGCGGCGGATCGATCAGGCGAAAATCTACGCCGGCAGCATTCTCCATCTCGCTGCCCATGCTCGCCGATTCACGCCGGGTGACCAACTGTTCGTAGTTCTTTTTGTTGATCTCGTAGTCGCGATTGAGTTGCGCAAACTCGGCTTCTATCTGCGGCATCATCTTCGCGGTTTCGGCGAGCCGATCGTAACGTACCTGATACTCGGCGACACGCGTCTTCAGCGCCGCGACTCTCGCCTCGGCTTCGGACAGGGCAATCTTCATTTGCTGGAACATCGGGTTGGTATTGAGCGAAGACGAGGGATTGGTCAGCGCTGTCTTGCGGCGCGCAACGAGTTCCTCCTGCTTTTTCTCCTCCAACTCCTTGATCAGCCGACGCGTCGTCACCACGTCTGGATGCTTCTCGGTGTAGCGCTGCAACATCGCGTCCAGGTTGCGCTGCATGCCGTCTATGCGCGCATCGATCTCGGGAACCGAGACGCCGGCAATTGACTCCTTGCGGGCATCGGATGGGCCGACGGGAATGTCACCCACGATCTGCCGCTTGATCGCATCACGCGACTGTTCTGCCTCGCGCAGTTCGAGGCGGCTTTGCTCCACCAGCGCACCGGCGGCCGACACTCGACTGAAGTAATCCTTGCCCTCGGCGCTCTGGGTCGCCATATTGCGCATCTTGAACTCCTTGAGGCGCGCCTCGGCCTCCTCAAGCTTTTTCTCGTAGCCTTCGATCTCCTTGTCGAGAAACTTCCGGGCCGATTCCGTGTCCTTGCGCGCGTCGCCAAGATTTGATTCGACAAAGATCGACACCAGCGACTGCACGACCCGCTTGGCACTCTCCGGTTGGGTGTCGCGATAGGTGATGGTGTAGATGTTGTCACGCGTCGTATTGCTGATCTTCAGCGAGGAGATCAATTCCTCGGTCAGAGTGTCTCTCTCGGCCTTGGACTGGATCTTGAGGTCGAGATCCGCCATCCGGATCAGCTTTTCCACATTCGGTCGGGTGATCAGGGTGCGGCTGAGCATCATGACCTGCTGATCAACGTTCGGCTGCGTCACCAGACCGGACATCAGCGGCCTGAGGATCGACTGGGTATCGACAAAAATACGCGCCGACGCTTCATATTTGTCCGGGATGGCCAGCACCGCCACGACGCTGGCCAGACCAACGACCCAGGCAACGACAATCCCCAGCCAGCGACGCTGCCACATCCCGCGCAGAACCGTAATCGCTTGTCGAAGCAGTTCATCCATCGCATTCAGACTCTATCAGTATCGGTTTCAGGAGCGCTCACCCGTTTCAGCAGCGCCGCGAAGCAGGTCGGACCCATGCCCGGCAGCGGCCGCTCAGAACCAGCTCTGTGGAATGATCAGCACATCGCCGGGTTTCATGTCCACGTTGGCCGAGACGTCGCCACGCCGGATCAGGTCAGCCAGGCGCACGCTGTACTGTTGTTTCTCGCCTTCGCCCGTAGCGCGCACGACTGTCGCCTTGTTGCCATCAGCGAAATCAGTCAGACCACCGACGGCAATCATCACGTCAAGCAGGGTCATGTTCTGTCGGTAGGGAAGCGCCTGTGGTCTGGCGGCCTCGCCAACCACCCGAATCTGCTCACTGTGAGTACCCACGAAACCGGTCACCACGACGGTCACGATCGGATCCCGGATGAACGTTGCGAGCGCTTTCTCCATGTCCCGCGCAAGAGCGCTGGGCGTCTTGCCCATGGCCTGCATGTCCTCGATCAGCGGACCGGCAATCAGTCCGTCCGGACGAACGGGGACGGTCATCGAAAGCTCCGGGTTGCGCCAGACAATGATGTTGACACTGTCGCCGGGCCCGATGATGTAACGATAGTCCGCCGAAGCTGCCGACACGGGCGCCGGCGGAAAGGATGAAGCGCACCCGACCATCAGCGCTCCCAGGACGCCCAGCAGAAGCCAACGAAACGCAACGCCAAACATATCTTGCAGGCGTGTAACCATGATGCTCTCCTTTTTCAGTCGCCAGCTTGGAAACGGTCTACGGCAAATTATCGTGGCTTGCGCTGCCCCGTAGCGTGAAGCGCGACACAGTATAGTGGAATTGACCGGGACGGCAAAAGTGTACCGCCGAACCTCACAACGGCCACTTTCCTGGTCAAGCTTCGGCCCTGGATGACAGGGGACCGTTGGCGCCCCCGACGCACTGCCTGGCCACGGCCTGGCCATCCGAATGCTGCCACAAGACCTTCAATAACGGCAGGATAGCTGCTGCAAGAGCCTGACTATGGGTAATAACGCACACTTGGCTGCATTTCTTTAATGTGAATGTCGCGTCTGCGACTCACGAATCTCCTCTCCCCCGCGCGGGGGAGAGGTCTGGGAAGAGGGAAACGGTCATGACTTTGATGATCGGGGGTGTTTGGGAAAGTCATGACCGTTAGCCCGGCAGCCAGGAAAGTGCGGGCCGTACGATAACATACTTAGATCAATGAGCATTCAATCGGACGCTGCGGACCCTGCACGAAAACGCGATGATCACCCCTTGCCTGTGTCGCCGAGGCTGCTATCATCTCGCTGGTACGCGAGTCGCGTGGACGACGCTGGACGTGCAGCGTCGTCCACGCTCGATTGCCCCCTGCCTTTGCTGATCCATGAAACTTGCCACCTGGAACGTCAACTCGCTCAAGGTCCGCCTGCCCCAACTGCTTGCCTGGCTCGCAGAACAGCAACCGGACGTCGTCTGTCTGCAGGAGACCAAGCTCGAGGATGGCGGCTTTCCACGACCGGCAATCGAGGCCGCCGGCTACCACGTTTCTTTTTCCGGACAGAAAGCCTACAACGGCGTTGCCTTGCTGGCCCGGGAGACGCCGATCGAGGTCATTTTCGGCAACCCGCTCTTTCCTGATGAGCAAAAGCGCCTGCTGGCGGCGACGGTCGACGGAGTTTGTGTGGTCTGTGCCTACGTCCCGAACGGCCAGGCAGTCGGCAGCGACAAGTACGCTTACAAGCTGGCATGGCTCGACGCCCTCGCCCGTTGGAGCGGTGAACTGCTCACCCGAAATCGACAACTGGTCCTGGCCGGCGATTTCAATATTGCGCCGGATGACCGCGACGTATACGACCCGGTCGCCTGGGCCGGACAGATCCTGTGTTCGGAACCCGAGCGTGCAGCTTTCCGGCGTTTCCTCAACCTGGGTCTGACAGACAGCTTCCGCCTCTTCGAGCAGCCGCAGAAAAGCTTCTCGTGGTGGGACTACCGCATGCTCGGCTTCCAGAAAAACCGGGGGCTGCGGATCGACCACATCCTGCTTTCCGCACCGCTCGCCGCGCGCTGCACTGCGGCGGCGATCAACCGCGAGATACGCAAACTCGAGCGTCCCTCGGACCACGCACCGGTCATCGCGGAGTTGGCCGATTGATCCCCACCCGGCAGGAAGACCTGCGGCAATTGCTGCTCGGGCTTTACCCAGCGCTGCACTCACTGGCCGTGGAGCAACTCTCGGCAATCTGCCCGCCGCAGGCTTTGCTCAGGCTACCGGCCGGTGCGCCGGTATTTTCCGAAGGGCAGAACTGCCCGGGATTTCCTCTGCTCCTCGCCGGCACGATCAAGGTCGTGAAAAGCACCGCCAGCGGGCGCGAGATGCTGCTTTATCGCGTCGATCCGGGCGGTTCGTGCATCATCAGCTCGAGTTGCCTGCTCGCTCACAGCGCTTATTCAGCGCGCGGCGTCGCCGAAACACCGCTCTCCCTGCTGCTCTTGCCGGCTTCGCTGTTCGAGAGGCTGCTTGGCGAGAATCGCTTGTTTCGCGACTTCGTATTCCACCTTTTTGCCGAACGTATCGCGGCGCTGATGCAACTGGTCGAGGAAGTCGCTTTCCACCGGCTCGACCAGCGCCTTGCCAAGCTGCTGCTCGCCCGCGGCCAAAGCACACGCAGCACACACCAGGCGCTGGCCGACGAGCTGGGCAGTGTGCGCGAGATCGTCAGCCGCTTGCTCAAGGGCTTCGCGGTTCAGGGACTGGTGGCGCTGGGCCGCGAGCAGATTACCATTATCGACCACACCGGATTACAGCAATTGGCAGAAATCGGTCGATGACCCTTGCTGCCAAGGCTCTATGTGACCTCGGTTACATACACGATCGAGGCAGTCGGCTATTCTCGCGCCGTCTACCACAACCTCTTACGGAGCCTTTCATGAAAACAAACGTCGGTGGAATCGACAAGGTCCTGCGCATCGTCGTCGGCATCGCCCTCGTCACCATGGCCGCCCTCGGGGTCGTCGGCGCCTGGGGCTGGATCGGCCTGGTGCCCCTGCTCACCGGCCTGTTCGGCGTCTGCCCGGCATACTCGCTGCTCGGCATGAATACTTGCCCGATCAGGAAGAACACCTGAACGACTTTCCTCACTGCACGGCGCAGTACCTTACGATGAAAGTCGCGCCAGCGACTCAGGAACCGACCCTCGCCCGCTTGCGGGAGAGGGGTCGGGGGTGAGGGGGAGCGGTCATGGCTTCCATTATTCGGGGTGTCTGACAGCCGTGACCGTTTGGGCGACGCCGTTTTCATGGCCCACTGTTGGCCAGGCGAACGTAGTCGTCGACCGACAGCTCCTCCGCCCGGCAGGTAGGCGCAAGACCTAGCGCCTCCAGTTGGGCGTCTTCAACCAGGCCCCGGAGACTGTTGCGCAGCATCTTGCGTCGTTGTGCAAAGGCCGCAGAAACGAGCCCCGCGAACTTCCTCTCGTCGCTCGCCGACAAGGTCGCGGCGGGTCTAGGAATCAGGCGGACCACCGCCGAGTCCACCCGGGGCACCGGATTGAACGCCTCCGGCGGCACAGCGAGCAGGTGATCCATGACAAAGCGGTACTGCAGCATCACCGACAGACGCCCGAAGTCGGCGCTCCCGGGTGCCGCGACCATGCGCTCGACAACCTCCTTCTGCAACATGAAGTGCATGTCGCGGACGCAACTTACAAAGCCGGCAAGGTGAAAAAGCAGCGGCGTCGAGATATTGTAGGGCAGGTTGCCGACGATCCGCAGGCCGACTCCGGCGGCACCGGCCAGGCGGCCGAAGTCGAAGAGCAGGGCGTCGCCGGCGTGCACCGTCAGCTTTTCAGGCGCATACCGTTGGCGCAAGCGGACGACAATATCACGATCGATCTCGACGACATGCAGGTGCTCGAGCCGCTGCGCCAGCGGACCGGTCAACGCGCCCAGGCCGGGGCCAATTTCGACCACCCGGTCATCGCGCTGGGGCGCCAGAAGATCGACGATGGCGCTGATGACCCGTTGATCAACCAGGAAATGCTGCCCAAAGCGCTTGCGCGCAATGTGTCGGGTCACTCGCTCAGTTCTGGGGGCTGGCGCTGTGCCATCTCGATCGCCTGCTCGATGGCCACGAAAAGGCTACCCGGGTCAGCCTGACCGGTACCCGCCAGTTCGAGCGCGGTGCCATGATCGACTGAAGTGCGAATGATCGGCAGACCCAGGGTAACGTTGATGCCCTGCCCAAAGCTGGCGTACTTGAGCGCCGTCAGGCCCTGGTCGTGGTACATCGCGAGAACACAGTCACCACGCGCCAGCACCGGTGGCGAGAACAGGGTGTCGGCCGGCAGTGGCCCGAGCAGCGTCATGCCCTCTTCAGCGCGCAGCCGCTCGAGAACCGGAATGATGATGTCGATCTCTTCTCGGCCCAGATAGCCCCCCTCGCCAGCGTGCGGATTGAGCCCGGCAACCAGGATGCGTGGCCGGCTGATGCCGTACTTTCGCCCCATTTCACGATGCAGAATGCGCAGCGTTTCTTCGAGTGCGACGCGCGTCACGGCATTCGGCACGGCCTTGAGCGGCAGATGCGTCGTCACCAGCGCCACCCGCAAGCCGCCACCGGCCAGCATCATCACCACCCAGGGCGTTCCCGTCCGCTCGGCGAGATACTCGGTATGCCCGGTAAACGGAATGCCGGCATCGTTGATCACCCCTTTGTGTATGGGTGCGGTGACCATGGCGGCGAACTCTCCGGACTGGCAGCCGGCGAGTGCCCGATCGAGCAGCGCCAGCACTTGCTGCGCATTGGCGGGATCGAGACGACCGGCCAGGGCATGCGCAGCGAGGGGCAGATGAAGAACGTCGAGGGTGTCCGCTTGCGGCGGCAGCGACGGGTCCCAGGCGCGCAGGCGGATGGAGAGATGCAGTGCCGCTGCGCGCTCGGCGAGCAGCGAGCGATCGGCCAGGACGACGATCCGCGCGCCAAACGGCGCCTGGCGCGCGCGCTCGAGGAGACGCAGGCAGATCTCGGGACCCACCCCGGCGGGTTCGCCAACCGTCACGGCAATCGCTGGCAAGGCTCGCACGGGCTCACCCTTCCTCGAGACGAATTTCCACGTACGCCCGGTCACGCGCCTGACGCAGCCAGTCCTGGTAGGCCTCGTCGCGTTTCCGTTCGCGCAAAGTCTGCCGGGCCGCCGCGCGCTGACGCTCGCTCGACACATCCTGCACACGACGTTCGACAACCTCGATCAGGTGAAAACCGAATGGCGACTGGACCGGCTGGCTGAGTTCACCGGGCGCCAGCAGGTTCATCGCCCGCTCGAACTCGGGGACGGTGTCGCCGGGGTAGATCCAGCCAAGATCGCCGCCTTTCGACGCCGATCCGTCCTGCGAGAAGAGCTTGGCCAGTTCGGCAAAGTTCTCGCCGTGCCTGATCCGCTCACGCAGACCCTCGATCTTGTGCCTGGCCTCGTTCTCGGACACGACTTCGCTGACCTTGATCAGGATGTGCCGCGCGTGCGTTTGCTCGACCGTCTGCGCTGCACCGCCGCCCCGTTTGACCAGGAGCTTGATCAAGTGGAAGCCGTTCGAGCTGCGCAGGACCGGTGACACCTGGCCGACCTGGAGCTGAAGACTTGCCTCGGCAAACATCGGGGGCAGACGATCGCGCGAACGCCAACCGAGATTGCCTCCCTTCATGCCGTCCGGTGCATCGGAATAGGCGGCCGCGAGCTGTGCAAAGTCCTCACCCTTGCGCAAGCGCTCGAGCACCTGTTCGGCTTTCGCCCGAAGTTTCTGAATCTGTTCCGGGCTCGCCGACTCGGGCGCTCGGAGCAGGATGTGCGCCAGTTGATACTCCTCCCCCGCCCCGCCCTGCTCCGAAACGCCGGCCAGGTAGTTGTCGATCTCCCCGTCGGAGATGAAAATCTTGTTATCGACCTCGCGCTCGCGCAGCCGGGCAATCGTCATTTCGGCGCGGATCTCCTCGCGGAAGCTGGCAAACGCGATTCCGTCCTTCTCCAGCGCCGCCCGAAACTCGGGTAACGACAGTTTGTTACCGGCGGCAATGCGCTGCATCGCCTGATCGAGTTGCCCGTCGTCAACGCGCAAACCCATGTCGCGGGCAAGCTGCAGTTGCACCTTGTCGACCACCAGCCGTTCGAGCACCTGCTTTTCCAGCACCTCGCGCGGCGGTGGCGGCATTCCCTGCCGCTGCAACTGCGCGAGGGCCGAGTCGACGCGCGAGCGCAATTCGTTCTGCGTGATCACCTCGTCGTTGACCACGGCAACGATCCGGTCTACGGCAATCGGTTGACCCGGTGCCCGAGGCTGTGCCAGCACCAGCCCGACCAGAGCCATCCAGACCAGCACGGTGCGAAACAAAAGCGTCATCTGTCCACCTACCATTCAGCTAGGCCGGGTTCCACCGCAACTGGTCCGGCCGCGTAACCCGGTATCCTGCGCTGCAGAAGCCGCAAGGGATTTGAGCCGACACTCGCCAGCCCATTCAATTCGAGCTGGACGAAAAACTGCGTCGTTGCGTCCGCCTCGGTGGTCTGTACACGGTGGGCCACCGTCCGCACTGCCCAGCAGCCAGCGTTATACTCCAGCCCGCCGATGATCTCGATCGGCTGATCCTGCAGGAACGAGTAGTTGTAACGACCCACCGCCTGCCAGCGGCCGCTGATTGGCCACTGCCCGGAAAGATCGATCTGCTTGATCGGAATTCCCGCGTCGGGGTTGTAACTGTAGATCGCATTGACGACCTTGCCCAGCTCCGGCAGGTAGCGCGCGCCAAGCGAATAGCGCTCGAACTGCTGGCCGCCCGGATCATATTGCAGCGCGGCGTCGGCGTACACCCGCGGCCACACCTGGCCGCTGAAACCGGCGAGAAAATCCGACTTGTCCCACTTGCGGTTGCTGCTTCCCGGCAGCGCCACCTTGTCATCGGTAAAGTACAGCCGCTGGCCAATCATCGCCCGCATGACTTCCCCACCGCTCGCCGGGTCGATCAGGCGAGAACCCAGGGCGGCGGTCAACTGGTTGGCATTGTTGATGCGATCCCAGCCGGAAAACTGGTTGTCGGCAAAGATCTGCGCGAAGTTGAAGTCCGCCAGCGCCGTGTCGAAGACCGGAATGTCGTTCTGCTTCTCGTACGGGATGTTCAGGTAGAACAGTCGCGGCTCGAGCGTCTGCGTATAGTCGCGACCAAACCAGTTGCTCGGTCGCTCGAAAGTCATCCCGGAATCGACGCTGAAAATCGGCAGCGTGCGGCTGATCGAACTGGGGCCGTGGTCTCCCGCCGTCGGGTACGACAAGGAGTAATAGGTCAGGTTCGCGGCGACCCGCGGCGTCACATACCACCCGGGCGTCACGTAGGGCAGGGAAACCTGCGGCTGCAATACCGTTCGCTGCCCTTCGACCATGTCGTTGTCGGGATGGACAAAGGCGGTATATTGTCCGAACACCGAGCTATCGATGGCGTACAGGTCGGGCTGTCGCGCATTCAGTGTGATCTGCGGCAGCAGACGATACGGCTTGCTCACCGGATTCTCGGGGTCGGGCTGCAAGGTCTGGAAAGACTGCACATTGGCCGTCGCCGTCCACCAGCCGCCGCCGCCGTAGCTCAACAGCCCCTGCTGCAGGAGTTGAGTCTTCGCGGTACTGGAAATCTGACTCGAAAGATCGGTGTAATAGTCATTGTCCGAAACGCGGCTGTAGTTCAGCACTCCGGCGAAGCCGCTGGGCGTCGTCTGGCTGTGACGCAAAGCCACTCCCCAGCGATCGGTGTCCGTCTTGCGGTCGTTCGGCAGATATTCCAGGTCCGCCTGACCGTTATAGCTTCCGCCAAGGGCCGCGTCGAGGTAGCGGAATTCGCTGCCGAGCTGCAGGCCTCTTTTCGTCAGCAGCCGCGGCTCGATCGTCGCATCCATGTTGGGCGCGATGTTCCAGTAGTACGGCAGAGCGAACTCGGTACCACTCGTGCTGCTCGAGCCATAGCTCGGGGCGAGAAAACCCGACTTGCGCTCGTTGTTGAGCGGAAAGGATATCCACGGTGAATACAGGATCGGCGCACCGAAGAAGCGAACCGTCGCATCCTTGCCGCTGCCCACATCATGGTCATAGTCAAGCTTCAACTCGGCGACACTGAGATACCAGTCGTCATTACCGGGCTTGCAGGTGGTGTAGGTGGCAGAACTCATGCGCAGCTGATTCTCGCCTTCAAGGTCGATCCGCGCCGCATCACCCCGTCCCTCGGTGATTTCGCCGGCCGCCTTCTGCGCAGTCTTCACCGCCGGCTGCCGTGGCTGCATGCCGAGCGGGCGCGGTGCGGCGAAACCGGTGGCCGGTTGGTCATCGGCTGGCGTCACCACCCCTGACTGGCGTTTGACGAAGTACGAGGCCTGCTCGATGAAACCGACCTGGTCGTCGATTTTCAAGCGCACCCGCGGGCCGGAAATGACGTCGTCGCCCTGCTGCAGGCGGACGTTCCCGGCCGCCTCGACCTCGTCGTCGACCGGCCAGTAGGTCAGGCGATCCGCCGTCAGCACGGTGCCGACCTTGCGCAACTCGGCATCGTCCTCGGCCACCACCTCACGCCCGACGACGCCCGAGATGCGCTGCGCGCTGAGAAACACCGGCCGCGGCTCATCGCTCTCCGGCGGCGGCGGAACCATGGCTCCGGCCATCCGCAAGCGAAGATCCGGCTCAGCGGCAGGGTGCGTGACCGGCGCCGCAGCGCCGGGAAGCGGCGCGGCAGTCACTGGCGGCTGATCTTCGGAGGCTTTGCCGGGCGCACGCTCCACCGGCGTCGGCGGGGCCGACGGTAACCGCGTCTCGCCCTGCGTGCTGCGCATCTCCACGGGAGTTTCCTGTGCCACCGGGGGCGGGGCGGGTGGTTTCGCGGCCGGCTCGGCAGGCTGCTCGGGCGGGGAATCCACCGGCTCCGTACGCTCTGCTGGCGGCGCCCCCGGCGCGATCATGCCCTCCTCCGACGGTTGCGTCAGCTCGCTGTCTGCCTCGACCGACGGGGTATCGATCGGCCGTGTCGGCAACGGCCGCATCTCGACGGCCGGCTGCTCCACCGGCCTGGGCTCCGCCGACGGCCGCTCCACCGGCGCCTGAATAGCCGGCCCCACTGGCCCCACCGGCTTCACTGGCGGCAGGCCGAGCAGGCCGGGATCGACCCGGAAAGGCACGAAGTTTTGTCCACGGGCCTCGCCAGCGAGGATGGCGGCCAGCGTTCCGGCGAAACTGCAGCAGAAGATCAGGGTCAGCGGCTTGCGCCGCGAAGAGAGCTTCATTCCGGAGTAGTCAGTCAGAGAGGCGTCGGGTGGTCGTTTCTGTCGGCGCAACGGAGCGCGG
>Ga0058868_1029875_pt1 | contig 18542 bp, 11 predicted proteins | sample TNRReaAerobicRNA_2_FD_59631 | JGI IMG/M metagenome (GOLD analysis project Ga0058868, IMG submission 59631) | Wastewater treatment Type I Accumulibacter community from EBPR Bioreactor in Madison, WI, USA - TNR Reactor, Time F- 52min-Aerobic_ RNA... | ecosystem: Engineered > Bioreactor > EBPR >...
TTCCGTCGCCTGCTGACGCCCTTCCTCGAGCGGCAGCACGGGCAGCGGGCGCGCCGCTGGCTGCTGCTCGCGATTCTGCTGCTGATCGTGGGCTCGCTCGCGCTGGCGGTGCTGCAGCTCGTCGTGCTCAAGATGCTGCCCTTCGACAACAAGAGCGAGTTCCAGATCGTTCTCGACATGCCCGCCGGAACGCCAGTCGAGGAAACCGCGCGCGTCCTGCGCGAGATCGGTGGCGCCGTCGTCAAGGTGCCGGAAGTGAGCAATTACCAGGCCTACGCCGGTACCGCCAGCCCGATCAACTTCAATGGCCTGGTGCGGCAGTATTACCTGCGGTCGGCGCCCGAACTCGGCGATTTGCAGGTCAACCTGGTCGAGCACACGCAACGCGCACGGCAGAGCCACGAAATTGCCAGCTCGCTGCGCGACGCGGTCGAAGCGATGGGGCGTCGGGCCGGCGGCAACGCCAAGGTGGTCGAAGTTCCGCCGGGGCCGCCGGTCCTCTCGCCGATCGTCGCCGAGGTGTACGGACCGGACTACCGCGGCCAGATCGCCGTTGCCAGGGTCGTCCGGCAAGTGCTCGAGTCGACGCCGGATTTGGTGGCGATCGACGACTCGGTGACCGCCGATGGCCACAAGACCATCCTGCACGTGCTGCAGAACAAGGCCGCGCTGCTCGAGGTTGCACAGAGCGACATCGTCGACGTGGTGCGCATGGGAATGGCCGGCGAGGATGTCACGCCGGTGCATAACGCCGCTGCCCGGTTCGAGATTCCGGTCCGTCTGACCTTGCCAGCGGAACAGCAGAGTTCGCTCGACGCGCTGCTCGAACTGCGCGTGCGCGCGCGCGCCGGGCACCTGGTGCCGGTCTCGGAACTGGTCGAGGTACGCCAGTTACCGCGCGAAAAAGTGATTTACCACAAGGACCTGCTGCCGGTGGTGTACGTCGTGGCCGACATGGGCGGCAAGCTCGACTCGCCGCTTTACGGTATGTTCGCGGCGCGCGGCGACCTCGTCGGCCGCTCACTCGATGACCTCGAGCGGGGCGCCGGCACGCTCGACGAGTGGTTCATCCGCCAGCCGCCGGCCCCTGACGCCGCCTACAGCCTCAAGTGGGACGGCGAGTGGCAGATCACCTACGAAACGTTTCGCGACATGGGCATCGCCTACGCCGTCGGCCTGATCCTGATCTATCTGCTGGTTGTCGCCCACTTCAAGAGCTATCTCGTGCCGCTGATCATCATGGCGCCGATTCCGCTGACCCTCATCGGCGTCATGCCGGGGCACGCGCTGCTCGGCAGCCAATACACGGCGACCTCGATGATCGGCATGATCGCGCTCGCCGGGATCATCGTCCGCAATTCGATCCTGCTGGTCGACTTCATTCGCCAGCAGGTCGACCAAGGGATGCCGTTCGCCGAGGCGATCGTCCAGTCCGCCGCCGTGCGCGCCAAGCCGATCGCGCTGACCGCGCTGGCAGCGATGCTCGGCGCGCTGTTTATCCTCGACGACCCGATCTTCAACGGGCTGGCGATCAGCCTGATCTTCGGCATCCTGGTTTCCACCCTGCTCACGCTGGTGGTCATCCCGGTGCTCTATTACGCAGCGTTCAGAAAGGACCATCAGACATGACCACCGACCGCGCCGTCCGCATCATGGCCGGCAGCTTCATCCTGATCTCGCTGGCCCTCGGCGTTCCCGACAGCCCGCTGTTCGTCTCGAAGTACTTCCTGTGGTTCACCGCCTTCGTCGGTGCCAACCTCCTGCAGAGCGGCTTCACGCGTTTCTGCCCGGCGGAGAGCCTCATGGTCAAGCTGGGCATGAAGCGGCTCGGGTGAGCGATGTGGCTGGCACCGTCCTCGGCGGCGTGAGACGGCCAGCCCAATCGGCGCGCAGCGCTTCTTTCTGTCCGCCGACGATCGGGCAGCAGCGCATCGGTGGCGCATGAGGAACCTCATGGCCATTCACTTCATGCTCCGGCTCAGGAACAGGGAAGCGCCGGCGACCTGAGCAGCGCGCTCGGCGTGCAAGCTTCGCCAGAGCACCGGCAAAGAAAAAAGGGCCAGGGGGCAAGCCGGATCACTCCAGCGGCCGAGCAAAGAGCTTCGCGCGCCAGCCCCGGCGCCGTGAACCGCAGCAAAAAGGCTTGCCAGCGCAAGCTTCCGCACTCGGCGCGCAAGGCAATTGGCGCGACGGCCAAGGCATTGCGCTGCACGCGCCAGCCCATCGGCTGCGCGCGACGCAACTCAGCGCTTGGCGATGGCAGAAGAAAGCCACGCCATCTGCTCTCTGCGCCTTGCGCCTGAGGAAAAAAAGCTTGCCGCCATGGCTTGCTGCCTGGCGCCTGAAGCACGAAGAGCGACGACTGCGGCTTTTTGCTCGCGAGCCGCAGCCCAAACGCTGGCCTCTGGCGTCGCCGGCGCCGCCGCTCGAGACCAGCGGGGAACCAGGCCAGCTTTCTACCTCGCGCTTCGGCAAAGGAGGCTCGGAAGCCTCCTTTGTCGCCTTGCAGACGCACTGGATGCAGGCGCCGCCGGATGGCCTCCCCTGCTTCCGGATCGAAGGTCTTTTCGCCGCACTGAACGCAGACCGTCGCCAGTAAGTGCTCGACCAGCACATAGCGCCCATCGACATGAAAGCCCTCTTCCACCTCCTCGCGACGGAAGTCGCGGCCGCCGCAGACTTCGCACCTGGACATGATTACTTTCGCCTTGCGACGAAATCGACCCATTCCGCAGGATTGGGTTCATCGAGTGTGATGATTTTCAGCCGGTGCTGCCTCAATGACATGACCTTGCTTGGTGCGAATGATCTTGCGAATAGCATGCGATCCCGGTGATTTGCTCAGCTTATCGGACAATGCCGACCATTGAACGGCTTCCGAATGAGCAGGAATGGCCTCTCCGCCACCCCATCTCGCCGCCCGACCCCTCTTCCGCAAGCGGGTGAGGGGAGGTTCCTGAGTCGCTGGCGCGACTTTCATGGTAAGTGCGCGGACTTGTACCCAAGCGCGCCACAAAGCAAAAAGGCCAACCCGAAGATTGGCTTCTCTGCTCGATTTTATTGGCACGCCCGGAGCGATTCGAACGCCCGACCCCTTGGTTCGTAGCCAAGTACTCTATCCAGCTGAGCTACGGGCGCCTTGCCGTGTTTGAGCGCGGAATTATACTGGGCTGATTCGCCCTGCTCAAGCACTATTTGTACTTTCTCCCCTCGCCGTGCTGCCGACCTGGCCGAGCGAGCGTGCGACGATCTCGCGCACGTCTGAAGACAGGCCGGCAATTGCCTGCAGGCTTTCGAGCGCTGCGCGCGCGCCGGCCTGGCGCCTGGAGTCGAACTTGCGCCAGCGATCGAAGCGCCGTGCCAGGCGTGCCGCAACTTGCGGGTTGACCGGGTCCAGCTCGCCGATCTGCTGGGCGAGAAAGCGGTAGCCGCTGCCGTCGGCGGCATGAAAGCGGACATGGTTGTTGCCGAAGGTGTTGAGCAGCGCGTAAACCTTGTTCGGATTGTGCAGGTCGAAGGCCGGGTGAGCCAGGAGACTGTGGACCACCGTCAGCGTGTCGGGGAGACGGCTGGCGGCCTGCACCGAGAGCCACTTGTCGACGACCAGCGCTTCGCCCTGCCAGCGCTCGTAAAAGGCCGCCAGGGCTGGCGGACGTTCGCGGCAGTCGTATTGCGCGAGGGTCGCCAGGGCGGCGAACTGGTCGCTCATGTTGTCGGCCGAGGCGAATTGCTGCATCGCCAGGGCCCGAGTCTCAGCCGTCTCGAGCTCGCTGAGGTAGCCAAGGCAGAGGTTGCGCAGGCTGCGTCGTCCGGCGGCTTCCGGGGTCGGCTGGTAGGGGCCGGTCGGCGCCAGCGACGCGTAGCACTGGCGCAGTTCGCCCTGCAGTCGTTCGGCAAGGAAGCGGCGCAGGCCGTTGCGCGCTTGATGCAGGGCATCGGGGTCGACGAGAATGATTTCTTCGGCGAGCGTCGCTTCTCCGGGCAAGGTCAACACTTCCGCGGCAAACGCCGGGTCCTCGCCGGCATGCAGCAGAACCTGCGTCGCTGCCTCGGCAAAGGTCGGTGGCCAGCGCGGCGGTCGCCCGGCGGCCAGGTCTGCGGCGCCGGCCAGGATCAGGCGGCTGGCCAGGCGTTGTCCGGCCTCCCAGCGATTGAAGGGGTCGCTGTCGTGGGCGAGCAGGTGGCTCAGTTGTTCATCGCGCCAGTCATGGTCGAGGATCACCGGGGCCGAGAAATTGCGCAGCAGCGACGGTACCGGCGGAGCGTTGACTCCTTCGAAGATGAACTCCTGCTCGCTGGCGGTCAGCGAAACGACACGGGTGGTCGCGCCGCTGTCCGGGCTGTCTTCTTCGCCCACCAGACGCAGTGGCAGGTCGGCGCCATCCGGGCCGCTGAGGCCGATAGCTACCGGGATGTGAAACGGCGGGCCGGGTTGGCCGGCGGTGGGCCGCGACTGGCACAGCTTGAGCGCGTAGCGGCAGGCGCTCGCATCGTAGGTGCCGCTGGCTCGCAGATGAGGCGTGCCGGCGTGGTCGTACCAGCGCTTGAACTGGCTGAGGTCGATCCCCGAGGCGTCGGCCATGGCGGCGACGAAGTCGTCGCAGGTGACCGCCTGGCCATCATGGCGCTCGAAGTAGAGATCCATGCCGCGGCGAAACGCCGGCTTGCCGAGCAGCGTCTGGATCATGCGCACCACTTCGGCGCCTTTTTCGTAGACCGTGCTGGTGTAGAAGTTGTTGATCTCGATGTACGAGTCGGGCCGTACCGGATGCGCCATCGGGCCGGCGTCTTCGGGAAACTGGGCGGCGCGTAGCGCGCGCACGTCGCGGATGCGGCTGACCGCGCGACTGTGCACGTCGGCGCCGAATTCCTGATCGCGGAAAACGGTCAGCCCTTCCTTCAGTGAGAGCTGAAACCAGTCTCGGCAGGTGACGCGGTTGCCGGTCCAGTTGTGGAAGTACTCGTGCGCGACGACGCGGTCGATGTTCTGGTAGTCGCCATCGGTGGCGGTATCGGCGCGGGCGAGAACGTACTTGGTGTTGAAGATGTTCAGGCCCTTGTTCTCCATCGCGCCCATGTTGAAGTCGCCGACGGCAACGATCATGTAGTGGTCGAGATCGCATTCGAGCCCGAAGACCTGCTCGTCCCAGTGCATCGCGCGCCTGAGGGCATCCATCGCGTGCGCGCACTGGTCGAGCTTGCCCGGTTCGACGAAGACCGCGAGATCGACGCGGCGTCCGCTGCCGGTGGTGAAGTGGTCGCGCAGTACGTCGAGGCGGGCGGCGACGAGCGCGAAGAGATAACAGGGCTTGGCAAAGGGGTCTTCCCAGCGCGCCCAGTGACGGCCGCCCGCTTCGTCACCGTTGCCGACCGGGTTGCCGTTGGCCAGCAGCACCGGCAGGCTCGCCTGGTCGGCGTGCAGGGTGACGACATAACGCGACATGATGTCCGGGCGATCGGGAAACCAGGTGATCCGGCGGAAACCCTGCGCTTCGCACTGGGTGAAATAGCCGTCCTTCGAACGAAAAAGGCCCGCCAGGCTGGTGTTGTCATCCGGCTTGATGCGCACCAGCGTGCCGAGCGTGAGGACGGAGGGCGGCGCGAAGAGGGTCAGGGTGGAATCGTCGTCGGTGTAGTCGTCTCCTGTCACGAGGGGAGTGCCATTGACCGTCACCGCAACGGTCTCCAGGCCGTGGCCGTCGAGTTGTAGTGGCTGATCGGGCGCGACCGCCGGGTTGCGCCGCAGATGCAGTTGGCTGCGCACGAGAACTTCGCCGCCGAGGAACTCGACGTCGAGTTCGACCTGGTCGACAAGAAACGGCGGCGGGGTGTAATCCTGGCGGTGGATTCGTTGCGGGGTGTCGGTTTTCATGGGTGCTCCGTGTTCTTGAGTGGCTTGTCCGACGACGAAAGTCGTAGCGGCGACTGACCAACGGTCATGGCCTTGCTGATCCGGGGTGCCTGAGCAAGCCATGACCGTTGGGGCGTCGTGCCGACGCGGCGGCTGGGGTCGGTTGGGCGACGGTTCACGGGAGTTCGTCGCGCTGCAACAGGAAGACGTACTGATCGCCGGCGGTCGTCTCGAGCCAGGTGAACGGGGTGTGCGGGAAACAGGCTTCGAGCGCCTGGCGATTGTGGCCAATCTCGACGACCAGCAGGCCGCCTGGCTTGAGCTGCTTGCGCGCTCCGGCCAGGATGAGGCGCGTCAGATCGAGGCCATCTTCGCCGCTGGCCAGCGCTCCTGGCGGTTCGTGGCGGTACTCGGCAGGCAGCTCGGCCATCGACGCGGCATTGACGTACGGCGGGTTGGCGATGATCAGGTCGTAGCGCCGGCTTTTGAGCCCGGCGAACAGGTTTCCCTCGACCAGGCGAATGCGCTCCGCCAGGCCGTAGTCGGCGACGTTGCGGGCGGCGACGGCGAGCGCTTCAGGGGACAGGTCTACCGCGTCAACCCTCGCCGCGGGGAACGCGTGTGCCGCGACGATCGCCAGACAGCCCGAGCCGGTGCACAGATCGAGAACGGCAGCGACCTGAGCGGGGTCGTCGATCCAGGGCGAGAGTTGATCGTGCAGCAACTCGGCGATGAACGAACGCGGGACGATCACCCGTTGGTCGACGTAAAAACGGTACTCGCCCAACCAGGCCTCGTTGGTCAGGTACGCTGCCGGCAGGCGTTCCCTGACGCGACGTTCGACGATCTGCAGCACGCTGGCGCGTTCGTCGCGGGTCAGTGTCGCGTCGAGAAAAGGCTCGAGCCGGTCCAGCGGCAGGTGCAGGCGGTGCAGCAGCAGATAGACCGCTTCGTCCCAGGCGTTGTCCGAGCCGTGCCCGAAGAAAAGCTGCGCCTCGTTGAAGCGGCTGACCGCGAAGCGCAGCAGGTCGCGCAGGGTCGAGAGCTGCTCTTGCGCCTGGTCAAACATGGCTGGGCAGCAACTGTTCGAGCACTCGCCGATAGATCGCCGACAGTCGGCCCAGGGAGGCCGCTTCGACGCATTCGTTGACCTTGTGGATGCTGGCATTGACCGGGCCGATCTCGACTACCTGCGGACAGATCTCGGCGATGAAGCGCCCGTCCGACGTGCCGCCGGTGGTTGACAGTTCGGCGGCGATGCCGGTCTCGGCCCGGATCGCCGTCAGCGCCGCGTCGATCAGGGCGCCCTTGCCGGTGAGGAAGGGTCTGGCTCCCAGCGTCCACGAGAGGTCGTATTGCAGACTCTCCTGGTCGAGGATCGCGCACAGGGTCTGCTGCAGCGTTTCCGGGCTGCTCGCTGTGCCAAAGCGGAAGTTGAAGTCGATGACGACGTGGCCCGGGATGACGTTGCTGGCGCCGGTGCCGCCGTGGATGTTCGAGACTTGCCAGGTGGTCGGCGGGAAGCAAGCGTTGCCTTCGTCCCAGACCCTCGCGGCGAGGTGGGCAATCGCCGGTGCCGCCCGATGGATCGGGTTGCTGGCCAGGTGCGGGTAGGCAATGTGACCCTGAATTCCCTTGACGGTCAGCCTGCCCGAAAGCGACCCGCGGCGACCGTTCTTGATCGTGTCGCCGAGCGTCTCGCTGGCTGTCGGTTCGCCGACGATGCAGTAGTCGAGCAGTTCACCCCGCCGGCGCAGCGCTTCGGTGACGACGACGGTGCCGTCGACGGCGTCTCCTTCCTCGTCCGAAGTGAGCAGCAGGGCGAGCGATCCACGCTGCGCCGGGCGCGCGGCGAGCAGCGCTTCCACGGCAGTGACGAAGGCCGCCAGAGAACCCTTCATGTCCGCGGCGCCGCGTCCGTACAGCATGCCGTCCCGGTGCACCGGGACGAAGGGGTCGCTGTGCCATTCGTCGAGCGGCCCACTCGGGACGACATCGGTGTGGCCGGCCAGGCAGACGATGGGGCGGCTGTCGCCGCGGCGCGCCCACAGATTGCTCACCTTGCCGCGCGGCATCCACTCGCAACTGAAGCCGATCGCTGCCAGGCGGCGGGCGATGATCGCCAGGCAACCGGCGTCGTCGGGAGTGACCGAGCGACAGGCAATCAATTGCTCGGCCAGCGCCACCGTGGCGTCGCTGGTCGCCGCGCGCGTCTGGTCAGCAGACCTCGGGTACTTTCCGGTCATGGACTCGCCGCGTCTTCAAGGCTGAGGGCGAATTCCTTGTACGAAGCGTTGCTGGGGTTGGTGTTCAATAGGTCGAAGACGGCTTCACGCGGCTTTTCCTCGCTTTTCGCGTCGCCGCCATTTTCGCTGTTGTTGATCAGCCAGGACAGGTTGGTCGGCGAGTCGGCGTTGAGCAGCGCCTCCTGCAGCGTAATCACGTCGGCCCGATAAAGCCGGAACAGATCCTGCTCGAAGGTTCGCGAGCCGGGCGCGAGGCTCTGTTCCATGGCTTCCTTGAGGGAAGGGATGTCGCCGCGCTCGATCAGTTCCTGCACGTGGTAGCTGTTGAGCAAGACCTCGACCGCCGGCATCTGCTTGCCGTCCTTCTTCTTGACCAAACGCTGCGAAACGATGGCCTTCAGACTCACCGAAAGATCCATGTACAGGGATCCCCGACTGTCGAGTGGAAAGAAGTTGATGATCCGGTTGAGCGCGTGATAACTGTTGTTGGCATGCAGCGTGCCGAGGCACAGGTGGCCGGTCTGCGCATAGGCGATCGCCGCCTGCATCGTTTCGCGGTCCCGGATTTCGCCGATCAGGATGCAATCGGGCGCTTGCCGCATGGCGTTTTTCAGGGCATTTTCCCATCCGAGAGTATCCATGCCGATCTCACGCTGGTTGACCAGTGACTTCTTGTGCCGGAAGAGATATTCGATCGGGTCCTCGATGGTCAGGATGTGCCCGGTACAGTTGGCGTTGCGATGGTCGAGCATCGACGCCAGCGTGGTCGATTTGCCCGAGCCCGTCGAGCCGACGATCAGGATCAGGCCTCGCCTTTCCATCACCAGGTCGGCAAGCACCGCGGGCAACATCAGGGACTCGAGCGTCGGGATATTGCCCATCACGTAACGCACGACGATCGAGATCGAGTTGCGTTGCCGGAACAGGTTGATCCGGAAGTTGCCGAGCTTGGCGACGCCGAACGAGAGGTTCATTTCCTTGTTTCGTTCGAAGGCCGCGGTCTGCTCCGGACTCAACAGTTCGGTGGCGATCTTGTCGATCATCGCCGGGTCCATGATCTGCTGATTGATCGGGACGATACTGCCCTGAATCTTGATGTGGATCGGCGCGCCGGCACAGATGAAGATATCCGACGCCTGCCGGTCGGCCATCGCCTGAAAAAGCTTGTCGAGAATCATGCGCTTGTTGCCGCTGCCTGGCTGGTCAGGGAAAGATCAGTCGCCGCGCAGGAGGTCGTTGATGCTGGTCTTGGCACGCGTCCGGGCGTCCACCTTCTTGACGATCACCGCGCAGTAAAGGCTGTAGTTGCCGTCCCTGGCGGGCAGGTTGCCGGACACCACGACCGAGCCCGGCGGAATGCGTCCATAGCTCACTTCGCCGGTCTCGCGGTCGAAAATCTTGGTCGACTGACCGAGATAAACGCCCATCGAGATCACCGAACCTGCGCCGACGATGACCCCCTCGACGACCTCCGAGCGGGCACCGATGAAGCAATCGTCCTCGATGATCGTCGGGTTTGCCTGCAGCGGCTCGAGCACCCCGCCGATACCGACGCCGCCCGAGAGGTGTACGTTCTTGCCGATCTGGGCACACGAACCGACGGTTGCCCAGGTATCGACCATCGTTCCTTCATCGACGTAGGCGCCAATGTTGACGTAGGAGGGCATCAACACCACGTTCCTGCCGATGAAGGCGCCACGCCGGGCGGTTGCCGGGGGCACGACGCGGAAGCCGCCGCGCTGGAACTGCTCGCTGTCGTAGTGGGCAAACTTGTTCGGCACCTTGTCGAAATAACGCATTGCGCCGCCGTCGATCAGGGTGTTGTCGTGCAACCGAAACGAAAGCAGCACGGCCTTTTTGATCCATTGGTGCGTCAGCCACTCGCCGTCGATCTTTTCGGCGACGCGCAGCGTGCCTTCGTCGAGCTGGGCGAGGACCGCGGCGACGGCTTCGCCAATCGCCGTGGGGGCCGTGCCGGGTTGCAGCGAGCCGCGGTTCTCCCACGCCTCGTCGATGATCTGCTGGATGGCCTGCATGTCTGTCTTTCCTAGAGTCTTGAAATGAATGAGCGGATGCGCTCGGCGGCCTCGACACAGTCGGCGAGCGGGGCGACGAGCGCGATGCGAACGAAACCGGCGCCGGGATTGACTCCCTGTGCGGTGCGCGCCAGGTAACTCCCCGGCAGAACGACGACATTATAGTCGGCGAACAACTGGCGGGCGAAGTCGGTGTCGCTGACCGGTGTTCTCACCCAGAGATAGAAACTGGCGTCGGGCAGGGTGGTGGACGGCAAGACTTCAGCCAGGCGCGGGGTGACCGCCGCAAACTTCTCGGTGTATTGGCGACGGTTCTCCTGAACGTGCGCCTCGTCGTTCCAGGCGGCGACGCTGGCCGCCTGCACCGCCGGATTCATCGCGCTGCCGTGATAGGTGCGGTAGAGCAGGAAAGACTTGAGGGTCGCGGCGTCGCCGGCGACAAAGCCCGAGCGCATGCCTGGAACGTTGGACCGCTTGGACAGGCTGGAGAACATCACCAGCCGCGCGCAATCGCGACCGAGCAGGCTCGCCGCCTGCAGGCAGCCGAGCGGCGGCTCGCTTTCGTCAAGGAATATTTCGGAGTAGCACTCGTCCGAGGCGATGACGAATCCGTAGCGGTCGGCGAGGGCAAACAGCCGCTGCCAGTCGTCGAGGCGCAGCACCTTGCCGGTCGGGTTGCCCGGCGAGCAGACGAAGAAGAGCTGCACCCGCTGCCACTCGGACTCGCTCAGCGCCGCGAAATCAAACGCGTAATCGTCGTCCGGCAGGGTGTTCAGAAAGCGCGGCTCGGCGCCTGCCAAATAGGCAGCACCCTCGTAGATCTGGTAGAAGGGGTTGGGGCTGACGACCAGCGGCGTGTAGTCGCGGGTTGGATCGATGATCGTCTGGGCAAAAGCGAAGAGCGCTTCGCGCGAGCCGTTCACCGGGAGGATCTGGGTTTCCGCGTCGATGCCGTCGAGGCCGTAGCGGCGCTTCAGCCAGGCGGCAATGCTCAGGCGCAGTTCGCTGCTGCCGAGCGTCGTCGGGTAGTTGGCCAGCCCGCCGAGGCCGGCAGTCAGCGCCTCCCTGATGAACGCCGGCGTTGCGTGCTGCGGTTCGCCGATCGACAGTCGGATCTCGCGCTGAGCCGGATTCGGCGTGATGCCGGCGAAGAGTTGCCGCAGCTTCTCGAAGGGATAGGGGTGCAGCTTGCTGAGCAGGGGATTCACTGGCGTGCGCGTCTTGTGGCCGACGCTGGATTATAAGGGGCATCGGGCGGCGGGGAAAGAAAGCATGCTGCCGCCACACACCGATGTGGTAGCGGTCACAAGCCGCGGGGTGCTGATCCGACGGTGGGTGCCGATCAGAATCGTCGCAGAGGCGGTGCGCTTTTCCTTACCGCCGGTCTGGTGCGCGCCATTCGCCGACCGGCGGCAATCTGGCGTGCTGTCCATCCACGCTTTTTCGAGCGGATTTCTGTATCGCGTTCAGAGGGCGATGTCCGCGGCAGCAAGGGTGTTTAGCCCGACGAGCTGAATGGCGAATTCCGCGGCAGCATCTGCGTCGGTGTTGCCGTAAAGCACCGCCGTCGACCTGTCGAAGTACAGGCTTCCCGGACGGGCGAAGGCACTGCCGACGACGCTGCCGCCCACTGCCGGTGCCGAGAAGCTTTGGTTGCCGGCGACCAGCGTGTTCGCATCGACCGTCGAGAGGTCGATCTTGTCCTGCCCCCGTACGAAGTCGGTGATGACATCCCGGGTTGCACTGCCGATCCCCATCTCCGAGAGTGCGTTGAAGTCGAAGACGTCGGTGCCGCTTTCCCCCGTGAGCTGATCCTTCCCCGTTCCACCGATCAAGGTGTCGTTGCCGAGCCCACCGACCAAGGTGTCGTCGCCGGCACCGCCGATCAGCTTGTCGCTCCCGTCGCCGCCGTTGAGTCTGTCGGCGCCGCTGCCACCGCTCAGGACGTTTGCCTTGCTGTCGCCGGTAAGCGTGTCGTCGTAGCTGGAACCGGTGAGGTTTTCGATGCTGGTCAGGGTATCTGAGCCCGACCTGTTTGCGCCTGTAGGCTGGGGGGCTTTGATGGTCAGGTCGATGGTAACGCCCTTGTCCTCCCTCACGCCGTAGGCGTAGGACACGGTATCCGTTCCGGACCCGCCATCGAGAACATTGTCGCCTATGCCCGCGTAGAGGACATTGCCAAGGGCGTTGCCAGTGAGGTCCGCAGCTTCGGTGGAGTGGATGCGGCCATTCTCGACATTGTCGCTGAGCGTGTAGCCCGGGAGGAAGCTGCGCGCGATGTCGGTATCGCCGGTGTTGCCCTCGGTTACGACGTCGTTCGCCTCTGTGACATAGTATTGGTCTGAACCATCGCCACCGTCCATCGTGTCGGCGCCTGAACCCCCCTCCAGGGCGTCGTTGCCTGCACCGCCGGCGAGGCTGTCGTTTCCGCCACCGCCGTCGAGCCGATTGGCGTGTTCGTCGCCGCTCAGGCTGTCATTGAAGGCGCTGCCGCTGAGGTTCTCTATGCTGACCAGTTGATCCTTGCCGGAGCCGCCGGTGGGCTGCGCGGCCTTGTTCGCCAGGCTGACGGTGACGGGGCCAGCGGCACTGGCGTAGGAGGCCGTGTCGCTACCGCCGGCGCCGTTGAGCACGTTGTTGCCGGCGCTGGCGTAGAGTATGTTGTCGAGTCCGTTGCCGGTGCCGTTGGAATTTCCCGGAGCGAGCAGGCGCAGGTTCTCGACGTTGCGAGCGAGGACGTAGGTGGCGAGCTTGCTGTTAGTGGTGTCGGTGCCACCCGTCGCTCGACTGCTATGGTCCTCGATAACCCCGTCGTTCTTGTCGTCGACGGTGTATTCGTCGTTCCCGTGGCCGCCGATCATCGTGTCGGCGCCCGCGCCACCGTTGAGAGTATCGTTTCCATCACCGCCGTCGAGCCGGTTGCCGTGTTCCTCGCCGCTGAGGCGGTCGTTGAAGGCGCTGCCGCTGAGGTTCTCGATGCTGACCAGTTGATCCTTGCCGGAGCCGCCGGTGGCCTGCTCGGCCTTGTTCGCCAGGCTGACGGTGATGCCAGCGCTGGCATAGGCGTAGGAAACCGTGTCGCTACCGCCGGCGCCCTTGAGTACGTTCTTGCCGGCGCCAGCGTAGAGTGTGTTGTCGAGTTCGTTGCCGAAGCCGTCGGATTCTCCCGGAGCGATCAGGCGCAGGTTCTCGACATTACGAAGCAGGGTGTACGTGCGGAGTGTGCTGTAAACGGTGTCGGTGCCGCCCGTGGTTCGACTGCTGTTGTTCTCGATAACCTTGTCGGCCGTGTGGTCGACGGTGTAGTGGTCGCTTCCGTCGCCGCCGGTCATCGTGTCGGCGCTTGCACCACCGTTGAGAGTGTCGTTCCCGCCACCGCCGTTGAGGGTGTCTTTGCCGGCGCCGCCACTCAGGATATTGGCTCCGGCGTCGCCGGTCAGGGTGTCGGCGTAGGGGCTGCCCGTGAGATCCTCGATGCTGATCAACGTGTCACGGCCTGCGCCACCGGTCGCCTGCCGGCCGGCAAGCGCGAGGTTGACGGTGACACCAGAAGCGGCTGTGGCGTAGGAGGCGGTGTCGTTCCCGGTGCCACCATCCAGGGTGTCGTCGCCGGTACCGCCATCGAGCCTGTCGTCACCCGCCAAGCCCTGCAAACGGTCGTTGCCAGCCAGGCCACTGATTCGGTCCATCCCCGCGCTGCCGGTCAGCGTTTCGTTGCCGGATGTTCCCTTGTAGATCGTCGGCGTGGTCGGCTCCATCAGGTGGGCCCCTCGAAGAGCAGCCACGGTCCAGGCGGTCGCGTTGACCCCGGGCCAGGTTCTCGCCCAGTGCGCTCCAGGCGCATCGTCATTATGCGATCTGTCGTGAGGGATGCCCCCGCCGTCCGTCTGTATCCTGATGAGTTCTTGCTTGAACGTGGCGGCGAAGGAGTCAGTGGCTGGAGCTATGGCCACGTAATGAGCCGTGAAGTCGTAGTTGACCCCCTGAACAGGTAGCTTTGAGTCCAAGCCGAGCGGGTTGACTGAAGGGTACCCGAAGAGGTCAACCGCCATATCAAGGGCCTGTCTCGCGTCATCCGCCCGGCCGACATCACCGAGGAACCATGCGCCCCATGTCTGGTTGTCAAGGTATGGCGTCGAGTCTGACACGCGGTTTTCCGTCAAGTGGTAACCGGCAATAAAGCGATCACCGCACCAGGCGCGGTTCAATAGATGGCCCTTGACCTGATCCTGGGGATCAATAAATTTCAGATCAAAGCGACTCAGCGATTTGAACGCCGCGTAGGCGTCTAGGTTGGCCTCGGTCACCGCAATCGCCGGGCCCCAGTCAAAAGTGGCCACAGCGTCATTCACCATCTGTGTAATCAGCCAATTGCCCCCAGCTTGAGCCGCTACAAAAGCTTCAGTGCCAGTAACCGCCTCGTTTTTGGTCTCCGCATACAAAACCGCGTAGTCCGCTAGGGCGTTTGCCGTCCAGGCCACGACGCCGGCGTATTTGTCGTCGGTCGCCTCAATGACCCGCCCCGGGGGGCCGGGCTTGAAGGCGTTCACCCAATACCCTTCCGGATGTTGGGAGTCGACCAAGGCTGCCGCCACCATTCCCGCCTGCTTCATCAGCTCGATCGCCTGCGGATCGGCCGGCTCAAGACTTCCCGCCTGCAGCACCAGCGCCTTCAAGCCGAGCGCTTGATCATAGGTGTGCATCAGGTCGTCGTCAGCCGTCTGGTATGACCTGAAGAATGCGTACTCCCCCAACGTCGGGGGCTTAATCGACTCGAACTCAAACAACTGTTTGGCAAGGAATTCATTGCCGTTGCGAACCGCTTCTCGCTCGGCGGCCGAAACGTCGCGCGCTTCCGCTTCGCCAGCGACCTTCAAGATGTCGTTTGCCACCAGGTTCAAAGGAGATGGCGGCGCGATCGGCAAGGGCTTGATCATTGGAGGGCTCCACGCAGGATAGGGATTACAGCGGAATTTCCTCAACTATATTAGCCACATGAAGCGCTGTCAATCGCCCCGCCTGCTCCCCTAAACGCCTCAAACGTGGCCGTGAAACGGCCTGCTTCGCTCGCTGGGCCATCCACCCAGCCCCGGGGGCATGGTTCTGGCGCACCGGCCGTCTTGGTTTTGCCGCGTGGCGCGGGGGCGCTCTCGCTGCGCAGTGCTGCCCCGCTATGGCATTACTGCGTCCGCAATAGCGGTCGGATTATCATCAGGGACTGGCTGATGATTACCCTTTTGCTATACCTCGCGCTCCGGCCGGCAAGGGTGGAAGTGCCGGGGTTCCTTGACCCCTCTCAGCCCGGCCCCGCGCCGCAGCATTTCTTGAACTTCCTGCCGCTGCCGCAAGGGCAGGGTTCGTTGCGACCGACCTTGGGCTGGTCGCGGCGGACGGTCCTGATGCTGCGCTGCGCCCGCCAGAAGCGGTAGATGTTGGTTACCGCCTGCGGCAGTTTCTCTTCGCATTCGACCAGTTGGCGATCGAGTTCGGGGCCGGACGGCCAATCGTCGCCGGCGTCTCTGGCGGCCGCTTCGGCGTCGCCGCTGAGCATCAGCAGCGGGGAGATCTGCTCGTCGAGGTAAGCGATCTCGTCGCTGTCCGCCTGCTCATCGTCGGCGCCCAGCGCCTCGAACCAGTCTTCGGCGGCTGCATCGACGCCGTGCAGATACGCCTCGCACCAGGGGGTGTAGTCACTCAGCGACTCGTCGTCCGCGTTGCCGCCGTAGAGCAGCAGCATCAGCGGCTGGCCGCTGGCCAGATCGAGCTGCAACTGGGCGGCGAAGCGGCGAAGCAATTCGGCCGCTTCGCGCACGGCGTCGCCGGCTTCGTCGGTGTCGCCCAGCACCTCGCGCAGCCAGCGCTCTTCGGGCGCCGGCTGGGGGCCGGACAGCGCCGCGCAGAGATAGCCCTGCGCTTCGTCGAGGCGCATCGCCTGCTCCAGTGCAGGCTCGGCGAGCAGTTCCTCGAGGCGCAGGAGCTGGCGGTCGGTAAGCTGTGCCTGGGCGCTCATCGGGTCAATCCCGGGTGCTGCTCTGGCTGGGGAAAGCGGCGAGTGGCACCGCCAGCGCCGGAGTCCAGCCTTCCTTGCACTGCTCGGCGACGACCGTGGTGAAGATGCCGCCGCGGACGTAGAAGCGAGCGGTCAGGCGCATGAAGCGCGGCCGGGTGGCGTTCGCCAGGTCGTCGAGAATACGGTTGGTGACTTCCTCATGAAAGCAGCCGCGGTCGCGGAAAGACCAGATATAGAGCTTGAGACTCTTCAGCTCGACACAGGTCTGGTCGGGGATGTAGTCGAGCAGCAAGGTCGCGAAGTCGGGTTGTCCGGTTTTCGGGCACAGGCAGGTAAATTCGGGAATCTCCATGTGGATCTGGAAATCCCGCTGTGGCGCCGGATTGGCAAAGGTTTCGAGCGTTTTCGCCGGTAGACTGTTCATGAGGGTTCCGCGTGGTATCCCGTCGGGAAACGATTCCGACGGACGGGATGGTATTATAGAAGCTTATGATGGCATGCCGCGGGGATGATTGAGTGTCCCGTGCCTGAGGCGTGTGCTGCGGTCCGCGCGCTACCCTGCTCCTGGCAATCTCATCCGGCGCGGCTGCTCCCGCCGCGTTCTAGTTCTAGTTCATGCGCCTGACCAAACTGAAACTTGCTGGCTTCAAATCCTTCGTCGATCCGACGACGCTCGCGCTACCCGGTCAACTCGTTGGCGTCGTGGGTCCCAACGGTTGCGGCAAGTCGAACGTGATGGACTCCGTACGCTGGGTGCTCGGCGAGTCGAAGGCTTCGGAGCTGCGCGGCGAATCGATGCAGGACGTGATCTTCAACGGTTCCGGAACGCGCAAGCCGGTATCGCGGGCGGCGGTCGAACTGGTCTTCGACAACGCGCTCGGACGCCTGTCGGGTCAGTGGTCGCAGTATGCCGAACTCTCGGTCAAGCGCCTGCTGACGCGCAACGGACAGTCCGAGTACTTCATCAACAACCTGCACGTTCGGCGCAAGGATGTCACCGATCTCTTCCTCGGCACCGGCCTCGGTCCGCGTGCTTACGCGATCATCGGCCAGGGCACCATCTCGCGGATCATCGAGGCCAAACCGGACGAACTGCGTGTCTTCCTCGAAGAGGCGGCAGGCGTGACCCGCTACAAGGAGCGGCGCAAGGAAACCGAGAGCCGCCTCGCCGACACGCGCGACAATCTGACGCGCGTCGAAGACATCCGCCTCGAACTCGCGGCGCAGATGGAGCGCCTCGAAAGCCAGGCCAGCGTCGCCCGCCAGTACCGTGAGTACAGCGACCAACTGACGCGCAAGCAACAGTTGCTCTGGCTGCTGCGGCGCAACGAGGCGCAGGGTGAGCGCGATCGGCTGACGCGCGAGATCGACCAGGCGGTGAACGAGCTCGAAGCGCAGAACGCGGCGCTGCGCGACCTCGAAGCGCGTCTCGAAGAGGCGCGTGAGGCGCATTTCACGGCCAGCGACGGCGTCCATGCGGCGCAGAGCGAGCTCTTTGCGGCCAATGCCGAAGTCGCACGGCTGGAAGCCGAGATTCGTCACCGGCGCGAATCGCGACGGGAATTCGAGACGCGCCTGGCGCAGTTGACCGACGACCAGGCGCACTGGCAGGCGCAGGCGGCGAAGGGGGCGAGCGACGAGGCGCGCTGGCAGGAGCTGCTGGCGCTTGCCGACGAGCGCGTCGAACAGGGCGAGCTGCGCCGTGAGGCGACGCACGAGCGCTTGCCGCTGGCCGAGGAGAGGCACGCTGCGGCGCTCGAGGCGGTGAATCGGCAGCGCGTCGACATCGCCCAGGCGGAACAGCGGCTGCATGTCGAGCAGGCGAATCGTGGACACGCGCAGCGCTCGCTGCAGATCATCGCCAGCCGGCGCCAACGGCTGGCACTCGAGCGCGAGGCGCTGCCGGTCCCCGATAGCGTCGTTCTTGCCGACAAGCACGAGGAGCTCGCCGAACTGCGCGAGCGGATCAGTGAAGCCGTGGCCAGGCAGGACGGCCAGCAACAGGCCGTACCGCGGCTCGAAAAGCAGCGGCGCGAGGCGCTGGCCGAGGCGCAGCACGTGCAAAAAGAGCGCGCCGAGGCCAATGCCCGTCGCCTTGCGCTGCAGCAACTGCAGCAGCGGCTGCAGAGCAACGGCAAGCTCGACGAGTGGTTGCAGCGGCACGGGCTGCAGCACGGCACGCCGCTGTGGCAGGCCTTGCAGGTCGAAGCCGGCTGGGAAGAGGCCGTCGAGGCAGTTCTGCGCGAGCGGCTGGGGGCTTTGCCGGCAGACCGGGCCGACCCGGCGTGGAGCAAGGACCGCCCGGCGGGCAAATTGACCTTGCTGCTGCCGCTCGCCGGGGTGGGTCCACCGCCGGTCGTCGCCGAAGACCGGCTGCTGGCGCGAATTCGCTGCGACGA
>Ga0058868_1063793_pt1 | contig 18039 bp, 6 predicted proteins | sample TNRReaAerobicRNA_2_FD_59631 | JGI IMG/M metagenome (GOLD analysis project Ga0058868, IMG submission 59631) | Wastewater treatment Type I Accumulibacter community from EBPR Bioreactor in Madison, WI, USA - TNR Reactor, Time F- 52min-Aerobic_ RNA... | ecosystem: Engineered > Bioreactor > EBPR >...
CGCGCCAGTGAGCTCCGATCCGAATTTGTGATTGCTGTTAGCGGCCACGTTCGCCGCCGCGAAAATCCAAACCACCATCTGCCCACTGGCGAGATTGAGATTTACGTTGATGAGCTGATCATTCTGAACCGCTCCGATGTTCCACCGTTCGAGATTGGCCACCGCGAGTCAATCAACGAGGAGCTTCGGCTGAAATACCGCTATCTGGATCTTCGCGACCCCGAGCTTCAGCGGATTATGCGGCTGCGCAATCAGGTCTATCAAGTAACCCACCACTACTTTTCCGAGAACGGTTTTGTGGAGATTGAAACGCCGATGCTGGTACGCTCCACACCGGAAGGCGCGCGCGATTACATTGTTCCCAGCCGGGTTCATCCGGGAAGCGTCTATGCCTTGCCGCAATCGCCACAAATCTACAAGCAGCTGCTGATGGTGGCCGGGTTCGACCGCTACATGCAAATCGCCAAATGTATGCGGGATGAAGACCTTCGCGCCGACCGCCAGCCAGAGTTCACCCAGCTTGATTTGGAGATGTCCTTTGTGGAGCAGGAGGATGTGCTGCAGATGGTGGAAGGATACCTTACCCGATTGTGGAAAGAAGTGAAAGGGACGGAGCTTCAGCTTCCGCTACGCCGCATGACCTACCGTGAAGCAATGACCCGATTCGGCAGCGACAAGCCTGACACACGGTTTGGGCTGGAACTTCAGGAACTGAACGACCTGCTGGCCGATACCGAATTTGCTGTGTTCCGCAGCGCGTTGGATAGCAACGGATCCATCACGGGAATCAATGTTGTTGGCGGGGCAAGCTACAGCCGCAAGCAGATTGATGAGCTAACCGAACACGCAAAACGCTACGGAGCAAAAGGGTTGGTGTGGTTGAAGGTGACAGACGACGATATGGAGGGGAGCGCGGCGAAGTTCCTGAACCAGACCCACAAAGCCGCCTTGAAAGAACGGATGGGAGCCGCCGCCGGCGATATGCTGCTGATTGTGGCCGACGCTTGGAACACAGCCCACACCGTCTGCGGCGCGCTGAGGCTGGAGGTTGCCCGCCGCCAGAAGATGATCCCGAAGCACATTGACGACCTTCTCTACATCGTTGACTTCCCGATGTTCGAGAGCATTGACCCAGAAACAGGAATGCCAGTTCCGGCGCATCATCCGTTCACCTCCTACAAACGGGAGGATGAACATATGTTGGAGAGCAACCCGCTTGCCGTGCGGGCCAACGCCTACGACCTTGTGATTAACGGGTATGAGGTAGCCTCGGGAAGCATCCGGATTCACGACCGCGACACGCAAGCAAAGGTGTTCAAACTGATCGGGCTGGATGAGGAAGAAGCGCGGAAAAAATTTGGCTTCCTGTTGGATGCCTTCCGCTACGGCGCGCCACCACATGGCGGAATGGCTCCGGGGATTGATCGCTTGATTATGATCCTTGCTGGGACCGACAACATCCGCGACGTTGTGGCCTTCCCCAAAACCATGCGCGCATCATCGCTGATGGATGAAGCCCCTTCGCCAGTTGCCGATGACCAATTGAAAGTGCTGGGATTGCAGATTCGGCAGAGTTCTTAACTCCATACTCACTTTTAGCTCTACACATATAATCGGAGCATTGCAAAACAGCAGGGCGCAGCACCATACAAGGTGTTGCGCCCTGATTGTTTTTCTGTAGCAGAGCCAACGTAGCGGCTTCCATCAGCCCGATTATCGAGCCACCACAATCTGCTCACGATCCCACAATTTTCCGTCGCGCGTGCACACCGTCACCACGTATGCTCCGCTGGGAAGAGTGGATAACTCCATTGTCGTTTCAGGGCTATCCACTTGCCGTATTTCCACGACCTCGCCTCGGATGTTGCTCACCTGAATGGAGCTTCCAATCGGTAGCGGCTGGGTGTACCGCAACCGTCCGCTGGTTGGGTTTGGCGCAAACCTTCCCGATGCAAGGCCTGGCATCTCCTGCACCGCCGAGTTATAGCGGCGGATGTTGTAGTAGGCTTTGATATAGACGCTGTTCACGCCATCATTTTTTAAGGTGTCTTCCTCCACACCAGTGGTAAAGGTGTGAGCGTAATAGACGTTGTTCAGGTCGGTGACAACAACTGAGTCAATGCCGCGCGCAAAAGGTCGGGGGAAGTTAAAGATGATGTTCCTCCCAACTCCACGCTGGATTCGCATCAGGTAGGTGACGGAGAAGGTATCGCCCTCCCCTTCAAGTGCCGTTGGGGGAATGCCACGGACATCGGCAACACACAACCCTTGTGCCGGCGAACCGGAATCTATCTGATGCTGAAAAAGGATGTAGAGGCCAGAAGGGGGGAAGAAGGGAACCTCAAAATCTACAAGTCCATCCACCCAATCATGATTCCCTTCCCCCACACCAAAGCGACCATAGATTGGGAGGTCGGAGGAGCTTTCGCTACGAACATTGATCGAGTCAATGATCCTGACCTGTGCCGATAGCGAGACGGCTGCAAGCAACAGTAGAAGAGTAGTAGGAATCAATGCACGGTATATCATTATCGGTCGGCGTATGTGTGTATTGTTCTGGAATTATTCTGAGGAAAGACACCCGGCAGTTGGGGGCGTTACAGTAACGTGAAATGGGCAGGCTCTTTATGCAGAACCTGCCCATTTCGTTTTCTCGGCAGGGGGAAGGTATCCCCTTGCGTTGGCTTAGTTAGCGATAACCAGTTGGCGCGTTTCGGTGCGTCCGTTGGTGGTCATCTTGTAGAAGTACACACCTGCGGCCAAGCCTTCGGTAGGAATTTCTACGCGATTCAGTCCTGTTGCAACACCGTTGTACAGGCTTTTCACCTCAACACCCAAAGCATCAATCAAGGTGATTGTCACCTGTTGCTCGGCTGGCACTGCGAACTCGAACGAAGCACTGTTTGTGGCTGGGTTCGGGTATGCGGCTCCAAGCATGCTGTTGGCTGTTCCGACCGCTGTCAACTTCACTGATTTCACCAATGGATTGTTGATGCGGATTGCACCAGCTTCACCCTGCTTCAACGTGCCAAGTGCGTAGCCGGTAAGGGCATCAGTGACAACGTATTCAGCATCAGCATTGTTGACCGACAGAACCACTGGGTATTCGGTACCCTGGAAACTCACAACGTGCGATGCGTTCAGTTCCTTGCTGGCACTGACAAATCCATTGTTGCTGAATCGGGCATCGAACATGAACTCACCCGGAGCCGGTGGAAGTTCGTACTGGCTGTTGCTCACCGAGCCATTGCGTCCGAAGTAGAGCGTGCTAACCTTTTGGTCGGCATCACTGATGCGGAGCTGGTTCAGGACTGTGTAGTCGTCGGCAATCTTTGGCTCGATCTTTCCGTTCAACTCACTTGGTGGTGCGGTCAGCACGTAGTAGCCGCTTCCGTCCACTTTAAGCCAGTAGCCAAGGCCCGGCAGAATGCGTGAGGTCTGTACATATCCACGTTGTGGAGTGTACGAATAGACCTCTCCAATTCTGGATGGGGAACGCCCCGAACCGATTGGCCGGAAGGTCATGTAGGTCTGATCAACGTAGGTTGGCACCGATAACGCTCCAACCGTATTCCAGCCCAAGTTCAGCCGTACATTAATGTATAGCGGCAAGGTTGGATCTATCCGCTTAACCGCTACACCCGAAACTGTGCGGTCAACCACATCGCCATATTTCACAAAGTAGCCATAGCCTGGTGCTACAGTGTCCATTGGCAAGAAGCCATTACCGCCATTGAACAACAGCGGACGACCCGAATTGATATTCGGGAACACCGTTCCTGACGTTGGATTGGAAGGAACCACTGGCAGCGAAACGAAGTTCCAACCGCGTTCGCGGACTTCTGGGAATTGGATCACGCTTGGCAAGGTGTACTCAATGCAGAACCCTGTGACGTTCGGATCACGAATCACGATGGTGCGAGTGGTTGGTCCCACGTTGGTGGTTCCACGCATATCGTAATTGAAAATGGTTCCGTTCAGGTTATCACGCAGATAGAGCAAGGCATTCGGCGGAAAATCGCGGGTATCGTACTCGATCACTACTGGATAGTTCTGTGGCGCGCCTGCGCTGAACTTCACGCAATAGACGATAGTCGTGTCCACCCGGTACTCGCGAACATCAAGACTCTTGAAGTTGAATGCTGGATTGGTTGGCGTTGGCGGCAAGCCACGCGTGTCAACCAAGCCATTGAACCCTGCGCCCAGCAACGGCGGATAGAAGCGTGCGTAGAATTGATTCGGAGTTCCCGGTGTTGCGGCTTCTGCCTCACCGAACAACAGGTCAGAAGAATCTGACGCGCCAATACCAGTGCCGAAGGTCAAATAAGTGGTGTCTGGGCTTGGGGCCGAATTACGGAACATCAAGCGAATGCCACGGGTATTTATTGGCTCTGAACTGGTGTCAAGGCCAGACTCCAATGGATTGCGATTCACAATCAGCACAATGCGCAAGCGCACAGCGCTGTTCAAAGCGTCAACCGAACGAAGCGTGATGTAGCCGATATAGATACCCGGTGTTGGATACCCGGATCCGTCAGCCGTTGGCAACAGTGATGGATTAGCAACAACGTTGAAATTCTGCTGCAATCCAATCTCGCGGAAAAATAGACCACGGCCAACACCATCACCACCGCCGCCAACACCTGGATTGACGACATCGTTAGAGTCAATAAACAACCACGGCGCATCGGTCTCGACAGTGATGTTACGGAGTTTAGTACCCTGCACACCGTTCACCATCAAGATATTGCGGAAGATGCGATTCGGGTTTCCATACTGCGTTTGCAGCGGGAAGACCAACTCATAGTTGGATGGATCGCTATTAATCTGCGCAACTTGGCTTGTTGGCAACAAGTCAATGCGCGGACGTGGCGTGATGGCGATGTATGATGTTCCGTAGGTATTCGGAATGAATGGCTCGCCAGTATTTGGATCCAAAATGCGTGTTGGAGCCACACCTTCTTGGAATTTCTCGAAGCCACGAGCCTCCATTTCAGGTGTCACTTTACCAGGAGCATACTCATTCCAACGGAGCGAGTCAAGCGTCAAAATCATCTGGTCGGTGTTGATGCCAGCAGTGCTTCCTTGTGCATCACCAACGACCTCGAACAGAACGTAGAAGAAGACAGCGGTGTCACCCCATTGGCAACCTTTTGCGCCCGGAGGTGCATTCGGCTTCAGTGGCAGCGGAAGTGCCGTAGAAGAGCTACCGGTCACCATAATGCGCTCACCGTATGACGATGGCCCACCCACTGTCTCAAGTTTATAGTCTGCATCCTGATCAATATCCCAGCTCATGTTGAAGTCACGAGCGACCACAAGATCATTGTCGTTGGGGAATTGACCACGCTTTTGGACACCTACTGCACGAAGCAAGGTGCTATTGTACTGTAGCTTCATGCGGAAGCTATAGATACGCTCCCCCGGATATCCATTGATTGGATCGTTGGATGTATCCAAGCAATTCATGATGAAGACTGGGAGCAGAAGGAATCGTTTCTCTCCTGGTCCTGGCTCGGAAACAAAGTTTGTGTCGCGTGCCAGAACACCCGTGGGTGGTCCGGTCCACTTTTGCAGTGTGATTGTGGGAAGATGCTTTTTGCCCAGTCCTTGTGCAAGACTTTGGCCTGCGCAGATCAGGAGCAAGGCTCCTACCATCAACGCATGCATCCCTGCTAACCAATAACGTTTACGCATGGATCATATCTCCTTGGTTTGAGAGATGTTACTTTATGACTGTGAACTGATTGTTTGCGCTTTTTTTGGAGTCGTCGAACACAGAAATGATGTAGCATCCATTCTGTAATCCTTCCTCAAATCGAACGACTCTTGTCCAAGCATCTGGGCTGGCCAGAATTTTTGTTGGAATTTGCCGCCCCAGAATGTCAACAACGATAACTTTCCTTGCAGTGATTCCTTCCGTTCTCACCACAATCTCATCGTTATCAACCTGCTGGATAATCTGCACTGTTGGTGTTGTTTCCTTCCATTGCTCATCAACACCAACCGTTGTTGTATCGGTTGTGTCAGGCTTTACGATTCGCGCAGCCATCACAACCCCATTCTCACGATCCGTCCGGCTGATGCAGGAGGCGGTATCCACACTAAATTTTTCAAGGATGATCGCTCTGCTGAAGCTGCTATCGCTTGCCCGTTGCAATACCACATTCAGCAATGTGCCGTCGGTAGTTATCGCCGAGTCACGCTGTAATAATCCAGATATTGAATCGGCAGCGATATGCAGTTGCCGGATGTTCCATCCTGGCTCAGCATAAATGGTTCCTTGTGTGGCAGTATCAACAAAGCGATAGAATGCCGTATCGGAACGTAGGGTAAAGGCGATCTCTTTTACCCCTTGATCTTTCACATTTTCAACCTTCAAGGCTACGGTCGTTTGCCGTAGCGTATCGAAGTTCGCAGAAAGCAGAGTTGCTTTAGCTGTGTATTGTGGTAGGGGAATTCGTGCAACATGCACAAACCCTACTCGGCGCGCCACCAAATCAAATGGTTTTGCTGCCTCAACTGTCAAATTGCCAAGCACTTCGGCCCAACCGTTAAGCCCTGCAAAAACATCGGGCGAAGAGACCGTTGCCTCAAACATCAGCAACGGAATATCGGTGCCAAAGAAGGGGCGAAGCTGAAGGTTGTCATCAATTCCGCCAAATTCGATATACAGGTTTCCCTGCTTACTATCCTTCGTAACTGTACGCCGGAATGCGCGCCCAGCAATATGGCCGGATACCGGAGGATTAGGATTGATATCAAACTTTGAGCGATCCCACTGCAACGATAGCGTTACGGAGAACAAACTGTCTTCCTTCGTAAATCCAACCACGCGCCCCGTATCACTTTGATAGCTTGACCAGATTTTGAGCAGAAATTTCTTCTGGCCACACGGGTGGATTGTGGTTGTATCAATCCAGATTGTCAATGGACGTACCGATTGGGATTGGAGAACCGGTGAGCACAGAGCAACAAGCATCACCATCGCCACTATCGTCTTCGCTAATCGCATCTATGCTCACCGGTTATTCCAGGTATTCAGCCTTGATACAAGGGCAGTAATTATTTCTGCACCTGCATCGAGCGGGTCACGCTTTTGCCACCAGCCTGAATTTGGTAGTAGTAGATACCAGACTCAACCTGTTTGCCTTCGCCATTCAAGCCATCCCATTCGGTGGTGTAGGTTCCAGCTTTCACATCGCTGTTGATAAGCGTACGAACCTGGCGGCCAAGAACATCGAACACCCGAACCATCACAGATCCATCAACAGGAGTTGTGTAGCTGATGCTGGTTTTGGCGTTTGCACTGAATGGATTCGGCATGTTTTGCGACAAGCCTAACGTGGCCGCTCCCGTCTCTACTGCGCTGTTCGGGCTAAGGCGGTACAACCCCTTATCCTTCTCGCTGAAGCGAACATTACGGAAGACCACATCACCCTGTGGGTTAGCTTCCACAACCAACGTTGCAACCACATCCCCTTGCTCGAAGTGACCAGTGGCGGCAATGGCTGCACGGCTTTCGGTAGCATAACCGGTTACCCACTTGTTGTCGCTACGGTCGTTGAAGCGGATATCCACAATCTTAGTTCCTGGCGCAGCATCAAAAGCGATGCTTTGTGCTCCGTTCACCACGCCGTTACAGCGTACTGGGATTTCCACGGTATTTCCCGTCACCGTTCCGCCAATCCGAAGATCAACATTGTTAGCCACGTTTGGCGTGACTTTCCCGGTGAACGGTGGCAACGTATCTGGCAACCAAGGAAGCACTGGCAACTTGGCGGCCAAGTAGGTCATAATCAACGATGCGTCAAACTCATCGGCATCAAATAAGAAGCCGTTGAAGGTGTTGTCCTGTGGGAAGGGAAGTGCTGGGTTCACGTCTTTGATGGGGAAGAGAACCTTGTAATAGACGATCTGCCCAAACTGGTCCAACGAGTCACCACTGTTGTTGTACTTGCTGGAGGAATAGTAGAAACGTCCGTTGTGGTTCACATCACCGTGGAAGCCGTGACGACCGAACACCGAGTCAAAATCAACGGTGCTGGTTTGTGTGCTTGCCAAGTTGCGCGTTGCTGAGTGACGCAGGATGCGGATAACATCTGCAAAGGTCACAAAGCGGCGTTGATCCTCACGGATAGAACCTGGGAGCAACACGTCCAATTGCGTCAAGTTGGCATCGCCATCACCCCACGAGCCGATACGGCGGACGTGACGCGATGAGAAGAGGAAGATGCGTCCTGGCAAGCCCGATGGTGGCCAGTTTGCGGTTAGGCGTGTGCTTTTGCGCAAGCTGTCGTTGTCAAACCCGCTTTCCAACCAAGCAACAGCGTTCATCCAAGTGGTGGTGCCGTTTGGCACGTATGGAGCACTCTCCAAACCAACGGATGCACCGCTGATCTTGACAATACTGGTTCCGCTGCTGGTACCGGCCGGGCCGTAATGGAATTCAATATCACCCGAACGCGACGGCTCATTAAATGGAGCTTCCACCAAGTGTGCTTGGAACGAAGCGATAGATGGAGCCTGTGGCTGGCGATTTGGCGAGAATGGATCGTCCGGATAGACCGGATCGAAGTAATAGTTGATATTCAGGTTCTCCCATTCAACAACAAAGCGATCTTGAAGTGGGTTCCCCTGAGCATCGAAGCCGCCATCCTCTTGAATGTAGCGAATGTAGCTTGGCGTATACGTACGCCCAAGCGGATCGGTTAGGTCGTACCCTGGGGTACGCAGATAGTGGTCACCGAAGTAGGGAGCCACCGTCAAATTTGGACCATTGTTTGCGCTGAACAGTGTGTATGGGTCGCTAGTGATAAAGCGCCCTTCAAAATTCAGCCAGCCATTTACCGAGATATAGACATCGGTAAATAACTGATTATCGAATTCGAATGGGAATCCGATGGGGATTGGGCCGGCAACACCGTCATCAGGATTCACCACGTTGCTGTACACATCCAAAAACGCGTTGCGCGGGATGATAATTCCCTTGCCGGCCTGTGGCTGGTACAGCACGTTTTGAGTACTGATCGTGAATTGATCGGCAATGTGCTGCGCCCAAGCGGTCTGCGCAGCCCCCGCTGCTAACAGAGCCACCCCGGCAGCAACTCCGAAAATTGTTCGACTCAGTTTCATGCTGTTTCTCCTATATCCTGTTTCTAACATTGTTCTCTTTCTCGCTTTCACAACCCATCAACCCCCCTTTCGGTTACTGGCAGATGGCGGGCGGTGAAGCCCGCCATCTGTTCAGTAGTGTTGACAGATTACGCCGGGGTCGTTACCTCGTCAGGATCATGGTTCGGCTTAGCACCGTAGCACCTGCTGTCAGGCGGTAGGTATAAGCTCCGCTGGCAACGGCTTTACCGTTGTTGTCGGTGCCATTCCATTCCACGGTGTTGCTGCCTGCATCCACAGTTCCGTTAATCAGCGTCTTGACCAATTCGCCGTTGACGTTGTACACATCAAGGGTCACTGATCCACTCTTCGGCGCGTAGAAGCCGATTTGCGTTGTTCCAGCAAATGGGTTTGGCGCGTTCGGAGCAAGCATGTACTTGGTAAGGTTCATGCTACCACCAGTTGTTGGTTCTTCTGGTGCGTCCGAGGTCAAGCCGTAGGCGATCTTGAATCCATCCAGCGTTGTCAAGCTGATGACAAGGCAGATGGTATCGCCGTTAGCACGTTGTTGTACCACAACACCTTGCGTTAGCTTCGCGCCTTGGCCAGTTGGGTTCTGCATATCCACGCGGAAGATTGAACCACCACCAAGATCCATGATATGGAGCTTGAAGCCGCCGTTGCGACGGATTGCGGTATCAATATCCTTCTTTGCCCAGCAGATCATAATTGGCAGGTTCGGGCTGCTGTTTTCTTGGTGTCCAGATTGGTAGCTGGCTTTCCAAGCAATTTCACCCTGGCCTGGGCTTGGGTTCTGCGGGAAGATGTTGCGCTGAACGCCGTTCACGTTCGGGATAGTCCAACGAGCATCGAACACGTCGGTTGGCGGCTTCGGTGGAATCTCGTACTCGCAGTATTGCGAATCAAGACGGCCGTATGCGCTTGGCTCCTCGCCAGTGGTTGCGTTACGTGCCATACCGAAGATCATGTCCTGATAAGCCACGCTCTGCTCGCCCAAGTTTGTGTTCTGAACACGCACTGGCACGCTGAAGATCAAGGCCTCACTGATGGAAATCTCATACGTCAGGTAGTCCTTGTTGCCACCCAGATCGGTTACTTCTACCGTGATCGGCATCTTGCCAGCCGGAACGTTGGCTGGGATATTTGCCGAAATCTGGAAGCAGTTCGTGTCGTTTGTTGCGCCCTTGAATGTGTTCGGTGTCACCGTGAAGGTCACGCCCTGATATGCTGGAGCATCAGAGTATGCACGCAGCTTCAGCTCTTCATAGAAGCGTGGATCCAAACGACCCAAGTCGCGATCACGGACGCAGAGGCTATCCTTGTAGGCTTCGCCAGCGAACACGCACTGCACTGCCGGACGACCGAACAGTTTTGGTTTGTGGTTCGTGGAATCAACTTCCAAGATATAGGTCTCGACGTCGGTCAATCCATACTCGTCCTCGGCAATCACTGTCACCGTATCTGGACCAAACTGTGGTGGGAAGTTCGGGTTGGTGGAAAGATGCGGAGCATCGTTCAAGCCCGGCGTACCGTACAGAATACCAGAGATTGGGTTGATCTTCAACCAGCTTGGTGTTGTCTTCGGTGCGTTATAGACACCTGCTTCAAAGTAGCATGGGTCGCGACGCACGAAGGCGATTGTTGAGGTGTGCTGGATTGGCGCACCATTCTTATCTAACGTCTGTCCACCCGTACGCAGGTCTGCTGGGTTCAGTGCGTCGTCGCGATAGACGAGCGTGAACCGAACGCGATCACCCTTGTTCAGGTCTTCAGCTTTAATCCGTTTGTTGGAATCCAACAGCGTTGGGTTGTAATCAATGTCTTCCTTCGCTGGTGGCAAGGTTTGCGCAACCAGTGATGGAGCAATGTTCACATACACCCGAACGTTGCGCTGGTTTTGGCCAGTGTGTCCGTCGTTTGCCACAACCGTGAAGATCGTGTCGGTGTTGTAGAGGTTGTTCGACTGGGCTGGATTCTTCAGCAAATTCAGAGCAACAACCTCGGTCATACGTACAATCACATTACCAGTCTGAAGAACCGTTGCGCCTTGATCTGGTGCGCGATTGATATCACGTAAGTACGTATCACCCATCCACACCGGACGAATTTCTTTAGCATCATCGTTCTCGGTCGGAATGGTGTTCGAGTTGTTCCCGCTATTCCGATCGGTGAACTGGAAGCCGTAGGTTGTGCGTCCGTATGGGAAGCTCCAGTTATCACGTGTTGCTGCGTCGTTGTCTTCGTTCTCATCGTCCGTATTGACATCAAAGTCGAAACGGAGCGAGTCGGTGACTTGGGCAACAGCATTATAGATGCCGCGTCCTGGGCACTTGGCCACATCACCCAAGAAATTCGGGCGTGTGTCCTGAACGAAGATGCGGAAGCGATAGGTTGCTGTTGCGGCACCTGTCACGTCAACCGTATCCTGTTGCAAGTAACGAGCCGTCTGCGGATCATAGACTTGGCAGTTGTAGTACGGTGGATAGAGATAGATGTACTTGGCAACGGTATCATCCGACACCAATCCCTTCAACGAATCCACTGTGCGGACGCTTGGCGGATAGTTGGTCACACGAATCTCGAACAACTCACCACCCGGCACAACGTCTGGGTTGTGTGGCTGGCCGTAGAAGCGGACGAAGCCATAGGCGTGGGCACTATCACGTGTAATTGCGTTTGCATGAACGGCTGATGGGAAGACCGTATCAGCTTTCAGCCACGATGCCAAGCGAATCTCGGCTGGGTTGGTGCTTGGAACAACAACCGAAGAGTTCGGGAACTCAACCAACGGAGTCCAAGCATACTCCAGACCAGTGTAGCGATCTGGGAAGTAGAACGACCGCGGGTCGTAGAATCCATTGATGTCAACAGCCGTGATGTCGAAGATCTGCGACTTAATGCGGCCAGTCTTATCGCTTGGATAGTTGGCATCCTCAATCAAGAAGCGGGTGTTGCGCAGCTCTGCTGGTTGCTTCGCTTCCAGCGCAGTCTTGTCACCGTAGATGATCGGCGCAAGGACGCTGTTGTCGTCGTCAATCTGGAATTCCAGACCAGCGAAACGTGCGTTGTTGACCACCGTGGTGATGTCTTCGTTGACATCCCACAACATGGTACGGCTAACAACCCAAATACGGTCGCCAGTCAACACTGGAAGCGCGTGGTAGCGTTCGCCACCATACACATCAGCAAACGTGACCGGATTGACGCGGTTGATGTAGCGGAAGTTCACGCCACCCAATTCGCTGACCAAACCACCGTAGCGGCGACCAGCAACGGCAACCGAATCTTCGTACTTGGCTGCGGCAAGGCGTGCATGTTCTAAGCTGTAGCCCTGCTCCACATACCAACGTGGAGCCAAGCGGTGCAACTCACCAATGGAGAATCCAGCACGGCCTTCCAATGCGCGACGCATCAGAATGTCGCGGTTGATGGAGTCCGGCACGAACTCAATCCGTGAGCGGAAGAGGTCGCTTCCTTCGCGAATCTGCTTCAAGTTTGCGCGAACAAACTCGCCTGTTTCAGCATTGATGACAAAGAACACTGTCTGATTCAATGCATACTGGTCATTGTTATCAGTGTTTGGATCGCCCAAGTAGTTAGCCAATGCTTCAAGGAAGAGCGGGTAGCCAATTGGATGATCGCCAACCCACTCACGTTGGAGCTTGTTGTTGATCAAGTCAACGTCAGCAATCCAAGGATCGCGGGTCAAGCGGCGAACCACTTTATCCATGTATGGGCTGTTCGAGCCACCCAGCGTACCGAAGGTGCGCAGGCGATCCGGCAGACCAACCGAGAAGTCCTCGATTGGGGACATACGTGGAATGGAGTAATCAGCACTGTTGATGTCAACACCCTTGTCGAACAGGTCATACACACGACCTTGCATCAGAAGGGTATCCAAGCCAGGAATTAACCCAACAGGGATTGGCGTGTAGTTGTAGCCAGCCCACCGTGATTCAAATGGACCTTGCTCGTTCACCTTTGTTGGGTTCTTCAGCGGCAAGGTACAGCCGTTCCCCATAACGTAGAAGGTGTTTTGAGGTGTTCCTGTAGCCAAGACGGTCGTGAGCGGAGCCTCAGTTTGACCCCAGTAGTTGCCGCGCAACGTATCTACGCCGCTGCGGCCGCTGCCAACCAATCCTTGCGGAACGTCCGGCAGGCGGAGCAAGAAGCGTGCATCGTTGTCGTAAATAGAGTTAGCACCAATGTGGTACTCTTGCTGTGGCAATGGCCCGGAGATGTCACCGTAGAAAATTGTTCCAGCGGTGCGGTTTGCAGCGGGCGAGGTCTTGTAGTTTTCGATAGTGTCAACGTTGCGACCTTCATCGGAAAGTGCACGGTTTCCGGCAACCAACGATTTGCTCAACAGGAAGCGAAGTTCGTAGTTATCGGAATAGACTGCGGCACCCGACCATGCCCAGTTCTGTTCCATCCGGACGCGGTGTGAAATCACCGAGTCGGTACGTGCATATCCTGGGTTTGGCCCTGGCGGCTGGCGATCGTTGATATAGATTGCACCACCCAAGCCAGTTCCATTACGCTTCGGATCAAGAAGCATATTCTCGCTGTACCGTGGATCAACGTTCAGATCAGCGTTCATCGAATCCTTCATTGCATAATTGCGGATGAAGCGCGTCATCTGACGCATATCGCTTGGCTCTGGGCCGTCGTTGAACGGAACAGACTGATTGGATCCAAAGTTGTAGGCGATGTCGCCTTCTGCCAAGAAGTAGCGGTTTGCAGTCACTGGTGTGATCATTGCAATGGCACCACCGTTTCCGCTCTTTGTCCAGTTGTGATTGAACTCAACTGCTTGATAGAAATTGGTGTTGCCGAACCGCGAGTAGATAGCACCACCACCAAGGATGTGTTGGGTGATGCTGCGTGGCAGACGGAAGGAATCGCTGTAGGTACGAACGCTGTATGGGTTGATAGGATTGGCTGGATTGTTGACCGGATCATAGAGTTTAATCAAGCGCAAATCCGAAGCCATTGCCGAGTCACCAGCGGCGTTGTTGGTGAAGAGTGCGCGGGTAATCCGTGCATTGCTCTTCATCATGTTTGTTTGGTTATCAATCACAATAGCACCACCAGCCAAACCAGCAGCGTTGCTGTCCAGCAGGATGCGGTGATCAACCAAACGGCCACTGCCGTCGCTTAACGTCAAGTACCGAGCGTCAATCGTCATGTTCCGCTGCGTGTAAATCGCGCCACCGTCGTATTCGGCAGTATTGCGAATGAAGTACACGCTATCGCCCAACAAGTTCGGCGAAAGGAACGGATCGAAGATCAGGATGTTATTGCCAAATGGGTTATCCATGGCGGCAACGTAGATACCACCACCACGACCCGCTTTGTTGTTGCGGAAGTAGATCACATCACGCACGGTAAGCTGTGGCGAGGTTTTGCCCATGTAGATACCGCCACCCTGCGACATACGGCCACGTTGGGTGTAATCATCCATCGGCACATTTGGCACAGCAGTGAAGTTGTTTTCGAAGCGAGCAAGCTGGAAGACCATCGAGGTGCTATCGTTCACATACATTGCACCACCGCGGGCACCTTGCGAGCTAGCAACTGGCCCCTGGAAGTTCACAGCATAGTTGCGTTCGGCAACCACTGTGTCCATTGGATCGCCCATTGCACGCCCCCAGTACACCGTCACGTGACGACGACCTGAGATATAGACAGCACCGCCGTATGCTTCATTCTTAGCAACGCCGCCAGGAAGCGAGTTGTTGATGATTGGTACTTCATCAATGTTGTCGCGATAGCCGGCCAAGTCTTCAGTGAAGTTGCTGACCACAACGCGGTTATCGCGGAAGGAAACGCGACGAACGCGCCCTTTATTGATAGCCTGACGACCATCGTCATATGTTTGGCGGTATTGAATAATACCGGTCATATCGTATGGCGGTGCCGGAGTGTATGGCCCAACAACCCAGTTCACTCGTGGATCCGTCATGGTCATAATCGGTATGACACCGAACGGAGTGTAGATCGCGTGGGTATAGTGGTCGTAGTTTTCCGGATCGAAGCTTGGATAGACAAATTGACCATGCTGTGGTCGGTTAGCAAGGTTCGTATCCACTGGATAGAACGATGTGTACTGCGGGTCAGTAATCGTGTTATCGAACGGAGCCTGCAAAAACTGCACAGCACCACCATGATAGCGTGCGAAGTTGCTATCGAAACGGCAGTCTAACAACCATGTCTTCGAGGAGAAGACAGTAAGAGCACCACCACCACCAGTGGTAAGGGTGCGAAGTTGCTTGTTCAAGCGGTCAGCAGCAACAATCTGGCCGTTGTTGTATAGGCCGCCAAGATTTTCACCGTTTGGCGCGTAGAAGAACGTGGTCTTCACCGCTGCGGTATCCTTGCGGAAGTTCACGAATTGCACGTTACGGAACACCGCAGTATCTGCGCCTGGCAGAATCACGATGTGCCCCCACTCGCGCGAGAACTTATTTACTGGGCGACCACGGAAGATGATCGGTGCCCGCGTAACGTCGCGACGATACGAGACATTCTTCAGATTTGGGTCTGAAGGATAGCGATCGAGAAAGTTTCCGTAGTAGAAAAAGAGATACGGCGCGTAGCTAGACCAGCTAAGGCCCGGTGCCGTGATTTCTGGCTTACCGCCAACAAAGACGTTATCACGGATAAAGCTGATGTCAGCAAATCCGTCAGGATAAGCAGTCAGATCAGGCGTCGAACGATTCCAAGTTGCTTGGAGATCGCCGTCGGCGATGATCCTGCCACCAACCGAGTCGATCAGTCGGCCGTTAGGCAGAAATTCTACAGTTGTTCCCGGCTCGATGAGCAGAATGCCGGCAACGTGGTAATCACCCGCTATTTGATACAGCGTATCCTTGGTGAATACCCGTAGCCCTGTCTGCGACACGCGCCCGCTTACTTGTACAATCGGAAGCGTCTGCGCGAGAACGCTTTGACCGACAAGCACGAACGCTGCCGAGAGGAGCAATGTCTTCAACAAACGTTGCATGTTTCCTCCTGCGATGAGAGTATCATTGATTAACCGATGTATTGTGTTTTTAGCTCTTTCTCTATGGATAGATGAACCGCCAGAAAGCGATTCGGAGGGGGTCCCAATGTTCATACGTGATTCTTTTCTGTGCCGTTAGTGTGCGTTGTTGTTCACCCCAGAATTACAATTCCACCTTATTGCGGGCTAAGGCAAGCTTTGCCTGTAACGCCGCATCGGAAGCCCCGGCAGCGTCCCCTTGGTTGGTAGCAACCATCCGGTAATACCGAATAGCTTCTTCCTTTTTTCCTGCCTTCTCATAATTTCTTGCAGCCCCAAGCAAAAAATCAGCTGAGCGAAGCTCTAAACGATCTTCGTCTGCGGCTTTTTTATACTCATCAGCTGCTTTTTCGTACGCATTCTCTGTTTCATAGACGGCTGCTAATCCAGCATGTGCGGCTGCACGCACCAAGTCATCGTCAGCACTGGTTGCAACTTCGTATGGTTCCTTGGCTTTTGCAGCTTGGGAGGTAGCCAGATACGCATTGCCTAAATAGAGTGCTGCAATTTTTCCAGCCGGGGTTGAGCTATACTCCTCAACGATAGCACGCAATCCAAGTGGCTTAGTATTGCCGATTTTCTTTACAGAATCGCCATTAATAGCAGCGCTGTACTCGCCTTGATCATAGTATGGGCGGATACGGGCAAGCTGTGTTTCGGCTTCTTCACGGGCTTCGGCGCGGCTGCTTAAAAAGAAAAACACTCCACCAGCAACTGCCAGAAGAACAATACCAATAATTGCCAATAGGCGAGCATTGCGGAGTATTCCCCAGCGCTCACCTGTTGCGGTTGTGTCGGCAGCAGTTAGTATCTCTGCTGTATTATCAGGCTGCTGAGCCATGTAGTAACTGTATTCCCTATAAAATTTAGTGTTGTCAGTATCTAGAATGCCGATAGCTCATGTTGAATAAACTGCACGACATCTCTCTTTGGCGCGTCCGGAGGGACTCGAACCCCCAACCCTCAGAACCGGAATCTGATGCTCTATCCATTGAGCCACGGACGCAGAAATAGCGAGACGCACTCCCCGTATGCGAAGCGCGTCAGTGAAAACCACGTTTTCGTAGTATGATGCAAGGGCGGCAAATATACCGTCTGGCATTCACTTCAGCAATCTTCTTCTTCAAAAAGGCTGTTCGTAACGACCAGCGTTCCTTTCGATTCCGTTTCCCGCGTTTCAAAGAACCCCGGTTGATGGCATAGCACACCAAGCCTGGGAGTATATCTCCTGCAATCATAGTGCCAGAAAGCGAAATTCGCTGGAATTCAAACAAATTTCTCTTCCATCATCTTTCACTCTGTGAACCACTATCACCAAACGTGAAATCCCGTCACGCTCAAAGTTCTTCGTTCTGATTTCGCGATTCTTCAGCGATTCTTTCTTTATAGACTATCACTTTATGTAAAACTTCAGGTTGTGAGCTCCCGAGGATTTGAACAGCTAATATCCCTGCGTTTTTCCCGTTGTCAATAGCTACGGTGGCAACCGGAACCCCTTTTGGCATTTGCACAATGGATAAAAGTGAGTCTAGTCCGCTTAGGTTGCTCGATTTTACCGGAACCCCAATCACTGGCAATGGCGAGTAGGAAGCAACCATTCCCGGAAGATGCGCCGCCCCACCAGCACCGGCGATAATCACTTGGATACCACGCTTGTGCGCTGTTTTCCCGTATTCCGCCATGTCGTCTGGGGTTCGATGAGCCGAGACGACGCGCATCTCAAACGGGATACCAAATTCCTCCAAAACTTCCGCTGCAGGGCGCATAACAGGAAGATCGGAACTGCTGCCCATGATGATTCCCACCAGCGGAGCCTGATCGCGCATAGTCTCTATTTTGGCGTTTTTAATCGTTTTTTG
>Ga0058868_1016405_pt1 | contig 17728 bp, 16 predicted proteins | sample TNRReaAerobicRNA_2_FD_59631 | JGI IMG/M metagenome (GOLD analysis project Ga0058868, IMG submission 59631) | Wastewater treatment Type I Accumulibacter community from EBPR Bioreactor in Madison, WI, USA - TNR Reactor, Time F- 52min-Aerobic_ RNA... | ecosystem: Engineered > Bioreactor > EBPR >...
GCCGATGCTGCCGGCCAGCAGCAGCGGCGCCGCTGGCGCCTCGGTGCGGCCGTGCAGTTCGCGGGCTGCGAGCAGAATGAAGGCAAGCGCCAACAGGGTGCACACGCCGCTGGCCAGACGGGCGCCATCATGCAGCGGCAGCAGCCAGGATGACAGGTAGCCGCTGCTCGCTGCCAGCCAGTAGTACAGGGGCGCGTCAGGGTAGGGGCGGCCGGCAAGTCCCGGTGTCAGCCAGCTGCCACTCGACAACATCTCGTGTACGACGCCGATGGTCACGGCGTCGTCGTTCTTCCATGGGTCGTGGCCGATCAGGCCCGGCAGGACGTAAAGGGCGAGCAGGACGGCGAGGCTCCAGCCGCCTGGCGGCAGGGTGAGGCCCCGAAAACGAGCCGGCTTCGCATGTTCCAGCATCTGGGCGCTATTGCCGAAGGCGTCTGCCTGGCGGAAACGAAAAAGGCAGCCGGGGGGCTGCCTTCCTGGTCGACCCCGCCGTTCGACCTAGGCCGTCTTGCGCATGGCGCCGTACTTCTGGTTGAACTTCTCGACCCGGCCCGCCGTGTCGATGATCTTTTGCTTGCCGGTGTAGAAGGGATGGCAGGCCGCACAGACCTCGACGTGCAGTGCCTTCTTCATCGTCGATCGGGTGGTGAAGACGTTGCCGCAGGAGCAGGTCACCGTGATCTCGTTGTATGCGGGGTGAATCTTGTCTTTCATCTGTTGTTCTTCCGGTACGTTGGAACTGGCGGGTCATCACGAATGGACGCTGCCCGGGAGGTCGGGATTCTCCGAGAGGCGAGATTATCAGCGATTTCTTCCCGATCTGCAATCGGCTGCTGCAACTGCGCGCTGCCGCAGGCGCCTTATCCCTGCCGGGCCGGGGAGAATCCCGGCGGTGCCCGCTGTGGCTGGTGGTCAGCGGCGCATCGAGTCAAAGAACTCCGCGTTGTTCCGGGTTGCCTTGATCTTGTCGAGCAGGAACTCCATCGCTTCGAGATCATCCATGTTGTAGAGCAGTTTGCGCAGGATCCACATCTTCTGCAGGACGTCCGGCTTCAGCAGCAGCTCTTCCCGACGCGTTCCGGATCGATTGACGTTGATTGCCGGATAGACACGCTTTTCCGCCATTCGCCGGTCGAGGTGGATTTCCATGTTGCCCGTGCCCTTGAACTCCTCGTAGATCACGTCGTCCATGCGGCTGCCGGTATCGATCAGCGCGGTGGCGATGATCGTCAGCGAGCCGCCTTCCTCGATGTTGCGGGCGGCGCCAAAGAATCGCTTGGGTTTCTGCAGCGCATTGGCGTCGACACCGCCGGTGAGGACCTTGCCGGAGGCAGGCTGGACGGTATTGTAGGCGCGCGCCAGGCGGGTGATCGAGTCCAGCAGGATGACGACGTCCCGCTTGTGTTCGACCAAGCGCTTGGCTTTCTCGATGACCATTTCGGCGACCTGTACGTGGCGCGTCGCCGGCTCGTCGAAGGTCGAGGCGACGACTTCTCCGCGTACCGAGCGGGTCATTTCGGTGACCTCTTCGGGACGTTCGTCGATCAGCAGGACGATCAGCGAGACATCAGGGTGATTGCTGGTGATGGCGTGCGCGATGTGCTGCATCATCACCGTCTTGCCACTCTTCGGGCTGGCCACCAGCAGGCCCCGCTGCCCCTTGCCGATCGGCGCGATGATGTCGATGATGCGGCTGGTGATGTTCTCCTCGCCGCGCATGTCACGTTCGACTTCCAGGTGCTCGGCCGGATGCAGTGGCGTCAGGTTCTCGAAGAGAATCTTGTTCTTTGACGCCTCGGGCGCCTCGCCGTTGATCCGGTCGACCTTGACCAGGGCGAAGTAACGCTCACCTTCCTTGGGCGTGCGAATCTCCCCCTCGATGGTGTCGCCGGTATGCAGGTTGAAGCGCCTGATCTGGCTCGGGCTGACGTAGATGTCGTCGGTGCTGGCGAGGTACGAGGTATCTGGTGAACGGAGGAAGCCGAAGCCGTCGGAGAGGGTTTCGAGCGTGCCGTCGCCAAAGATGCTTTCGCCCTTGCGGGCCTGGTTCTTCAGCAGAGCAAAGATCAACTCGTGCTTGCGTAAGCGGTTGGCGCCCTCGATGCTGTTGTTGACCGCCATGTCGAGCAGTTGGCTGACATGTAGTGCTTTGAGTTCGGATAGTTGCATGTGCTGACGAGAGAGGAGGGAATGACCGGGCGGCCGCTCGCACGCAGATCAACCCGAGATATGCGGAAGCGGCCGAGAGAGGGCGGCTGGGATTGCTGGAAAAAGCGAGAATGCCTGAAGGCTCTGGGTTGGGCGGGGGGCTCTGAGCGGGAGACTCGTGTCTGCCCCCGGATCCTTCAGGCCGCGAGGGTAGCGGCTTTAGAGGTTGCTGTCAATGAAAGTGACCAACTGTGCACGCGACAGCGCGCCCACTTTCGTCGCCTCGACGTTGCCGTTCTTGAACAGCATCAGCGTCGGGATGCCGCGGATGCCATAGCTGGCAGGCGTCTTCTGATTGTCATCGATGTTCAGCTTGACGACTTTCAGGCGGCCTGCATAGTCGGTGGCGATGTCGTCGAGCAGCGGCGCAATCATCTTGCATGGGCCGCACCATTCTGCCCAGTAATCAACCAGGACCGGTTCTGTCGACTGCAACACGTCGGCAGTGAAGCTGTCGTCCGTGACGTGATGGATGTGTTCGTTCATTGAAAGCCTCTTGCGGGATCTTGGATCGGGAGCTTGGTGAGCGCTGGCGGGGCTGCCTGGGGAGAGAGCTCGACTCCGGTCGGCGAGCTTGGCAATGCTAGCGAAAAAATCTCGTCAAGGGAAGCCGTGCATCTGCCCCGACGGTCGCAATTACGCTATAGTCGCCATCGTCTCATATCTCCAGAAGCGTGATCATGGCATACGTTGTTACCGAGAACTGTATCAAGTGCAAGTTCACCGATTGCGTCGACGTTTGTCCGGTGGATTGCTTTCATGAAGGACCGAACTTCCTGGTGATCGATCCCGAGGAATGCATCGACTGCACCTTGTGCGTCCCCGAGTGTCCGGCGGAAGCCATCTTCGCCGAGGACGATGTGCCGCAGACACAGCTCGGGTTCATTGCGCTGAATGCCGAACTGTCGCAGGTCTGGCCGGTCATTGCCGAACGTCGGGAAGCCTTGCCCGATGCCGACGAGTGGAACAACAAACCGGACAAGCTGCAGTACCTGGAACGTTGATCGGGCTGCCGCTCGTGCCGGGTGCCGGCGGCGTCGTGCGTGTCGGCATTTGGCGGCTGCCCAGCCGCGATGTGAACGGAGCCATCGTCCGTCCGCAGCAGCAGCGGACGCCGGCAGGCAGGCAGCGCCGGTGGCGCAAAATCCTTTAGAATTGTCCATGGCTGCGTCAATCGGGGCGCTCGTGTCTGGCAGGCAGGCAGGAGCGGCAGGACATCCGGTGGCGGGCATGGCGGCACTCTACATACATACACGCGAAATCACAGGAGGAGAACAGTGGAAAAGATCTGGCTGCAGAGCTATCAGAAGGGTGTGCCCGCCGAGATAGACCTGGGTGAGTTCCAGTCGCTTGGCGAGTTGTTCGAGAAGAGTGTCGGCCAGTATCGCGATCGCGTCGCCTATATCAGCATGGGTGCGCAGATTACCTACGGCGAACTCGACAAGCTGTCGCGGGATTTCGCCGCCTACCTGCAGTCGGTCCTCAAACTGCCCCCGGGCGCGCGCGTCGCGCTGATGATGCCGAATGTCCTGCAGTATCCGATCTGCATCTTCGGTGCGCTGCGGGCTGGCTACGTCGTGGTCAACGTCAACCCGCTCTACACGCCGCGCGAACTCGAACACCAGCTCAAGGATTCCGGCGCCGAGGTGATCGTCATTCTCGAGAACTTCGCCGTGACGCTGGAGCAGGTGGTTGCCCGGACGCCGGTCAAACACATCGTCGTGGCTCGTCTGGGTGACATGCTTCCCTTTCCCAAGGGGGCCGTGGTCAACTTCGTCGTCAAGTATGTCAAGAAGATGGTCCCGGCCTGGACCTTGACGCGGGCGGTGAATTTCCGGACGGCACTTGGCAAGGGCGCAACCGCCGAACTGAAATCGGTCATCGTGCAGCAAGAGGATCTGGCCTTCCTGCAATATACCGGTGGTACCACGGGTGTCTCGAAAGGGGCGATGCTGATGCATCGAAACATCCTGGCCAACCTCGCACAGGCGCATGCCTGGATCAAGCCGGCACTTGGCGACGAGCAGCACATGGTCGTCACGGCACTGCCGCTCTATCACATCTTTGCTCTGACGGCGAACTGTTTCACCTTCTTCAAGATCGGTGCCAGCAACCTGTTGATCGTCAATCCGCGCGACATTCCAGGATTTGTCGGCGAGCTCGCCAAACATCCCTTTACCGTCATCACCGGTGTCAACACCCTGTTCAACGCGCTGTTGAACAACGACGCCTTCTGCGCGCTCGATTTCAGTCACCTCAAGGTCACCCTGGGCGGTGGCATGGCGGTACAGAAGGCGGTGGCGGAAAGATGGATGCAGGTTACCGGCAAGCCGCTGATCGAGGCTTACGGCCTCACCGAAACGTCCCCGGCAGCAACCATCAATCCGCTCGACATCCCGGCTTACACCGGCGCCATCGGTGTTCCCATTTCGTCGACCGAGGTGGCCATTCGTGACGATGCAGGCGTCGATGTGCCGCTCGGCGAGCGCGGAGAACTGTGCATCCGTGGCCCGCAGGTGATGAAGGGCTACTACAACCGCCCCGAAGAGACGGCGAAGGTGATCATGCCGGACGGCTTCCTCCTCACCGGCGACATCGCGGTGATGGACGAAAAGGGTTTCGTGCGCATCGTCGACCGCAAGAAGGACATGATTCTCGTCTCCGGTTTCAATGTCTACCCGAACGAGGTCGAGGACGTGGTTGCGCAGCACGCTGGAGTCCTCGAGGTGGCGGCGGTGGGAGTGCCCCATGAAAAATCAGGCGAGGTGGTGAAGATCTTCGTCGTCAAGAAGGATCCGGCGTTGACGGCCGAAGCCCTGATCGCCCATTGCCGGGAACATCTGACCGGCTACAAGGTTCCAGGACAGGTCGAGTTCCGCAGCGAACTGCCAAAAACCAACGTCGGCAAGATCCTGCGCCGCGAGTTGCGCGACGAAGCGATCAAGAAGCCCGGTGAACGCTGAGCTGCATCGAAGACCTGCGGACGACGGGTTGGCGGACGGGTAGTGCTGTGCCGATTGGCTGTGCGGTGACTCTCGTCGCCAGTGCCGGCTCTGTTCCCCCCTCGGTCAATCCTTCGCCGAGTGCTGCCGGAGCACTTCCGCGGTGACCGGATGCTTGTTCCTCGACGCGTAGAACAGCGGTGTGTTGCCGTTCTTGTCCTTGATCTGTGTGTCGGCGCCGTTTTCGATCAGGGCGCGTGACACTTTGGGTTGGCCGGTTGCCGCCGCCAAGTGGAGTGGCGTCTGACCGGTCTCGCTGCGCGCATTGGCGTTCGCCTTCCTGGACAGCAACAGTTCAACTTCCAGTCTCCCACCGGCGACGACCGCTGCATGCAGCGGTGTCATGCCGATGCGGTCGCGGGCTTCGATGTTCGCACCATTGGCGAGCAGCAGTTCGCTGGCTTTGGTGCGGCCGTAGAAGGCCGCCATGTGCAGGGCCGTCCTGCCCAGAGCGTCGGTGTCGTCGATCTCGGCGCCACCCTCGAGCTGTGCCCTGATCGCTCCCAGGTCACCACGCGCTGCGGCGGCGGCCAGTGGGGCTGCCGCCGTTGGCGGCTCCTCGACGCTGACGGCCGGTGGCGGCGTCGGGGCGCTGACCTCGGGCTCGCGGTTGCAGCCAGCCGCGGCGAGGAGGAGTGCGCAGATCATCGAGACGGCGGTGTGGGGAAAGGCTGTCTTCATCTCACAAGGTTCCTGCCCGGTTCAAGCGCACCTCCACCGGCAATTCGCCTGCAGCGCCGGCTCTTGCAGGAGCCAGCAGGCGTGTCCAGGTGGGAAGGCACGGATCCGTCACGGATCACGGGTTCGCAATCGGTGCCGCGAATCTTACCATCGCAGTGCCGGCCGCGCGTTTTGGCGGGCCTGGGGCGCGCTTCTCGGAGGCATCGCCGACGGCATGCCAGCCGCTGTCCGGGCACAGCTGAAGACGCGATGTCCCGCTTCGTCCATCCTGGTGCAACGGGGCCTGCGCGCATTCGTCCCTCACTGGCGGGCTACGGTCTGGCGCTTGGCGACTGTGAGCTGTAGCTGACTGCGCAGCAGCGGCTGACCGTTGCCCGCCAGGAAGCTGAGGTCGATCTCGTAATCCCCCGGGTTCAGATCAAGGACCACCTCGGTCTGGCCGTCGCTCAGACGGAGGTTGCGAAGCGGCGCGCGATTCTGCCTGACTTCGACCTGGAAGAATCCGGTATCGGGGATGGCCGACTTCTCCGCGGCAACGCCCAGGCCGACGACCCCGAGTTTGAGCAGGAAGGGGCTGCTGACCGTCTCGCCGTCGCGGAGGTTCTTCACGTAGACGATTCTGTCTGCCTTCGGTGGTGTCGTGACCTCGTCCTGGTACCATGTCTGGCACGTGTCGGCAAAGCGCGTCGGGTCGATCTTCGGCTGCGGCAAGTCCTTTCGGCTACCCGTCACCGTGACGTTGATCTTGCGGCTGAAGACGTAATACGGCCGATGTTCGTGATCGGCAAACAGCAGACGCAGGCTGTGCTGCCCGGGCGACAGTTCGAGTGCGACGGCGGTCTGTCCCTTGCCAAAGTGCCGGTGCTTGTCGGAGAAGGGAAGCGGTTCGGCAACTGAGGCGGGGAGCGGCGTGTCGATCAGCAAGTGGTGGTGGCCGCTTTTCTCGCGCTTGTTGCCGGCGGGCATCACACCCATGCCGCGGATGCCGAACTCGATCCACAGCGGGCTGCGGACCTGGAAACCATCGCGCAGGTTGGAGAAGGTCACCGGCGTCGAGTCGGCGAACAGGCTGACGGCAGTCCGGTCGGCGGTGAACTGCAGCCAGCAGCGACGCTCGAGTGGGTCATCCGGCAGCGGTCTGGCGGCGGCGAAGGAGCACAGGAGCAGCGCAATCAGGGAAAAACTCAGCCGGTGATTCATCGGTGGCCTCCCTCTGGGCAGCAGGTGGTTGGCGACGGACTGCGGTTGCGGTGCGGTGCGCGCGGCGGATCCGCATCAGGAAACAGCCGCAGCACCGCCGGGCTCTGTCAACCCGCGCCATCGGCGAGGCGTGCGGTCCCGGAGGGCATCGGCCGGCCAGCACGGCAGCGCGCCTTGTCACTCCAGAACTCAGAACTGGTCGCCGATTCTACAGCATCGTTCCCCCGGCCGGACAAGCATCTGCCTGGCGGCTCGTCATGTGGCAGGGAAGCGACCGCAATGGTGCCGGGATTTCCGGTCATCGGACAGACTGCCGATGCGCTGGTCGGAGCACGCGGAAAACGCAGGGCCCCCTTGCGGGGGCCCTGGTGGTGCGGTGCGGCAGGCTCGGGCCGGCGCCGCCGCGCTCCTACATGCGGGCGATCATGGCGTCGCCGAATTCGGAGCAGGAAACCTCGGTGGCGCCTTCCATCAGGCGCGCGAAGTCGTAGGTGACGACCTTGTCACCGATCGCCGCTTCCATCGAGGCGATGATGAGGTCTGCGGCTTCGAACCAGCCGAGGTGGCGCAGCATCATCTCTGCCGAGAGGATCAGCGAACCCGGGTTGACCTTGTCCAGACCGGCATACTTGGGCGCCGTACCGTGCGTTGCTTCGAAACAGGCGTAGACGTCCGAGATGTTGGCGCCAGGAGCGATGCCGATGCCACCGACTTGGGCGGCGAGCGCGTCCGAAATGTAGTCGCCGTTCAGGTTCGTCGTGCAGATCACGTCATACTCGGCCGGGCGCAGCAGAATCTGCTGCAGGAAGGCGTCGGCGATCGAATCCTTGATGACGATGCCACTGGGCAGCTTGAGCCACGGCCCGCCGTCGATTTCGACGCCACCGAATTCCTTTTTCGCCAGAGCGTACGCCCAGTCACGGAACGCACCCTCGGTGAACTTCATGATGTTGCCCTTGTGGACGATCGTCACCGACTTGCGCTTGTTCGTGATCGCGTACTTGATCGCTGCGCGAACGAGGCGCTCGGTACCCTCCTGCGATATTGGCTTGATGCCGATGCCGGAGCTGGCCGGGAAGCGGATCTTCTTGACGCCCATCTCGTCCTGCAGGAACTTGATGACTTTCCGGCAGCCCTCGGAATTGGCTTCCCACTCGATGCCGGCGTAGATGTCCTCGGTGTTCTCGCGGAAGATCACCATGTTCGTCTTGGCCGGGTCCTTGAGTGGCGAGGGGACGCCGCGGAAGTAGCGCACCGGACGAACGCACTGGTAGAGATCGAGTTCCTGGCGCAGCGCAACGTTCAGTGAACGGATGCCGCCACCGACCGGGGTCGTCATCGGGCCCTTGATCGATACCGAAAACTCCTTGAGTGCGTCGAGCGTCTCGGGCGAGAGCCAGACGTCGGAGCCGTACATCTGCGTCGACTTTTCGCCCGCGTAGACCTCCATCCAGAAGATCTTCTTGGCCCCGCCGTAGGCCTTGGCCACGGCCGCGTCCACCACCTTGATCATCACCGGCGTGATGTCGATGCCGATACCGTCGCCTTCGATGAACGGGATGATCGGGTTATCCGGGACAGCCTGCCCCGGAATGATTTTCTGGCCGCCTTGTGGGACTTTGATCAGACTTGCGCTCATGCCTACTCCGTGTCGTGTCGTGTGGGTGAATCATCCGGTTCGGGTGCCAGCACCGCGGCACCTGGCCAGCGCAGCGTTGACTGGCTGCGAACCGGGCCTGCCGCGTTGCTGATCTTGTGGGCACGAGGGACTCTGTCAGAAGCAAATCACCCAGCGGCACCACTCGCGATTATGTAGCAAACGCTGACGATTTGCCAGTGCTTCGCGTCCCGCTGGAAGGCTCGCCAGGAGCGGCCGAAGGGCTCCGGGCGGCCCTCTCCGGCCGCTGGGTCAGATCACGCGGACGCTGCCCGGCAGCAGCCTGTGGTGCGGCGCAGCAGGCACGGTGCTAGAATGCTGGCGTGTTGGACCTGCGAGTGGCTGCCATGGATCTCCCCAGCATTGAAAACCTGCTCCCGCGGCGTATCGCCGAGGCGATGATCGATGGCTTCAACCGGCACTACCGCATCATTCGCCATTACGGTCAACAGGCCAAGCTGCTCTTCGAGGCCGCGGACTGGAAGGGCGTTCATGACGCGGTGCGCGAGCGCATCCGCTCCTACGATGATCGCGTCAGCGAGACCGCCGAGTTGCTGTGCGCCAACTACGGTGCTGCGGCGCTCGACGACGCGACCTGGCAGCAACTCAAGCTCTTCTATATCGGGCACCTCATCAATCACAAGCAGCCCGAGCTTGCCGAGACCTTCTTCAACTCGGTATGCACGAAGATCCTGCACCGGACCTACTTCAACAACGACTACATCTTCGCCCGGCCGGCGGTGTCGACGGAGTACATCCAGTCATACCCACCGGTCTATCGCAGCTACTATCCGGCGCACCGCGGACTGCGCCGCACCGTCCGGCAGATCATCATCGATTTCGATTGGCAGCGCCCTTTCGAGAATCTCGATCGCGACGTCGACTACATCATGCGAACCCTCAGGAAGCGGCTGGGCGAGTGGCCGGCGGCCGAGGCCAACGCACAGATCGAGGTCCTCCACTCGGCGTTCTATCGCAACAAGGGCGCTTACATCTTTGGCAAGGGAATCAACGGCCATGCCGAATTCCCGTTCGCCGTTGCCGTCGTGCATACGCCGGCCGGCGAACTGGTGGTCGACACCATCCTGCTCGACAGCGCGCAGATCAGCATCCTGTTCTCACTGTCGCGCGCCTACTTCATGGTCGATATGGAGGTCCCGTCGGGCTATGTGCAGTTCCTGCGCAGCATCATGCCGCACAAGCCACCGTCCGAGATCTACACCATGCTCGGCCTCGGCAAGCAGGGCAAGATTCTCTTCTTCCGCGACCTGAAGCACCATCTGCGGCATTCGCAGGACCAGTTCGTCATCGCGCCGGGAATTGCCGGCCTGGTGATGCTGGTGTTCACCCTGCCTTCATACCCCTACGTCTTCAAGCTGATCAAGGATGTGTTCGGACCGAGCAAGGAGATGGACCGCGAGACGGTCAAGCGCAAGTATCTGATGGTCAAGCAGGTGGACCGGGTCGGCCGGATGGCCGATACCCTCGAGTTCTCGCAGGTGCTGCTGCCGAAGAAGCGCTTCTCGGCCGAACTCCTCGAAGCCCTGCGCACGCTGGCACCATCGCTGCTCGAGGAAGAGGGCGACAATCTGGTGATCAAGCATCTCTACATCGAACGCCGCCTGACGCCACTCAACCTCTACCTCGACGCGGCAACACCCGAGGAGATCGACCAGGCCGTCTGCGAGTATGGCAACGCCATCCGGGAACTGGCGATTGCCAACATCTTCCCGGGCGACATGCTGTGGAAGAACTTCGGCGTGACGAGCTACAAACGCGTGGTCTTCTACGACTACGACGAGATCGAGTACATGACCGACATCAACTTTCGTGCCATCCCGGAGCCGCCGTACCCCGAGATGGAGATGTCCGGCGAGCCCTGGTATTCCGTCGGTCGGTACGACGTCTTCCCGGAGGAATTCGCCAGCTTCCTGCTCGGCTCGGCGAAGGTCCGGTCGGCCTTCCTGAAGTACCATCGGGCCTTGTTGAACGTCAGGTTCTGGCAGACGACGCAGGAGCGAATCCGCGCCGGCCACGTTGAGGATTTCTTCCCGTACTCTGAGGAGCTGCGCTTCTGCAAGCTCTTTTCTGACGGTTGATCAAGAGTCCTTCGGTGACCAGCAGAGTTGGCCAGGAATGGTCTCCGCGGCTGCGGGCTGGGCGCCGCTACGGTCGGTCGGCACCCGCCCGCGGCAGGGGGTGCAGCCATTCGCGCGCCCAGCCGAGACTGCTTTCCGTATTCGCCAGCGTTGGCCGGTATTCGCAGCCCAGCCAGCCGTCGTAGCCGAGGCGGCGGAGCAGGTCGAAGAGAAAGGGGTAATTGATTTCGCCACTGCCGGGCTCGTTGCGGCCCGGGTTGTCGGCCAGCTGGATGTGGGCGATGCGGTCGAGGTGGCCTTCGATCGTCCGCGCCAGATCTCCCGCCATCACCTGGGCGTGGTAGATGTCATACTGCAGCCAGAGATTGGGCATTGCCAGTTCGGCGATCAATGCCAGTCCCTTGGCGGGCGTGTCCAGCCAGAAGCCGGGCATGTCGATGCGGCTGTTGATCGGCTCGATCAACAGCCGAATGCCGTACCGTCCAAGGTGCTCGGCGGCGTAGCGCAGATTGCCCGTCAGGGTTGCGCGCAACTCGTCGTCGGGAATGCCGGCTGGCGCGATGCCGGCAAGGCAGTTGAGCTGCCGGCAGCCAAGCGTGCGTGCGAAGTCGACTCCCAGTGCGACCGATTCGCGAAACTCGGCTTCACGTCCCGGCAGGCAGGCGATTCCTCGTTCTCCTGCCGCCCAGTCTCCAGGCGGCAGGTTGTGGAGAACCTGCACCAGACCGTTTTCCCGCAGCAGGGCGCGCAACTCGTCGCGATCGCAGGCGTAGGGAAACATGTATTCCACGCCGCGAAAGCCTGCCCGCGCGGCGCGTTCGAAACGCTCGCCGAACTCACATTCGGTGAACAGGAAACTCAGGTTGGCACTCAGTTTCAGCGCGGGGGAGGTCACGAGCGCTCCTTCGTCTATAATCGTCGTTATTCTGATCAGGAAAATCCCCATGGGCAATCGTTTGTCGAAAATCGTCACGCGCACCGGTGATGCCGGTACCACCGGCCTTGGTGACGGCACGCGTGTGGCCAAGGACAGCCTGCGCATCGAGACGATCGGCCAGGTCGATGAACTCAATTCGACGATCGGCGTGCTGTTGACCGAGGAGATTCCTGATGACATCCGGCAGGCGCTGACCGGTGTTCAGCACGACCTCTTCGATCTCGGGGGGGAGCTGTGCATTCCGGGAATGAATATGATCAGCGATGCGCAGGTGGGCCGCCTTGAGGACCTCGTCGAGCGCTTCAACGACGGCTTGCCGCCCCTGAAGGACTTCATTCTCCCTGGCGGCAGCCGGGCCGCGGCGTTGGCGCATCTTGCCCGGACGGTATGCCGCCGCGCCGAGCGCCATGTGGTGCACCTGTCGCACAGCGAGACGGTCTCGGACTTCGCGCGCAAGTACCTCAACCGTCTGTCGGATCTGCTGTTCGTCCTGGGCCGTGCGCTGAACCGCGCCGCCGGTTGTGGCGACGTGCTGTGGGTGCAGGGGAAGAACCGTTGCGCTGACTGAAAGCGCCTGCGGCAGGCGCGGGTAATGCTTCGTATCGAGGGAGTGGCAGGATGACAAGCAACATCACGGTGATCACTACCGCGAACCGTGCGCGGCGTTTCGTCCCCACCGACGAAGGTCGCCTCGAAGCCATCATCGACAGCCTGCGGCGCAGTGGCCAACTTTTCAGCGGCAAGCCGCTGATCATCGGGGCGGGCGCGCAGACCGAGGTTTTTGCCGCTGCGGCGATCGCCTGCATCGAGATCGAGACCGCACGCGACCTGGAGGAGTATCTGCCCAGCCAGCACAATCTGAGCCTGACCGCGCTGACGCCGGCGCAGCGCGCCGAGCCCTTTGTCGGTGGCCTGAACGGCGATCACTTCAGCGTGCGGATCGAGTTTTTCTTCACCGGTGGCCACGTGCTGTACATGGCCGCTGCAGGCGTCCGCAAGCCGGCGCTTGCCGAACGGCTGATGAACCTGACCGGCCTGTTCGAACGGCCGGTGCTCCACTATCGGCTGGCGCAAGGGGGCATCGGCCTGATGAATCCGCGCGCGATGACGCGCTTCGTCATCACCCCCGGGGTGCCCGATCTGCCGAGTGATGCCTGGCTCGCCGAGGCACTCTGACCCGCAGGCGTTCACCGGGCTGCCCGACGACCCGGGCAGCGCACGGCAGCTGATCCCGGCAAGCGCGGCCGCGGGTGGTGTCCGGCGCCGCCTGCCAGTGCCTGCGCTGCCGCCGTGCTCCCTCGCTCAATTCGTCGCCGTGCCGGGGTAGGGATGGAGGGCGTCGAGAGGGATGCTCCGCCCTGAGGGCTGGACGATGCGGACGTGCTCGCGGCGCAGCCCGCGGGCGTGCGGCAGACCACAGGAGTGGGCGATCATCTCGATCTCCCTGTTCATGTTGCGGCAGTAGGCGGCAACCCGCTCCGCCTTGTCTGCGACGACCAGGCCGCGTTGCAGGCGGGGATCATGCGTGGTGACCCCGGTCGGGCAAGTGTTGGCGTGACAGCGCAGGGCCTGGATGCAGCCGAGCGAAAACATGAAGCCGCGTGCGGTGTTGACGAAATCGGCGCCCGCTGCGAGTGCCCATGCAACCCGCGCCGGAGTGACCAGCTTGCCGGCGGCGATCAGGCGAATCCGCTGCTTGAGGCCGCTGGCGATCAGTGCATCGGCCACCAGCGGCAGCGCTTCGTCGATCGACAGGGCCATGTGGTCGGCCAGCGCCTGTGGCGCCGCACCGCTGCCGCCCTCGCCACCATCGATGGTCAGGAAGTCGGGTGCGGCGTGCAGCCCGCGGCGCGCGACAGCCGCCTTGAGTTCGTCCATGAACGCGCTGCCGCCGATCGCGGTCTTGACGCCGACCGGTTTGCCGGTCACCGCACGGACGTGCTCGACCTGGTCGAGCAGCTGGTCGATGTCGGCGACATCGCGGTGACGGTTCGGGCTCAGCGAATCCTTGCCCAGCGGGATGCCACGAATCTCGGCGATCTCGGGGGTCACCTTGTTGCTCAGCAGGACTCCCCCCTTGCCCGGCTTGGCTCCCTGCGACAGCTTGATCTCGAAGGCACGGACACATTCGTGTGCTGCCAGCTCACGCAGGCGCTGGTCGGAAAGCTGTCCGTTGGCATCGCGGACGCCGTACTTGGCGGTGCCGATCTGGAAGATGACGTCGCAGCCCCCTTCGAGATGATAGGGTGACAGGCCTCCTTCGCCAGTATCCAGCCAGCAGCCGGCGGCGGCCGCGCCGCGCGACAATGCCTGCACGGCCGGTCTGGAAATGGCACCGAAACTCATGGCGCTGACGTTGACCAGCGAGCGGCCGCTGAACGGGGTCGGGCAGTAGCCCTCGCCGATCGGCAGCGGCGGCGTCGGCCGCTGTTCCTCGTCGAGAACCGGGAAGGGTGCGTTGACGAATACCAGTGCGCCCGGCTCGTGGAGCCGGTAGGTCGAGCCAAAGCCGATGATCCCGCCCTGGTTCTTCGCCATTCGGTAGACCCAGCTCCGCGTTGCCCGGTCAAAGGGCATCTCGTCGCGGTCGCCAAGGAAGAAATACTGCCGGAAGTACTCGCCCAGGCTTTCGAACAGGTAGCGCAGGTGGCCGACGAGTGGAAAGTTGCGCAGGACGGCATGCTTTTCCTGCGTCACGTCCTGTACGTAGAGGTAAACCAGGCATCCGGCGAACGCCAGTGCGAGCAGGACGCCCGTCGTGACGAGCAGCAGGTCGATCATTGATGCCTCCCATTGGTGATAAGATCCGGGCAGTTGACGCTAGTGTACGGGAATCCTCATGACCTTTGCAGCCATGCTCGAGGGCGAAGTCGAACGGAACGTTGCCGCAGCGCTGGCCGAGGACGTTGGCAGCGGCGACCTGACCGCGCAACTGGTGCCGGCTGCGGCGTGCGGGCGGGCGACGGTGATTGCGCGCGAGGACGCCATCCTCTGCGGTTCTGCCTGGTTCGCTGCCTGTTTCCAGCAGCTTGACACGACGGTTCGCGTCGCCTGGCAGGTGCGTGATGGCGAACGGATCAGGCCGGGCCAGTTGCTGTGCGAGATCGAGGGGCCAGCGCGCGCGCTGCTGACCGGCGAGCGCAGCGCGCTGAACTTCCTGCAACTGCTGTCCGGCGTTGCGACCAAGGCCCGGCAGTACGCCGATCGGGTGGCGGGAACGCGGGCGCAGGTGGTCGACACGCGGAAGACGATTCCCGGACTGCGGCTGGCGCAGAAGTATGCCGTCCGCTGCGGTGGCGGCGGCAATCATCGGCTCGGCCTCTACGACGGGATCCTGATCAAGGAGAACCACATCGTTGCCGCCGGCAGCATCGCTGGTGCGCTGGCGGCGGCGAAGCAGGTGGCCGCTGCCACCGGCGGCGTCTGCCAGTTCGTACAGATCGAGGTCGAGAATCTCGACGAGTTGCGCCAGGCGCTCGCCTGTGGTGCGCAGATGGTCCTGCTCGACAACATGAGCCTGGATCAGTTGCGCGCCGCGGTGGCGATCGCCGCTGGCGGCGCGGTGCTCGAGGCATCGGGCAACGTCAGCCTCGAAACCGTCCGTGCGATCGCCGAGACCGGCGTGGACCGGATCTCGATCGGTGGCCTGACCAAGGATGTCCGGGCGCTCGATCTGTCGATGCGTTTCCAGGACTAGCCGGCCGGCGCCGACAAGCGGGGGCAGCCTGCGGGCGCTCGCTCGCGCCGCGCCAGAGGGGCGTACCGTAGTGCAAACCGCGGCTGCGGCGGTGATATCATCCGGTCGATGCGAGGCAGGCTGGACGTTGTGGCTGCCGCCAACAGGGAGAGGGTGGTCTGATGCTATTTGCGCTGTTCTACGTACTGGCGATCACGATATTGATCATGCACTTCACGGGGTTTCTGGCGCGACACAATCTCGAATGGCTGGTACTGGTCCTGGCTGCGGCCGTCTTCCCGGCCGTCATCTACCTTTGAAGCGACGACGGACGGCGGTTCACGGCACGTGTTGGGCGATGAAGCGCTGCACCTGATCAACACTGACGTCCATGATCTCCACACGCTGCGGCAGCTTCTCCAGGCCTTCCATGGCGGCGGGTCGCTCGGGCCTGCGCCCCAGTGCTTCGACGATCGTTTCCTCGAACTTGGCTGGCAGGGCGGTCTCCAGTACCACCATCGGCATCTCCGCCGTGCGGCGTTCGCTGCCGACCTTGAGCCCGTCAGCGGTGTGCGGATCGATGATCAGGCCGTAGCGATCATGGGTCCGGCGGATCGTCTCCAGGCGGTCGGCATGCGTGCTGCGACCGGAAACGAAGCCGAAGTCGGGCAGACGGGCAAAGCAGCGCTCTGACGACAGGTCGAAACTGCCACCCCGATCGACCGCCGACCACAACCGCTGGATGAGCTCGGGATCACGGCCAACCAGGTCGAAGGCGAAGCGCTCGAAGTTCGAAGCCTTCGAAATGTCCATCGACGGACTCGAGGTGGCGGCGGTTTCGCTGGTGGCGCGCGGGCGGTAAACGCCGCTGCGGAAGAACTCGTCGAGGACGTCGTTCTCGTTCGTTGCCAGGATCAGCCTGCCGATCGGCAGCCCCATCATGCGCGCGATGTGGCCGGCGCAGATGTTGCCGAAGTTGCCCGACGGGACGGCGAAGGCAACCTGCTGCCCGTCGTTGCCGCCGGCGCCGCCGGTGGCTGCGAAGTACCCCTTGAAATAGTAAACCACCTGCGCGGCGACGCGTGCCCAGTTGATCGAATTGACTGCGCCGATGCGGTAGCGGGTCTTGAAAGCGTGGTCGTTCGACACCGCCTTGACGATGTCCTGGGCGTCGTCGAAGGTGCCGCGGACGGCGATGTTGTAGATGTTGGGATCCTGCAGCGAGTACATCTGGGCGCGCTGGAAGGCGCTCATTCGCTGGTGCGGCGAGAGCATGAACACGCGCACGCCGCGCTTGCCGCGCATCGCGTACTCCGCCGATGAACCCGTGTCGCCCGAGGTGGCGCCGAGGATGTTGATCTCCTCCCTCCTGCTTGCCAGGACGTACTCGAAAAGGTTGCCGAGCAACTGCATGGCCATGTCCTTGAAGGCCAGGGTCGGCCCGTTGGACAGTTCGAGAATGGCCAGTCCGCTCTCGCCACGTTCCGGCGCCGGCGGTTCGAGCCAGCGCAACGGCGTGATCTCGCTGGCAGTAGACGGGTTGCGCCCGTTGCTGTAGATGGCCGGGGTGTAGGTCCTGTGGATCAGGGCACGCAGGTCTTCTGGCGGAATGTCATCGATGAAGCGGGCCAGAACGGCGCAGGCGAGATCGGCATAGGACAGGCCGCGCCACTCGGCGAGCTCGGACGGGCCGATGCGGGGATAGGTTTCGGGGAGATAGAGACCTCCGTCGGGTGCCAGGCCGCCAAGGAGGATTTCCGAAAACGTCGGCTTCGACGAATCCGCAGTGCCGGTTGGCCGGGCACGAGTCGAGATGTAGCGCATGGCGATCAGGGTCGGGAAGTTGCGGGCAGCCAGGGGAGCACGCAGTCTAACATGCCGACCCTCGCCCGGGTTCCGGGGGCGTCCGGTGTCGCCGCCGCGTCAGCCGGTGAAGACGCGATTCTTGCCCGCCCGCTTGGCGGCATAGGTTGCCGCATCGGCACGCTCGATCGACTCGCGCAGCGACTCCCCGGGCGATTGCACGACGACGCCGGCGCTGAAGCTCAGGGCGACGCCACTGCCGGCGACGCGGCAGTCGGCGAGTTGTCGCTGAAAGCGGGTGAGGGCGGTCACCGCCTCGTCAAGTCCGGTGTCAGGCAGCATCAGGACGAATTCCTCGCCACCGAAACGGCCGAGGATGTCGGACGGTCGCAGCGCGGAGCGCAGGGTGTGGACGAGATGAATCAGTGCCTCGTCACCCGCCTGGTGACCCAGCGTGTCGTTGAG
>Ga0058868_1039507_pt1 | contig 17717 bp, 19 predicted proteins | sample TNRReaAerobicRNA_2_FD_59631 | JGI IMG/M metagenome (GOLD analysis project Ga0058868, IMG submission 59631) | Wastewater treatment Type I Accumulibacter community from EBPR Bioreactor in Madison, WI, USA - TNR Reactor, Time F- 52min-Aerobic_ RNA... | ecosystem: Engineered > Bioreactor > EBPR >...
CGCAACTCGGCTCAGCACGGGCCGAATCAGCTTGTCCAAGGCGAAATTGATAAAAACCGAAGCGGCCAAAACCAGCGGGTTCAGTAGTTTACAATTCTTCCTCAAAACCTTCATCTTCTCAGAGAAAAGAGTTCCGCTCCGACGCATCCTCGAAATCGCGCTTTCATCATGCTGCCTATAAAAAAGCAAACACTCTTTCACAAGACAAAATGGCGTGCGCACCGATGCTCGAATAAGAAAATCCCAATCCTCCAAACGGAGACCGCTCTGATCGAATCCCTCAATCTCATCAAACAAGTCCCTAGAAAACATTACACTTCCCGCCGGAACGAAGTTATTTAGAGGCAACAGATTGTTAACTCGACCAGAAAACTGATATCGCTGCGCCTTACCCGATTTCCGACGCCCGCTCATCGTATCAAATCCAAAGACTTCCGCGTTACTGTAGCAAAGTCGCGCCGCCGGGTTAGATCGCATGCATTCTAGTTGCTTGGTCAGTTTTTCAGGATGCCACAAATCGTCCGAAGCAAGGACAGCAATATAAGTCCCTGACGAGCAATCTCGGATTACTCTGTTGAGAGTCTGGCACAACCCCTCATTTCCCTTCAGGATCAATTGAAAGCTCTCCCCCGCGCGCGAATGCAACGCCTTGAGGACATCGACACTTCCATCCGACGACCCATCATCGACGACCAGCAGTTCCAGCTTAAACGTATCCTGCACTTGGCTCAGCACACTGTTTACGGCCTCCTCCACATAGTTCTTATGATTGAAGCTAGGGACAATTACGGAAACCCTAGGGAGCAACTGTACAAGTTCGTCACCCATTGCGAAGAAATTCCTTACTTTGGTGCATGCGGGAAAGCCAGAATATGCAAATAAGCCGAAGGGAACCGACTGTCCTACCCAAGGCCTGCGACTGCCTGGCTCTCTTTATGAAATGGCGACAGGCTATCCTTTATCGCGGAAATTACGTAATTCACCTGTTCCCGGGAAAGGGCAGGGCCAATTGGCAGACTAATCAGGGAATCTGCCATTGATTCAGCAACTGGGAAAGCTCCTACCGGGAACCCAAGCTCCGAGTAAGCACCCTGAAGGTGTGGCGGGACCGGATAATGAATCAAGGTTTCGACGCCCGCATTCGACAGATGCGTACGCAGGGTATCTCTCAAAGGGTGACGAACGCAATACAAATGCCATGCGGGTTTCGCAAAAGGCTCCACTCGCGGCAAGATCAGACCTATTCCGGCAAGTTCCGAACTGTAGCGCTCGGCGATCGTACTTCTTCTGACGTTCCATTCCGGAAGATGACGAAGTTTTACGCGCAACACCGCCGCCTGAACAGGATCCAGGCGACTGTTAAAACCGCGAACCTCGTTGATGTAGCGCTTGCGTGACCCGTAGTTCCGCAATACCCGGACGCGGTCAGCCAAGACCTCGTCATTCGTGGTGATCGCTCCCGCATCACCAAGCGCCCCGAGATTCTTCCCTGGATAGAAGCTCCAGGCTACTACATCGCCATGCCCCCCGACCGCTCGACCTTTGTAACGTGCCCCCTGCGCTTGTGCCGCATCCTCGAGCACACGAAGTCCGTACTGCCGCGCAACCTCAAGCACGCCATCGATATCGGCTGGCTGACCGTATAGATGGACAGGAATGATGGCCTTCGTGCGGGAGGTAATTGCCGATTCAATCTGCGCAATATTCAGGTTGAAGGTTTCCGTATTCGGCTCCACGGGAACGGGAACGGCGCCACATTGGCTGACAGCCAACCATGTCGCAATGAACGTATTTGACGGAACAATTACCTCGTCCCCTGGCCCAATCCCAAGCGCGCGCAACGCCAGATGCAAGGCCTCAAGGCCGTTGGCCACACCAACGCAGAACCGCGCTTCCGTGAAAGCAGCGAAATCATGCTCGAACGACTCGACATCTTCTCCGCCTATGTACCATCCGGAACGTAGGGAACGAAGCACTGCCTCCTCAACTTCCTCCTGTATCTCGCGATAGGATGCCCCTAGATCAAGAAACGGAACGTTCATTTGTCCAACCTTGCTGCCATAAAATCGTTGTAGTTGCGGAAATAATCAGCCTCATCGTACTTATTCGAGGCGAGAACCATACACACCGATCCAGACGAAAAATTATCCAATTCTCTCCAGATCATCGGGCACACATACAACCCGTAATACGATCTAGCCAAATGGACACGGCGCTTCTGCTCCCCATCGTCCAGCACCACATCAAAACTTCCTGACATGGCAATGATCAACTGGTGAAGCGCTTGGTGCGCATGCCCCCCGCGCTCTGCGCCACCCGGCACATCGTAGAGGTAATATACACGCTGGATATCAAACGGGATATGATCGTTTGCCTCAATGAATGTTAGATTGCCGCGCGGATCTGCAATTTTTGGTAACTCAATGACCCTGCATTTATTCACATCCATTCTGCCCCTCCTCATTGAAAAAACGAACATGCCGCGCAGGATTTCCACGCACTAGGCTAAGAGGCGCAACATCACGCGTGACGACGGAACCCGCAGCCACCAGTGCTCGCCGCCCTATCCTGAGCCCTGGCAGAACGACAGCGCCAGCCCCAATGGAGGCACCTTCCTCGATTACCGTTTGTGAAAAAATAGCCGGATAAACTCCGCTTCGCGGAAATCGGTCATTTGTAAAAGTTGCATTCGGGCCAATGAAGACATCGCTCCCCACCCGGAGCCCGTTCCACAATTGAACCCCAGACTTGACGGTCACCCGATCGCCTATCACAACATCGCCCTCAATCAGAACATGGGCGCAGATATTGCAATATTTTCCCAGGCGAGCACCCGAAAGAATCACTACGAACTGCCAGATTCTGGACCCATCGCCGATCTCGCAAGCCGCCACATCAGCCGACCAATGCTTAAAATACCCACTCATCGCAGCCCCACAAATATCAGACAAATTAAGCCTCAGGCCTGCTCACACAGAGCCCGATAAGCATCAACAAGCTTTTCCGCTTCGAACTCCCACGAAAATTTTGTCGTAATTGCCGTTCTGCCCTGAAAAGCCATTTTTTCTCGCAAACCCACGTCAAAAAGAAGGCGATTTATTGCCTCTGCAATTTCGTCAGCAGACGCCGGGTCTACACATATCCCGCAGCCACCAACATCGACAATGTCCCTCCAGAGATCGAAGTTTGAGCAGATTACGGGAATCCCTGCAGCCATGTACTCAAAAAGTTTGTTCGGTTGAGAAAATAAATGGTTGGGCGCGGGCAGGAAGTTAACAATGCCCGCAAACGACCGATTGTATATCTTCGCTACCTCATCTCTCGCGACCGTCCCAAAATACGTCACGCGGCTCCAGTTACGGTGTTGCCTGGCCAGACGCTCGACCTCAGGGCCAGAAAATGGTCCGGCGACATAGGCAGCAACATCCTGGGGAACCTTGTCCAGAGAATCAAGAAACGGCATAAACCCGCGAACAATGCTGATAGATCCAACATAACACACACCATCCCGCACGCCAAAAAGATCCCCAGCAGCCCCGTCGAACTCCTTGAGTCGAGGATAATTGTTGATCGTAAGCGTGCTCCGAGCAATGCCCTTAAAGCGCTCTTCTATATGAGGCGTTGCAGCCACCACGAGATCCAACCGACGGCTCACGAAATCCTCCAGCAGCTTGAATGCCCAGGAAACTGCTCCGCGAAGCCAAACCGGCAGCCACTCCTTGGTTCTAATGTCCTCCGGGTAGCACTCATGAGAATCGTAAACCACCCGCGCGCCCGTTCTCACTTTCAGCAACAGGCCATAAGGCAACAGTTCTGGATCGTGGAAATGGTAGACATCTGCCAAGATATTGCGAGCCGATCGATACGCAAGGTAGGAGCGGACCAACATTCGCCTGATGCGTGAGCCCATTTCCGGAAGCGTAACGACCTGAACCTCGCAAGGACCAGAAACCCTCCCTTTACACGCGATTAGCGTAATCTTGAATCCTGCTTCAGCCAAGGAAGTGCATTCCTTGTGGAACACCCTGACGTCATCGGCTCTGTGCACCGAACTGAAATGACAGACTTTAGTCAATACGATACCTCTTGCTTCTACGCGTTACGAGATAGACATTGATCAGCATGAGCCCCCCCCCCCCGGTAAGCAACGCCGTTGGCAACGGCGTATCGATAATCTGGACGAACAGGGGAACGATCAATAGCAAACCGCCGGAATTAATTAACAACAAACGCAGTCCCACAAAAAAAGCCAGCAGCGGAAACAATCCAAGCAGCCCGAGATTAACATAGGCATCGGCAAGAAACCCTGCCGTCGCATTATCGCCCCCGACAAAAAATGCCGAGCCTATCAGGCGCGATGGAATGTCTGAATAGTTATACGGAATAAATGGGGACATAAAACTATAGGAATAATACTGGGGAGAGTCTTGAAAAAACTCGGCTGATTTAAAAGCAATATCCGCATTCATCACAATTAAGCGATGGACAATCGAAGCAACCCACACGTCACCAACGCGATAGAGCACGCTCCCAAGAAAACTGGCCAAACCTATCCCGGCAGGAATCAACCAAACACGCCCGCTTCGCGAGACAACGCCAATAAACGCAACCATCAGCAAAAAAAAGAGATAGATTTTATCCCCGGAGACAAAGAAAAGCAAAACAATATAGAATAACGCGAAGAATCTAAAATATATATTTCTGCCGGCAAAAATCAGATAGACAACCAATACATAGGCTGACCAACTGACGAGATACACCAGCACACCACCGCCAAGTGCAACCCCGAATATCTTTCGGCGTTCGTATACTGTATCGAATCCCAAGCCGTATTCCAACGCACCTGGAACGAGACTGAGAAAGAACAAAAACATCCAAAAAAGGATAAAGGCAAAGACCCACGCCAGAGTGTCCCTGGGGAGAGAGAGCGGAGGTACTTCCGCGGGCTTTTGTCCCCACTTCGGCATTGCAACCAACAAAATAGCCAAGCCTGTCCAGAAGGCGACACAATATAGGAGGTATTCTAGGCCGGCCCCGCGAATCCAGTAAAGTGAGGCAGTCGGAAGCAGTGTGGCGAAGTAAACAAGAACCACGGCTGCATCGAACGGGTTCCTTTCGCTCGCAGAATACAAAATTAGAGGAATTGCTGAGAACACGAATACAAACCATGAAATCCAATATTCTGCTGAAAAAAATGTGCCGTTTAAATCAACCCCATAACTACCAAAATTCGGCGAAACCGAAAACATAAAATAGTCGATACTAACCTTGGCAAGAACGGAAAAAACAAGAAAACGACATAACAGGCCATAGAACGCACTGAATTGCAGCCTGTAACCATGCCGCTCGCCACCCGCAACTGTCATTGACTTAGCTGTGAGAACGCAAGGATCCAAATCCGACACGACAGCTTCGCAAGATACCCCAGAGTCAGCCCTCATGTTGCCGCCAAGAATATTGTCGCTTTAGCTTCAAAATAGGCTGCTCGAAGAAAACATAACTGATGGGCGCGACAAGAAAGGTCAGCCAAACACCCAAATCCAGTCCCGGCGGAAAGCTTTCTCCAACTCGGTAAGAACCGTTACCAGTAAAAACACCCTGCCATACATACAACCCATAACTTATTAGACCAAGGTAGGCAAGCGGCCTGAACTCTAGAAAATTCACAAACAGCGAATTTTGTTTGTAATACACAAAAACGATCAATACGGAAATTGATACCAGCCATAAGGTATCAGTTGTAAGGAAAGCAGGGGATAACAAACCGACAAGTGAAAACAACAAAGCCGAGGAAGCCACTTTTTCATTTAAGAATAAGCGAGCAGCCACTGGATTTTCGACAACAATTGCCGCGACACAACCAAACGCAATTGGCGCCGCTGCTGGAAAGGTCCATCGCCATACGTCAACACCCGTCATCGCACCGGTCACTATTGGACCAACAGTCAAACATGCGATTGCAAACAATCCAGAAAACCCAAATGCAACCCTAGTACCAAGCAAGAAGACAGTGGGCCAAATAAGATAAAAATGCTCCTCGACCGCCAGAGACCAAAAATGTGACATAGATGAAAACGAACACGTTGGCGGGGCAAAATTTTGCGTGTATGTAAACGCGTATAGGAAGGCGCAGTTTGGGATGTTCGCGTAAGCGAGAAAATCAATTAGGCAAAGTATAATTAGCGACAAATAGTACAGTGGGAATATTCTCAGGGTGCGCCGGAAAAAAAAATTCCTAAGGCTAACACTGCCTGTCGAACTACGCTCTTGCAACAGCAACAGCGTGATCAAAAACCCCGATAGCGCAAAAAAGACGCTAACGCCTACATGGGCGCTTAGAACCGCCAAAACCCGGGAATTTTCCAGGCCGATCTTTGGCCAAATTTCCGCATGGGAAAAAATGACCAGCAGAACGGACAACCCCCTCAATCCATCCAACCCTTTTATTTTTTGTTTTATCTGAGGAGCCTTAAAGTCAACGCTCATATTGTCACCATGAATATCTCGCCTTAGCGTCAGATTGCTTTTTTGCCAGCCATTTAGTTAATTTAATTAATACTATTTCCGATTAGTCCGCAAAATTTATCTTCCCACCCGCAGAAAGCAACTGAAAAAGTTGATACAAATTTTCCACCAACCGAACATTCTTGACTTGTATGTGGGCCACGGTGGAGAGTCGATCCGTATAGATCACCACTCCTATTTTATCCACAGCCCGAATGCCTTCCGACCCGTCAAACCCTAACGGCAACGCGATAACAATATTCTGTCTCGAATTCAGAAGTGGACGGTAATAACGCGCAATCGCCTTATCGTTTTGCCAAAGAATCAGGCCGATTTGCACTTCCACATCGGATTGCAGTTCTATGGCGAACATCCGAGCTTTTTCTAAAATGACACCCGGAATAGAAATTACCAACCTTCCTTCGACATCAAGATAGCTGCTTTCGTCCTCTTTACTGTACCTGCGCGATGGATCGATCAAGAACTCATGGCTATCCGAATTAATCGCAACTGCGTCAAACATCCCCGCGCTGGAAAATTGCAATTCTCGAGCGGCTTGGTCAGTGATCTCCTGAATTTTTGATGTTGAAAAAATCAAGGCAGTTACACCACCGCTCGTGGTTGCATACACATCGCATCGCTTGATCTTCGAAGAAATTTTTTCTGACACAAGAAAACGGGATTTCGGCAGACCATCGGTATTAATCGCCTTCAGGTCGATACGGCGTGAACGTTTGTCAAAACAAACAACCGAATTCAGGAACAGATCGGGGCTATAGGGGTGGGGGGCTCCAACACCGGAGAAGAAAAGCACGCGTTCTTTGCCGCGCGACACCAAATACACAGGGTACCGTTCCTCCAGTGCACGCTGCCGAGCCCTCTGCTGTTCAAGGAAGAACTGATCGCCCGTAGCTTCCCAAAGATCACCGAACTGCATACTCTCATACAAAACGTAATGAGGCATATTTATAGTTCTCGGCACAAGTTGATACAACGGCCAGCCATTTTCATCAAAGAACTGCCCGGCCCTTGATTTAGTGCCTCGCACCGCGCACTCAAAGGCATTTGCATAGTTAGGATGATGCGGGAACCGATCAGCGATCAGCTTCAGTGCCGTCAGTGAGAATAGATGCCCGTTCATCACATAATACTCCTCGCCCGAATTGATTGTGGGCCATGAATATTCCGAGAAAAAACAGCCATCACCTTCGTCCGGCCAAAGACTCCCACCTTCGACAGGAGATTTTAGTGCCCGATCAACCATCTCCCTCGCCAAATCAATTTCATCTTCGTTGTCGCCATAAACTTGAAGGAGAAACAGCGGAAAGAACAGCGAATCCATTGAGGACCACCATCCTGGCGCAAGAGAGTTGTATTGATACTTGTATATCAGTTTCTTCGTTTCGCCGAGATTCCAGGTTGAAACAATCTTATCGGCGTTGGCTTTGGCGTGGTCTAGGTTTCCAGAAATGGCAAACTCTGTCCACGCCGCCCAAGTCGCGATCAGTGGATCGCCCTTCGCAATTCCCTTGTCCATCCGCCGCTCGGATGACCAGTTGAACTGCGCCGGCGACTTGAGATTCCACGATCCAGACTGCTCGGCACCTGCGCTAAAAGACAGGCCGAGAACAAGCAGGGAGGCTAAACGAAACGATGCAACGCTAAGCATGAAGGGTTCCTTGGTTGTTGGTCTGGGTAAAACCAGCCGTTTCCGGTATCAATACACGACCAACTCACGAGCTATTGCTTCAGCTGCTTTTCCGTTACCGTAAGGCGTGGCATCGCCCGCCCCCTCGCGATAGTTCGCGCGAAAGAACGATGCCAAATCAGCCCGTCCCGGTGAAACAAGCGTATTCCAACCCAGTTCGATAAGTTCGGTCCATTCCGTCTCATCACGCAACGTAAGGCACGGCACGCCATGAAAGTAGGCCTCTTTCTGAACACCGCCGGAATCGGTTGCAACAAGGGCGGCATTCCTCTCGAGCAAGGTCATGTCCAGATAGCCGACGGGGTCGATCACCCTTACATTGGGCGGGATGTCCAGAGCCAATGAAGCGATGCGCTGCTTTGTCCGCGGATGAAGCGGAAGCAATACGGGCAGGGAAGCTGCAGAGAATCCAACAAGTATGTTACCCAACCGCTCGCGGGAGTCGGTGTTCTCCTGACGATGAACAGTCGCAAGGATATAACTCTTCGACCGCAGACCGAGTTCTTGCAGAATTTTCGATCGCTTTGCCGCTACTTCGCCGAAGGTGCGAGCAGCATCGAACATGACGTCTCCAACATTGACGACCTGCGGACCGACGATGCCCTCTTTGGCGAGAGTCGCGATGGCGGAGAGGGTCGGTGCGAACAGGAGATCACTGGCATGGTCGGTGAGCCGCCGGTTAATCTCTTCCGGCATCTGCTTGTTGTAGGAACGAAGCCCAGCTTCCACATGCGCCAGGGGAATCAGCAACTTTACTGCAGCGAGGGCCCCCGCAAGGGTTGAGTCGGTATCTCCATACACAAGCACCCAATCCGGGCGCTCCTTGTTCAGGATGGACTCGATGCCTTCCAACATTCGGCCTGTATTCTGACCATGACCACCTCCGCCAACGCCAAGGTTGTAGTCGGGTTTCGGAATGCCCAATTCATCGAAGAAGATGTCAGACATGTTTTTGTCATAATGCTGGCCAGTATGCAACACTATCTCGGAAAACTGACCACTGCTCTTGAGTGCTCTGGACACCATGGCCGCTTTGATGAACTGCGGCCGAGCCCCGACGATCGTAACGATTCTCTTCAAGGTGTTACCTCATACTGAAATAGTGTCGTGGAAACCCAAGCGCTGACTGAGTGCGCCTTTCTCCCGAGCATGATAGACATTGCCAAAAATCCCGGGGAGCGAGGACATACCTTTCCAGCGCTATCAGGAATAGATATTCAGAGATCGGCCAAGAATGCGCTGAACAATCCGCTGCATTTTCTTCGCAAACTGCTGCCTGCCGTTCCACGTCTTGAAGTCGCTAGCATGATGTATTGGCGCCTGCATAAGTTCGTCGAATTCGCGGCGGGGAATTCTCAACTTCTTGCAGAAATATTCGATATCCAACTCAAGTTCATCGACGTCATAGAGGGGTTCGTCAAGCTTACGCAACGCTTCGTCTCGGGTCATCTGCCCAGAGACAATCAAACTCGCCAAGTGCGGCCGGCGCTTGTCGTAACCAAACCGGACCGGGAGGTAGTGATTCTGGAAGAACTTTGTAAATACGGACTCCCCGTGTTTGCGCGGGTAGGGGCGATAACCTATTACATCGGAAAGATACTTCAGCGCAGCCTCTTTGTCGTAGGCCATGAAGTTCAGCGGCAGAAACGTTCTCATACCTCTGACAAATGGATACAAGAAATAATATTCGGAAAAACTGATGGTTCTGTAATCTTTCATGGGTCGAGCGCCGTACTTTCGATGAATATCCTTTAGATTGATAGCATCCATCGCACTATGATGCCATGCAGTTGGAAAAACCGCTTCCGTCGCAATATTTCCCCCACTTAAGATGTACTTGATCCGGTGCTTGACTGAAAAATGGTACATACTCGCGAAGAACGCATGATCCTGCGGTACATCTTGGTTGGCCACGCCGGCCTTTAGATAGCTTAACTGAAGATCCCTCATTTCCTCCCAGTTCATGACGTGCGTGTGCAAGTCGTAATTGCTGTGCTTGACCACCTTTTCGATATTGCTGACCGCCAGTTCGCTGTTCCACCCGGCATCAACATGAACAACAAGCGGCCGCAGGTTGAACTCCTTCAGCTTTACGGCCAAATATGAACTGTCGACGCCACCACTCAGGCCGATGATGCAGTCATATTCATTACCGCGCCCATCCTCTCTGATGGTGTCGAGTATCGCAGCGAGCTTTGGCTTTCCAGCTTCCCCGGGAAACCACTGCTTGGCCTGAACGTTATCAAAATGCAGGCAGTGATTGCACACTCCGTCTTCGTCGAAGACAATTTCAGGATCACTGGTATCCATGACACAACGAGTACATATCTGATAAGTGCCCACACTAAACCTCTATAGATTGAATTTGTTCATTGCATCGTGGGTCGGGTAGTTGATCAGCACTGCCCGATGCCTTCCATGAAATACGAATAGGCTTCCAGCAGAGACAGCGGACGCGCTGGCCAGCTGGATCGGTTCAGCAAGATCCGCGAGGGATCCAGCTCCACCGCACGCAATTACCGGTATAGATACGGCCCTGGCCACGGTCTCAATCAACGAAAGATCGAAGCCGCGCATTGTTCCATCGCGGTCGACAGAATTGAGAAATATCTCGCCTGCCCCTGCATCCTGAACTTTTCTTGCCCATTCCGAAGGTTTGGTCTTCAAGTCTTTGGTGGCCGATAGGGCCACCACATGATGACCGCCCAATAACGCCTTCCTGCAATCGATCCCGACAACAACGCTTTGGCTGCCATAAACGGTGGCGATTTCCGTAACAAGGCTCAAATTGTTAATTGCGCCATAATTCAACGCAACTTTCTCGACGCCCAAAGTAAAAAGCCGCCGAGCATGGTCAAGGCTCTTGATCCCGCCGCCGTAACAAATGGGCATAAAACACTCACCCGCGATCTCGGCGACAAGGTCAAAATCTGGCTCATGATTTAGTCTGGATGCCGATATATCCAAAATAACCAGCTCGTCAACTTCTTTCTCATTGAAGATCTTGACCGCATTAACCGGGTCACCCACATATACGGGATCACGAAACTTCACGGTCTTCACCAGACCTCGATCTAGCAACAGGAGACAGGGAATAACGCGATTACGGTACATCAGCACTTCTCCACGAAATTCTTCAGAAGTGTCATTCCAAACCGATGACTCTTTTCCGGGTGGAACTGCAGGCCAACAATATTTTCCTTGGCAACCGCAGCGACGAACTGCTCACCGTAATCCGCCGTAAGCAAGACATCACCGGCTGTTATCGGCCGCATGAAATAGCTATGCACAAAATAAAAGCGAAAATCTCTATCGATGCCGTCGAGAATTGGATGGCTCTTGGCAGCCTTGACATAGTTCCAACCCATATGCGGAACTTTGAGGTCTGGCCGCGAATGAAATCTGACGATCTCCATGTCAATCCAATCCAAACCCGGCAATTCTCCCTCTTCGCTCCTTGTCCCGAGCATTTGGGAGCCAAGGCATATTCCGAGAATTGGTTTTTTTTGAATTAGGGCTTGATTGTTCAGAACATCAATCAGGCCACGGGCACGGAGATTCGACATGCCTGCATCAAACGATCCCACCCCAGGCAGGATAATTTTTTCGGCAGCAGCAATCTCATCCGCGCACCCTGACGCTTTGGCAGGTGCGCCGATCCGCCGCAACATGTTTATCACCGAGGCGATGTTTCCAGCGCCGTAATCCACAACAACGATCATAGAATTCTCTGGTTTAGATCCAATGTTTTATTATTAACCGGGCAATCAAATAAAAAAAGTGCTGCATATTGGACAGCCGAATGTTTGGAATAAGCCATCACCCGTTCCGGTGCCTTGACCGGTCGCTTCATGAAGGTATTCGCCTTGCGAAGCAATACCTTTCTGCTGGTGATGCGATCAAAAGAGCGAAACTCGGTCTTGAAGTCCCGCTTGAAATATTCATTGGGATTGATCTCTGGCGAGCAGGACGGAACATAAAAGACTTCGATTCGACCCTTCCTCCACCAGCCACGCGCTGACCAAACTGGCATAGTGCACCTTCAGGCTGTCGAGAAACAGGAACACTTTCTGACGGCTGTCGGCAATCAGCCTTTCCATGAAACCGATGGACAGGTCGGTGTTCATGGCTGCCCCAGCGAACTCGAAGCGCGCCCCTCCTGGTTGCTGATGGCGGAATCCATCGCCAGGACATGGCGTGCTTGCCCGGTGCCGCCAGAGCGGACCCCTGTCCGGTCGGTGCAGAGCTGCGTAGCCAGTGCCCGTCTTCTGCCACCGCCGTTTCACCCCCCCAGCAAACGACAGCGCCTTCCGCCTTAGTCCCGGCAGCGTTCGTCGGGTAGATGTCGTTGAGCCATTGCTCGACCCCGAACGGACTCTGTTCCAGCGCCCGCCTCATCGGCTGCAGCGGGGCGTAGCGCAAGTGCAGCATGTATTCACCCACCGTACGAATCGGCATCTCGATGTTGAACAGCACCTTGACCAACCGCATTACAGCCCAGCGGCTCCACAATCCAAACGGCAAAGTCAGTTGCTTGGGGTTCTCGCCGACGATAACCGAGCGCAACTGCCATTCCTTCGCCAGAGCCGGCGCCCATCCCGACAGGTATCGGCGAACGCACACCTTCGACTTCAGGCCGCTCATGCCCTCCATTGAATAGCGCTTGTACCACCCGATGACCGTACTCAAATACACGCCAACCACCCTTGTGACTTCCTTTCAGGGCAATTTCAGTTCTTCATGGAGCCGAATTGCCTGCCGACGAATTGCGTCTTGGGCAGGGCGGGGTAGTTTTCGATCATCGAACTTCTTCATGTACAGCATTATATCGCATATCTGCCATTTGCTTACATGGTTAATAACCCAGGTTTGCTACAGCAATTGTCCCTTGCTGAGTCGATATGAGAACCCCAAATAGACAACATACAAGGCTGCAGCACCAAGACTGTACGCCTTAACGGCCATGCCAAGTGGCTGCAACAACATGAAAGTCGCCATGGTGACTCCAAAAAGCGCCAGTTGCCACAAAAGGTCAATATGCTGCTTCTGCGAGACGTAGACGATGTAACTAAGCGGACTGGCAACAAAGCCCATCATGTATCGCGGAAGTAGCCAAAGAGCCATCGCCCCTGCTCCAATCCAAAGCTCACCAAACGCCACTCCAAACAGGAATTCCACACCAAAAGACAAGACAACAGACAGCACAACCGCAACGCCCGTCAGAAGCTTGAACGTGCGAACGTATTCAGCCCTGCACTCGCCTCGCGTTCGAAACGCATCCGCCGAATGCCTCTTGAATACATCCAGAACCGCAAAAGCCAAAATGGTTATCGGGGCTCCCATCATCCGCATAGCCATCGCCAGAAGCCCCGCAGAATCAGCGCCAAAGCGCGCTGCAACGATCACAATCGGCAATTGTGCAGCAGCGACACTCATTGCATCCGCCGGTAATGAGAACTTTGGAAAGTTCCTCTGTCGATACCATAACGCCTTTGCGTTGGTTATCAATTGCACCCATCGAATTCTACCCAGAGGCATAAGCGTGACCGCGGCCGCAAGCGCAACTGCCAAGCCAAAGCAGTATGCCGCGCCAAGTCCAAGCGACGTTGGGACCAATTCACCTGCGGCAACTTGCAGGCCAGTAACACTAACCGCCTGTGAAATCCGCATGAGGGAAAGTCTGCGATACATCCCCTCGGCGGCTGCCCATGCTTGATACGTCTGGACTGCAGCAACAAGAGACGCTGCCGGCACGAATAGCCAGATCAATACACCAGAAAATCTCTCAAAGTAATCCAGGCGGACCAGCAACAAGATAGCCACAATGACCAAAGGCAGCAGGGACATTACCACGATGGTGTAGAGCGTTGAGACAACTGCGTCTTTCCGAGGCTGACCATCAGGCTCGATCGCAAGACATGCCTCAAGCCGGGCGGTCACAACCACGGACATGAATAGAACCACGCCAAGCCATGCCGAATAGGCACCGAATTCCGCTGGCGCGTACTGCCGGGCAAGTACCAATGCCCCGACTATCGGCACCGCCTGCGCCATGATGCTACCAGTCAGCACCGAAGCCACATTTCGGATAAATACCGACTTCAAGTGTGTTCCTGCTCACGGTCGACATTGCATCCCGTTGCTCTAGTGAATGCGGCCAGGCTGAGGCTTTCGAAGAAGAAGCCACGACCATCCCCGAAGACTTTCGCTTCGAGGACGATCACGTCGGGAATGGTCGTGGAGGTCGCTTCCATCAGAAGGCCCTTTCCCCGAGCAGGCTGCACAGGTGATGGCCATAGCCCGTCCTGGCTAGTGCTTGGGCGATTGCTTTGAGTTGCTCCGGACTGATCCGGCCCTGGCGGAAGGAGATTTCTTCGGGACAGGCGACCTTGAGGCCCTGGTGTTTTTCGATGGTGGCAATGAACTGGTCGGCTTGGAGCAGACCGTCGTGGGTGCCGGTATCAAGCCAGGCATAGCCGCGGCCCATGATTTCGACACTAAGCGTGCCTTGTTCGAGGTAGAGGCGATTAAGATCCGTGATTTTTAGCTCTGCTCGGGCCGAGGGTTTCAGGTTGCGGTCGAGTGAGAGGCCTTTGCGACGCCTCACTTTACCTCTCCGTACTGCTTGCCGACCCAGTGCTTGTACGCGCCGCTGGTGACGTTGCCGACCCAGGCTTGGTCGACGAGGGCCCACCGTACGGTCTTGCGAATCCCGGTTTCGAAGGTCTCAGCCGGTTTCCAGCCGTGCTCGTGTTCGATCTTTGAGGCGTCAATGGCGTAGCGACGGCCGTGGCCGGGGGGCGGCCGGTCCTTGATGTAGGTGATCTGCTCCTTGCACGGCTTCCCGTCGGCACGCGGGGCCAGCTCGTCGAGCATGGCGCAGAAGGCGTGGACGACGTCGAGGTTGGGCTTCTCGTTCCCGCTGGCGACTGTGTAGACCTCGCCCACCCTGCCCGCTTCGAGGACTCGGCGGATGGCGCTGCAATGGTCTTTCATTTAGAGCCAATCGCGGATTTTCTGGCCGTCGCCGTAGATGGGCAAGGGCTTGTCAGGGCCGGGGCATCGTGGATGACCAGCGGGGTGAGCTTTCCCGGAAAGTGGAAGGAGCCGCAGTTGTTGGAGCTGTTGGTGGTGAGCACCGGCAGGCCGTCGGTGTGGTGGTAGGCGCGCGCCAGGTGGCCGCTGGCAGGCCTGTTGGGTTCGTAGCGGTGGGTCTTGGAGACGGCGGACTCACCCGCTTCCAGCGAGCCATAGACTTCGTCGTTGGAGACGTGGAGGAAGCGGAAGTTGTCCTTCGCCTCGCTATCGAGGCCGTTCCTGTGGGCGCGCACCGCTTCGGGCAGGCAGAAAGTGCCAACGATGCTCGTCTGGATGAGATCTTCCGGGCCATGGATGCTGCGTTCGACGCGCGATTCGGCGGCAAAACTGACCGCGGGACGGAATTGGTGCTCGGCAAGCCCCATGGCGACGAGGTCCACGTCGCCGATGTCTCCCTTGACGACGCCGTGGGGCGAACTGCCCTGGAGGCTGGCGACCTTATCGAGGTAGCTGGCGCAGGAGGTCAGCGCGTCGAGGTTGATGACCGGCTTATCCGATTCGACCGGCCAATCGAGGACGAAATTGCTGCCGATCAGGCTGGCGCCGCCTGTGACGATGATGGTCATGGTTATAGACTTAGATAAGCTTGCAATACCGGCGAGAAAAATAGAGCCCTAAAGTTTCAAGGCTGCCTCAAGGGCACTAACAATCTGACTCTGGTCGCCTTGGGTGATATCCGCGCTCATCGGCAAACTCATCACGCGCCCTGACATTGATTCGGCGACCGGTACGCCACCATGCACCCGGCAAAGGGCTTTGTATGCTGGCTGCAAATGTAGCGGCACAGGGTAGTGCACTGCAGTGGGCACCCCTGCGGCCTTGAGTTGCTCCTCTATTTGCTTGCGGCTGTCGACGAAGACTGTGAATTGCGCGAAGACGCTGGTCCGGCCCGAACGCTGAGTGACGGTTTGCACCTTGCCGGCAAGCAGCGCATTGTAGCGGCCGCCAAGCTTCAGGCGCCGCTCAACTTCCCCGTCGAATCTTTCCAGCTTGGCCAACACGACAGCACACTGCAGGGTATCCATCCGGCCACCCACGCCGATGCGCGTATGCACGTACCGCTTCTCCTGCCCATGCACGCGAATCTCGCGCATCGCCCTGGCCAGACCATCGTCGCTGGTGAAGATCGCCCCACCATCGCCGTAGCAGCCCAACGGCTTGCTGGGAAAGAAGCTGGTACAGCCAATCGTGGACAGGTTGCAGCTCTTCTCGCCCTTGTATTCGGCCCCAAAGCTCTGGGCGGCATCTTCGATGACCGTCAGGCCATGCCTGGCGGCGATGGCGTTGATTTCTTCCATGTCCGCGGGTTGACCGTAGAGGCTCACCGGCATGATGGCGCGGGTCCTGGGGGTGAGCGCGGCTTCGATCTTGCTGGCGTCGATGTTGCAGGTATCCGATTCGATATCGACGAAGACCGGAGTGGCGCCCACCAGGGCGATAACTTCGGCAGTAGCGACGAAAGTGAACGGGGTGGTGATAACCTCGTCACCCGGCTTGATATCGAGAGCCATCAGGGCAATCAGAAGCGCCTCGGTACCGGAGGCTACGGTGATGCAGTACCTGGCGCCTGTGTACTCGGCGAGCTTCGATTCGAGTTCCGCGACCTCCGGACCCATGATGTACTGCCCGTGGTCAAGTACCTTGTGGATACGCGCATCAATGGAACTCTTGAGCGCCTGATACTGGGCCTTCAGGTCGATGAACTGTATTGCCATGTCCCACCTCAATGCTGCGATTTCGTGACGACGGCTTCGACAAGCGCCCGCGAGGTGGTCTACGTGCCACCAAGGACGTTGATCAGCCTGCCCTGACGCTCGACGACCGATTCCCGACTAGCTGCGGAAAAATCGATTTTGCTGGCGACAATCGGCCGGATGCCTGAAAAGCGACTGATTATATCCTGCAGCGCTATCTTTCTACAAAAATAGCGGTTGTAATTGGCAATCAGGTAAGCGATTTGCTCATCGCTTGGCGCACACTGATCGGGGTTCTCCTGACTGACTTCGGTCGTAACATGCACTGAACACGCCACTGGAAAGCTCTCCAGTCACCGGATCAACCGTGAGCACGGGGCTCCGCTCGTGAAATCTGGCACCCGATTCTCTGGCCTTTTCTGCTGCCCACAGGCCAAGCAGGTAGTCATCCATTCGGGCACCCCAGTATCCGTAAGCACCGAGCAACTGTTCGCGCCGCAAGCCCGGAAAGCGGACGGCCACGTCGGCGGCACCGTACCAACCGCCACACGGCAAGCCGGATCCGGTTGCCAGGAGGTTGCAGAGCCTGAGGCCTGCCCCGACCAACCACTTTGTTTGCTCACCGTTGCGGCGAATCGGGATAAGCCACTCCAGGGGCTGAACCAGTTGCGGCGCCTGCCTGATCCACCAGGAGCGCTCCGGGAGCTCCTCGC
>Ga0058868_1087166_pt1 | contig 17558 bp, 16 predicted proteins | sample TNRReaAerobicRNA_2_FD_59631 | JGI IMG/M metagenome (GOLD analysis project Ga0058868, IMG submission 59631) | Wastewater treatment Type I Accumulibacter community from EBPR Bioreactor in Madison, WI, USA - TNR Reactor, Time F- 52min-Aerobic_ RNA... | ecosystem: Engineered > Bioreactor > EBPR >...
AAAAAACTGTCCTCAACGAAAGCCATCGTCAAGGCGGCGCCCGGATGGTCGATTTTGGCGGCTGGGAGATGCCTCTGCACTACGGTTCGCAAATCGAGGAACACCACGCCGTACGCCGCGACGCCGGGATGTTCGACGTCTCGCACATGTGTGCTGTCGACGTCCGAGGCAGCGACGCCAGGGCGTTTCTGCGGCGTCTGATCGCCAACAACGTCGACCGACTGACGGTCCCCGGCAAGGCCTTGTACAGCGCGATGCTCAACGAAGCCGGCGGGGTGATCGACGACCTGATCGTCTACTACCTGGACGACAGTAGCTACCGGGTGGTGGTCAACGCCGGCACCGCCGACAAGGACCTGGCGTGGATGGCTGCCCGCCTCGGCGACTGGCAGCTTGGGGCGACGATCACGCCGCGTCGCGCGGGTGCCGACGCGCTGGCGATGATCGCTGTGCAGGGACCCCATGCGCGCGAGAAAGTGGGGCAGGTACTGCCCGAATGCCGGTCGGCCTGTGCGCCACTGAAGCCGTTCTTCGCCGCGCTGGTCGGCGACTACCTGATCGCCAGCACCGGCTACACCGGCGAGGACGGCTACGAAATCACGCTGCCCGCCGAGCAGGCTGCCAGCCTCTGGCAGGCACTCGCCGAGGCGGGCGTGCGGCCGTGTGGACTCGGCGCCCGCGACACGCTGCGCCTCGAAGCGGGAATGAACCTCTATGGCCAGGACATGGACGAAACCGTCTCGCCGCTCGACGCCGGCCTCGCATGGACCGTCGATCTCGCTTCAGAGCGCGACTTCGTCGGCAAAGCGGCCCTCCTCGCCCGCCCGCAGCAAGTCCAGTTTCTCGGCCTGGTGCTGCTCGAGCGCGGCGTACTGCGCGCTCACCAGGAGGTACGCACGGCGCATGGCAACGGTCAGATCACCAGCGGGACTTTCTCGCCAACGATGCAGCAGTCGATCGCGCTGGCCCGCCTGCCGCTCGCGACAGCGGTCGGTGAAACGGTGCAGGTGGCCGTTCGCGACAAACTCCTCAGCGCGCGTGTGGTGCGCCCCGCGTTTGTGCGAAATGGCCATATCCTCGTTTGATCTCATGTCGATAATCGCCAGACTAGAGCCCCTTTATCAGGAGAGAAGATGAACATCCCCAGCGATCTCAAGTACACCAGAAGTCACGAATGGGTCCGCAGCGAAGCCGACGGAATGCTTAGCATCGGCATCACCGACCATGCGCAGGAGTTGCTCGGCGACCTCGTTTTCATCGAGTTGCCCGAGGTCGGCCGCGAACTGGCCGCTGAACAGGAAGCGGCCGTCGTCGAATCGGTAAAGGCTGCGGCCGACGTCTACGCGCCTGTCGCGGGGAGCGTCGTCGAAGTCAACCAGACGGTGGTCGACGCGCCCGAGCGGGTCAATCAGGACCCCTACACTGCCTGGCTGTTCAAAATGCGGCCAGCGGCGGCGAGTGACCTCGACGCCTTGCTCGATGCAGCGGCCTACCAGCAGCTCGTTGAGGCCGCTTGACGACGACGACTTTCGCAGGCGCCTCGACGACGCAAGCGATCACCGCTGCGCTCACCCGCCGGCGCCTCTGCCGGAAGGCAGGGTGAGTTGCGTGCGTCGCTGACGCGACTCTTACATTCAGCGACCGAAATCGCTACCGGAAGACACCATGGATGCCACCCCCCCTTCCCTGCCCCTGTCGGCTCTCGAACAGCGCGACGAGTTCGTCGGCCGCCACATCGGTCCCGACGCCCGCGAGATCGCCGCCATGCTGGCCAGCATCGGCGCCGCTAGCCTGGAGCAGCTGATCGACCAGACTGTCCCGGCCGCTATTCGACTGACAACGCCGCTGGCGCTCGCCGAGCCCCGTCCGGAAGGAGAAGCGCTCGCCGCGTTGCGGGCAATCGCGTGCCGCAACCGTGTGCAGCACTCGCTGATCGGCATGGGCTACGCCGATACACTGACCCCGACGGTGGTGCTGCGCAACGTCCTCGAGAACCCCGGCTGGTACACCGCCTACACGCCGTACCAGGCAGAAATCGCCCAGGGACGTCTCGAGGCCCTGCTCAACTACCAGCAAATGGTGATCGACCTGAGCGGGCTCGAACTGGCCAATGCCTCCTTGCTCGACGAAGCCACCGCCGCCGCCGAGGCCATGACCACCGCACGCCGGATCAGCAAAGCGAAGTCGAGGCGGTTCTTCGTCGACGCGGCGTGCTTCCCGCAGACCATCGACGTACTCAGAACGCGCGCCGCATTCTTTGACTTTGAACTCGTCTTCGGCACGCCGGCAGACGCGGCGCAAGAGGAGGTCTTCGGCGCACTGTTTCAGTATCCGAACGACCGCGGCGAAGTCAGCGACCTCAGTGCGCCGATCGCTGCCGTCAAGGCACGCGGCGGCGTCGTGGCGGTGGCCGCGGACCTGATGGCGCTGGTCCTCCTCCGCTCACCGGGCGCCATGGGTGCCGACATCGCGCTGGGTTCTGCGCAGCGCTTCGGTGTTCCGCTCGGTTTCGGGGGTCCGCATGCTGCCTTTTTTGCCACCCGCGACGAGTACAAGCGCGCAATCGCCGGCCGCATCATCGGCGTCTCGGTCGATAGCCGCGGCAACAAGGCACTGCGCATGGCGCTGCAGACGCGCGAACAGCACATCCGCCGCGAAAAGGCCAACTCGAACATCTGTACCGCACAGGTTCTGCTCGCCAATATCGCCGGCATGTACGCCGTCTACCACGGCCCACAGGGACTGCGCAGCATCGCTGGCCGCATCCATCGCCTGGCCGCGATGCTTGCCGAAGGCCTGCACCGGGCGGGAGTCACGGTGCTCACCCGGCACTTCTTCGACACCCTGCACATCGACCTCGGCGACCGTGCGCTGAGCGTCTACCGGGCCGCCGTCGACGCCGGCTACAACCTGCGCCCGGTCGCCCCTGGCGTGCTCGGCATCGCGGTGAACGAGAAGACCACCCGCGCCGACGTCGCCGCTCTGTTCAGGCTGCTCACCGGTGTCGATGTCGCCCTCGAGCCGCTCGACGAACAACTGCAGCAGGCCGATCCGACCCTGCCGCGCGCCCTGCTGCGCGCGGACGCCATCCTCACTCATCCGGTATTCAACACGCACCACACCGAACACCAGATGCTGCGCTACCTCAAGAAGCTGCAGAACCGTGATCTGGCGCTCGATCACTCGATGATCTCGCTCGGTTCCTGCACCATGAAGCTCAACGCGAGCAGCGAGATGATCCCGATCACCTGGCCCGAGTTCGCCGATATCCACCCCTTCGCCCCGCTCGATCAGGCGACGGGTTACCTGCAGATGATCGGTGAACTCGAAGCCTGGCTCAAGGAAATCACCGGTTTCGACGCCATCTGCATGCAACCGAACTCGGGCGCGCAGGGCGAATACGCCGGCCTGGTCGCCATTGCGCGCTATCATGCCAGCCGCGGCGAAAGCCAGCGTAACGTTTGCCTCATCCCGAAGTCGGCGCACGGCACCAACCCCGCCACCGCACAGATGTGCGGCATGCGGGTGGTGGTGGTCGATTGCGACGACTCGGGCAACATCGACCTCGCCGACCTGGCGGCGAAGGCGGCGGACCATGCGGCCAGTCTCGCCTGCCTGATGATCACCTACCCGTCGACGCACGGCGTCTTCGAAGAGTCGGTCAAGGACATCTGCGCCCTGGTGCACCAGCATGGCGGCCAGGTGTATATGGACGGCGCCAACCTCAATGCCCAGGTCGGCCTGACCTCACCCGCCCTGATCGGCGCCGACGTCAGCCACATGAACCTGCACAAGACCTTCTGCATCCCGCACGGCGGTGGCGGCCCGGGCATGGGACCGATCGGGCTCAAGGCGCATCTCGCCCCCTTCATGGCCAATCACCGCGTGCAGCCGATCAGCGGCCCGCACGCCGGGCAGGGGGCGGTTGCCGCGGCACCGTGGGGTTCGGCGTCGATCCTGCCCATTTCGTGGATGTATATCGCCATGATGGGCGGCAGCGGACTGACGCGCGCGACTCAGGTCGCCATCCTCAACGCCAACTATATCGCCGGCCGTCTGCAGCAGCACTATCCGGTGCTATACACAGGCAAGCACGGTCGCGTGGCGCATGAGTGCATTCTCGATATTCGCCCGATCAAGGCAAGCACCGGGATTTCGGAGATCGACATCGCCAAACGGTTGATGGACTACGGCTTTCACGCGCCAACGGTCAGCTTCCCGGTGGCCGGAACGATGATGGTCGAGCCGACCGAGTCGGAGTCGAAGGCCGAACTCGACCGCTTTGTTGCTGCGATGATCGCCATTCGTGAAGAGATTCGCCAGATCGAAGCCGGCCACTGGCCGGCGCAGGACAATCCACTGAAACACGCGCCGCATACCCAGGCCGACCTCGTGGACAGTCACTGGAACAGGCCGTACAGCCGCGAGCAAGCCGTGTTCCCGCTGCCCTATGTGGCCGAAAACAAGTTCTGGCCGAGGGTCAATCGTGTGGACGACGTCTATGGCGACCGCCACCTGTTCTGTGCCTGCGTCCCGCTCGACGAGCACGCGCCGTAGCCGCGGCCAGGTCAGGCCAGCGGCCAGATCAACGCACCACCGCCAGGCAATTTCTGAGTACACTGCCGTCCTTCCCGACGACGCACCTCTCCCGGAGACAGCACCATGAGCGCAGCCATACACGAGTTCACCGCCGAGCGCCTCGCCGGCGGCAGTCAAGCCCTGGCCGACTACGCGGGCAAGGTTCTGCTGATCGTCAATACGGCCAGCCATTGCGGCTTCACGCCACAGTACGCCGGCCTCGAGGCACTCTACCAGCGCTATCGGGAGCAGGGACTGGTGGTCCTCGGTTTCCCGTGCAACCAGTTCGGTGCCCAGGAACCCGGCGACGCCGGGGAGATAGCCAGCTTCTGCCAGCAGAACTACGGCGTCAGCTTTCCGATGTTTGCCCGGATCGAGGTCAACGGAGAGCACGCGCACCCGCTCTATCAGTACCTGAAAAAAGCAGCCCCCGGGCTGCTCGGCAGCGAGGGAATCAAGTGGAACTTCACCAAGTTCCTGGTCGATCGCGACGGCGAAGTGGTCCAGCGTTATGCCCCGGCAACGGCGCCCGAGGCGATCGCAGACGACATCGAGCCACTGCTCTGATCTCGGGACGCGTCATGCACGGTGGCATCGACAGCCGGCAGCGCCCCTTTTCTGCCGCGCCCGGGCAGCCGCCGGCCGATGCCCAGCCCTGACTACAGCGCTCTGTTGCGCTGGCCCAAGGTACCCGCCTGCTACGGCTGGCTGTCGCTCGACCGGCGCGGTCGCTGGCGCCTGCGCGGCGAAACGGTCACCCACTCTGGCCTGAACAGCTTCCTGAACCGCCAGTACGCGCACGACGACGCGGGCAACTACTTCGTGCAGAATGGCCCGCAGCGGGTGTTTGTTGAACTCGAGTACACCCCCTGGGTGTTGCGGCTGACGGGCGAGGATCGTCTGGAGACCCACGTCGGTGAAGCGGTGAGCGAGATCCGCGGGGCGGCTGTCGACGACGAAGGCAATCTCCTGCTCGCCATCCCCGACGGGATCGCTCTGCTCTGCGACCAGGATCTGCCCGCCCTGCGGCGCTGCCTGCGCCTGCCGAACGGCGAGCTTGCCGACGACGCGAGCATCCTGGCAGCCATCGAGCAAGCGGCTAGCGGCGGCAGCGCGCTGACTTTTGTCTGGCAAGGCGGGCACATGCCACTGCGCTCGCTATGCCGGTCGGCAGTGCCGGAGCACTATGGCTTCGTCGCTTCGCCGCAGCCGCCGCTACCGGGAGCGGACTCTTGAATCTCCGCCAGTGGGCGCTCGACGCCCTGCTGCTCAGTGATCCCGACGAGAAGTGCGCTGTCGTGCGGTCGATCTCGTCGGCCGGCGACGATCAGCAACTCGCCACTCCCGATGCCGGCCGACTGGCCAGCGCCGTCCTCCCCGGTCGCGGCACCCGGCCATTGCTGGTGCCACCGACACAGCTTGCGCAGCGCTCGGTGGGCACCCGCGAGGGCCGTGCGGCGTTGATTCATTCGCTGGCCCACATCGAGCTGAATGCGGTCAATCTGGCCCTCGACATCACCTGGCGTTTCGACGGCATGCCGGACGACTTCTACCGCGACTGGCTCGGCGTCGCGCGCGAAGAGGCCGGCCACTTCGCGCTGCTGCGCCAGCACCTGCAAACGATCGGCTTCAGCTATGGCGACTTTCCTGCCCACGACGGCCTCTGGGAGATGGCCGAGAAAACCCGTGCCGACGTGCTGGCGCGCCTCGCCCTGGTGCCGCGAACCCTCGAAGCGCGTGGCCTCGACGCGGCGCCGCTGATTCGCGACAAGCTGCAGCGCGTCGGCGACCAGCCGGGCGCGGCGATCCTCGAAGTCATCCTGCACGACGAGATCGGGCATGTCGCCATCGGCAACCGCTGGTACCGGTGGCTCTGCCAGCGACGGAGGCTCGACCCGCTGGCCTGCTACGGCGAGCTCGCCCGACGCCATCACGCGCCACGCCTGCGTGGGCCCTTCAACCTCGAGGCGCGCCGGGCAGCCGGCTTCGACGAGAGCGAACTCGCGGCGCTGCAGGCCGGCTGAACGAGCGACCGCGTGCGGGCAGGGGCTCGCCAGAGCCACTGGCCCGATCGACTGTTCCCTTGGGTTGGCCAATGATCGGCCCACCCTGTGCCGCACCCGGGTGTGCCGGCTTGTTTGCTTGACGAGGTTTTGCGATGCGCTACCAGGTGTTCATGGAAGAAGAGGAAGGCGCCGATGGCGAGGGAGATCTCGCCAATTTCGACAGTCTGGATGAAGTATGGACGTTCATCGGCAGCCACCTGCCGACCGGCGTTTTCAGCGATCGCCGCCTGGTCTGGGTCAAGGATCGCGAGGCCGATCGCGACGTGTCCTTCTCGGTGACGTCCGATTTGTGGGCCGAACATTGCGAAACCCCGCTGGCCTTCGCTCGTTGCTTCAAGATGTTTCTTGATTTCAAACACAGCTAGCCGCTGTGCCGACGCCGCCGCAGCCCACCTTCGCTCTTGCGCTGCTGCTGACGACCCTGGTGGCGCTCGGTCCGTTGTCGACCGACCTCTACCTGCCGGCGCTGCCGACCCTCGCGAGAGTGTTTGCCAGCGACGCGGCAAAGGTGCAACTGACGCTTTCGCTCTTCCTTGCCGGCTTCGCCTGCGGGCAGATTTTCTACGGTCCGCTTTCCGATCGCTTTGGACGGCGGCCGGTCATGCTTGGCGGCCTGATGCTTTACTGCCTGGGCTCGCTCGGCTGCATCCTTGCCGCCAGCATCGAAATGCTGATTGCCGCGCGCTTCGCGCAGGCACTGGGGGCCTGTGCCGGCCCAGTCATCGGGCGTGCCATCGTGCGCGATCTCTGGGGCGCCCTCGATTCGGCGCGAATCATCGCTTACATGGGCAGCGCCATGGCCCTTGCGCCGCTGCTCGGCCCGACCCTCGGGGGCTTCCTCACCGTACTCTTCGGCTGGCAGTCCAACTTCGTGCTCCTGCTGCTGATTGCGGTCGTCCAACTCGTCGCGGTCAGCCGCATGCTCGAGGAAAGCAATGCGCAGCGCGACCCCACGGCGACGCATCCGCGCCAGATGTGGACCAACTTCGCCCGCTTGCTGGCCGACCGCAACTACCTTGGCTATCTGCTGACCTTCTCCCTGTCGTACAGCGCACTGTTTGCCTTCATCTCCGCTTCGTCGTTCGTTCTCGCCGATCGCTTCCGGCTGACACCCCAGGAATACGGCCTGTGTTTCGGCCTGGTGGTCGCGGGCTATCTGCTCGGATCACTGGCCTCCGGCCGCCTGGTCAGACGCCTGGGCAGCGATCAGCTGCTCGCCGCCGGTACCTGGATCGGTGCCGCCGCAGGAGCCAGCATGGCGGCGCTGGAATTCTCGGCAGAGCACAGCATTGGCGCCCTCCTCGGACCGATGTTCTTCTGCACCCTGGCGACCGGTCTGGTAATGCCGAACGCCATTGCCGGCGCTCTGGCGCCGTATCCGACGATCGCCGGCTCGGCGTCGGCGCTGATGGGCTTCGTCCAGATGACGCTCGCCGCGCTGGTGGGAATTGCGGTCGGACACTCGCTTGCCGGCGGTGGCGCAGCACTCGCCGTGGCGGTAGCGATGTGTACCGGCCTGGCGCCGCTCTCGTGCCTGGCGCTAATCCGCAAACGCAAGCGCCCCTGAGAGCGCTCGCCAGCGGAGGTGACCCTCCCTGACGGCTTCCCCTGGTGCTTGCCGTCCCGGGTGTAGAGTCGAGAGGCAGCGGTGCGACACGAAGTCGCTTGAAAAAACTGCTTGCCCCGCTTCAACGAGGAGAGGAATCTGCTTTTCTCACTGCCCGTCGTCTGAAGCGATGCGAGGCAAAGGACGGACACGAGATGGGCAAGCGTTGCAGGATCGGAGTTTTGCGAGGCCGGATGCAACAGGTTTTTCAAGCGACGCGGCAAATAGCGTGCCCGACGCGTCGGGATGCTTCCCTGGCGCGTCGTGATGCTTCCCTGACGCGTCATGATGCTTCCCTGACGCGTCATGATGCTTCCCTGATGCGTCATGATGCTTCCCTGACGCGTCGGGATGCTTCCCTGATGCGTCAGGATGCTTCCCTGATGCGTCGGGATGCTTCCCCGAGGCGTCAGGGATCCTCCCCGCGCAGGATAAGCAGCGTGTTGACAGTCTTGCCGGCTGCGCTCTAATATTTTCGACGGGGGCAATCCATCTCTCGACAACTTCATCTTCCTGGGGGAAAAATGGCAAAGAATGAGAACATCCGCCTGCAAACAGAAATACTCCAGGCCGATGAAGACGCCTTCCTGGCGCTCAAGGCCATTGCCGGCTACAGTCCAGCCAACCCGGCTTACAGCCTGGGAACAGTGACCGCCAAATACGAGGCCATGCGCGCCGCCCAGGAAGCCGAACTGCGCGCCCAGAACGCCCTGGACGCCGCACGCGACGCGACCATCGCCATTCAGTGGGAACACCCTAATCTCATTCTCGGCGTCAAGGATCAGGTGATCGCCCAGTTCGGCGCCGATTCGAACGAGCTGGCTTCGCTGGGCCTGAAGAAAAAATCCGAGCGCAAGGCACCCGCCCGCGCTTCCAGGCCTTCCGCGTAGATCGCGGCTTGCCGTGCGGCAAGCACCACCAGCACGCTGGGGCAAAGCCCCAGCAAACTGCCCCCGGATCTCTGCATCGAGCCGGATCGTCGCCCCAGGCTGTGCAGGAAGGCGCTGCCTGGCTTCGGCAGCTACCCCGCGGCGTATCCCAACGGCCGCGACCGTGACGCAATTGCCGAGGATTTTGGTGCGCGTATCAATGAGCCATCCTGTTGTTGTGCCAATGAATTTGCCGGATGTCGTTCATGTCGAATGCATCCGGACGCAAAGCTTTGCGTCAAATGGGATTGCGATTTCACGTTGGGCATTCGATACAACCGCATTCGTCGAGCGGCTCTTTGACGAGAACTTGGAGGTCATTATGAAACGCACAGCTCTATTCCTTGCCTTGGTCGCGCTCTCTGGAGCAGTTCTCGCCGACCAATATGTCAACGGCTATACTCGAAAAGACGGCACTTATGTTCAAGGCCATGCCAAGAGCAGTCCTGACGAAAATCGCTACAACAACAAAGGTTCCCAAACCTATGGTGGAAATCAACGCGATGAATATAGCTCCGGTACCGGAGCAACAAATCGCAGCAATTCCAGTTATGGATGGCGCGACAATGACCGCGACAATGTAAGCAATCCGTATGATCGAAAGCCAGAGTCAAAAAAAGGTTGGTAGTTTTCTTTTAAAAGTCGGCGCTGGCGAGACGGCAATAATGCCCAACCCGGCGTTCGAGCGGAGCTGCGCAAAAAGCCGCGCAGCCCGCTCAACTCTACGTTGGGCTGACCACCATAGGAGCCAATGTGACAGCGTGTTGGATTTGGGAGCCTGGATGCACTGGAAACGACTATGCTTCATGGATACAGGCAATCGGCTCAATACTCGCCTTGGTTATCGTGATCGGAATCGAAAGGAACCAGAATAGGCGAGAGATTGCCAAGATAGCAGCCACGGTCTCAACTAGACATTACCTGCAGATTCGAAATATTTCCTTTCTAGTGTCTGCGATGCACGATTTGCTCGAAACACACTTTCGATGTAGCGCTACGATGATTACGTATGATAAGGTAGCCCTCACCGAATCATCGGGTGACTTACTTAATCTAATGCGTTCACTTTCATTAGATGATTTAGATGATTTTGAGCGAAGCACATATCTATCAACCAGGAAGCTTTTCTCCGAAATCTTCAGTCACATCCACTTTGGCGACGAAAATGCTTATTCGGACAACCATCTGCAAGAGCTTCAGCGACTACGAAGCATCTTTACAGAACGCCAAGAGATTCTTAAAACCACCATGACTACCAACTAATATGTTCATAATACAAAGCGTCGCTGAAATGAAGAAGATGCATTATCTGCCTAACATTCGCTTCGAGAGGGACGCTCCGCCAGCAAGCTTCGCTTGCTGTCTCCGCGCCCCTCAAGCTTGCCGTTAGGCCTAGAAGGCAACCATGTCCGTATACGAAGAAAAACTCTCCGCCATCGCTGCGCAACTGAAGAAGGGCGTCGCTCCGTCGCGGGAGACCGTGCGGACGTTCCTACTATGGTTTGGCGCCGAGCGACGAGGGTACAACGTCGTCCGGCGCGTCCGAAGCGTGCTGAAGCGACACGGCCTGACAACTACGCCCGACTTTGAGTACACGTGGCTGGACGGGACCATCGCCTTCCTTGCCGCCCCACCTGAAGGAACCGGAACAGCGGCGGCCGCAAGCGGCACGGCTGCAGCAGATCCAACATTCCGAATCGGTCGCCTTGACGCCGCCAACAAGGCCCCGATCTCAGTGAAGCCCGACGCAACGTTGCAGCAAGCCGTGACGATCATGCTCACGAACGACTTCTCTCAGTTGCCTGTCATGACCGGGCCACGCGACCTAAAAGGAATGGTCAGTTGGAAAACGATTGGGAGTCGGCTTGCGCTGAAGCGCCCCTGCGTGAACGTTCGCGATGCGATGGAGCCGGCGCAGGTCGTCTCCGTAGATGAGTCCTTGTTCGACGCAATCTCGCGCATCGCATCGCACGACTATGTCCTCGTTCAAGCGAGCGACAAGACGTACACCGGTATCGTCACAGCTAGCGACTTCAATTTTCAGTTTCAGGCTTTAGCCGAGCCCTTCCTTCTGGTTGGCGAGATTGAGAACGGACTCCGACGCATCCTTCACCAGAAGTTCAATCTCAAAGAGCTTGAAGAGGCAAAGGCGCCAGGAGATGACGGACGAACGATCGAATCTCCGAGCGACTTGACACTCGGGGAGCATGTGCGCCTCATCGAACCGGAAAAAAGATGGAAGAAGCTAAAGATAGAAATTGATAGAGTTGAATTTCTGCAACGGCTTAACCGAGTTCGCGACGTTCGGAATGATGTCATGCATTTCGATCCGGATGGCCTTAGCCCTGACGATCTCGTATTCCTGCGAGAGTTCGCGCAATTCCTGAAGCGCCTCCGCGATGTCGGCGCGGTCTAGGCCTAACGAATAAGGTTAGATCGTGCGAAGCCACGATCTGAACCGTTTGTTGGACGAGCCCGGTCCCGGCTGCGCGCTCTGGGAGGCCCTAGAAAACAACTTTTTTGGAATAATCTGACGGAATATGCCGGGTTGGGATTTTGCCCGAAAAACAGGCGCTTGACCTGTCATATTCACCGTTGTCGCAGGCGACGGGCGATGCGTACTGCACGAGAGAAAGCCTCAACCGTCAAGCTCGAAGGCAGTTGCGCTTCAGGCGCTTAGGGCCCCTCACATGGAACTGTTCGTTCCGATTGAAACTTGCTTCAGAAAGTCGTCCCATCTTACACGCGTTATGGGAACTGTAGAGGACGTATCTTGAACCGACTGCCACGGACCGCCATCCTCCGCGTAGCGGCTTCGTCCAACCCCTTGCTCAACCGGACCCATTCCGGCGTGCCGGCATTTGGCCCGCCATTTCATTCTGGGCCAAATACCGTCCCACCACAATGGTCCGGTTAGCTCGAACGTTAGCCACCTCAAGAGCACTTGCCGATGGACACGAAAAGCGCAGACGCTCCAGGATCAACAGCGTATAAGCGGCTATTCGATGCACGCACGCACTGGGTTCGCGCCCTAGAAGCGTACTTTTCCCCGGAAGACTTCCGGATCGAAATCAATGCCTGCATTCAGGCACTGCGGAACGTGACCTTTGTCTTGCAAGCAGACAAGGCACGTATTCCGGCCTTCGATCAATGGTATGGCGAGTGGCAATCGAAATTGCGCGCTGACGCCAGAATGAAATGGTCAGTAGAGGCACGAAACACAATCGTCAAGGCAAGAGACCTCGAATTGCACAGCAAATTGAGGGCGTCTCTGGTCGGCAGCTATATTGAGCCGGAGGTACCGACTCTTCAGGCTGAATACTCTCCACAAATCACTACCGCTAACATTCTCGCTGAGTTTCGGAACAAAGGAATTCCCGCCGAGTATCTGAAACATGCTCAATTGCGGATTGAACGTCGCTGGGTCATCAATGACTTCCCCGCAGCCGAATTCCTGGAATTGCTTGCCTACTGCTGGACCTTCCTATCTCGGATTCTTAACGATCTACCAAACGCCTCAATCGGAGCACCACCTGCTGATGGATGGGGGTTGCCGCCTTGCATGGTCGACGATGGCGAGTATCGATCAATTTGGGTAAAGGTTTCTACAGGAGAAGTGTCGATCCTTGACACCATATCATCCGCCTCGACTACGAAAGAATGCCAAGACCCTACTAAGCAGGCCGCCGTTCTTGAGAAATACGGCCTCACCAGCATCCCGCCGTTGCCAAAGACAGGGAATGAACTGCGCGACATGGCAACGTACTTCTTTGAGATGGCTAAGACGATGCTGAAAGTGGACGGCCATGACGTGTTTGCAGTGATGCTTTTTACGCAGACCAAACAGGCTGTCTTCCTTGAACTACGGCCTGAGGATCAATCCGACAAGTACAGGATGTGGCGCACAGTTGCTTCAAAAGTGAAGCGCATACAGGCTCGCGCACTTATATGCATTTCCGAGGCGTGGACTGCAACCATTCAACAAGGTCAGCCCTTTCAACATGCTGCCGAGGTGCCGAATCGGGGAGAGGCATTGCATCTCATCGCGGCATCGGAAGATGGTGATGGGTTTGCATTCAGTGCCCCGTTTACTCGTGTTGGTGAAGAGATCATCATTCACAAAATGGAGGAGTACGACCTGGACTCCATTAACTCGATAGCCCCGGTTTTGTCCGCTTGGAAAGAAATGGCGGCGGCACGGAGAATAGGTGGCTAACGGTCATGGCTGTGTCAGCCACCCCGAATAATGAAAGCCATGACCGTTCCCTCACCCCCGACCCCTCTCCCGCAAGCGGGCGAGGGGAGGTTTCTGAGTCGCTGGCGCGACTTTCACATTAACCCATCGGTCAACACGGACCGCCTGCAAGCTACGCTTGCAGGTTCCCTCCGCCGCTACGCGGCTCCGGCGGCCGGTTACCTAGCACGTTGGGCGGCGAAAACCAGCCGGTTACTTCATGACATTAACCACCGAAAGTGAGATAAGCGAAATGGCAGATAAAAAAGTAATTTTTGTAGCGTTTGCTATTGAAGACGAAAGGCAGAGAGACTTTCTAAAAGGCCAGTCACTTCATACAAACTCACCATTCGAGTACATAGACATGTCCGTGAAAGAGCCTTATGACTCCAATTGGAAAGATCGGGTTCGTACTCGTATCCGGCGATCAGATGGCGTTATCGCACTTGTGAGCAAGAACTCGCTGAATTCGAGCGGGCAGAAGTGGGAGATCGAGTGTGTACGAGAAGAAAAGAAAAAAGTTCTTGGAATTTGGGCATACAAAGATGACCGAACAAATCTTATTGGTGTCAATACAGTAGTGTGGACATGGCCGGCAATCGAGAAATTCATCGATAGCCTCTAACCGATACAAGGCAAACACTATGCGTATTGCACTAATTGTCGGCATTAACTACTACCAACATGGCAGTCCACTATTCGGTTGCGTTGATGACGCACATGCGGTCAAAGCTGTATTGGCTCGCCACGATGGTGGCGCAGTGAATTTCGACTGTCTCCTACTTACGGGCACGGGACCAAGTGATCGCCTAGATCGTGGCGACCTGAAAGATCAAATTAAGAAACTGTTCAAGACCGAAGCTGAAATTGCTTTGTTTTATTTCGCAGGCCACGGTCATATCGAGGCGACCGGCGGATACCTTCTTGCCACTGACTCACGACGCGGTGACGAAGGTGTTTCGCTGTCTGAAATATTGATATTGGCGAACAGTTCACCAGCCAAGAACAAAGTTATCGTGTTGGATAGTTGCCACTCAGGAATTGCAGGGAGCGCACCTTCCACTGATCAGCTAGCCTCATTAGCAGAGGGTCTAACCGTTCTCACCGCCTCAACGAAAGACCAGTATGCAACGGAAGAGAATGGAAGAGGCGTCTTTACCACCCTCTTCGTCGATGCGCTCAATGGAGGCGCAGCGAATCTCACCGGCGACATAACACCCGGTAGTGTTTACGCCCACATAGACCAATCGCTCGGTGCCTGGGAGCAGAGACCGGTCTTTAAAACGAACGTAAAGCAGTTTGTTTCCTTAAGGAAGGTGGCTCCTCCGATTCCCACTTCGGAGTTGCAAAGGATCACAGAATTTTTCCCTTCTCCAGGATTTGAGTTCCCCCTTGACCCGACCTACGAGCCGGAAATGAAGGGGCGAGATTCAGGCATGCCTGCTCCGAATGCTGAAAATACAAGAACGTTCGCAATTCTGCAAAGGTACAACCGGCTTAATTTACTTGTACCAGTGGACGCGCCGCACATGTGGAACGCTGCGATGGAGAGCAAGTCTTGCAGACTTACAGCTCTGGGTGAGCATTATCGGAGGCTTGTTGAAAAGAACCGAATCTAACTGTCGCCGCCCAACCCGGCAGTCCACACGGACGCTGCGCGATGAAGCCGCGCAGCGCCGGTGACTTCTACGTTGGGCCTAGCATGATGCGCTCTCTATCCGCCCTGATATTCTGGCTTCTTCGTGCATGGCCAGTTTTGGCACTTGTGCCAATCGCATGTGCCCACGCAGGCGCGCATCAGCTGTTTCCTACTGAGACCATCATGGTCAACAAGGTCACTGGTACCGTGCTTCAGGTTGTTGGTGGTCTGATTATTCTCTACTCAGTCAACGCGAATCTTGGCCTGTTCCGAGAGCAACACTTCGGAAGCATTGTCATCGGGTGGTTTAAATCGTTTCCGCTTTTTCGAAAGTCAGTGACCGTAAGCCTTTCCGGCTCTGGTAGCGTAGCGATCTCAGGAAATGCGCGTATCTCGGTGCGTCGCGGTACCAACACGATCGAAGAAAAGATCGCGGAACTGGAACGGCAACTCGATGAGTTCCGTCAGCACGTCAATGAAGATATCCAAGCCGTCAACGCACGTATTGCACAAGTTCATACAGAATTATCGAAAGCAGTTGCCACGAACACAGCCACATTGAATCAGCTTTCGTCGAAGCTTGAATTAGCAACTGTCGGTGGCTTTAAACAACAGGCGTTTGGTGTCCTTCTGGCAGTATATGGTGCAGTTACCAGTGTGTTCGCCTAAGCCCAACGAATAAGGTTAGATCGTGCGAAGCCACGATCTGAACCGTTTGTTGGACGAGCCCGGGGGGAGCTGACCGAGCCGCATAGAAAATATGTTTTTGGGAAGTGGCCCGGCTGGTCGTTCTGCCGGGCTGGCGAGCGCTGGAAGGCGCCTCGAATGCCTGCCGTTGCGGCAGACGATGCCCAATCCGGGCGGTGACGGGGGATGAACCCCGGATTCAACGCCGACGCAAGGCGAGCCGGTTTCTCAGCTTGTGGGCGCTGAACTCCCGTGACGCTTCAAGGATGGTTTGCCTACACGATCAGCGAGCCCCCACGGCAGCAAGGGGGACGGGCATCGGCCCCGAGAACAGCGACGGAATGCGCGTTCTGACGATCGCCATGACCGCCCCGCAGCAGGTGCACAAAATAGAGAATCAAAGAGGCCAGGGTCGATTTAGATGCAAATCCACGTTGAGATGCAAAACTAGAGGTGACACTTGAAATCTACCGTTTACATTGAAACTTCGATCATCAGCTATTTGACTGCGCGTCCAAGCAATGACTTGCGCTCAATGGCCAATAAAAGCGCCACCATCGAATGGTGGGAAACTCAAAAGCCAAAATACGAGTTGGTCGTTTCTGAGTTTGTCATTGCAGAGGCAGGCTTTGGGCATCCAGAAGCCGCCGAGCGTCGCCTTGCAGCCTTAGAAGGCCTTGCGGAGCTGCGGGCAACAGAGGCAGTTCGGGCGCTGGGTCAAGCACTCATCTCTCGTAACGCTTTGCCAGAAAAAGCAGAAATTGATGCCTATCATGTGGCAATCGCCGCAGTGAACGGTATCGAGTACTTGCTGACCTGGAACTGCACCCCTATAGCCAATGCAATCACACGGCCAAAAATCGAAACTACATGCAGGGCGCTTGGCTACGAACCACCTATTATTTGCACACCCGACGAACTGATGGAGACCTAGTCCATGTGGAAAGACCCAATCGTTACAGAGACGCGCCAACTGAGAGAACAATACGCGAGCCAGTTCGCACACAATGCTGACGCCATCTTCCAAGACATTTTGCGCAGGCAGAGCATGCCGGGAAAAAAACTCGTTTCATTCCAACCACGCAAGCCTGTTTTGGCTCCCATTGCAGCCCAACCCGGCAGTCGAGGGGACGCGCCGCGATAAAGCCGCGCCGCGCCCTTCACTTCTACGTTGGGCGTCGCAGGACGCAGTGCCGTTCTACGCAAGGTCTTCGTGAATACAGAGGTAGTTCCCCTCAGTATCCTTGAACCAAGCTGCTTTTTCAGACCCAAGGACGCAAACGTGATTCACCGTCTTGAAGTCAGGGAAGTCATAGTCTTCAAACACCACACCTGCGTTCTTCAGTTCAATGATGCTTGCTGCAATGTCTGGAACCTCAAAGCTGATCGCCGTGTGCTCCGCTTTGGTACCCTCCGGTTTCGGGAATAGCGCGAGCGTACTCCCACCAATCTGATAGATGAACTTCCCGTCTGGCTTGAAGCCAGTGGGCTTCAAGCCGAGGCATTTCTCGTAGAACGCTCTCGCTCGCTCCATATCAATCACTGGCAGCATTGTCGTCACGGTGGCATTGGCTAGCATATGCAGTCCTTTCGCTCTATCCTGTTGCTCTTGCACAAGAGGTTCCGCACCTTGGCTCAAGGGCGGGCGTATAGCATAAGCTTCATTCCCGCAAAGCGCTAGTCCGGCAATGCAACTCCTACACATCCCCACGCGACGCCTAACGAATAAGGTCAGATCGTGCGAAGCCACGATCTGAACCGTTTGTTGGACGAGCCCGGGGGGAGCTGACCGAGCCGCCTAGAAAATATGTTTTTGGGA
>Ga0058868_1011275_pt1 | contig 17540 bp, 5 predicted proteins | sample TNRReaAerobicRNA_2_FD_59631 | JGI IMG/M metagenome (GOLD analysis project Ga0058868, IMG submission 59631) | Wastewater treatment Type I Accumulibacter community from EBPR Bioreactor in Madison, WI, USA - TNR Reactor, Time F- 52min-Aerobic_ RNA... | ecosystem: Engineered > Bioreactor > EBPR >...
CAAAGCGCATTAGACTTTTGCATAACTAAACAAGACAATCATGAATCAAATCCAAAAAAACGAATCTGGCACATTTATATGGCGAGTTGCTGCGATCCACACCATTTCCTATTTCATAGCAGGTATTTTTGCGCTTCTTTTTATGAATTACAAAGCGCATTTTGCATCTGAAAGCATGTCAGTTATAATGCGGCCGGTTGATGACCCTGTGGTGGCACTGGGCCCCGGCATGCAGATCATCAGAGGAATAATTATTGCTCTGGTTTTATTGCCGTTCATAGACGTTTTTACTTCAAAAAATGGCTGGCTTAAATTTGCAGGACTAGTGTTGGGGCTCTCGTATGTTTCTACAGTCGGCCCTACCTTCGGTTCCTTTGAGGGGTATATTTATACTAAAATACCTTTGCAGTACCATATATTGGGTATACCCGAAGCCTTATTGTATACTTCCCTTTTTTCGGGGTTATTGTTTTTTTGGTATAAAAAGCCGGGGAGAGCCTGGAATATTATCACGGCTGTAATGGTTGTATTAATCGTGATGATGAGTATCCTTGGTTATTTGTCAGGATTGGGGTTGATAGAACAGTAAGTACCTCCTCAACTAGCAAGCACCCTGTTAAAGTTAATACATCACAGATTTTTAAATAACAGTTGCATATATTCCACTTTTTGCCTAACTATGCACCGTGATAGGATAAACAGTAGCTTTTTAATATAAAAGCTTTAACGATATAATCATAGGGATGACTTTTGAAGCCCTTCCCGCACTATGCAGGGAGGGCTTTTTTAATGCTGCTAACCCATGCGAATAAGTCTTGTTATTGCCATGTTTTTTGGCTTCTCCGGCTTTCTGGCCGCCCAGTCTTCCTCCGATCTCAGACCGCTACACGACGCCGCTACGCCCGAATGGGCCCGGCTGATGTACGCCGACAACCCGAATGTGTGGGAGGTGGATAGCGCTTTTCAAACCTATTACCGGCAACATGCTTTTGAAAAAACTTCGCATACGCAGTACTACAAGCGCTGGCGAAGACAGGTGGACGCCTTCGTGCAGGTCGATGGCCACATCGCCCGGCCGGAGATAGCCACCCTGCAAGCCGCCGAACAGGAATACCTGCAACAACGCCAGGAGGCGGTAGCCAAAAACCTGACGCCGCCCTGGACTTGCATCGGCCCATTTGATACGTACAATACCGAAAGCAACCAGATCAGGGTGTCCTGGCAGGCCAATGTGTACTGCGTCGACCAATCGCCCTCGCATCCCGATATCGTGTATTGCGGTACGGAGAGCGGCGGTATTTTTAAAACTACAGATAAAGGCCTCAACTGGCAGCCCGCCTCGCACCAAACGCTGATGACGACGGTGCGCGCGATTAAGGTGCACCCCTCAAACCCCGATATCGTGTACGCCGGCGACGGCCGAAAGGTATATAAGACGATAGACGGCGGGGCCAACTGGGCAGTGCTGCTCGATCAAAGCAGCCTGGATGTGAACGATATCGCCATACGTCCCGATTCTACGGATGTGATCCTGCTGGCCGGCGGCAAGGGACTGTACCGCAGCGTGGACGGCGGAGCCAACTGGACGCAACTCTATACGCAGGTGTGTTGGGATATTGAAATCAAACCCGACGACCCGCAGGTAGTTTATATTTTAAAATCAAACTCCACCGCCAAGCGCACAGAGTTTTTTAAATCTATCGACGGCGGGGCTACCTTCAGCATCCGCGAAAACGGCTGGTATAGCTCCGATAACGCCGACCGCCGCGAAGACGGCGCCCGTATGACTGTCACTCCCGCCGATCCCAATGTGGTGTATGTGTTGCTGATCGGCAACTCTAAACCCGGCGACAACGGTTTTATCGGCATCTACCGCAGCAACGATGCCGGCGAAAGTTGGCTGCTGCCCAACCAGCCTGTGGGTGGACCCTATACTTCGAGCCACCCCAACCTGATGACCCTCAACAATACCAACACCCTGTACCAGGGCTACTACAACCTCGGCATCGCCGCTTCGTTTACCAACGCCAACCACCTGCTCATCGGCGGACTAAACCTGTGGCGCAGCACCGACGGGGCCCAGACTTTCACTCCGCTGGGCGGCTACCAAGGCAACGTGGGCTGGATACACCCCGACCAGCAAGAAATTGAGATTAACGGCGGCGATCAGTGGGTGGTAAACGACGGAGGCATCAACTATTCCACCGACTTGTTTGCCAACCACGAATCGCGCAAATACGGCCTCACCGCCTCCGATTTCTGGGGTTTCGGCAGCGGCTGGAACGAAGACCTGCTGGTGGGCGGCCGCTACCACAACGGCAATACAGCCTACCGCCCCAGCTTTGAAGAAGGGCGATTTCTGCGACTCGGCGGCGCCGAAGCCGCTACGGGGTATGTCAGTCCGGGTGAGGCGCAGACTTCCTATTTTTCGGATATCAGTTCCAAATTGATTCCATACGAGTTGTCGGGCGACGTGATCAACGCACCTTCGCTGTCGCTGTATCCCAACGAAAGCTACTACGCGGCGCATTCCAGCGAGCTGGAATTCCACCCCAACTGCTACAACACGATATACATCGGCAGGGAAAACAAACTCTGGCGCAGCGACGACGGCGGACAGCGCTACGACCTGGTCAAGGAATTCGGCGGCGACCCCGATGCGCCACTGCTGCATTTTGATATAGCCCGCAGCAATCCGCAGGTGATCTACGTGTACCAGCGCTCCTCGTTTTACGGGGCCATGCTGTGGCGCAGCGCCGACGGCGGCGCAAACTGGGAGGAAAAAACTTTCCCCGCCGCCAACTCACAGCGTGCCGGCACCATGACACTCAGCGCCGAGGACGAAAATACGCTGTGGGTCACCTTCAGCCACCAAAATAACGACGGCGCCAAGATTTTCAAAACCACCGATGGCGGCGATAACTGGGAAAACCTCAGCACGCCTATTCTCAACGGACAAGCCACGCGCTACGTCTTTCACCAATCCGGCACCGACGGACTCGTCTACCTCGCCACCAATTTCGCCGTGTATTACCGCGACAATACGATGAGCGACTGGGAGCTATACAGCGAGGGATTGCCCTACAAAGCAGAGGCGAATATCATCCGGCCGTTTTATAAAGAAGGAAAGCTGCGAATGGCCACCTACGGCCACGGCGTATGGGAAACCGAGATGGCCGCCGCTTCGCGTCCGTTGGCGCAGCCTACCGTCGACAAATTCATTAGTTACTGTATCCGCGATACGTTTTATTTCGACGATTACTCCGTGTTGCACCACAGCGGGGCTAGCTGGGAGTGGGAATTCCCCGGCGCTTCGTATGTGAGTGATTACAACGCCCGCAATCCCAAAGTCACCTACGACACCCCGGGTAGCTACGACGTCACCCTGCGCATCACCGACAGCAACGGCAACATCAGCGAAAAAAGTATTAGCGGCATGGTGACCGTCACCAACGGCTGTGACCCGGAGACTATTCCCGGTTTCGCCCTCAAATGCGAATCTCCCGGCGATTACGCCCAGACGCCCGTCTTCGGACAGACCGTCGACGCGCTCACCATCAGCGCCTGGGTCAAACCCGACGGCATACAACCCGAATACACCGGCATCGTGATGAATGAACTGCCTGCAGGTTTTAATTTCAAAACCAACAACCGCCTCGGTTATCACTGGCCCGGCGGCGGGCAATGGTGGTGGGACAGCGGACTGGAAGCCCCTCCCGGCGAATGGTCGTACGTAGCCTTCGTCTACAACGGCCAATCCATCACCATTTACGTCAACGGCATAGCCGCCACACAAAACATTACCCTGCCGCCGGTGCTGCTCAGCGCCTTCAAAATCGGCAGCTACAACGGCTGGAACGATCGCAACTACAAAGGCCTGATGGACGAGGTCTGCATCTGGGATCGCGCCCTTTCGCAGGATGAAATCCGCCTGCTGCGCCACCTCACCAAAGTCCCGGCCAACGACCCCAACCTCATCGCCTACTACCAATTCAACGAAACTGACGGCTACGTACTCGACCGTTCGGGCACGCGCCACGCTTCCCTGCGCAGCGGCGCCATACGCGAGACCTGCACCGCCCCGTTAGGCGGCGGCGTGGCAGCCGGGTTAGATATCGAAGGCGAGGGTAGCTATGAATTCCCGGGTACCGGCATCGCCATCAGCGGAGGCGTCGGATTGCCCCCCAACGGCCAGGTCATCGTGTCGCGCATCAACCTCGCGCCCGACACCGCGCCCGATTTCGGCGGCCTGAGCCCGGCCTACTGGGTCATCAACAACTACGGAACCAACGACGTCTTTGACGGCATCACCGCCGTGGAATTTGACTCCATCGGAGATATCAGCGCCGCACAGGCGCAACAACCCGAGGCTTTCCTCCTCTTTCAACGGAGTGATAATGCCGACGGGGATACGTGGGAGATCATCGGGCAAGCCCATGATGCTATACAGGGTACGCCCGGCAGCGCTGCCTTCGGCTCCGAAGGCGAGATCTACCGCTTCGGGCAGTTTATCGTAGCCCGGGATACGGCCGTATTTACCTCGGTCCCCTCGGTTGAATACCTGCCGGCGGCGTTTATCGTGTATCCGAATCCGGGTACGGCTGGCGGCAACTTGTATATCCGCACCGAAAGCGAAGAGGCGTATGTCTTTACCTTATACGACGGCCAGGGCCGGCAGGTATGGAAAGGAAGTTTGCGGGGGAATGCTGAGGTGACCTTGCCGGAGCTGGCAGCGGGTATTTACGGGTATAGCATAGAGACGCCGACGCGGATGTATCGGGGGAAATGGGTGAGGCAGTAAATGGAAACTACAATCAACGGTTATTATTCCTTCATAAAATTGTCATTATTTTTTGTCTGGTATGAAGTTCGAAAATCATTACAAAATACCCATAATAGGGTATTGATTCGTATAGCATTAAACGACGAAATTTGTATTCGTAACACTCGTTCAATACGCTTAGTAGATCAAATATCAATATTATAAGATATTATTCTGCTTTTACACAAGTACCCAAACCGACAATAATACTTTCTGTACCTGAAGTTTTACGCATAAGAATACATAAGAAACAGCCGATGGTTTATTAGTATACGCAAAAAGCGTCTTCCCATAATAGATCAAATAGCCATGAAATTACGCCCAATTAGCCTAATCCTGCCATTTGTATTATTTGCAGTTAGCTCATCTTTCGGCCAGCTTATCGGAAGCAGCGAAAACGGCCAGTCTACGCCTAAAGAAGTTAAAACTTCTGAAATTACATCCGGTGGAATTAGCGCTGATGTAAACCTTTTTACCGGCACGCTCAACGCCTCATATTCACTAGGTACTGTGAGTACACCTACCGGATTGAGCTTTGAGGTCACTTCGTCGTATAATTCCACTTTTGCTACGGGCGATAACCTCCCCCATTTATCCGGAATTCCCTATGGGGAGGGGTGGGAAATAAACCTTCCTACTATTTCTGTGAGTGTAGATGATTACAATAAATACACGCTGGAAGAAAAAAATTGGATTATTAGGAGTTTCGGGCAGCGGCATGAGACTTTTGTGGGGAATGAAGTGGACAATGAAGGGAAGTTATTTTGGTTTTCACCGATGCTCAGCATACCAGGTGTAGCTTCGGGCAGGATGGTTTATAAATATAGCCGAAATGGCAAGCACTATTTTGTTTTGCACAAATTCGAGCGCTACATAGAGGCTACTTTTAGCGGCCAATATTGGGAGGTGGTAATTGACGACGGCACTCGATATGAATTCGGCCCGATGGGAGTATCGCACCGAAATGCCATTAATCAAAGGATTCACCCCACGCAGCCGTCATACCCCTATTACGACGACTACGACGTCAAACATCTAATGTTGCCACAGACGGAATATCTTACCTGGCATTGCATGAATATTCGCAACAGCGACTTAATTGGGAATATCGATTTTACCTACTACGCGTATGGGGCTATGGATTTTTACAGCGCGTATAAGCAACCCGCACTTGATATTTGCCTTGATTTGGAATGGGGAGAGAATTCGACGTTGAAAACAGTATACCGGGATATTTTTATCAAGGAGATTAATTCGGGATATGAACGCATGCAATTCACTTATACCTCCATTCCACTGAGCGGAAGCGCTGATTTATTGGATGTAAATGCTCCTGATGTAGAACCGGTAGATGATTTGTACAATAAAAAAACGATATATGAAACGGATGGCAATTCACTATTAGCGGGCTGGCGCAGGTATAAACACGTAAAATCGGATGGACTAAGTTCTTCTACTTTTAACCTGGCCGTTCCGACAAACCCATATTTGGCTGTAAGTAATACAATACCGAGTTCAGGAGGATGCAACAATGCAGAGGGATTGTATATTACCGAACCGCTTGGCAGCCAGGATAATTCGTTTTCGCATGGTTTTCTGGAATCGCCAAGGCTTGTGCCTACAGGCGATAACGTTGTCAACCCACCGGGATGGAACAGCCAGCAGGTTTCTATGCCTCCGGGAGAGGTTTATGAAATAAGCGCCCGAATTCAAAAAGGAGGCAGCAGAGAATGCTTGTTTGATGTTAATTTGGCTACGGGGGATTATTCTTCGGGGCTGGTTACTCCGGCTGGTCATCCGGATTATCCGATCAATTGCAGCTATATGACCACTCGCGGACAAACCGTTTTTTCCACTTTTAATCAAGGGATAAAGTGGCATTCCAAAGGAAACTATCCGGAAGATCTGGTTGACATATCTAACTATTTTGTAATGCCCAACTTGCCCAGAGCTTTCAGAGGGTTTAACATCCAGATAGGCCCTGCCAATTCCGATAATAATTTTGCACTGAATCCCGATGAAATCGAATATCAAAATGACGTCACTCGACCCGATATATGTAAATCTTATATCAATACCCCTTATTTGGGACAAATAGCGCTCACCGACCCTGACCTGGGGACGGGTGATGAAATTGCGCCGGAGTTGCTTTATTATACAGGTTCAACCCCCTCCAATTTCGGGATCGGCCTTCCCTGGCATATCATGTTGAGATTTTACCGCTGCGTCAGCCCTGCCATGGACTGGTGCTTCAACACAACCGGCTCAGGCAGTAGTCCTTTTTGGTGGAACGACCAACAGACATACGGCACAGCACATCCTTGGGACAATGAGCCTACCCTCGCCGATCAAGATACGCGACTGAACAATGTGAAGATTGTGCGATATGGAAAAAATCCACTCATGTTATTCCATGTAAAAAAACAACTATTAAACCCGGGAGAGTCATTGCCGGAGAACAACGATCCGAATGCAATATGGCATACGGTGCTTAATTATAAGCTGGAATACGAAATAGAAACAACCCCGCATTATGTCAATTACTATAATACGGCTACACAATCCCAACAGTTTGAGCCTTCGGGCTATCAAAGAAATATGGTTAAATTAATGCGTATCCGGCAACTGCCAAATGATGCAAGTGACGGTTCCGGAATTTCAGATTTCGCTACTATTCCTACTACCCATTTTGAATACAGCACTAAGGTTTCAACTGCACAAACATACGAACCGCCGGAGCCTTTTTTCCTGCTTGGGCCCAATTCAGTAGTACCTGTTTACAATATTAACGCCAATTATATCCTGCTTACCAAAATCACCGACCCTTTGGGAAAGGAAACGGTGATAGAATATAAACCCTATGACGCAGGTTCGTATAAGTCGTTTAAATACCTGCGGCAAAGCAGCCCCAAAGACTGGCAACATACTTATCCGTATTTTGGGCAAATAAGGACAGCCCAAAATGTGGCCTTCCAGGTATATATGACCGTTCATAGCAAAACGGTAACTGAACGGCGGGGTAATAAAGTATGGACGTATGCTTTTAATAATTTGAGGACTTTAGATACGGAGATTCCAATTAATGATAATTTCAGGTGGGACAAAAATTACAGTTTGGAATTCGGCTATGAAACGGCTGTCGTATCCGGTCCAAACGGTCCGGATGGATCGCCTGTTTCCACCTATTCGCATCATACCGATCGCTTATTGTGGGGGAAACTTTCCGGTGTAGAAGTCAGAGACGGCTCCGGTAGTCTGGTTTCCTCCAATTCCTATTCCTACGAAGCCGTATTGGCCTTTGAACCGCCGTTTATTCGCACTGCAAAATCAGTAGATGATACGGACGACAATCAAGACTACGGCGAATATATCCATTTATCAGGGCGCCCCCTGCCTGAAAACTATTCAAATCCGATTGATTATATTACCGCAATATTGGCATTTATTGAAGGGTTAAATGAAGAATATCAAACTGCAATCAGCGCCTTAACAGCGCCGGGGTCGGCGCCCGCCGGGCAATGCCCGACTGGTAATGGAACGGTTGCCTGCGGTTGTGCCGACTATGAATTTATGGATGCCGCCTCGAAGGCGGCCTGTGATGCCTACTGGTCGTCGTGGCAAACCTATTTGAATCAACTGGCGCAAATCAGCCAGGAATACAATCAGTTTTTTTCAAGCGGCGATGAGATTCCCAATATGAGTACTCAGACTGGAGTATATGCCGTCCCCAAATTCTATGAGGCCATATTCTTTCGCTATATTATAAATGAAGATCCGCTGTTTTTAAATAGCTACTTTATCAAAAAAACGGCTGAAACCAGTACCGTATATGATAATAAATGCGACTCGCAAGCTTCCGAACAAGTACAGACTATTACAACGTATGAATACTTTGATGCCGATTACAAAGGCACAAAATTATCGGGGGGATTTGCAAAAATGGGCATTGAAGATCAGGTAATCGGCGGACAGAGCTATAACAAATTGTATTGGGAACCATCCTGGCAGTTGTATAAAACAACAACAACTTCGCCTCAATTACCCGGATTTGAAAATACGGAAGAGTATTTTTATCTCTACGATTTGATCAACCACCCATATTATATCAGACCGGATGATAAAAAACCTAAGTCGACCTATCAAATGTTGACGATGCTCTTTTCCGTAAAAAAGAAAAGGGATTTTATTTTTGAAAAAAGAACTACCCGGAAGGTATACAACCAACAGCCCATAGTACAATCCGAATACTATATATACGATAAAAATTGGGAAGCCCAGCTACCGCCCCAAGAAATAGTAGAAGTTGACAATCCTTATGAAGAAACAGGCCCATGCGTTGATAATAGCTACGGCAATAACGGCGGCAATCCCTTTGTCATTCTTCCCTGTATCCTGGCTACTCTAGGGCAAAATTTGGAAGGGTACTGCTCCTATACAGAGAATATTTATTGCCCGTGTGAAATTGTAGACGATATGGAACCCACGGGCGGCAATATCATTGGTGACGACGATATTATGGGCTATGTTTCAAATTCTATCGAAGGTAAATATTTCCTCCGTCAGATTTATGTACAGGTTAGAGACAATACTCCCCCGGTACTGCGCTTTGAAGACGACCTTAACAACCCAGAATTCCAAACAGATGTGCTATCGACTTATTACGTACATTCGAGAAACGGATTGGGACAAGTTTTATTGGAGGAAGATGAAAAACAATTAAAGACGAAATACGACTATGGAACAACAAAAATCCTGGTATACGAAACCTGTATCAACGGCATACTCAGGGTGCAATACCAGGTATTAAACCCTAATTTCAGAGCGCCCAAATCCGTTACCATTGGAGAAAGCCTCCCGAACTCGCTTACCACGCATTTTACCTATCATCCCGATTATACGATACAGTCCGTAACTGACCCCAACGGCATGGTACTTACCTACGATTACGACGGGTATCAGCGCATGATAAAAGCATATAGAAACGGCGTAGCCATCCAGGAAGCGGCGTATTACAACTGGCAAAATGATTTCGGCCTCAATTTTAAGCAAAGAGCGCTGCAAAATCATGTGGATATTCTCAATTTGCTTGAAGACGACAAAGGCTTCGGTACGAAAAACTTTTTGGACCCTATTGGACGTAAATCAGGAAGCGTGAGCCATTCTACACATGACGGGAATGTCGTTGTGGAAGACCACTTTTTTGATCTTTACGACCGACCTTTTTCGAGCCATCAGCCTACACTTGGCAGTGCTCCGCACATTGCGCTGGATTCTGAAAATGATGAATTAAGTTGTAATCACAACAATATGGATTACGACGTTGCGCCAAGAAGCAACGTACTACAAGCTGCCAAATTTGGGCTGTGCCTCAACGGCGGCCATAGCGTCAATTCTTCGTATTGTATTGCTACGTATGCACAACTAAAAAATGAACTGGATCATACCGGGCAACCCAATGTTGACGATATTCTCGTGCCGGGGTCTTCCTATTTCAGAACGGAAACCGCTGACGAAGACAATAAAACTATTATTGAGTATACCAACGCCATTGGACAAAAAATAGCGTCGATAACCGGTAATGGAAACGCAGCCACGATTTTTACATACGATGCGCACGGCAGGGCATCCCTTGTTGTCAACGCCGAGAAACAGCAAATGACATATAATTGTAACTACCTGGGACAAGTACACAAAAAATATACGCCCGACGCGGGGATTACCCAAATAGCCTACAACCAATCCGGTCAGGTTATACTGGAAGTCGATTCAGATGGGAAATATACTGCCTACGCCTATGATGCCTTTGGCAGAATGATCAAACAGGTGGACGCTCCGAGCGACAACGGACTACTGGCCGATAACGGAAGCCCCTGGATCACAGATCCTTCTCTACATGCTTTGGTCACACTTGTCAATACCAGCCCCAAAGAAAAAGAATGGTTTTATGAATTAATCGATCCGGCTAGCATGCCCAGGATACACACTTCTGTAATGCCTTATTTAAGCGCGCTAAACGATACGCGCGGCAGAATAGTACAAACCGTTTCTTACGACGAGGGCGGCGTCCCCGTAGAATACAAATTCTTTTCCTATGATAACGACGGGTTTGTAGATTGGGAAATAGTTCAGTTCAAAGACCTGGGACTCAGCAGTTCGGGCGGCATGGCCGCAAAACTGGATTACAATAACTACAATCGACAAGGTAGTTACGGCATACTGGATGTGGATATTTCACTCGATAACGTCCCTGATTTTATCTATTTTTATGAATACGACTCTCGCAACAGGATAAAAGAAGTGAAGTTCACCTGTCCGGAAACCGACATGTACAATTTCCACTTTGCCGGCTATAGCTATCACCCCGTCTACCTGACCGTAGAAGAAAAGCGCTATCATGACCAGGAAAATAGCGGCGCTTCAGGTATCTGCAAGAAACAGGAAGTTGACGTGATTTTCTATACTTACGATATTCGCCAGCGCCTTACTAATATTATCGGCAAACTATTCACTTACCATTTGGCATACGATTCAGAAGTGATCTCCGGCGGTACGGCCAATTACAACGGCAATATCAACGGCACAATAGCTTCGTATACGCTGTCGCCCGCAGGCGCAGTACCTGGCATATTCCAGGGGCCTACGCTATATGGGTACCGGTATGATGAATTTAACCGCCTTCTAAGCGCAGAAGCAAATGTGTTGTATCAATTGGAAAATATATCGACTTATTCCGGCAATCCGTTGGATTTAGGCGACGCCTTATATGAATACGATAAAATAGGTAACATACGGCACCTCACCCGGGGAATTATTAACTACGAAACCCACTCCATCGGCCCGGCAACATACGCTTACGGCTATAGTCCCGGCAATAACAGGCTGGCTGAATTACGCGCAGGGGGCAATGCTCCGGAATTATTCCAGGGCGATTCCCGCAATTATGCTTATTTGTACTGGAATGACGGCAGCCTCAAATCGGACGGCAAGCGCCAAATACAGGACATAAGCTATATGCGCGCCAACCTCGTTTCCGGCTTCGGCGGGTCGAGGGCGTATTTATATGACATCAATGACCAGCGGACGTATAAAACCGCTAATGGGAAAGAGTATTACCTGCGCTCGTCCGCAGGTCAGGAGTTGGCAATCCTAAACCTCAGCAGCGATGAAATTACCTGGTATATTTACGGCAACGAGCGAATCGGCAAATTAGGCCCTAATCGCTGCGAATTGCAATATTGCCGCCCCGATGCTCCTGCCTGTACCCATACTATGGCGGCTCAGCAACAGAGCCAATTGGCCAATATGACCTTTATCACCAGCCCTGCGAGCCTGGAATATCCTTCCCGACTTGTGCGGGTACAGTTTTGCGATAACACCGAGCGTTACCTATTGCTTGACGAACTCAAACAACTTGGAGGCAATTATCATATACTGCAGCAAATCCCTATTACCAACTCTCAACAAGTCTTTACCGTTCAAACCAACGGCGAGCCCTACCAGGCGCTGTTGGCCGCTGTACTTAACTTGCGCCTCGGCGGCGGCCCGTTGCGCCTGGACGCATACCACGCCTGCGAAACGCTGTGCGATGCGTCGGTATTTACCTGCCCGGAATCGATGCGGGAAACCCAGGAGCAGTCCGTCGCGACGCTGCGCAGCGTGCTGCTGTCGTCCAACCCGGCAAGCTGGCCGTTTCCGGCTCAACTGTTCCGCATTCGTTTATGTGGAGGCAAAGAAGTCTACGTGCCAGGCAACTATCTGGATGACCTCGAAGGCGCTTTTACCATCATTCAAACCATCCCCATTTCCGGCGTTGATGCCGACTTCGACATAGAACTACCCAATGGCAATACGCTGAAAGTGAGTCTATCCAATTTAAAATCCTATCTGGCGGATCTCGACAATGATTATCGCATTAACGGCTATGAACCCTGCTACGGCTTGTTGACCTGCGACCCCAGTCTGCCCGAATGTTCAGTAGAAAACAGCCTGGCAAGTATTGCTATGCTCGAACTTCGCATTGGACAGACCCTTAATGCGGCAGCCGTCAGTTTTCCGCAACGCCTCTATCGCATCAGGCTTTGCAACGGCCGCGAGATATATGCCTTGCAAAGCGAGTTGGGTGAACTGGAAGCCCCTTATAATTTACTTCAGGAGATCAACCTCACCAGCCCGCAGCAAATGCTGCAACTGGAACTCACTGACGGCGCCGTCGGTGACTATCAGGTAGATCAAATGCTGGGCTTTCGCGCCCAAAACAAATTGGAAAGTATAAACGCCTATACAAGTTGCGCTCCCCCTTCGTCCTGTGATACACCCGACTGCAGCGCTTCGGAGGCCTCCGCGCAGGCTGCTTCCATGCTGGCGATCAAATCGCAATGGCCCTCGCTAAGCGCCGCCGGCGTTAGTTTTCCCACCAATATTTATCGCATCCGCTTATGCGACGGCACAGAAGAATACCTATTGGAACAAGAACGCAGCGCTTTAACGGGTAACATTACGATTCAGCAACAGGTATCTGTGCCCGATGCAACGGCGCCCGTCGATATCATTTACACCGATGGAACCTTCCGGCAAGGAATCATGGCTGATTTCCTTAGCGCCCGTGCGGCAGCGAGCCTCTACACGCTGGAAAATTACATTCCCTGCCAACAAAGCCTGTCGGCTATATGCGAAGACATCATGATCCTGTGCACCGGCGCGCAGGAGTTGGCTCAAAACCAGGCGCTTCAACAAATTACGGCAATGTGGCCGGTTGACCCCTTCTCGGTTGCCCTGCCTGTTCAATTGACCAGGGTGCGCCTGTGCAGCGGACAGGAAATATATCTACTTCCCGGCGAACTGGCCCAATTGCCGGGGCCTGTACAAATTATCCAGCAAGTGCCCCTGAACAATCTCAACGACCGCCTGGCTACTTATTACAACGGGCAACAGCAAGAAACCATGGTGACCGACGCTTTGCGGCTACGCGGCCAATACGCCGATTTTGCCATCCTGGGTTACGGCTGCACCCTCGGAAGCAGCGGCATTTGTACCTATGCTATCGAACAAACCGGGCGTAGCGCCGAAGGAGTGGTCAATACCCGAAGCATAAGGCACAGCTACACCAAATTGGTAACCAGAGATTGCGGCAGCGGCGCCGTAGTCGTTGCGCAGGAAAACCTGGAGAATATCATTCCGGCAGAAAAAAATATCCGAATAGAATTTGGCGGTATGCAGGACAAAACCGCGCATCTCGACGAACTCATCCTGAGAACGCGAAATCCGGGCGGCACGCTCAGCGTCGATCTCGCCCCGGCTACCGTATTACAAAGCTACCCGGGGTTGAGCGGCACGCTAAATACCGCCCATCTGATTTTCAACTATGCGGCGCCCCAGCAAATGGCTACAGCCGTGCGCCAGGTTATCGAATACGCTATAGAGCAGTGGCGTATACAACACAACGCGCCCTCGGTATTATACGCCCTGCAAGTGAGCGTGAACGCCCCAACGCCCGGCAGCGGCAAAATAAGCATCGTATTAGGCGTATACCACCAGCCTACGCAGGCCTACGTCTGCTTGCAGCCCACTGTCTCTACCCTGAGCGGGTACCAGGATCAGGGCGTTTATACTACTACGGCGGCTTCGGTAGACGGCCAGGGCAGCGTCCAATTGTTGGCAGAGGCGGCCTATGTTGTACAGGCCTGTAATGCGACCATCAGGCGCGACTACAACGTGACCATAGGCTACGGGAGCAATCAGGTCACCCCCGAAGGTTGGTATACCATAGAAAGCGGCGTGTTGAGCGCCGTGCCGCTGGGCGGACAGACATCCAGCGCGCCGTGCCAGGAAACGCCCGTTGTGATCAATTGTGAAACCGAGGGCGAAGTATGCGCCGGCGCCGCCTGTGTGCCCTGCCTGCCCGCTGAGCCGGTAGCCCCGCTGTGCAGTGGGGCGGAACTGGCGGCCTTGCCGCAGCAACTGGCCGACCTCGACCAGCTCATGACCCAAACCGGCGTCAACGACCTGCTATTTCCCATAGTCTTATACCGCCTGCGCTTCTGCGACGGCTCGCGGCGCTACGTCTTCGACCGGGAGCTGGGCGGCATTGATGCCGGCTACGTCATGGAACAACGCCTGATAGTGCGCAGCGCCGCCGACCTGTACCGCCTGACCTACAACAACGGCGCCTCGGGACAAATCGGCGCGGTGGACGTGATATTGAGTCAGCGCCCCGGCAACAACGGCCTGTTGATTACCCCCCTGCCCTCCTTGCAACAAAGCTCCGCCCCCGGCGACCCTCTCAGCGGCGACAACCCCGGCAACCAGGGCGCCGGCCGGCCCCAGGTGAGTTATTACAATTACGACCATTTAGGCAATACCAGGGTAGTATACCACAGCGTTATAAATTGCGTATCGGATAGCGTACACTACGTGCTGGAATACGCAGCCGACTACTATCCGTTCGGCTCCATCTTACGTGAATGGTCAAACTGCGAAAAGTCGCGGTTCCTGTTCACCTACAAAGAAAGAGACGCCGAAACGGGCTGGGATAACCTGGGGGCGCGGTTGTATGATAGCGATGTGTGCAGGTTTTTGGGGGTGGACCCGTTGGGGGAGAAGTATGCAAGTATTTCGCCTTATGCCTATGTGGCCAATAATCCGATCAAAATGATTGACCCCAATGGAAGATATATTGTTCCAGCTGCATTTGCCGAAAAATATAAAATGGTTGCAAAGTATTTACAAAGCAACATAAAAGCAGATGTCATGGGGAATGAGAGAATACTTAGTGCCATGCGCACTGAAAGCCAAGGGAATCTAACAAGAGAGAAGGTTCAGGAAGCTGTTACTGATGGATTGGGGCCAACCATCACTTATCGAGATGATAAAATCGGCGGAACAATAGATGCTGAAGGTGTATATGAGAAATCAACTAACCAAATTCAGTTAAGAGGAGCTAGCCTGGATAAGATTGAAGCTATTTTAAGAAGTGAGGCCTCTGAGGAGGTGAAACAGAAAGCTCTATTACCCTTGCTTATGACGGTCACCCATGAAACGGTTCACTATGGAGACTATCTCGATGGTTCAAAGTATGATGCTGGCTATGAAATTGGAGATGAATATGAGCAGCGAGTTTGGTTAGGTTCTGTTTACATTGACCCAGATACAGGAGAAGAACATCTAATTCATGGTATTTTCATTAGTCGAGAGGAAGAACTGCAGCATGCATATGAAAACAATCCGAATACGTTGCCCACAATCCCAAAGAAAGATGAATAGGTTAATAACAAAATCAATTGGTCTGATTTTAGTTCTACTAATATCATGTAACAATAATGATTTTACTCAGAAAATATTACAAGAAGTAATTACAGACTTGACTGTCGTATCTGAGTTGTCTAGAATAGACAGTATTACAAATTTGCAATTTGTAAATATTACGCCAGGAGGGGTAGAGTCTCAGGTAGAGTACTTCGGCTTAAAAATGAGTATACCATGTGACACGAGTTTACTTAATGAAATTAAGAAATCTACTTTTAGAAGAAGTAACAGCCAGTTAGTGGTCATAGATATAGGGCAGATTAAAAGGAGGCTTTACGTGGTAAACCTATATCATCCAAATTCTGGCTTATTACTCGTTTCTGAATTAGAATTTTCAGGGCAAACTCCTAGTATTATTGAGACGAAGATTCAGTCTATCTAGAGTTTAGCAGCATTAAGTAAAAATGAAAAGTTTGGCTTACACCGCTGGCGCGAGGTTGCCAAAAACAACCACTAAAACCAGAAACAAAAACACGCGGGAGCTGGCGCGAGATTCAAATCTCGTGCCGCCTATCAGCCGGGTTTCAACCCGACAGGCACAGTACAATCGGGTAAAACCCGAAGGATAAACGGCACGAGGTGGAATCTCGTGCCAGCGGGGAGCCTGAATACTATTCCCCAGAAACTCAGGAAATTAAAACTAACCCTAAGTATAGTAAAACACGAGCGAAAAAACAGCTAGATGAAATTGACAAAATCTTGGGGTATGAATAAGAAAGTTATCACAGGATTAGCATTGGTAATATTTGGGGCTTGCCGTAATATTACCCATCCAATATCCCCAGTTTGTTTTTCATCTGAAATCACATCCAAAAGTGACTTTATTTTCACAACTTCATTGTTAAGAGAAGGAGAATGTACCTATCGCTTAACATCTCCATTCCTTGAGAATCTACCAAATAATCAATTGATATTTGATGGAGATAATGTGTACGTTAATCTATCTGGTCAATCTGGTAAAAATGAATTATTGTTTTCTTTCAAAGATAGGGTTAACGATATACATACTATTACTATTAAACATAATAACTGGTTTTCAGAAAACAATAATGCTTTTAGGGTAATAGCATATCAAGTCGAGCTGATAAACATCTTGCATAAAAACGAAGAAAGGTTCGCTGTAATAAAGATTCATGATTTTATACCCACACCCGATCCATTAGAAACAGGCCCACTAGATGGAGTTGTTATTTTTTCTAATAAACAGGGGTTTGTCGGATCATATTACCAAAGCCCTATGGAAGATTTTGTGATAATTCAAAAAACAGGGAATATCTTAAAAAGCCTAATAGATTATTCAAAATACAAGTTCAGGCGAATTAAATAATGCAAGCAGTACTTTATCATGCTATTTCCCATAGTCTTATACCGCCTGCGCTTCTGCGACGGCTCGCGGCGCTACGTCTTCGACCGGGAG
>Ga0058868_1071821_pt1 | contig 17274 bp, 32 predicted proteins | sample TNRReaAerobicRNA_2_FD_59631 | JGI IMG/M metagenome (GOLD analysis project Ga0058868, IMG submission 59631) | Wastewater treatment Type I Accumulibacter community from EBPR Bioreactor in Madison, WI, USA - TNR Reactor, Time F- 52min-Aerobic_ RNA... | ecosystem: Engineered > Bioreactor > EBPR >...
TTTTTTCCGTTCCTTGACTCGCGCGTCCCGGGTAAGAAAACCGGCTTTGCGCAGCGCGGGATTGGTTTCAGGATCCATCTTCTGCAACGCCCGGGCAAGCCCGAGTTGAGCCGCGTCAGTTTGGCCGGTTACGCCACCGCCATTCACCAGGATGGTGATGTCGAGTGCTGCCCGGTCCATATTGGCCGCGGAAACCGGCCCAAGGATTTCCTGCATATCGCCATAGCGGGTGAAATATGCTTCAGCGGGTTTTTCATTAACGGTGAAAACACCGGCTCCACTCGCAACACGAACGCGGGCTGTGCTTTCTTTACGTCGTCCGATACCTTCAAAATAAGTAGCTGCCATAATTCCCGTGCTCCTTTATGCTGCCAATTTCGGGTTCTGAGCAGCATGGGGATGCTCATTCCCACCATAGACTTTTAGTTTCTTCAGTATTGCCCTGCCCCACTTATTGTGAGGGAGCATACCCCAGACAGCTGACTGGATAACCCGGTCAGGGTGACTTTTGAGTTGATCACGCAAACTAATGGTTTTTAATCCGCCCGGATACCCGGAGTGCGAGTGATACATTTTGTCATTCAAGCGATTGCCTGTTACAGCAACTTTGCTAGCGTTGACAACAATAACAAAGTCACCTGTATCCACACCGGGTGTGAAAACTGGTTTGTTTTTACCCATCAAGATCATGGCGATTTTGGTAGCGACACGGCCTAAGACCTGGTCGCTGGCATCCACCACCAGCCAATCTCCTTCTTGTTTACCTTTTGGGACGTAGGTCTTATCCACTGCATCCTCTCCATTCCATCGAGAAATCCTGCTTTTCAAATAACATTTGTTTTGCTAATGATCCTTGCCATCCCCTTAAAGGTAATTTACCTTTACAAGGGTTAATCCATTGGGCGGCGCCATTCCGGGTGGGAGGGGAGCAGCCACTTCAATTCCATTTCGCAATTCATGAATTTTTAAGCGGCCGGTCGCGCAAAGGAATTGCTGCCACACAATTCTCCGTATCATATGGTACAGAAATGCGTTGGCTTTCACCCGGTAAACCAGGTCTTTCCCTTGCTGTTCCCAACAGCTTTCGTGAATTTCACGAATGGTTGTTGCACCCGGTTTCATTGGAGCGCCGAAAGATGAAAAATCATGAATACCCAGAAAACACGGGGCTGTTTCCATAAGTCGTTCGATTTTAATTTCAGGCCAAATACGCCAGGCAATACGATCGTTCAACGGGTTTCTCGCGGGAGAAAAATACACCCTGTATTCATACGTCCGATCCAGCGCATCAAACCGGGGATGAAACTCCTGGGTTGTTTGCTCTGCTCTCAGTATGGAAATATCGTTAGGAAGTCGAGCGTTAATGGCATTTCGCAGGTCATCCAGGTTGTGCTTCCATTCGAGACCGAATGAGACAACCTGACCTGTGGCATGCACACCGGCGTCAGTTCGGCCAGCGCAGATCGTACTTTTCTCCTGCCAGCCTAATTGCCGTAATGCCTCTTCCAATACGAGTTGAACCGTCCGCATTTTTCCCTGGCGTTGATAGCCAGAGAAAAGCGATCCATCGTAGGCAAGAATCAGTTGGTAACGTTCCATGTCTTTCCGGTTATACCGGAAAGATTAACCTTCGACCAGTTCGATGACAACCATATCAGCAGCATCACCGAGCCTTGGGCCGAGTTTGATTATCCGCGTGTATCCGCCGGGGCGGGTTTTGTAACGCGGGGCGATGTCGTCAAATAATTTCTTTACCAGTTCCGCGTCACCGATACGGGCGGCCGCCAGACGGCGGGCATTCACTTTATCGATATCGCTGGCTTCGCCGCTATTTCTGGCGAGTGTGATCAAGCGTTCAGCCTCTCCGCGGATTGCCAGAGCTTTCGCGCGGGTAGTCTGAATACGTTCATGGGTAAATAATTGTTTGACTAACGTCCGGCGGAGACCGGTACGGGCATCTTTACCACGACTTAATTTAAAACCTGCTACCTGATGTCGCATATTTGATTACTCCACGTCATTTTCTTGAGGCAGGTAGTTCTTTTCCTGCATCTTTTCGCGCAGTTCATCCAGGCTCTTTTCACCAAAGTTACGGATCGACATCACCGCTTCTTCGCCTTTTTCCAGCAGATCCAACACATCGCCAACCGTGGTAATGCCTGTGCGTTTCAATGAATTGAATACCCGCACAGATAGATCCAGGTTTTCGATTGGTGTTTCGGCCGCTTCGCTGGTTAATCGACTGCCGCTAACTTCTTTTTCACCACCAAGTATGGTAACTTCATCTGAAACACCAGAAACAAGGCGAAGATGCTCAATGAGTATCTTTGACGCTGTTCCAAGGGCTTCTTCAGGTCGCACCGTACCGTCGGTCCATATTTCCAGGTTTAGTCTGTCATAGTTGGTACTCTGCATAACGCGCGCTGATGATACTGACCAGTTGACACGCTTGACCGGTGAAAAGATGGCATCAACCGGAAGTTCGCCGATTGGCAGGTGGTTGGTGCGTTCATTCGCTGGTGAATAACCGCGTCCACGCTCAACTGTGAGATCAATTTCCAATTTGGTTTTCGGATCATCCACAGTGAAGAGATACAAGTCAGGGTTGATAATTTCAACTTCCGGTGGGGCAATAATATCTGCCGCAGTCACCTGTCCTTCTCCGCGAATGTCCAACCGCAAATGAGCAGTCTCAACATCATGAAGCATCAGGCGAATCTGCTTGATCTGCAAAGTTACCTGAATGACATCTTCCCGTACTCCCTGGATATCACTGAACTCATGCAACACATCCGCAATACGAATGGATGTCACAGCAGCACCCGAAAGGGAAGAAAGCATTACCCGGCGAAGTGAATTGCCAAGGGTAACTCCATATCCGGGTTCCAGCGGGCTAATGACAAACTTGCCGTAATTTCGAGCATCTGCTTCGCGCTCAACTTTTGGCGTTACCATGTTCAATAGAGTAGTCACGTTTTCCTCTTCTCGGCGTACCTTTTATTCCCGCACACCGATAAACGGGCTTTAGCGCGAGTAATACTCAACGATCAGCTGTTCGTTCAGATTGCCGTCTATTTCCGCGCGTTCCGGAACACGAACAACCTTACCAGTCAGACTCTTGAGGTCCCGATCCAGCCATACTGCGCAATTACGTTTTTCGGCGACATCCGGTAGTTCTTTGAAATATGTCGTCTTCAAAGAGCCTTCGCGTACAGTAATAACATCACCTGGGCGCAAAAGCATGGATGGCACATCAGTCCGGATACCATTGACACAGAAATGACCATGACTTACCAGTTCACGCGCCTGAGCGCGGCTGTCGGTCAATCCTAATCGGTAGACCATGTTATCAAAACGCATCTCCAGATTCTGGAGTAAGTTGAGGCCGGTGAGACCACGATGTTTCAAAGCCATGCCGTAGAAACGACGGAACTGGCGTTCAAAAACACCATACACGCGGCGCGCTTTTTGTTTTGCACGCAACTGACGTGAGTAATCAGAGGCGCGGTCACTACCGCCGCCCCGGCCACCTTGACCGCTTCGCCCGTGTTGACCCGGAGCAAAGCTGCGTTTTTCAAAGGAGCACTTTGGGGTAAAGCAGCGCGCCCCTTTCAGAAATAATTTTTCACCTTCTCGCCGGCAGAGTTTACAAACCGGCCCAATATATTTAGCCATTGCTTTGTCGTCCTCTTTTCAAATTACACGCGGCGTTTCTTAGGCGGCCGGCACCCGTTGTGCGGAACCGGTGTGATATCCGCGATGGAGCGAACTTTCAGTCCCATGGACTGTACCGCTCGAATGGCGGATTCGCGGCCGGGACCAGGTCCCTTGACAATCAAATCCACTTCCTGAATGCCCATTCCCTGAGCAGCTTTGATAGCCTGCTCGGCAGCCAGACGAGCCGCGAACGGAGTGCTCTTTCGAGAGCCCTTGAAGCCGGCTGAGCCGGAGCTTCCCCAGCAGACAGTATTTCCCTGCTGGTCCGTAACGGTCACGATCGTGTTATTGAAGGAAGCAAAGACATGCACTTGTCCAGAAGACAGTGTGCGCTTCACTTTGCGCGAAGCCGTAGTCCGACGCGTTGAGCGTACGTTTTGTGCCATAATCCCTCTCTACATTCCTGGTAAAGACAATTTTCTTGATCCAGTAACGCTTTGGAACAGTCCAGGCAGCCGCCGGGAGGAAGGCTCCCGAAAACCCGGACATGACCCTGGGCGAATTACTTCTTGGTTGCTCCACGACGGCGTCCGCGACCGGCAACAGTCTTCTTGGGACCTTTGCGTGTACGGGCGTTCGTGCGGGTTCTCTGTCCACGAAGGGGCAGATTACGACGGTGTCGCAGGCCTCGGTAACAGCCAATTTCGATCAACCGCTTGATGCTCATTTGAACTTCACGTCGAAGATCGCCTTCAACCTTGAAATTCTTGGTTATATACTCACGCAAAAGCGCGAGATCGCTCTCGGTCAGGTCTTTTACCCGGACATCCGGGCTGACTTTAGTATCCGTAAGGATACGATGAGCACGGGTCGGGCCGATACCAAAGATATAGGTCAGACCGGTTTCAATACGCTTGTTACGTGGGAGATCAACGCCTTCAATTCTTGCCATGTTCTCTTATCCCTGCCGTTGTTTGTGCTTAGGGTTTTCGCAAATAACATACAAAATGCCTTTTCGTTTCACGATTTTGCATTTTGCACATCGTTTACCAATGGATGTGGTGACTTTCATTAATAAAACTCCTTCTAATTATTGCAAAGTTACCGACAAAGCGATGATTATACCTGCTTTATCGCATCAAGTCCATAGTCTGAATCATTTTCCAGCACAGTCAATACAACTGGTCCATTTTCGGTTACTGCAGTAGTGTGTTCAAAATGTGCCGTCAACGATCTGTCTGCGGAAACAACAGTCCACTCATCCGGCATGACCCGGGTTTCGGATGTTCCAATCAGCACCATGGGCTCCAGAGCAATGGTCATACCGTTGCGAAGAAGCATGCCCTGTCCGGTTCTCCCATAATTGGGAACCTGGGGGCCTTCGTGCATACGTCTGCCTACTCCGTGACCGGTATAGGTATGGGTTACAAACATTCCCTGGCTGCGAACATATTTCTCGATAGCGTTTCCGATATCACCGGTATAGTTCCCGGCGACCATCATTGAGATGCCTACTTTAAGAGCCTGACGGGTCACATTGATGATCCGCTGAGCTTCTTCGGCAATCTCACCCACTCCGGCAGTAAACGCGGAATCTGCAACCCAACCTTCAAAAACGGTTCCGCAATCAACTGAAACAATATCCCCTTCTTTCAACTTACGGGTTCCGGGGATGCCATGCACCATTTCTTCATTGACACTAACATTGGTGCTTGCCGGATAAGGGTATGGACCAGGGTAATTCAAGAATGGGGACTTGCAGCCGTGTTTGTGAAGGACATCTTCAGCAGCAGCGTTCAGGTCAGCGGTCGTGGCGCCAGGGCGAATGACCGCGCGCGCAGCCGCGAGCGCTTCGGCATTGATCCGACCTGCCTGCCTCATTACTTCCAATTCTTGCGAAGTCTTAATGCTGATCTGACGTTCCCAGGACATTCTTCTACTGTTCCTTTTTAATAGCTTTTAACAACTGTGTTGTGACCTGATCAATGGGAAGGGTACCATCAACTTCAGCCAAAACACCTTGTTTAGTGTAGTAATCGATTAATGGAGTAGTCTGTTCAAGGTAAACATGGATTCGGCGTTCAACAGTCGCAGCCTTATCATCATCCCTTTGATACAGTTCAGACCCGTCGACATCACAGATTCCCTGCGCCTTTGAAGGATTAAATTTTTCATGATAGACGTGTCCTTGCGCACGGCAGGTCCATCGGCCGCTTAGACGGCCAATTAACTCTTCAGCCGGCACAGATATGTACGGGACACATTCCACTTTGCCGTTCCATTCAGCCAGCATATTTCCAAGGGCTACAGCCTGTGCGGGAGTTCTCGGAAATCCATCCAGTAAGGCGCCTACTTTGCAATCATCCCGTTGTAGACGGGCTTTGATCATCTCAATAGTCAGATCATCGGGAACCAACTCTCCCCTGTTCATAAAAACCTGGGCTTTTTGACCAAGTTCTGTCTGATTTTTTAGATTCTCGCGGAAGATATCTCCAGAGGAAATATGTGCCAAACCAAGTTGATCAGAGATCAATTCGGCCTGGGTTCCTTTTCCCGCGCCTGGAGGGCCAAGTAAGACAATGTAAGATGGCATCGTCATTACCCCTTGATCAGACTTTCTTCGTACCCGTGCAGTTTCAACTCAGTTTCAATGATATTGAAGGTATCACGGACGACACCAACAACGATCAGTAAACCGGCAGATGACACCAGCAATAATCCAGAACGACTGACACTGCTGGGTAATATCGAACTCAGGATATACGGTAGAACTGCAACCAAACCCAGGAAAATTGCTCCGGGCAGGGTTATTCTGCGTTGGACTTTTGTGAGATATTTTTGAGTTGGCGCTCCGCGTACAACACCCGGGATCTGGGCGCCCTGCTTCTTCAGGTTTTCACCATAATTCTGTTGGGTAAAGAGAACATCTGTATAGAAGAAGGTGAATAAAACCACCATGAAGAAGTAGATTACGCCATACCATACATTATTCCCGCCAAAGGTGTTGTATACCCCGGTGGCAAAGTTACGGACCCACTCTGCTGTCTGTGGCCCCATAAAATAGGAAGACACAATCGCCGGGAAGGCCAAAATGGATTGCGCGAAGATAAGCGGGATCATACCGGCCATATTGATCATCAAAGGAAGTTTGCTGGTTACCGGCATAGACATGCGGTTGCCAACACGTCTTCCCGGGAAGAGCACAGGAACGTTTCGGCGGCCCTGTTGAACGAAGACAATCGCAAAGATGATCAGAATTAGAACGGCGATAATGAACAGGAACATCCACCAGCCATTAATTCTGTCTGAAAGGATGCTGGCAAGATTGCCAGGCATTTGTGAAACGATACCGGAAAAAATGATCAATGAAAGACCTTGATTCGGAATACCATACTCAGAGATCAATTGACCCAGCCAGATACCAATCATCGTTCCAGCCACCATGCTTATCAGAGTCGTTACGGTCGGTAACAATGACGCTCCCGAAAATCCAAAGGGAACCGCAGAAACACTTGTACCCAACATTGAATTGAAGATATTGATCTGTCCGATGGCGGAAAGTAACGCCATTGGGATGGTGAGTAGAACAGTCCATTTTTCCATCCAGGATTTGGCTTCGCGCGGATTTTCTTTCATACGGCGTTCCAAAGCAGGAATAATGGGAACTAACAATTGCAAGATAATTTGGGCAGTGATGTATGGATAAACACCCATTGCCAGGATCGAGAAATTGGAAACCGTACCACCGGATAGTAGATCCAGCAGATTTACCAGGTTTCCAGTTGCCCCTGTTTGTTGCGCCAGAGTACTGATGACCTCACGGTCAATTCCCGGTACGGGAATATTGGCCAGAAAACGATATAAAATCATCAAAGCCAATGTTATGAGGAGTTTCTTCCGAATATCCTCAGACATCCATAGGTATCGCCATGGTGACCGCTTCATGCAGGTTCTCCTTCGGTGGCTATTGCCTTATCAGGCAATGATTTCCACACTGCCACCGGCTTTTTCAATTTTTTCCCGGGCGGATTTACTAATGCGATGTACCCGGACTTTCAAAGGAACGGAAATTTCTCCGCGGCCGAGGATCACAACAGGTTCCCCCGCATTGTGCAGAAGGTTTGCCTGGGCGAGAACTTCCGGGGTGATTTCCACGTCTTTTTCAAAACGTGCTAATTGATCCAGATTGACCTCTGTGTATTCAATCTGATTTGGGGGTGTAAACCCTTCACCACGCATAAACGGCAGACGGCGGTAAAAGGGTAGGTTTCCACCCTGACGGTACAGGTTTCCACCCGAACCACGGCGTGCGCCTTCACCTTTGGTACCACGGCCAGAGGTTTTACCCTGCCCGGCAGATATACCATGCCCAACTCGTTTACGTGGTTTTTTTGAACCTGCGTTAGGTCTTAAATCATTCAGTTTCATATCTATACCTGCTCTTCTATCTCGACAAGGTGGCTGACTTTTGCCAACATGCCGCGAAGTACGGGGCTATCCACGTGTTCCACTACCTGGTGTAAACGATGTAAGCCTAAAGCATAGACCGTTTTCTTGGTACGTTCGGGGTACCCGATCGTGCTATGAACCAGGGTGACACGCACTTTCTTTTCAGGTGCGGCTTTCTTAGGCATTCTTCCTCCGTTCCCAGAAAGGCAATAAATCCTTAATGGGTTTCCCACGGTTGGCAGATTCCTCAGCGGCAGATTTCAACTGTTCCAGAGCCAGGAAAGTAGCCTGAACCAGATTAAGAACGTTCGCACTGCCTAAAGATTTGGTTAAGATGTCATGAATGCCTGCAGCTTCAAGGACGGCTCGCACACCACCACCAGCGATAACACCGGTACCCGCAGACGCCGGTTTCAATAAAACACGGGCTCCTGCAAGTTTTCCGATCACTTCATGAGGAATGGTGGTTCCGGAAAGATTCATCTGTCGCATGCTCTTGTGAGCGTGATCAGTCGCTTTACGCATGGCATCAGGTACAGCATTAGCTTTACCCACGCCAAGTCCGATCTTTCCTTTATTATCTCCGGCTACAACAGTAACCCGAAAGGAAAACCGGCGGCCGCCTTTCACAACTTTGGCTACACGAGCAATTTCAATGACACGCTCGTCAAATTGTTGTTCTAATGGTTGATATTCTTGTTCCATAATCAGCCCTCTATCATCGCTTTCTTTGGCTAGAATTCCAGCCCGGCTTCGCGGGCTGCATCAGCCAGCGCTTTGACACGGCCCATATATCGGAAACCGCCACGGTCAAAGACGACCTTATCAATGCCCTTGCTTTTAGCGCGTTCAGCCACTGCTTTACCAATCAATTTAGCCTGTTCGGTCTTGGTGACTTTGGTTGCCGGTCCACGCATTTCATGGTCAACGCTGGAAGCGCTGGCGAGGGTTTTCCCTGCCGCGTCATCGATGATCTGGGCATATATTTCCGCAGTGCTGCGAAAAACAGCCAGACGAGGACGTTCAGGGGTTCCGGTAATACTCTTGCGAACGCGCACATGTCGGCGGATTCGCGATACAGAACGTGATGTTTTCGCCATATCCAGTACCTTTACTTCTTGGCTTTGCCAGATTTTCCAGCCTTGCGGCGGATCTTCTCACCCAGGTAGTGAATACCTTTGCCTTTATAAGGCTCGGGGGGGCGAATTTTCCGAATATCGGCAGAAATCTGACCGATCTCTTCAGGATCTTTACCCATCACTTTAATTTGCCGGGCTTTTACATCAACATCATATGTGATGCCTTCCGGCGGGGTGAGTTCAATTGGGTGTGAAAAGCCCAGGTATAAAACCAGGTTCTGTCCGTTCATTTCTGCGCGGTAACCGACGCCGTCGATTTCCAGAACTTTGGTAAATCCGGTGCTTACACCCGTTACCATATTTTGAATCAATGCACGTGTCGTCCCATGAAGGGCGCGAACTGTAGCAACTTCCGAAGTCCGCTCCACGATTACCTGTTCATTATCCAGTTTGATATTCAGGGAAGGTGAGAAAGAACGAGACATCTCACCATTCGGTCCTTTGACTTTTACATCAGAGCCCTTGATATCAATCTGCACACCGGCCGGGACGGCAACTGGCATCATACCAATTCGAGACACAGTATTACCTCCTGATTCCGTTGATGACTACCAGACCTTGCACAGGATCTCGCCGCCAACATTCAACTGGCGGGCACGCTGCCCGGTCATAACCCCTTTGGGGGTCGATAAGATCGAAATGCCCATGCCGGAAAGAACCCAGGGGATGTTCTGTTTCTGGGTATAAACCCGGCGGCCGGGGCGGCTGATACGTTCCAGACCGGTGATGACCGGTTTGCGGGAACGTCGTTCGCCCACATACTTGAGTTTCACACGCAACACTGCCTGTTTGCCATTTTCTTCGGACTCAACTTCGTCATAACCCTCAATGAAACCTTCTTCTTTGAGGATCCGGGCGATTTCAGCCTTGATCTTGGTGCGAGGCATTGCCACGGTCGCCTGTCCGATCATCACGCCATTGCGGATGCGGGTCAGCATATCGGAGATAGGATCATTCACACTCATTTTGTTCTCCTTCCACGCCGCCTACCAGGACGACTTCACAACGCCAGGGATTTTTCCTTCCAGCGCTAACTCGCGGAAGCAAATACGGCACAATCCAAATCGGCGGATAAAACCACGAGGGCGACCGCACTTTAGGCAGCGATTACGCACCATGTTGGCATATTTTCGCCGTTGTTCACGGTAAGTCATGCAAGTCTTTGCCATATTAACCCTTCCTGAATGGCATGCCGAGTTCGCGCAGCAGAAATGCTGCTTGTTCGTCGTTGGCTGCCGTCGTAACCATGGTGATTTCCATGCCGCGAACCTTGTCAATCTTGTCGTACTCAATTTCCGGGAAGATTAACTGTTCACGCAGACCGAGTGTGTAATTCCCGCGTCCGTCGAATGCTTCGGCTGAAACACCACGAAAATCACGTACACGGGGCAACACTACGTTCAATAGACGATCTACAAAGGCCCACATGCGGTCACCGCGGAGTGTTACTTTTACACCGATCGCCCGTCCTTCGCGCAGCTTGAAATTCGCGATGGACTTTCTTGCTTTTGTGATCACCGGTTTTTGGCCGGTGATGGTTACCAGATCGGTGACGGCTGAGTCCAATGTTTTCGGGTTTTCATTGGCTTCACCCATTCCGATGTTAACCACAACTTTGAGAAGCCGGGGAACCTGCATGACATTGTCCAGTTCCAATGACTTCATCAAGGAGGGCACAATTTCTTTTTGGTATCGCTCTTTTAATATATTCATCGATGCTCTCCCTGTTTATTTCGCATCCACCAGGGCCTGGCATTTCTTGCAGACACGCTGACTTCTTTCGCCTTCTCGCACAACGCCCACACGGGTGGGTTTATTGCATTTTGGGCAAACCAGCATGACATTGGAAATGTCAATGGGGGCTTCAAAACGAACTTTACCGGGTTTGATGGTGCGTCCCTGGCTTTGCACCTGTTTCTGGTGCTTGGTGCGCAGGTTTACACTTGCGACGATCACGCGATGCTCATCAGGCAAAACTTTGATGATTTCGCCGCGTTTGCCGCGGTCATCTTCCCGCCCTGTGATTATTTCTACCAGATCACCTTTTCGAATCTTTACATTCATATATCTGCTCCTATCCCTAGATAACTTCCGGAGCCAGGGATACGATCTTCATAAAACCTTTTTCACGCAGTTCGCGGGCAACAGGTCCGAAGATACGGGTACCTTTGGGATTCTGGCCATCAGTGTCCAGGATCACCGCGGCATTGTCATCAAATCGGATGGATGATCCATCTTCGCGTCGCCATTCTTTTGCGCAACGCACAATGACAGCCTTTACAATTTCACTCTTCTTCACTGAGCCCTGTGGCGCGGCAGATTTCACGGTGGCAACAACAATATCGCCAACCCCGCCATACAACCGCTTTGAACCACCTTCCACATGGATCACCAGCAATTCGCGTGCGCCAGTGTTATCGGCTACTTTTATTCGAGATTCCTGTTGGATCATGGGTTACTCTCCCTCAGTCGTCGCGACAGGGGTGACCACTTTTTTCAAAATGGTTTCGACAGCCCAGCGCTTCTCTTTGGATAGAGGTCGGGTTTCCACGATCTGAACCTGGTCTCCGATCTCGCAGCCCAATTCATCGTGAGCCTTTACGCTCTTATTGAGGTGGACAACTTTTTTATAGATCGGATGCCGGTATGTACGGGTTATCTCAACCACTACAGTTTTCATCATTTTATTGCTGGTCACGACACCAGCCAGACGTCGGCGTTCGTTCATTTGACACCTTCATTTTCGGAAGCCAGTTCGCGCTCCCGCAAAAGAGTTTCATACCGGGCTATCATCCGGCGGTTGATCGGCAACCGGCTGGAGTCAGTCAGTTGACCTGTCACAACCTGGAACCGCAGGTTCATTTCTTCCTGTCGGGCATCCTGTAATTTAGTCCGCAATTCTTCTAAAGAAAGCAGGCGGAGTTCTTTAGCGTTCGTTTTCATGCCTGATCTCCTGTTCCATCTTGACGTCCAACAACCTTTGTCTTGATGGAGAATTTGTACGTTGCCTGGGTTAAGGCTTCAATAGCCTGGTCACCAGGTAAACCGCCGACTTCGAACATGATGCGGCCGGGGCGAACCACTGCTACCCAGTACTCCACATTACCTTTTCCCTTACCCATACGAGTTTCAGGTGGTTTATGGGTGTAAGGTTTGTCTGGGAAAATCCGGATCCAAACTTTTCCACGGCGCTTCATGTTGTGGACAATGGCACGGCGGGCAGCTTCGATCTGGCGGGCGGTTACCCAGCCAGGTTCAAGTGCTTGCAAACCGTAATCGCCGGTTAGAACTTCAGCACCTCTCAAGGCTTTCCCGCGCATGCGGCCGCGCATCTGCTTGCGCCATTTGACACGCTTTGGCATTAACATAGTTGGCACCTCTCTTCGATCCGGGACGGAGATCCCGGCAATAATTTACTCGCTGACGTAAACGCCCTCGGTGGATTCAATTTTTTCTTCCACCTGTGGAAGAACTTCACCTTTATAGACCCACACCTTGACGCCTATGCGTCCGTACTGGGTGAGAGCCTCACCACGAGCGAAGTCCATGTTAGCGCGCAAAGTCTGCAGAGGAACACGTCCTTCGCGAAGCCAGACACTACGGGCCATTTCAGCACCGCTGAGACGGCCAGCAACTTCGATCTTGATTCCCTGGGCTCCCTGGCGCATGGCCTGTTGCAGGGCACGTTTCATCGCGCGGCGGTAAGAAACACGGCGCTCGATCTGACCGGCAATATTCAAAGCCACCAGATAAGCATCCATATCAGGGCTTTTGATCTCTTTGATCTCTAGATCGATCTTCTTGCCGGTGAGGGCTTCCAGATCCTGACGGATCTTTTTCACACTGTCGCCTTTGCGGCCGATCAAAATGCCAGGTTTGGCAGTGTGAACAACTACTTTGACTTTCCCGGGAAACCGTTCCACCTCAATGTGTGAAACACCGGCTTTGTCTGTACCTTTGCGAATCAGATCCCTGATGGCAAAGTCCTGGTGCAGTTGGGTGCGGTATTCCGCGCCTTCAGCATACCAGCGGCCTTCCCAGGGCTGGTTGATTCCTAAACGAAATCCAATCGGATGAACTTTACGACCCATATTATCTCCTGGTCTAATCCTTTTATCTGCTCGCGTTCTCGTGCGGGCGCTATTTAGCGCGTTCCCGCAAGACAACCGTGATATGAGAGGAACGGCGCAACAATGGTTTGAAGCGACCACGGGCACCAAAACGACGCCACTTGCGTGTGGGGGCTTCATCTGCCATGATGCGATAGATATACAGGTCGTCGCGGCTGACACCGAAATTCTCTTCGGCATTGGCAACAGCGGAGGCCAGTACTTTGTATACAGGTGCGGCTGCGCCATTTGTAAGGAACTTCAACGTGCTCAGCGCTTGAACCGCGGGTTTTCCTCTCACCAGGTCAATCACCAGACGAACTTTCTGGGCAGAAACCGATGAGTTTGATAATTTTGCGTGAATATCTTGAGCCATGGCTTACTTACCCTTTCCCGAAGCCTTCTCAGAGAGATGGCCGCGGAAATGGCGGGTTGGGGCAAACTCACCCAACTTATGGCCTACCATATTTTCGGTGACATAGATGGGTACATGCCGCCGACCGTCGTGTACGGCGATCGTGTGACCTACCATCTGTGGAAAAATGGTGCTGGCCCTGCTCCAGGTGCGAATGACTTTCTTTTCGCCCTTGGTATTCATGATTTCGACCTTTTTCAAAAGTTTGGGCTCAATGAATGGCCCTTTCTTCAGCGATCGTGACATAAGTGCGTCCCTCTTTCTCGCTTAATCTCGGTTTAACGGTTACCCGTTGTGCGACGGCGGACAATCATATTGTCGCTGGTCTTATTGCGGCGGGTTCTATAACCGCGGGTAGGCTGGCCCCATGGGCTCTTCGGACCGGGCATACCGGTTGGCTGGCGGCCTTCACCACCACCATGCGGATGGTCACGGGGAGACATGGCGGTTCCACGGACTGTGGGGCGAATTCCCAAATGACGCTTTCGACCGGCTTTGCCGAGTTTCACATTACTGTGATCCACATTGCCAACCTGTCCGATCGTGGCATAGCAAACCTGGAGAACCAGACGTACCTCACCAGATGGCAGACGAACCTGAGCGTAATCGCCTTCTTTAGCAAGTAATTGCGCTGAAGACCCTGCAGAGCGTACCAGTTGACCGCCCTTGCCAGGCTTTAGTTCGACATTGTGTACCGTGGTTCCAACAGGAATATTGGCGATTGGCAGACTGTTGCCGGTGCGGATCTCGGCTTGTGGGCCAGACATAATATTGTCCCCAACTTTCAATCCAAGGGGAGCGACAATATATCTTTTTTCTCCGTCAGCATAGACAATCAAAGCCAGGCGCGCGGTGCGATTTGGATCGTATTCAATGGCAGCCACTTTGCCTGGGATGGCCAGTTTGTTGCGTTTGTAATCGATGATCCGCATATACTGCTTATGTCCGCCACCCTGATGACGAACTGTGATCCGTCCATAAGCATTGCGACCGCCGTGTTTGCGGAGGGCAACGATCAAAGAGCGTTCTGGCTTGCTTTTGGTGATCTCTTCGAATGTGTACCCGGTCATATTACGCAGACTGGGTGTTATGGGTTTATATACTTTTACGGCCATTACTCAACCCCTTCAAACATTGGAATTCGGGCGTCAGCGGGCAAGGTCACTATGGCTTTCTTGTAACCGCTATTGCGAACGGTCAACCGGCGGCTTCTCGCGCGACGGCCCCGTTTTGCGGGGGCATTTACTACATTCACCGATAAGACTGTTACTTTAAAGATTTTTTCTACGGCATCTTTAACCATTGTTTTGGTGGCTGAAGAATCCACTTCGAAAACATACTGATGGAGTTTTCCAACCATGTAGTTTGATTTTTCAGTAACAATCGGTCGGCGGAGTACTTCATAAATAGTTGTCATATCTGCCTCCAACCTAACCGAGATTCGCTTCGATGACATCCAGTGCTGCCACAGGCAGAACGAGTTTGTCAAAGACCATCAAATCGCGAATATTGAGGTAACCAGCCAGCAGAACTTTTGTGTCCGGCAGGTTATTGGTGGAACGGACAACCCATTCCGTCGTCTCATTTTTCTCAGAGATGACCACCAGCGCACTGGATTGACCAACGAGAGCATTGAGGGCGGAAGCCATCAAACGGGTTTTGGGTTCGGCGAGTTTCATTTCGTCAACCACCACGATATTGGCTTCCTGGGCTTTTACGGTAAGCGCGGAACGGATGGCAGCCCGACGCATTTTCAGCGGCATGGACTGTGTGTACAAATGCGGATGGGGTGTATGAGCACCACCACCGCCTTTCCAAATCGGTGAACGGGATGAGCCCTGACGGGCGCGACCGGTACCTTTTTGGCGCCATGGTTTCTTACCGCCACCAGACACCTCGCCACGAGATTTCGTATCGTGGGTTCCAAGCCGGGCATTTGCCCGCTGGCGGGTATACGCCTGGTGCATCAAATCAAGGTTAATGGTGGCTTCAAAAACCGACGGTGGTAATTCTACCGTGCGAACTTTTTTGCCTTCCATGTTCAAAACATCTATCTGCATAGTCGTTTCACTCCTCGTGCGGAATGGGCGCTCAGAAGAGCAGCCTAATTCTTCCGCGCCTCCTTGACCATGACCAGACCATTGCGGGAACCAGGGACGGCACCGCGCACGCCGATCAGATTTCGTTCTACATCAACCAGAACAACTTTCAGGTTTTGTGCGGTTACCCGGTCGTTGCCCATATGACCTGGACCGCGCGCGCCTTTATAAACACGTCCTGGTGTGGTTCCCGAACCGCGTGAACCGGGGGCTCGCTCTCGGTCAGATTGACCGTGAGTGGCTGGCCCACCGCGGAAATGGTAGCGTTTGACGCCACCCTGGAAACCCTTACCTTTGCTGGTGCCTATCACATCCACAGAGTCGCCCGCCGTGAACAGATCGACTTTGATCTGATCGCCGACAGCAACCTGAGGATCTTTCACCGCGAATTCCCGCAGGAATCGCAATGGCGGAGTATTGCTCTTTTTGAGGTGTCCCATTTCACCACCGGACAACCTTTTCGGCTTAACTTCGTCGAAACCCAACTGCACGGCTGAATAACCCTCTTTACTTTCCGTGCGGACCTGGGTAACGAAACATGGCCCAGCTTCGATGATTGTTACTGGAACAGCCGCGCCGTTCTCATCGAAAATCTGGGTCATGCCGATTTTCTTCCCAATGAGCCCTTTCAACATCGTCAGTTTTCTCCTTCGTTCTGTATTTCTTGTCGAGACTGTCAGCCTGGGCTAGGCTGCATCATCTCCGGACGCGGAGCAGTCAGCAGATTTTCGGCGGCTCTTTTGGCCGCCGGTGGAACCGGCTCTTGCTTCGCCTCTGTACGTTTTAAGCGTACGGAGTATAACACTATTTTGGTGATTACACCAGTATCCTCGAAAAACTCGAGGGTATTGCCAAATTAATGTGTTTTTCTCATTTGATGCGATTTTCTGGTCGAAGCACAGAGCGTAATCGTTTCGATACAGCCCTACGCTTCGTCCAGAGGTTTTCGCCTGGAACGGGTGGTATTAGATCTTTATCTCGATATCGACACCCGCCGGTAGGTTGAGCCGCATAAGCATGTCAATCGTTTTGGAATCTGGTTCCAAAACATCGATCATACGGTTGTGTGTGCGAATCTCAAAATGTTCGTGGGAATCTTTATCAATAAAGGAAGAACGGCGAACGGTAAACCGTTCTATCTTCGTGGGGAGCGGAACGGGTCCAACAACCTGTGCCCCACTTCTCTCGGCGGTTTCGACGATACGTTTGGCTGACTGATCCAATACGCGGTGGTCGTACGCTTTCAATCGGATACGGATTTTCTGTTTAGCCATCATGGGACACCTACGCGATAATCTTGGTGATGACACCCGCGCCGACGGTCAGACCGCCCTCGCGAATGGCGAATTTGGAGCCCTGCTCCAACGCTACTGGAATGATCAATTCGACTTCCATGTTCACGTTGT
>Ga0058868_1498245_pt1 | contig 17089 bp, 30 predicted proteins | sample TNRReaAerobicRNA_2_FD_59631 | JGI IMG/M metagenome (GOLD analysis project Ga0058868, IMG submission 59631) | Wastewater treatment Type I Accumulibacter community from EBPR Bioreactor in Madison, WI, USA - TNR Reactor, Time F- 52min-Aerobic_ RNA... | ecosystem: Engineered > Bioreactor > EBPR >...
GTTCAACCGATGGTTTTTCAGTCTTAGCATCTGTTTTTTTACGACGACTTCTTCTGGTTGTGGATTTTTTCTCTTTACCTGAAGTATAAACCGTGTTGTAATCAACAAATTCAATCATGGCCATATCGGCAGCATCTCCCAAACGATTACCCAATTTGATAATTCTCAAGTAGCCTCCAGGTCTGTCAGCAACTTTAACAGAGATATCTTTGAATAATTCGGCAACAGCATATTTGTTATTCAAATATTGAAAAACAACTCTACGATTGTGGGTAGTATCAGATTTTGATTTTGTAATTAATGGTTCCAAATACATTCTCAAAGCTTTTGCTTTAGCCAATGTAGTATTGATTCGCTTGTGTTCAATCAATGAAATGGACATATTGGCAAGCATAGCATCTCTGTGAGAAGCTTGTCTGCCTAAGTGATTTAATTTTTTTCCGTGTCTCATGGTTATAGGATCATTATTACCACTTTGTAGTGGATTTTAAATTCAAATTAATCTTTATCTAATCTATATTTGGATAAATCCATCCCAAAGTTTAAGTTTTTTGAATCTACTAATTCCGTCAACTCTGTCAATGATTTTTTACCAAAATTTCTAAACTTCATCAAATCACTTTTGTGATAAGAAACTAAATCACCAAGGGTTTCAACTTCAGCTGCTTTCAAGCAATTTAACGCTCTTACAGACAAGTCCATATCAACCAATTTGGTTTTCAACAACTGACGCATGTGTAATGATTCTTCATCATAAGTTTCAGTTTGCGCAATCTCATCAGCTTCCATCGTAATGCGTTCATCTGAAAACAACATAAAATGTTGTATCAAAATCTTTGCAGCTTCGGTTAAAGCATCTTGTGGATTGATAGAACCGTCGGTTTTAATGTCCAAAACCAACTTTTCGTAGTCAGTTTTTTGTTCAACACGATGGTTTAGGATTTCATATTTGACCAATTTGATGGGAGTAAAGGTAGCATCTGTAAAGATAGTACCCAATGGCATTCCTGATCTTTTATTTTCTTCAGCTGGAACAAACCCTCTACCTTTTTCAATTGACAATTCGATATGGATTTTAACATTTTTATCCATATTACAAATTACCAAATCAGGATTGAGAACTTCAAATCCAGAGATGAAAGATTGGAAATCACCAGCTTTCAACTGATCTTTTTTGGAAATAACGATATTTACCATTTCATTTTCAATATCATCAATTTGTCTTTTAAAACGAATTTGTTTTAAATTCAAAATGATATCTACAACATCTTCTACAACTCCGGGAATAGTAGAAAACTCATGTTCAACGCCTTCAAATCGAACCGAAGTGATAGCAAAACCTTCCAAAGAGGACAATAGGACTCTCCTCAATGCATTACCCACAGTCAATCCGAAACCGGGTTCCAAAGGTCTGAATTCAAATTTGCCTTCAAACTTATTGGATTCCAGTTTTACAACTGTATCGGGTTTTTGAAAATTTAATATAGCCATAACGGTTTGTTTTTCTTTATTATTTAGAATACAACTCTACGATGAATTGTTCGTTGATTTTTTCTGGAATTTGAATTCTTTCAGGAACTTTAACAAAAGTACCTTCTTTTTTCTCATCATTCCAAGTCATCCAATCATATACACTTCTATTGTTGGAAATTGAATTGACAATTACATCAAGAGATTTAGATTTTTCACGAACACCTACGACTTCACCTTCGTTCAAGATGTAAGAAGGTATGTTTAAAACATTTCCATTTACGGTAATGTGTCTGTGAGAAACCAATTGACGAGCTGCACTTCTGGTCGGAGCAATTCCCATTCTATACACTACATTATCCAAACGAGATTCGCAAAGTTGCAACAGAATTTCACCTGTAATTCCACTTTTACGTTGCGCTTTTTCAAAAAGATTACGGAATTGTTTTTCAAGGATACCATAGGTATACTTAGCTTTTTGTTTTTCTTTTAACTGAACAGCGTATTCAGATTTTTTTCCATGTTTTTTGGAATTACCATGTTGTCCTGGAGGATAGTTTTTTCTTTCAAAACTTTTATCAGGTCCAAAAATAGGTTCACCAAATTTTCTAGCGATTTTGGTTTTCGCGCCAATGTATCTAGCCATAATAGTGGTTTAAGGTAGTAACGATTATGAATTCAGGTCTAGTAATATCCTTCGATAATCAATGTGTTACTACAAGTTAATAAATATAATTATACTCTTCTGCGTTTAGGAGGACGACATCCATTGTGAGGCAATGGCGTTACATCAATAATTTCGGTGATTTCAACACCTGTATTGTGTAAAGCTCTCATGGCAGATTCTCTACCATTTCCTGGTCCTTTTACAAATGCTTTCACTTTTCTCAAACCAAAGTCAAATGCAGCTTTACCACAATCTTCTGCGGCAACTTGAGCAGCATAAGGGGTATTCTTTTTAGAACCCTTAAAGCCCATCTTACCAGCTGAAGACCAAGCAACTACTTCACCATTTTTATTGGTTAAAGAGATGATAATATTGTTAAATGATGCATGAATATGAGCTTCCCCAATGGCATCAACATGCACTTTGCGTTTTTTAGTTACGGTTTTTTTAGCCATCCTTAAAAATTATTTAGTTGCTATTTTTTTATTCGCAACAGTTTTACGTTTACCTTTTCTGGTTCTAGAGTTGTTCTTGGTTTGTTGACCACGTAAGGGTAAACCACTTCTGTGACGTATACCACGATAACAACCGATATCCATCAAACGTTTGATGTCCATACGGACTTCAGAACGTAATTCACCTTCGATGGTATATTGACCAACTTGCTCACGAATATGGGCAATCTGATCATCATTCCAATCGGAAACTTTGATGTTTTCATCTACTTTAGCATTCGCCAAAATTTCTTGTGCACGACTTTTGCCGATGCCAAAGATGTAAGTTAATGCAATGACTCCTCTTTTATTATTAGGAATATCAATACCTGCTATTCTTGCCATAATTATCCTTGTCTTTGTTTGTTTCTTGGAGTTTGTTTGTTGATTACGTATAATCTACCTTTACGACGAACTATCACATCGTCGGCTGATCTTTTCTTAATTGAAGCTCTAACTTTCATTCGTTTGCTTTGTTATTAATATCTATATGTAATTCTTGCTTTTGATAGGTCATAAGGACTCATCTCTAATTTTACTTTATCTCCAGGTAGTAATTTAATGTAATGCATTCTCATTTTACCTGAAATATGAGCGGTAACTACGTGACCATTTTCCAACTCAACTCTGAACATCGCATTGGATAATGCTTCAGTGATAGATCCGTCTTGTTCGATTGCTGATTGCTTAGCCATATGAATTTACTATTTTGCTCTTCTGGTTGTACTTGATTTCATCAAACCATCATAATGATGATTTAACAAATAAGCGTTGATTTGTTGAATAGTATCAATGGCTACACCAACCATGATGATTAAAGAAGTTCCACCGTAAAACATCGCCCAATTTTGTTGGATGCCTAATTGATATGCTAAAGCTGGTAAAACTGCTAATAATACAAGGAAGATAGAACCTGGTAATGTGATACGAGATAATATGGTATCCATATGTTCAGCAGTATCATGACCTGGTTTTACACCGGGAATAAACCCATTTCCTCTTTTCAAATCATCAGCCATCTTATTGGTAGGTATAGTAATAGCCGTATAAAAATAACTGAAGATAATAATCATCAATCCAAATAATACATTATACCAAAATCCGAACATGTTTTGAAAATGTATTCCGATGGCTTGAAGTGTTTCATTTTGAGATTGAGCCATTAATCCGGGAACAAACATTAATGCTTGAGCAAAAATGATTGGCATTACACCAGATGCGTTTAATCTCAAAGGGATATAATCTCTAGCGCTTCCAACCGTTTTTATAGCACCTACAACTGTTCTTTTTGCATATTGAACAGATATACGTCTAACGGCTGTTACTAAATATATAGAAGCTACAATTACAGCAAACCATAATACAATTTCTAACAATATCATGATAAAGGCACCGTTACCAGCACTTTGTCTTGAAGTAACCTCATTTAAAAAGGCTCCTGGAAAGCGAGCAATGATACCTACCATAATCAATAAAGAAATACCGTTTCCAATACCTTTATCGGTTATTTTCTCTCCTAACCACATGGCAAAAATAGATCCTGTCATCAATAATATCATTGATGAAAAGAAAAAGGTTCCTCCATGCCCCATCATGAATGCACTTTCGGGAATTCCAATTCTGCCCAGATTCGAAATATAAGCAGGTCCTTGTACCAAGGTAATTAAAATAGTCAACCAACGCGTGATTTGATTCTTTTTATTTCTACCACTTTCTCCCTCTTTATCCAACTTTTGTAAATAAGGAACAGCAAGTCCCATTAATTGAACAACAATGGATGCAGAAATATAAGGCATTACACCAAGTGCCATAACAGACGCACTAGAAAATGCACCACCTGTGAAAGCATTAATGATACCTAATAAACCGCCTTGTGTGTTGGAATTGGCACCTAGTTGAGATTCATCAATACCTGGAAGTGCAACTTGAGCCATAAAACGGTATACCGCCATAAAAGCTAAAGTAAGAATGAGCTTATTTCTAAGCTCTTCAATTTTCCAAATATTTTTAATGGTTGTAATGAATTTATTCATAAGTCTAGTTTAATTCTTGAACAGAACCACCCACTTTTTCAATTGCTTCTTTGGCAGAGGCAGTAAATTTGTGAGCAATTACGTTAAGTTTAGCTTTTAGCTCACCTCTACCTAATATTTTAATTAGGTCATTTTTATGAGCAATTCCGTTGGCCATCAATACTTCCATATCAATAGTGTCAGAAACTTTACCGTTATCAACTAAATTTTGTAAAGTGTCAATATTAATACCTAAATATTCAACTCTATTGATATTTTTAAATCCAAATTTAGGCAAACGTCTTTGTAAAGGCATTTGACCTCCTTCAAAACCAATTTTCTTGGAATAACCAGAACGAGATTTGGCACCTTTATGTCCTTTGGTTGAAGTTCCACCTTTACCGGATCCTGAACCTCTACCAATTCGTTTACTTAAATGTGTTGAACCTTTTGCAGGTGTAAGATTATTTAATTCCATCTATTTTATGTATTAAATTTCTGTTACAGAAACTAAATGTTTTACTTTATTAACCATTCCTAAAATTGAGGGAGTTGCATCATGTTCTACTTGATGATTAATTTTTCTCAATCCTAAAGACTCCATTACCTTTTTTTGATCGGCTGGTCTTTTGATGGTACTTCTAACTTGTTTTATTAATAACTTAGCCATTGCTTATAAATTTATCCTTTAAAAAGTTTATCTAATGAAATACCACGTTCTTGTGCAATCATTTCAGGGCTTCTCAATTGTAACAAAGCATCAAGAGTAGCTTTAACCACATTATGAGGATTGGAAGAACCTTGAGATTTTGAAAGTACATTGTGTACGCCAACAGATTCCAATACGGCACGAACAGCTCCACCAGCGATAACTCCAGTACCCGAAGAGGCAGGTTTCAAGAAAACTTTAGCACCTCCAAATTTACCTTTTTGTTCGTGAGGAACGGTTTGGTTTGCAATAGGAATTCTAACCAAATTCTTTTTGCCGGCTTCAATTGCTTTGGCAATTGCGGTTGATACGTCATTAGATTTTCCCAATCCATGACCGACAACCCCATTACCGTCTCCAACTACAACGATAGCTGAAAAACCGAAAGCTCTACCTCCCTTGGTTACTTTGGTAACTCTTTGAACACCTACCAAATGGTCTTTTAATTCTAAGCCACTTGGCTTAACTCTTTCAACGTTGTTATATTTTTGAAACATAATTTTATTCTTAAAATTTTAAACCACCTTCTCTTGCAGCGTCTGCTAATGCTTTTACTCTACCATGATACAAATAACCGTTTCTATCAAAAGCACAGTCACTGATTCCAACTTTAGAGGCTTTTTCGGCGATACTTTTCCCAACAGCAACAGCCATTGAAACTTTATTGCCCTCAAAAGACTTAAAGATACTTTCTCTTGAAGATGCAAAAGCAAGTGTTTTACCTGTTACATCGTCTACCAATTGAGCATAGATTTCTTTATTACTTCTATAAACACTCAATCTTGGTTTTTCGGCAGTACCATTCACGATTTTGCGAATTCTCTGCTTAATTCTGATTCTTCTTTCTAATTTAGTTAATCCCATAATACTATACTAATTAGGCTGTTTTACCTGCTTTTCTTCTTAATACTTCTCCTACGAATTTAACACCTTTTCCTTTGTAAGGTTCTGGTCTTCTATAACCTCTAATTTTAGCAGTTACTTGACCTAATAATTGTTTATCGTAAGATGTTAATTTGATAATCGGATTCTTACCTTTTTCATTGATGGTTTCTACCTGTACTTCAGGACAAATTTCAATGGCGATATTGTGAGAATACCCTAATGCTAATTCCAATCTCTGACCTTGGTTTGAAGCTCTATATCCTACCCCAACTAATTCTAATTCTTTAGTGAAACCGTTGGTTACACCTTCAATCATATTGTTTATTAAAGCTCTGTAAAGCCCGTGTTTGGCTCTGGTAATTTTATCGTCTGAAGCACGAGAAACAGTTAATACACCATCTTCTATTTTAACTTCAACGTCGCTGAAATCTTGAGTTAATTTACCTAGTTTACCAGAAACAGTAATGAAGTTATCTTTTAATTCAACTGTAGCTGCACTAGGAATTGTAATTGGATTTTTACCTATTCTTGACATTTCTCTTAAATTCAGTTATTAATAAATATAGCATAAAACCTCACCACCAACATTCTCTTTCTTGGCTTGTTTTCCTGTCATAACACCATGTGAGGTAGAAATGATAGCAACACCCAAACCGTTTAAAATACGTGGCATTTCGGTTGAACTAACATATTTTCTCAAACCAGGTGTACTCACTCTTTGTAACTTTTTGATTACGGAAGTATTGGTAATTTTGTTATACTTCAAAGCTATTTTGATACTCCCTTGTTTTTTGTCTTCAAGAAATTTGTAGCTTAAAATGTAGCCTTGATCAAAAAGAATCTTAGTGATTTCTTTTTTGATATTAGAGGCCGGAATTTCAACTACTCTATGTCCGGCGTGCAATGCATTTCTAAGTCTAGTTAGATAATCTGCAATTGGATCTGTGTTCATTTATAAATTCTTATTTGTTATAATATAGGATAAATGTAGTTCCCTAACGTAAATTTATAGGGCTTTCATTCGGTTCTAAAATTAATGGATTACCAACTAGCTTTTCTTACGCCGGGAATTAATCCTTTGTTTGCCATTTCTCTAAAAGTAACACGAGAAATTCCGAAGGTTCTCATATACCCTTTAGGTCTTCCGGTTAATTTACAACGATTGTGTAATCTTACCGGAGAAGCATTTTTGGGTAGTTCTTGTAAGCCTACATAATCTCCAGCTTCCAATAATGCTTTACGTTTTGCAGCATATTTTTCTACCAACTTATTTCTTTTAACCTCACGGGCTTTCATTGATTCTTTAGCCATAATTCTATTACTTTTTAAAAGGTAAACCTAAGGATTTTAGTAAAGATAACGCTTCCTTATCGGTAGTAGCCGATGTTACAAAAGTGATATCCATACCATTGATTTTGTGCACTTTGTCAATATTGATTTCAGGGAATATAATTTGTTCTTTAACACCCATATTATAATTGCCTCTTCCATCAAAAGATGTTGTACTGATACCGTCAAAATCACGAACACGTGGTAGAGAAACGGTTACAAATCTATCTAAAAATTCATACATCTTGTTACCTCTTAAAGTAACCATTGTTCCAATAGGTACACCTTTACGAAGTTTAAATGATGCAACGTCTTTTTTAGACATTGTCACCACAGATTTTTGTCCCGTAATCATGGTCAATTCTTCTACTGCATATTCGATTAATTTCTTATCGGCAGTAGCAGCCCCAACTCCTTTACTCACTACAATTTTTTGTAGTCTTGGAACTTGCATGATACTTTTATAACCAAACTCTTGAAATAGTTCTTTAACTACTTTGTCTTGGTATTCTTGTTTTAGTCTTGGAATATAACTCATCTTTATATCGCTTTGTCAGATTTTTTAGAAAATCTAATTTTCTTACCGTTTTCTTCTCTGTAACCTACTCTCACAGGTTTACCATTTTCAACAATCATAAGATTGGAAATATGTAAAGGGGCTTCTATTTTTTCGATTCCACCTTGAGGACTTTGTGCACTAGGTTTTTTATGCTTAGAAACCATGTTTACACCTTCAACTACAGCTTGACTTTTGTCAACAATAACTTTAAGGACTTTTCCTTTTTGGCCTTTGTTTTCTCCAGACATTACCTGTACGAAGTCACCGGATTTAATTTTAAATTTTGTCATTGGTTTATTACTATTATAGTACCTCTGGTGCCAGTGATACAATCTTCATAAATTTCTTATCTCTTAATTCTCTTGCTACTGGACCAAATACACGTGTTCCTTTCATTTCACCTGAGTTATTATCTAAAATAACACAAGCGTTATCATCAAAACGTATGTAAGAACCATCTTTTCTTCTCACTTCCTTAACTGTTCTTACAACAACAGCTTTGGCAACTTGACCTTTTTTGATCATACCATTGGGAGTAGCATCTTTAACAGCCACAACAATTTTGTCGCCTAATGAAGCATATCTCTTTTTAGTACCACCTAACACTCTGATAACGAGAACTTCTTTGGCTCCTGTGTTATCGGCTACTTTTAATCTGGATTCTTGTTGTAACATGACTATTTAGCTCTTTCTATGATTTCTACTAATCTCCATCTTTTGGATTTACTCATTGGACGAGTTTCCATAATACGTACTTTATCACCCTCTTGGCAATCATTTTTCTCGTCATGAGCTACATATTTTTTTGTATTCAATACGAATTTACCGTACATAGGGTGTTTCATTCTTTTTACTTCAGAAACAACGATAGATTTATCCATTTTATTACTGGATACAATCCCGATACGCTCTTTTCTTAAATTTCTTTCTGACATCTTACTTGCTTTTATGAATTGTGTAATTCTCTGTTTGACAACTCAGTTGCTATTCTTGCAATAGTTTTTCTCAAAACTCTAATTTGCATAGGATTCTCTAATGCAGAAACGGTATGAGAAATTTTTAATTCGGAATATTCCTTTCTTAAACTTGCCAATTTCTCATTCAAATCAGCTACTGACAAATCTCTTATATCTGAATTTTTCATTTTAAATTCCTATTTATGCATTATAATCAAAATCGTTTGACACGACAAACTTGGTTTTCACAGGTAACTTTTGAGCTGCTAGACGCAAAGCTTCTTTTGCAACTTCTAAAGGCACTCCACCTACTTCAAATAAAATTCGACCAGGTTTGATAACAGCTACAAAGTATTCTGGAGCTCCTTTACCTTTACCCATACGAACCTCAAGAGGTTTCTTAGTAATAGGTTTATCTGGGAATATTTTGATCCATAATTGACCTTGTCTTTTCATGTAACGCGTAGCAGCTACACGGGCAGCTTCGATCTGACGTGAAGTTAAAAGATCTTGATCCATTGATTTTATTCCGAAAGCACCATTGGATAATCGGTGTCCTCTTTGTGAAATACCATGTAAAGAACCTTTTCCTTTCTGAACTTTACGAAATTTAACTCTCTTAGGTTGTAACATTTTGCTTTAATTTTTAAAAAGGTTATTATCTTCTGCGTGGTCCTCTACCTTTTTTATTATTATCTCTTGATTTGGTCTCCGATTTAACGCTCATTCCTACAAGAGGTGAAAGATCTCTTTTTCCGTAGACTTCACCTTTCATAATCCAAACCTTAATACCAATTCTACCGTAAGTTGTATGCGCTTCAACAAGTGCATAATCAATATCAGCTCTAAAAGTAGATAATGGAATACGTCCTTCTTTAAAGTTTTCGGAACGAGCCATCTCGGCACCACCTAGACGTCCAGAGATTTGAACTTTAATACCTTCAGCATTCATTCTCATCGTACTAGCCATTGCCATTTTAATCGCCCTTTTGAAAGAAATACGATTTTCAATTTGACTAGCGATATTTGCTCCTACTAATTTGGCATCCAATTCCGGACGTTTGATTTCAAAAATATTGATTTGAATATCTTTACCGGTAATTTTCTTCAACTCTTCTTTAAGTAAGTCTACTTCTTGTCCACCTTTACCTATGATGATTCCAGGTCTAGCTGTAGTAATTGTAATGGTTACGATTTTCAGCGTTCTTTCAATAATAACCTGAGAAACACTAGCTTTTGCCAAACGGGTAAAAACGTATTTTCTGATTTTATCGTCTTCGGCAATTTTATCACCATAGTTATCACCACCATACCAGTTGGATTCCCATCCTCTGATAATTCCTAATCTGTTACCTATTGGATTTGTCTTTTGTCCCATGACCTACTTAATTATTTACTTACATTTTTAGTCCCTAAAATCACAGTAACGTGATTAGAACGTTTTCTAATTCTGTGTGCACGTCCTTGTGGAGCAGGTGATATTCTTTTTAACATACTACCACCGTCAACAAATACTTTGCTTACGTATAAACCTGCATCTTCAATATTGCTATCTTTATTAGCAGCTTGCCAATTGGCAATCGCTGACAACAATAGTTTTTCCAGATTAATTGAAGCCTCTTTTGTGCTAAATTTCAAGATGTTCAATGCTTTATCCACATCTACACCTCTAACAAGGTCTGCTACCAATCTCATCTTACGAGGAGAAGTGGGTACATTTCTTAATTTAGCAGAAATGATTGCTTTATTGGCATCTTTGCGAGCTAATGCTGCTTCTTTTTTACGAACTCCCATTACTTACTGCTTTTATTTTTTCTTCTTATCTGCACCATGACCTCTATAGGTTCTGGTGGGTGAAAACTCTCCTAATTTATGTCCTACCATATTCTCGGTTACATAAACCGGTACAAAGGTTTTTCCATTGTGGACTGCTATGGTTTGACCAACAAAATCGGGTGTAATCATGGAAGCTCTTGACCAAGTCTTAATGACTGTCTTTTTTCCAGATTCATTATTTTGTTGAACTTTTAACTCTAACTTATGAAAAACATAAGGTCCTTTTTTCAGTGAACGTGCCATCTATTTATGTTTTATTTTTTTCTACGTTCTACAATATGTTTATTACTAGCTTTAGTTTTAGAACGTGTTCTAAATCCTTTAGCAGGTACACCATTTCTAGATCTTGGATGTCCTCCGGAAGCTCTACCTTCCCCACCACCCATGGGGTGATCAACAGGGTTCATTACGACCGGTCTAGTTCTTGGTCTTCTACCCAACCATCTACTTCTACCAGCTTTACCTGATACAATCAATTGATGATCTGAGTTGGAAACCACTCCAATAGTTGCTTTACATTCAGCTAAAATCATTCTTGATTCACCTGAAGGCAATCTCAAAATTACATATTTACCTTCTTTAGCAACCAATTGTGCAAAAGTACCGGCACTTCTTACTATTTGAGCGCCATGTCCTGGACGTAATTCTACACATGATACAGTAGAACCAAGAGGCATTTTACCTAATTTCATAGCATTACCAACATTTGGTTTTGCTTCGTCACCTGATAAAATAGTTTGACCTACTTCTAAACCAGCTTGAGCGATGATATATCTTTTTTCACCATCAGCATAATAAACCAAAGCAATAAATGCAGTTCTATGCGGATCGTATTCTATAGATTTAATGGTAGCGGGAATATTATCTTTTTCTCTTTTGAAATCGATAACACGATATTTTTGTTTATGACCACCTCCCATGTATCTCATGGTCATTTTCCCCGAATTGTTTCGACCTCCGGATTTTTTATACGGAACGAGCAAGCTCTTTTCCGGCTTATCAGTTGTAATGGCGTCGAACTCATTGACAACTCTAAAACGCTGACCCGGTGTTATTGGTTTTAATTTTCTAACAGACATCTTTATTCAAGATTATAATTTATTATAAAAATCAATTGAATTTCCTTCAGCAAGTTGAATAATTGCTTTTTTGAAACCACCGGTTTTACCGGTTACTACTCCTTTTTTAGTATACTTCGTTTTTCTTTCAAAAGGATAATTCATTGTACGTACATCTTCAACAGCTACGTTATAAGCATCTTCAATGGCCTTTTTGATTTGTAATTTATTGGCTTTTTTGTCAACAATAAATCCATATCGGCTAAACAACTCACTTTCAGCAGTCGCTTTTTCGGTAATTATGGGTTTAATTAATATACTCATCTTCGTACTATTTACTTAAATTAGCTTGAAATTCTTCTAATGCTCCTTCTAAAAATACAATTTTCTGAGCATTCATAATGTTGTAAGTGCTTATTGATGAGCCTATTACAGTGTTTACGGCCGATAAATTGCGTGCCGACAAATATACATTATTATTTGGTCCATCCAAGACAAAGATTGTTTTTTTGTCTTCGATATTCAATGCCTTTAAAATTGCTTTAAAATCTTTAGTTTTGGGTTGATTAAACTCAAAATTTTCAAGAACTACGATTCCGTTATTTTTAGCCGCCAAACTCAAAGCCGATTTTCTTGCCAAACGTTTCGTGTTTTTATTCAATTTAAAAGAGTAATCTCTAGGTTTAGGTCCAAAAACGCGACCACCACCGACAAAAACAGGAGATTTTCTACTTCCTGCGCGAGCAGTACCAGTACCTTTTTGTTTTTTAATTTTTCGAGTACTATATGCAACCTCAGCTCTCTCTTTAGATTTGTGAGTACCTTGTCTTTGGTTTGCCAAAAATTGTTTAACATCTAAATAAATAGCATGTTCATTTGGTTCAATTCCAAATATGTCATCAGAAAGATCTATCTCTTTTCCGGTAACTTTGCCTTTAATATCTAAAACAGCTACTTTCATTATTTCTCTATGATTATATAAGAGTCTTTGTGTCCTGGAACTGCACCTTTAACAATTAGAAGGTTTTGTTCCGGAAGAACTTTAACTACTCTTAGATTTTGAACTTTCACTTTGTCTCCACCCATTCTACCTGACATACGCATTCCTTTGAAAACACGTGAAGGCCAAGAAGAAGCTCCAACAGATCCCGGTGCTCTCAAACGGTTATGTTGACCGTGAGTAGCTTGTCCAACTCCTGCAAAATGGTGACGTTTTACAACACCTTGATATCCTTTTCCTTTAGAGATTCCAGCCACATCAACAAATTCACCTTCTACAAATAAATCTACTGATACTGTATCTCCTAATTTTAACTCTTGTTCAAAATACTTGAATTCAACGACTTTCTTTTTAGGAGAAGTACCTGCTTTCTTAAAGTGACCTTGTAAAGCTTTGGTAGTGGATTTCTCTTTTTTGTCATCGAAACCAAGTTGAACGGCGTCATACCCGTCAACCTCACTGGTTCTGACTTGGGTAACTACGCATGGCCCTGCTTGTATAACGGTACATGGAATATTCTTTCCATTCTCGTCATAAAGACTAGTCATTCCGATTTTTTTACCTATTAACCCAGACATTGTTATGATTATTATTATTAATTATTCTTAGTTTGAATGCGATGCATCAAGTGTCTTATCATACTTTGATTTCAACTTCAATACCACTTGGTAACTCCAATTTCATCAATGCATCGATTGTTTTGGAGGAAGAACTGTAAATATCCAATACTCTTTTATAAGAGCTCAATTGAAACTGTTCTCTTGCTTTCTTGTTTACGTGTGGAGAACGTAAAACGGTAAAAATCTTTTTATGAGTTGGAAGTGGAATTGGTCCGTTTACAACTGCTCCTGTACTTTTCACAGTTTTTACGATTTTCTCAGCTGATTTATCAACTAGGTTGTAATCGTAAGATTTTAATTTGATTCTAATTTTTTGACTCATGTTTATTGGTCTTTGATTTTAGCTTTATAGCTAAAAACTATTAAATTATTTTCCGTTTGTTTTTGCAATTACTTCTTCAGCAATATTCTTAGGTGTTTCATGGTAATGTGAAAACTCCATAGAAGAGGTTGCTCTACCAGAAGATAACGTTCTCAAAGTGGTTACATAACCAAACATCTCTGATAATGGAACAGTAGCTTTAATTACTTTGGCTCCGGCTCTATCATCCATACTACTAACGCTTCCTCTACGTCGATTCAAATCTCCCACTATTGAACCCATGTTTTCTTCGGGAGTAACAACTTCCAATTTCATAATAGGTTCTAATAATACTGCTCCTGCTTTACGTCCTACTTCTCTGAATCCCATTTTAGCTGCTAATTCAAATGACAATTGATCGGAGTCAACTGCGTGATAAGATCCATCTGATAAAGTAACTTTCATACTGTCGATTTCGAATCCGGCTAAAGGTCCAACTTTCATTGAAGCTTTAAATCCTTTCTCTACAGAAGGAATAAATTCTTTTGGAATGTTACCACCTTTGACAACATCGACAAATTGTAATCCTTCTACACCTTCATCAGCAGGGCCTAACTCAAATATAATATCTGCAAATTTACCACGTCCACCAGATTGTTTTTTATAAACTTCTCTATGTGTAACTGAAGCTGTTAAAGCTTCTTTGTATTCTACTTGAGGTTGTCCCTCGTTTACCTCAACTTTAAATTCGCGTTTTAACCGATCAACAATAATTTCCAAATGAAGCTCACCCATACCTGAAATAATGGTTTGCCCTGAAGCTTCATCAGTTCTTACTTGGAATGTTGGATCTTCTTCTGCTAATTTTCCTAAAGCTACACCTAGTTTATCGACATCGGCTTTGGTTTTGGGTTCAACCGCAATACCAATTACTGGTTCTGGGAAAGACATAGATTCCAATACGATAGGATGTTTTTCATCACATAAAGTATCACCGGTACGAATATCTTTAAACCCAACAGCTGCTCCAATATCACCTGCTTCGATTCTATCTATAGGTTCTTGTTTATTGGCATGCATTTGATAAATACGTGAAATACGTTCTTTTTTATCTGAACGAGTATTTAACACATATGAACCTGCGTCCAATTGACCTGAATAAACTCTGAAGAAAGCAAGACGTCCAACATATGGATCGGTAGCAATTTTGAAAGCTAATGAAGCAAAAGGTTCAGTAGCACTTGGTTTTCTGGATTCTGGTTTTCCTGTCTCCGGATTAACTCCTTCGATAGCTTCCACATCCAATGGAGAAGGCATGTATCGCATTACTGCATCCAACATGGTTTGTACTCCTTTGTTTTTGAATGAAGATCCACACAACATTGGGATAATCTTCATATCAATAGTTGCTGCTCTTAAAGCGGCTATTATTTCATCTTCAGTGATAGAATCTTCATCATCGAAGAATTTTTCTAATAATTTTTCATCGTACTCGGCTACAGCTTCGATAAGTTTGGCTCTGTACTTGTTGACATCTTCTATAATATCGGCTGGAATTTCAACTTCAGTAAAAGTCATACCTTGATCGGCTTCATTCCATACCATACCTTTTTTAGAAATCAAATCAACAACACCTTTGAAATGTTCCTCATTTCCAATAGGCACTTGTAAGGGAACTGCATTTCCACCCAACATTTCTTCAATTTGATTACAAACATTGAAAAAATCGGCTCCTTGACGGTCCATTTTATTCACAAAACCTAAACGAGGTACACGATACTTATCGGCTTGTCTCCAAACGGTTTCAGATTGTGGTTCTACTCCATCCACAGCACTAAAAAGCGCAACAACACCGTCTAATACACGTAAAGAACGTTCTACCTCTACGGTAAAATCTACGTGACCAGGAGTGTCAATAATATTGATGGTGTATTCTTCGTTTCTGTATTTCCATTTGCAATGAGTAGCAGCAGAAGTAATGGTAATCCCACGTTCTTGTTCTTGCTCCATCCAATCCATAGTAGCAGTTCCTTCGTGAACCTCTCCTATTTTATGGCTTACACCAGTATAATACAGAATACGCTCCGTAGTGGTCGTCTTTCCCGCATCAATGTGGGCGGCAATACCAATATTTCTCGTATATTTTAAATCTCTAGCCATGATTATACTTTAAAGTGTGAGAACGCTTTATTGGCCTCAGCCATTTTGTGAGTATCCATTCTTTTCTTAACGGCTGCACCTTCTTCTTTAGCCGCAGCTAAAATTTCGGAAGCCAATTTTTGAGCCATGGTTTTCTCATTGCGTTTTCTCGAATAAGAAATCAACCATTTGATAGCCATTGCCACTTTTCTATCGGGACGAATTTGCATAGGAATTTGGAAGTTTGCGCCTCCAATTCTCTTGCTTCGTACCTCAACTTGTGGCATCACATTGGAAAGAGCTTCTTTCCATATATCCAACGAAGTTTTGGTTTCGTCTGTCTTTTTGGTTTCAACAATATCCAAAGCGTCGTAAAAAATATCGAAAGCGATAGATTTTTTACCATCCCACATTAGATTGTTGACAAATCTTGTGACTAATTGATCATTGAATTTAGGATCCGGCAAAAGGATTCTTTTTTTTGCTCTCCTTTTTCTCATGATGAAAAAAATTTATTTAATTGTAATATACGAAAATCCATGCAAAGAATTGCACAATACTATAGATGAACAGTAAAAAGGATTTCAGTAAACTACTGAGATTGTTATGAATTATTTTTTCTTACCTTTTTTGGCTACTGGTGCTGCTGCTTGTCCGGGTTTTGGACGTTTTGAACCATATTTCGAACGACGTTGTCTTCTGCCTTCTACTCCGGCAGTATCCAATGCCCCACGAACGATATGGTAACGAACCCCTGGCAAATCTTTCACACGTCCACCTCTAACTAATACTATCGAGTGCTCTTGTAAATTATGTCCTTCACCTGGTATATACGCGTTAACCTCATTTCCATTAGTCAAACGAACACGCGCTACTTTACGCATGGCTGAGTTTGGTTTTTTTGGAGTTGTAGTATAAACACGAGTACATACACCACGACGTTGTGGACAAGAATTCAAAGCAGCCGATTTAGACTTCTTAGTTGTTTTGGTTCTTCCGATGCGTACTAATTGCTGTATGGTTGGCATACTAAAGTTAAAATTAAACTATTAAT
>Ga0058868_1047384_pt1 | contig 16939 bp, 9 predicted proteins | sample TNRReaAerobicRNA_2_FD_59631 | JGI IMG/M metagenome (GOLD analysis project Ga0058868, IMG submission 59631) | Wastewater treatment Type I Accumulibacter community from EBPR Bioreactor in Madison, WI, USA - TNR Reactor, Time F- 52min-Aerobic_ RNA... | ecosystem: Engineered > Bioreactor > EBPR >...
GCGGTCAAAGCCAATGCGGGATCGGCAGGGGTGGATAAGGAATCGATCGGCGACTTCGAGAAGGATCTGAAGGGAAACCTCTACAAGATCTGGAACCGGATGTCGTCGGGAAGCTACTTTCCACCGCCGGTCAAAGCGGTTGCCATTCCCAAGAAAAATGGCGGGGAGCGCATATTGGGTGTTCCGACGGTGGCAGATCGTGTGGCGCAGACGGTTGTCAAAGCGCGAGCGCATCGCCCTGGATCGTCTTGGTGACTGCGACATAGCCGCATTCGTGAAACGCTCGTCGGAAACACCGGCGGAGCGCGTTCAGTTTGAAATGGCTGCTTTGCGGCCTCTGCTCGAGTACCTGCGTGCCAAGAGCGTGGTGGTTTTGCCCCTGACACCGATCGACGCATCCCCGGCTGACGAACTCATTAAGCGGTACCTGGATTACTTGCGCCACGATCGCGGACTGGCGGAGAACTCGCTTCGCGTGTACGGCCCGCTGATTCGTGATTTCCTTGCCAGCCAGATGGCCGGAGGTAGCGGTTTGTCTCCCGGCTCGTTCGACGCGCTCACCATCCGGCGCTATCTCCTGGCGCGTAGCGTCGATCGTTCAGCCGAGTATTTGCGGCTGCTGGCGACGGCGCTGCGATCACTTTGCCACTTCCTTTTCCTTCGTGGCGATACGCTCGTTGACCTTGCCGTTTCGGTTCCGCCGGTGCGCACATGGCGCCAGTCTTCATTGCCCGCGTTGCTCTCCCCCGAAGAAGTCGAGCGTGTTCTCGACTCTACCGATCGTTCGACATCGCGTGGGTGCCGTGACTACGCGATCCTGCTCTTGCTCGCTCGACTGGGTTTGCGAGCCGGAGAGATCGCCTCGCTGGAACTCGGCGATCTCCTTTGGCGATCAGGGGAGATCGTCGTTCACGGCAAGGGCCGGATGGTAGAACATTTGCCGCTGCTGTCCGATGTTGGCGAGGCGCTGGCTGGCTACCTCCGCGAAGCCCGCGCCAGCGCATCGCGCCGCGTCTTTGTGCGCCTGCTGGCGCCACGTGTCGGGCTGGCGGGCCCGGCGGCGATCGATCATATCGTACGCCTGGCCTTCAGGCGTGCCGGGGTATGCCCGGCGAGCCGTGGCGCTGCGCACCTGTTCAGGCACAGCCTGGCCACCCGAATGATTCGCCACGGCGCGTCCATGGCGGAGATCGGCGAGGTCCTGCGGCATCGCTCGCCAAACAGTACCGCGATCTATGCGAAAGTGTCTTTCGAGGCGCTACGGGGTGTCGCCAGACCCTGGCCGGTAACGGGAGGTGCGCGATGAGCGCCCTTCGCGAAGCCCTCATCCAGTATGTGGCCGTGCGCCGCGCCCTCGGTACGAAGTTTCGAGAACCGGCGGTGACACTCGACCATTTTGTCGATTTCCTCGAACGCGAGGCCGCTGAGTTCATCACCACCGAGCTTGCCCTGCGCTGGGCGATCGAACCGGAACAGGTTCAACGTGCCACCTGGGCACGGCGTCTTGGCCTGGCGAGAGGATTCGCTGGCTGGCTCAGCGCCGTCGATTCGCGAACCGAGGTTCCGCCACGGCGCATTCTCGACGCGCGTCGGCGTCGCACAGCGCCGCACATTTATACCGACCAGCAAATCGAACGGCTCATCGCCGAGGCCTCTCAATTGCCTTCGCCCACAGGATTGCGGGCACTGACTTATTCGACGCTCATTGGGCTTCTCGCCGCGACCGGCCTGCGGCCCGGTGAGGCGCTCGCACTCGACCGCTCTGACGTCGATCTCGCCAATGGGATCCTTTCGATCCGACAGACGAAGTTCGGAAAGTCCCGCTTTGTTCCAGTTGAGGAGTCGACGCGCGGGGCCCTTGAGCATTATGCACAACGACGCGACGAGCTCTGTTCGCACCGACGTAGCGAGGCATTTCTCGTGAGCGAGCAGGGTATTCGCCTAGCCGGTTTTGCGGCCCGTCGTACCTTTGCCAAGATATCCTGCGCGCTCGGCCTTCGCCCGCAGGCCGAGCGTCGGCGTATCGGTCGCGGGCCGCGGCTGCAGGATTTCAGGCACAGCTTTGCCACGGGAAGGCTGGTCGAATGGTATCGGGCGGGGCTGGACATCAAGCAAGAGTTGCCCAAGCTCGCCACCTATCTTGGTCACGTCGATGTCGGCCTTACCTATTGGTATATCGAGGCTGTCCCGGAACTTCTCCAACTGGCCAGCGACTACCCTTGCGTGCAGCTTCCCGGAGGCGAGCCATGAACGCTGCCGGCACGGCCAGCCTCCTGCAACGGTTCTTCACTGACCGCTTGCGCGAGCAGCAAGGGGTCAGCGCACACACGGTGGCGAGTTACCGCGACACCTTCCGCCTGCTGCTGCGTTTCGCCGCGCAGCAGCTCAAGCGGGGGCCTTGCGAATTGCGCATGGAAGACCTCGACGCTCCTTTCCTGGAGACGTTCCTTCGCCACCTCGAACGGGAGCGCGCCAACTCTGCACGCACGCGCAACGCCCGTTTGTCCGCACTGCATGCCTTCTTTCGCTTCGTCGCGATCAATGAACCTGCGCTTTCCCTCCAGTGCCAGCGCATTCTTGCGATCCCCGTGAAACGCTATGAGCGTGCTTCGGTGGCGTTTCTCACCGAGGAAGAGGTCGCGGCTCTCGTGGCCGCGCCTGACCCAGGCACATGGATCGGCGCACGGGACCGGGCGCTGCTGCTCATCGCCGTTCAGACCGGTTTGCGCAATAGCGAGCTCACGTCGCTTCGCCGCCGGGACGTTGAACTCGGCACCGGCGCGCACGTTCGTTGCCTCGGCAAAGGCCGGAAGATGCGCTGTACGCCGCTACGACCAGACGTCGCTGCGATCCTCAACGAATGGTTATCGCGTCAGCACGCAGAACCCGATGATCCGCTCTTCCCCAGTTTGCGCGGCGGCCGTTTGAGCGCCGACGCCTTGCAGCAACTCGTATCGCGGCATGCGGCTACCGCGCGTCAGGCCTGCCCCTCGCTGGCGACGAAGTCCGTGACACCGCACACGCTACGTCACTCGGCAGCCATGGACATGCTCCGGCGCGGCGTAGACCCAAGCGTGATCGCCCTCTGGCTCGGCCACGAATCACCGGAGACCACCCAGATTTACTTGCATGCCGACATGCAGCTCAAGCAACGCGCTCTCGCATCTGCCACCGCCAGTGGCCTTGCACCGGCTCGCTACCAACCCGCCGACCCCTTGCTCGCCTTCCTCGAGAGCCTGTGATTATGCCGACAACTTCGGCGACCGACATCCGCGCTCCGCCGCAAGGGCGTCAGTGAGCAACCCGCACGCGGCATAATCCGGCAGCCGGCATAACGTTTGTGAGCGAATCCTCAAGAAGGCGATCCTGCATCGAAAGAACGCGTTGTTCTATCGGACCTTGAACGGTGCGCGGGTCGGCGATCTGTTCATGAGCCTGATTCATACCGCGGAACTGCACGAGATCGAGCCGTTTGACTACCTCGTCACCCTGCAGCGCCATGTGGCCACCGTTGCGCTCGATCCGTCGGCGTGGATGCCTTGGAACTACACCGAGGCGCTGGCCCACGCCGAGGCTGCCGCCCGCCAACCAGGCTGAAGTCCTGCCCGACTGAGCGGCACAGCGGCAGAGTCTCGCCGCTGCCCTTGTCTGCCGGAGAATCCGCCAGGAGCGAGATCGCCCCCGCGCTGGGGCGGCGGGCGTAGGGTTGCCGGGGTTTTGCAGCGTTGCCGAAACCACACGTTACTGCGAACAATCGAGCCCTTGTTTCACAATCTGAAGCGCTGGTGGGGCGTGGCCAATCTGTGGCAAAAGTGGACGGCTGCGCTGGAACTGTGGATGCAGAGTCGTTCCACGGCCTACGCCTTGACGCAATTGCTGGCCTTGCAGTTGTGGCAGTCCGTTCCACTGTGCCTCAAACCCCAAGACCCACCCCGCCGCCACCACGATCAAGAAGCCTCAACGCCACACATTGCTCATCATCGATCCTTTGCTTTCCCGGGTCCTGGGTGCGCAAACCTTCAACGCCTCAACCCAATTCGAAATCCAGGGCGTCGATGCGGAAAAGCTCGCGGCGAGCGCCGTTCACCACTGCCGTCACCTGTATGTGCAGCCGCAGCAGAGCCACCTCCATCTCGGGTGGGCGCGCAACGTTACCGCCGGTGCCGCCCAGCAGTTCGTGGCATTTGTAGAACACGAAATCCGCGATGGCTTGCGCATCGCTAGGCGCAAGATCCAGCGGCACGATCGAGTAGGGCGTGCTCACAGCCAGCGCGCCCCGCTGCATGTCCAGTGCGGCGCCCACCTCCACGCCCAGACTGGTCAGATCGGCGTCCTGGAAGAGCCCCCGGAAGAACGATCCCAGCGCGTCCTTGAGCGACTGGCCGGCCTCTCGCTCATAGCGGAACGATGGATACGGAGCGGGCGCTGTAAAGGCGTTCCGTGCCCAGCTTTCACGCGGCGCCTCGACTGGCGCGCACTGGTAGATCAGTCGGGGATCGAGCCGGACGCCGTGGATGGTTTCGTTGCGCACCAAGCGCAAGCTTGGCCTGAAGTTTCTTACGCACATGCGCCCTCCGCCCTCCGAAAGGACAGAAGCATGGTTCTCGCCCGCCCGCGCCTGGAGCCGCACCAGCCGCAAGTCACCAGGAGCATCGGCGTCCGTCGTGCTCGGCATAATCCGTGGCATCACCGGCCGGGGCCCGCCACTGATCACGGCCTGCGACCCGCCGGGTGCTGGCTGGAAAGTGATGTCGAAGTAGTCGATTGGCTTTGCCGCCAAGGCGGCAGGAATGAGCGGCCGGCCTTGCGCCAAATGGCCGGCCAAGCTAGCCAACAATTCGGCCACAAGCGGCATCCGATCCGGCTTTGGAATGCCTGCCCATTGCTCGCCCAGGTCTGCAAGCACCAGCAAGGCGTGGAGCGTGTTGGTTGGGGCCCAACGACCGTTCGCCAAGGCCATTTGGGCTGGGGCTTGTGATGCCCCGTCATAGCGCACTTCACCGTGGATCGTGTCCACGCTCAGGCCCTCGGCGACGAACGAGGTCGTCCATCCCCACTGGCTGAGGCCGGGCACGTCGGAGGAGCGGATCTCGCGCGGTGGCTCGTTCCGGGTGGCCTCCACCCCCGTCAGGACCGGACGCGCCGGAAACCGCCGAACGGCCACCGGGACGGTCGTCCCCAAGCCCGTCCACGAAATCTCGACGGCCTTGGCCAATTCAAGCCAGGGCCCGCGATTGAATGGAGTGGGCATGCCGGGGTCGGGCGCCGTGTCCGCGGGCTTTTGCACGTGCGTGAGCCGCACCGTCAATGCGCCGAGATTGGGAGGAACCCTGGGCACCTCCCCAGGATCGTTGGCGTCCTTCACACCGGCGGGCGCGTCGTACAGCAGAGTTAGCCGCGTTTCACCGGCCTTCAAGAGGACGTCGGAAAACGTCGGCAACGGCAGCCCGCTGCCCATGGCGCCAAAGTCGACCTTGGCGCGCCCCTCGATGGCCGCCAGGGTGCGGCCGTCCACGGGCTTCAGCAGCGGCAGTTGCACGAAGGTATCGACCGTGTAGAAGGCGTTCAGGCTCTTGAGGAAGGCGTCCCGGGCCAACCGCGTGATAGCGGTGGCATCGATGCTGTCTTGGGCGGCCTCGAAAAGCGGTACCAGATAGACCGAATCAACCTGCGAGGGGCCGCCACAGCGCGCCAGCGTGCGTGCCACGGCGTCTTTGCTCTCCAGCGCCGTGACGGCCAAGTCGGGCGGCAAAGCGCCCGTGACTTGTTCGGGCGTCAGCGCGTCTAGATCGAGAAAGCGGAAGGCGCTGCGCGCGATCTCGTCCGTGTCCTGGTCCACGAAATGGCGCTCTTCCAGGGCATAGCCGTGCCAATTAGCTTCAGCGGTGGTCTTGTTGGAGAAGTTCGGCACCTGCAGCACGTCCGTGGCCAATGTGCGGGCGAGCGGACGCGCAGTGGCAAACGACCAGTCGCCCCCCACGGCCTGCCGTGGCGCGGGAAAGAGGTCGTTCGGAATGAACCACAACGCGTGTTCATTGAACAAATCCCGCGCAAAGCCGATTTGCGACCGGAACACTCTCGAGCAGCATTCGTGAAAGGCCATCGCAATCTTCCTGAACTCGCCGGAGCTGGCCTGTTCGGTGCCCGGTGCTGCGCCGGCCGTGCGGACGGCCAGCTGAACGCGGCTGGACGCCGATGCAATCTGCTGGGCAATCGCAGCGCGAAGCCGCGGCTGGCTGGGTAGGTCTTCCTCGGCCGGCAGCAGGTCGGCCATGGTGCGCCGCACTTTCAGTTCAGGGTCGAAGCGAACCAAGGCCACCGGCGGCATGGCATCACAGCGATACGCGAATGGCAGCGGTGCTGGTGCCGGGCGTGGTTCGGGCTTGGGGGGATCGCCGGCTTTGGCGGGCTGTTCCAGCGCAATCAGCGCGCCGAGCCAGCGCAAGACATCGTTCGTGATGTCGCGCTCACCCTGCAGCAGCGGTGCCGCGGCGAGCGTCAGGCGCACGTCGCCTTTCGCCCCCCGCAACTGGTTGCAGATCTCCGTCAACCGGATCAGGCGCGATGCCCGATCCTCGCCCGGCGCGCAGGGGGCGTAGGCCATTTCCAGCGTCAACGCCGGACCGCCGACATCTAGGCTGGGGACCAGCTGGCATCGGACTCCCGGCCATTGCGCCGGGCCTGTCAACGCGTCGGTGTAGTACAGCCGCCGCGCGAGCGTTGCCCCCGCCATGGCCGGGAAGACATTGCCGAACACATCGCGAAAGCCGGGCGTTGCCGTGACCGTACGCCGCCCCGCATCGGCCAATGGCGCAAACGGCGACTCGCCCAAGGCCGGGTCGTAGCAACGCAGCGTTGCCCGGTAGGCGCGGGTGACTGTGGGGCTCTCGGCGTGGGCGGCCAGCCGGGCACGGTGCACCTCCGGCTCCAGGAGCAAGAGCGCGGCGCTGCGTGCGGGCAGAGCCTGGGCATCGCCGTTCAGCTTTGCGGTGTGCAGGCACGGCACGGGATCGCCCTGCAACCCTTGGTCCTGCGGTGAGATCGCGATGTCGCTGTGGTCATCGACCACGCGGCGGCCGGCGCCGTCCATGGCCTGGAAGTCGACGAGGCTGATCGTGCCGAAGCCGAACGACTGCTCGTCATTGGCCTTCTCACGCGGCTCCTCGCGCAGCCAACCCAATGCGACGTGCCCCGGTGGAACGAAGGGCGCGATTTCAACGCTCTGCAGCCCTTCGAAGCGCGCCACGTTAGGAACGAGGCCCTGGTTGTCGCAAGCCACAGCGTTGGCCGCCATCGGCACGATGACACTGTGGCCACACCCTCCGGCCCCCGCCCGCCGCTCGAGCAGCACGCAGACCACCAGCGTCTTCGGTGCCAGGCGCGTGGGTGCCCGCAGGCAGTAGCCGCCGTTGTTCGAGATGCTGGCCATCTGCAGCAAGCGCAAGCCGTTCTCCGGCTCGCCTTCGGTGGCCACGAACGGCCATCGCACGGGTGCGGTGGCGCCCGCGGTCAGCGACACATCACCTGGCCGTGCTTCTTCAGTGAGGTTGGTCCTGGCCAGTGTCCAGGTGTCCAGCACTTCAGTGGCACCACCGGGGGCTTCTTCGGCCATGAACACGACGGATGCAATCGTGGGTGCGCCGCCCGGCGGGTCGTCGGGCAGCAGGTGCAGAAGGTCGAGGTAATGGCGCTCGCCCTGCGGCGTCCCGCTGATGTCGAACACGGGCGCACCTGCGCCGCCACCCGCGACGGCGGGCCGGACCTGCAGGCCAAAGCGCAACAGGAGCGCGGGCACCCAGCTGTCTCGCGGCAACGCTTGCCCCTCGGTCTTGTCCCGCCTCAGCAGCGTGACGTCGGCATCCGTGCCTTGGCCGTGGATTTCATGCAGCACCGTTGCCGGCAAGTGCACGACCACCTGGTGGCGGGCGGTCAGCTTCGCCACTTGCTCGGGCAGTGGCGGGTCGGCCAGGGCAAATTGGCGGAGGTGCACCACCCACGTGGGAATTTGCGTGTCGGCCGCCAGCGCGAAATAGATCTGCGGCTGGGCGAGCACTCCATTCATCGCTGCGGCCGACTGATCCACTCCGTCCTGGGGAACGAGCACCGTTTGAGACGCCCCGCCCTGCTCGAAGGAAAAGGCCAGTCCTTTGGCCGCCGGCTGCTCAACCGGAATCTGCTGCCCGCTGACGATCGTGGCGGGCCGCAACGCGCCCGAGGTGGTCTGGGCACGGCTGCCGTGCAGCAGCGTGCGGTTGAGATCGCGCGACAGGCGATCGAGCCGTGAAGTCGGTTGGCCGTTCGGGTTGGTCGCCATGGTGTCAAGAGGCCTTTGTGTCGGTGAGCGGAGCGAACAGGCGCGTCCAGATCACGCCCCAGCGGAGGAATTTGTCCGGATCGTGGGTATCGGCCACAAGGTCCGGCGTCTGGCCTTCGTCGGTGATGAGCTGCTCGATTTCGGCCAAGGCGCCGGTGATGACGCAACTGCTGTAATTGGCGAATGTGCCCTCGCGGCCGGCGACAACCACGCCTTGCTCGACCACGAAATGCGCAAGCGGCTCACCGGTTGTCAACATGGGGCCGCGTATTTGGCGGAACACCGTGCCGGGCCACAGTGGCGCGGCGGCGAAGAGATCGTCGGCATGCGTGGCGGACACGGGGTGCAGGCGCAGTTTGAACTGAGCCTTCAGCGCGGTCACCAGCGCGGCCTCGAAGCTGGCCCAGAACGCGCCCTGGCTCGCGTGGATCATGCGCCGCAAACCGGTGACTTCGGCCAGGGTGATCGGCTCGTTGTCGGCAATGCCCGAGGCGCTTTGTGGTCGAAGCACCCAGCCCAGCAGGAACTTGACGAGATCCGCGAAGCCGTTGTCGGTGGGGGCCAGGGGCAGCAGCAACTGGCCGACGGCGCAGGTGCGGACCCCGACTGCGCCGTCGATGTCCCGCCCGTCGGCCAGGCACGGCAGGACCGTCACGAACACGTCCAGATCGCGCACCGCGGTCCAGAACCGGTAGGCCGGATTCCAGGCAAAGGGCAGCAATATCAGGTGGCCGCCTGGCAGCGCGGCCAACGGCAATGGGCCGCCGACACTCAGCTCACCGATCGTCTCCTGCAGCCGCCAGGTGGCGCTGTACGCGAGGTGGATCGTAATGCTGACGCACCCGATCCTTATTCGCACCTCCAGCTCCACGCGGATCCCGACTTCCGCGAACAGCACGATGGGCAGGGTCAAGAGGTGGTGCGTACCATCCGCGGCCTTGCCCAGAACGCGCCGGATCTCCAGGCCGACCATCGCGTAGACCAGGATCCGGGCCCGCGCACGGATGATCGCAAATTGCACCTGGGCGGTGATGTCGATCATCAGCCCGACGAACCCACGCAGCGCATAAAGGGGTGGCTCCAGCAGGCCGCCGCCGCCATTCGGATAGGCGGCTGCGCCTTCCAAGCCTCCGAAGATCGACAGCGAGGCCTCTGCGCTCAGGATGCCGATCGAAAAGCTGCGCCCGATGCCCACGCGCAGGGCGAAACCAAAGCTCAGCGCTCGGAAACGCGTGAGTTGGGCGGGGTCTGGCGGCCCGAATCCATAGCCGCCGGTGAATTGCAACAGGTCTGCAGCCAGCGCCGACGTGCGGCCGTAATAGAAGCCGCCGGATCCCAGAAAAATGCCGACCTCGGCCTGAGCGCTGCGGGAGAAGTCGTTCCGCCAGGGGAAGCCGCCATCGAGCAGGGCGCCGCCGTCGGTGTGGATCTCCAGCCGAATGGCTGGCAGGCGCACGGACAAAGCGCCGAACTGGATCTGCCGTAATAACCCTGGCAGTGCGTATTCGGCCGAGAGGATGCCCAGTTCATCGCTCAGGCGGCGATACAGCACGTCGACGTCGCCCAGCACCGGCAGGGTGACCCGCAACCCGTACAGACCATCGCCATCCGCGATGGCGAGCCACGCCTCGACGCCGGCATCGAAGTGCGCCACGATCGTCCAGCCGTCCGAGTCAGACTTGGCACTCAGCGCACAGACATCGCCCACGTCGCCCAGGTTGCGTTGAAAGCGCTCGACGATGTCCTTCGTCGTCTTCTCGCCGCCGGTGCCTTGGGTGACGGTGAGCCGCTGGCCGCCGCCTATGTACTTGATCGGCCCGCTGGCCGGGGTGACCCCCAGTGCCCAGCTCATCCGGCGGCCCGATCGCAGCGGCACGAACATCGCGATCGAGGTGTCGGCGTCCGGCCACTCTCGCCCGAACATGACGATGCGCGCACCGACGGCCTTGATGGCCACGGACTGCCGGGCGCCGTCTGGCCCGCACAGCACCAGTTCGAGGCGGCGGGCCCGCAGGCGGATGAACTGCTGGATGCCGATATCGAGCGCGCCTCCGATAGCGGGGAAGCGAATGCCGAATGCCACCCCGCGTGACGAGCCGCCGCCCCACCCGAGGATCATAGGCACGCGCAAGCCGCGGGCATCGCCGGCTAGACGCCCCAAAGAGCCGAGGTCCATTTCCAGCACGAATCCGAAATGGAACGACTCGCGCAATCCCGCAAACTGAATGGGCTGAAACTGCAACGCGCGCAGATCGAGTAGCGACCCCACGGCAACAGCCATGCCCTTGATTTTGACCGGCAGCCATTCCAGCAGCGAACTGGCCACGGTGGGCGCATCGAACTCGAGCTCGGCCGCCACGCTATCGGCCTGGAAGCCGAAGGAAAATTGCCCGGGATCCTGGTCCTGCGGCCGACGGTATTTGAACGCGAAGCCGACGTTCCTCAAGACGATCCGCTTGACCTTGAACAGCGGCAGCGGCATCAGGGCATCGTTCAGTTCGAGATCGCCGTCCAGGCCGATGAACGCGGTGATCGTGCGGTTGGCGCCTTCCCCCTCGACCGACACGATGGACAGCTGCGCCTGCCGGATGGTGAACTGCCGCAGGCGCGAGGGCGGCTGGAAGTCGACGTGAAAGGTGCGAGCAGCCCGAAGGCTGAAGACATCTTCATCGCCATGGGGTGTGGGCCGCCTTTCGTAGCTGCCCACCAGTTTGAGCTTTCCGTCGCTCAGCGTGCCGGGGTCCCAGAAAAGGTGCGTGAACTCGACATCGAGATCGGCCTTGAACGTCGAGATCTGGCTGCTCTGGAACCCGAGTTCCAGAGCGTTGACGGTGAAGCGGTACTCGCGGCCGCCAGCATCCGTACCCGGTTCTCGGTCACCGGTTTCCGGGCGACACGGATCCTTGGCCGGCTTCGAGTAGTTGATCAACCCGAACGCCGAGGCAGCGCGCGGTTTTGGCGAAACCAGGTCGTCCCGGCGGACCGTGGGTGCGCTGATGCCGAAGTGATGCACGCGCAGTTCGCCTACGATCCCGGGCTCCAGCGCTTCGACCACCGCGGGCGACCGGTCCAAGCCGAGGTTCAGGGCCAGAACACCTTGCCAGTTCGGGTCGGACCAGATCGATTCCAGGCCGGGTGCGATGCGCTTGCTAGCGTCGGCGCCCAGATGGGCCAGGCGCGCCACATCGTCGGGCGTGCCCGTGGCCAGGAAGCGGCGGCAGGCCCAGGTGGTTGGATCCTGCACAAGTTCCGCCAGGCTCTTGCCGCGAAAGTACTTCATTAGCAGCACGGTTTGCGGCGGCAGTTCGCCCAGCGCCGCCGGCACGTCGCTGCGGAGCTGCAGCTTGAAGGCGAAGTCGCGGATGTGGAACAACGCCGACGGACGGATCGTCTGCAGGGCGTCCGGCGTCGGGCGGTCGATGACCACGAAGAGCTGATTGCCCGCGAGCGCTTTCTGGAACTCCCGGAATTCCGGCGTGTTGCCGCTGATCGCGATTTCGAACTCAAGGCGCTGCGGCGCGGCGGTGTCGGCATTCCCGAACAAGAGCCGCGTATAGCCCTCGGGTGTCACCTCAGCCAGCACGCCCTGCGGCGTGACGCCCACCGTGCTTGTCATGGCATCCCGCACGGCCAGCGCCTTGGCCGGCAATTGCGCGCGGCGCACTGGCGACAAGTGCGTGGCTTCGATGGCCTGGGCCTCGGCGGCATCGGGGCCACGAAAGCCCGCCCAAGGAAAAATCGGCAGGGGCAACCCCGTTAGCCCCAGCGGCTCGCGGCGCCGCGGCAGATCGCGTTGCGCGCCCTGTGCCACGACGAATAGCGGTGCGGCCGCCGGTTGGCTGTGCAGGGGAACGTCCCTCACCTTGCCCGTGTCATCCGCAAACTGCAGATATGACGTGATGACGGGCCCAGGCAGCTTCGACGCTGGAGGTCCGGACGTCAACTCGCCTGGAGCCCCGAGAAACGCAGGCCCGCGGGAAAAGTGAATCTGGGCTGCATCGACCGTGGCTAGGTCAAGGAACTCGGTGGCCACTGCACCGGCCATGACGTCCAGCGCGCCGATGCCTGTTGCCCCCGCGGGGCGTGCACCACTCAAGGGGCCATTGACAATGTCGAATGCCCCCTCGGGATGGAAGATGACGCTTTCGCTGGCTGTGACATCGCCGCCCGGCTGCATCAGTTCGAACAGGAAACCCAGCCGGGCGACCCCGCCCGCCGACCGGAGGTGGATGCGCTGGCCTTTCGTGCCAAACAAGGATGAGCGCAACGTTGCGCGGCCCGGTTCCATGCGTGAATTGAGCTGACCGGTGAGCCAGCTGGCTTGGCCAGGTTTGTCGCGCGGATCCAGGGCAACCGTGCAGAGCGTCCCGCCGGCATCTACTTCATCGGCCAGCTCTGCACGCAGGGTGGGGCAGAACACTGGGTCGTCTCCCTGACCTGGCACATGCTCTGGCGCGGATTCGTATACGAAGCCAACGGACCGCAACGGATGATCGCCATCGCGACCGGGTGGCCAATCCACCGCGACACCGACTGCACCGGCCACGAAGCCGCCGGGTGCCGCGAGCGTCAGTGTGAACTGGAGCGACGTGGCGATAGGCCAGCCCACGCGGACGATGCGGCCCGACGTGCCAGCCGGCAGCCCCAGCCTCAGCTGACCGGCGCCCTCGTCGAGGCTAAGGGTGAAGTCGTCCAAGGTGTGCGGCGTGCGGCCCTTCCACAGCAGCCCGAGTTCTCCGACGGTGATGGGCACGTCATCGGTGGTCGGGAACGTGGCATCGGGCGAGCCGCCTGCAAATGTGGAAGTAGACCAATACACTGCCAATCCCCAACGCAGCGACAGATCCAACGCATCCAGATGGCCCGGCGTTGTCGCGCGATCGAAGCGCTGGCAGAAGAAAATGGCGCGGGGTACGGGGCCCGCCCCCAAGTTGGCGACCGGCGGCCGGCTCCAACGCGCAAAGAGATCGGCCGGCGCCAGCGCCGCAGGCTCCGCAGCAGGGTCAGCAGCAGCGTAGACGAACAGATGATCCAGCCCCCCACTGGCGGGGGCATACGCCACGGCTTGGCGATCAGCGTAGATTCGCTGGTACGGCGGCAGGGCTGGCAAAGTCATCTCCTTCGGCAATTTGCGCTGCATAGAGCACGGCGTGGTCGATCCTATGAACGCGCACGGTCATGTGTTCGAGCGGCGTGCCGTCGGGCGCACGCCGTACGCGCTGCACGACCAGGGCAGGCCCTGACGAAGGTGCCGGTGCAAGATACAGCAGTGGCATGGCGGTATCGATCACGTGCGCCCACGTTCGCCTACGCGGCTGTGGCATTTCCAGGGAGCGTCCGTTGACGGAAACGCGGCACCTGACATCGAGCGATGACTGGTTCGCAAAGACCGCCATGACGTGTCCGTCCGCCGGGCTTGCACTGTGCAGTTTCGCGCTGTCAATCAGCCGGGCCAATTCCTGCTGGACCGCGGCTTTGCTATAGGTGGCATCGGTCAGGCCCATGACGATGAACCGTCGCATGAAGTGCTGCGCCGAGTTGCCCGAGTCTTCGTTGGGGGCGCGGCGGCCGTCGGTGACGAACTGGGCCACGGCCGTGGCAACGGCATCGTTCGGCTCAGCCTTCACATAGGTGGTTGGTGAAAGCAGGACCAGCAGCCCCGGGGCGCGGTCTTCGTAACTCACACTGGTCGCCCCGGTAGGCTTCGACTTGTATCGAAGCAGGCGATCGTTGTAAAGGTCCAGCGGAAATCCGATCGGCACGAAGATGCGGCCGAAGAGGTCTGAGATGTCGGTGGGGAAAGGCTGTAGGTCCCCTGTAGATTGCTGGCCTTGCGAAATGGCCGATACTGCCAAGCTGCCTGGCGAGAAGAGCCGAACACCCCGTGCGCCGCGCTCCAATTCGATATCTGTGTGTCCTGCCCCACTGAAGCGGGTGGCACCGCTAGATATCCCACGGGATGCCGTTGGGTACACCGCCGTGGTGCCCCATGAGATGCGCAGCGTCTCGGGTGGGCGCAGCACTGTCGCCTTCATGGCGTAAACGTCGATCTCGATCGTGTCGTCTGGGGGATCGTTGAGCGCCAGTTGCGCGAATTTGTCGAACTGCGCCTGTTTCAGTGGGCCGGTGCTCCAAAAGGACACGAGCGTGGCATCGAAATTGGCAAAGCGGTGGGCCGGATCCCTGAAGAACGTCCAGCCACCCTCGCACAGCAGCCATTCTCGGAATGCATGCTGCAGATCGCGGAATTCGTGCCAACTCAGCCCGCGCAGCGCTCCCGCGGACTTCGCGTCCATCGCCATCTGTACGTGGTCGTCGGGCAACCGGGTAACCCCGATGGCCACCTCAGGCAGGAGCTTCCAACGGAATGTAGTTGGATCGCGAAATCGATTCGAGGGCAGGAAGAAGGGTGTCGTCGATCTGAAATCAACCGGCGCGGCAGCGGTGCCGCCCTGTGAAGGAAAGATGAAGGCAGCACCCGGCGGCTTGTCCGGATGTAACGCGTGCACGCTGCCATTGGCCGTGATAGATGTGACGGGAACCACGTCGTATGTCGTGGCTGTGACGGCCCGGGCGCGACCAAGCCCTGCAACTACCGAGGAGCACAGGACAAGGCCCATGCAAGACGCAATGCGATGCTTAAAGCGGCCGGTCGGCATGGCTCTACTGCGGCTGCGAATGATCAATTACAAGGGGTGCCGTACGCTTGGTGTACGCAGAGCGGTATACATTCATGGAATCCTCCCTCGACGCCGCGGTGCCGCAATGCTTTACTGATCTAATCCTGCGTGGCTTCTTGTAGCGATTCACTTTAGTGCCAGCACGGCGAGAATACAAGCTGACCCAAATTCCCAAATTCCGCGATTGGAATTCTTGCCGACCTGATGCCAGGCCTCTGCCCTGCGCTGGAGCACCTCAAGGCGCGAGTTAGCCTGCGCCAGAGCGTGCTGAAGGTCGCTGAGCAGTCAAAAGCGGGACGAAAAGCTTCCAATGGCATTGCGGACGCGAATTCTGGGCGAACCGATCCTCGCGCATCGCGGCGCGGGGGAGTTTTTTCCAGCGTGTCGAGAGAGAACGGGCGCTTGCTATGGAGAACTTGTTATGGCCTGTGTGAAGCTGCGGGTGCGAATGCTGTGGAATAAGTCTGACGTGGTCTAATTTCCCTGGACACCTCGATAGGTGGATGATCCACCCTTAGAGGAGCAATTGATGAGCCAAAAACGCAAGACCTTCGAGCCGAGCTTCAAGCTGCAGGTCGTTCAACTGATCAAAGACCAAGGCTTGAGCGTGGCGCAAGTCTGCCGCGACATGAGCCTTGGCGAGACGGCCGTTCGGCGCTGGCTGGCGCAGTTTGCGGCAGAGCAATCCGGCCAGGCCGGCATCGGCAAGCCGCTGACGGCCGAGCAGCAGCGCATACGCCAATTGGAAGTTGAAAACCGCCAGCTGCGACAGGACAACGACCTGTTGAAAAAAGCGTCGGCCTTCTTTGCCCGAGAACTGAGATGAGCCACCGGTGCATCGATCAGTTGGCAGAGAAGGCCACCACCGGTATCGCGCCGCTGTGCCGCGCCCTCGGCGTCAGTCGCTCGGGGTACTACGCCGCCGCAGCGCGAGCGAGAAAGCCCGCCAGCGTGTGCGCGGCAACCGTTTATCTGAAGACGGTTTTTGCGGCCTCCGGGCGAAGCTATGGCAGCCGGCGTTTGCAGCAGGCCCTGCTTAAGCAAGGACGGCCCGTCGGGCGGCACCGTGTGCGAACACTGATGCGAATCAACGGGCTACGGCCTGTCTGGAAACGCAAGTTCATCCACACCACCGATAGCCGCCATGCTCTGCCGATCGCCGACAACCTGCTCAACCGGCAGTTCGACCCGGCCAAGGCGAATGCCGCCTGGGTCTCCGACATTACCTACATCCGCACGGGTAGCGGCTGGTTGTACCTGGCTGCCGTGATGGACCTGTTTTCGCGCAAGATCGTGGGCTGGGCGATGGCTCCCAACATGCCTGCCGAACTGGTCTGCACGGCCTTGCAGATGGCGATTACCCAGCGGCAACCGCCGGCGGCTCTGGTGATGCATTCCGATCGCGGCAGCCAGTACGCCAGCGACGCCCACCGCGCCCTGCTTGCCCGCCACCATTTGCGAGCCAGCATGAGCCGCAAGGGCAACTGCTGGGACAACGCAGTCATGGAGCGCTTCTTCCTGAACCTCAAGATGGAGCGCGTCTGGCAGAAAAACTATGCCAACCACGCCGAGGCCACTCGCGATGTGACCGACTACATCGTCGGCTTCTACAACAGCGCCCGCCTGCACTCGAAACTCGGTTACCTGCCGCCGAATGTCTATGAACAGCAAATGGCAGAAAAACAACCTATCCCAGTGTCCGAAATAACTTGACCACTACATAAGACGGTTGTTCCAGAAACTCGTACACGCCGATAGGAGGTTGAACGAGGCCTCTTGGGGCTTCCCAGCCCCGCGTATTCGTATCCCCCGCCCCGACCCCCGTCGGCTCCTCCATGCGGTAGCGGTCATAGTCGATCGGATTCCCGGAGATCATCTCCCGGGGGCGCAACTGGAACACGCCTTCAACATTTTCCACTCGCTTGAACACATAGTCCCCCGCCTC
>Ga0058868_1016283_pt1 | contig 16728 bp, 9 predicted proteins | sample TNRReaAerobicRNA_2_FD_59631 | JGI IMG/M metagenome (GOLD analysis project Ga0058868, IMG submission 59631) | Wastewater treatment Type I Accumulibacter community from EBPR Bioreactor in Madison, WI, USA - TNR Reactor, Time F- 52min-Aerobic_ RNA... | ecosystem: Engineered > Bioreactor > EBPR >...
AGTATTTTTCCACCTTCAAATCGTGACACATGCGAAAGAGCACTGTACGTAACTCTTCATCTTTTTCATTTCAACTATTTTCAAGAGTTGCTTTTTACCCATGATTCGCGTTACTAATCAAAATCCTGATATGCCCTAAATTTCGCCCATCAAACGTAGGTTTACCCCCCAATTCGTTCTACTTTTGTGCCGCTTCGACATTTATCGAATTAATTTTTATTGAATGAAAGCAATCGTACCCGCCCTGCTCTTCCTCGCCATGGCCGCAAGTTGGTTTGCCTGCGACCGCAACGACGATTTCACTACCGATGGCAACGTAAAACTCGAATTTTCGCTCGATACGCTGCACTTCGACACCGTTTTTACCGAACTGGGGTCGGCAACCCGGCTTTTTAAGGTGTACAACCGCAATAACCGGCCGGTGCGCATTTCCCATGTCGAACTCGAAGGCGGCCCTAATTCGCCGTTCCGGATGAACGTGGACGGCAGGCCCGGCGAGCATATCGAAGAAGTGGAAGTGTGGGCCAACGACAGCATATACGTATTCGTGGAAGTCACTATCGACCCCAACCAGCCGCTGTCTGTAAGTCCTTTTGTGATAGAAGAAAAAATAGTATTCGAAACCAACGGCAACTTACAGGAAGTACGCCTCGAAGCCTGGGGACAAAATGCCAATTACTTCCCCAACCTCTACAGCAAAGGAGTGCCGGTGCAGCTGACCTGCAATAACGGCACCATCAAATGGGACGACCCCAAGCCCTACGTGATCTACGGCGAGGTATTCATCGACGACTGTACCCTCGAAATCGCCGCCGGTACCCGCATCTACGTGCATGGCGGCATCGCCCGCAATGACATCTTCGGCATATTCAACGACGGCATTTTATACACGCTTGAAAATGGCGCCCTCAAAATACTGGGCACCCAGGAAGCCCCTGTAGTGATACAGGGCGACCGCCTCGAAGAGGGATTCCAGGATGAATCGGGCCAGTGGAACGGCATTTTTCTGGGCAAAGGCAGCAAAGGCAACGTTATTCAATATACCACCATCAAAAACTCCATTATCGGAGTCTACGTCGATTCTACGGCGGAGTTGACGATTTCGAATGCGCAAATCTATAACACAGCCAGTAGCGGGCTATTGGGTTTTCATAGTTCGATTAGTGCGCAAAATTGCCTGATTTACAACTGCGGCGCCAATTCCGTACAGTTTATCCAGGGCGGCGACTACCGGCTGGATTACTGCACCATCGTCAATTATGGCGTCAATGCCTCATCTCTCGGCATGTCGAATTATTATTGCTACGACGATCCTTTTTTCTGCAACGTGCGCGTCGATTATCCGTTGAATGCCTATTTCCGCAATTGTATCATTTTCGGCTCGCGTCGCGATGCAATAGAGTTGGCGGATGTTTCGGGGGGGCAGGTTCCCGATTTTTTTAAAATAAAATTCGAAAACTGCGTGGTACGCGTCGATCAGTTGTTGACTACGCAAGGCGGCATTTACGCGGGTTTCCTCGACAATCAATGCCTGCCCTGTATCAACGGCAATCGCGACACCAAGCTATTTATCGATCCCAACGAATACGATTATCACCTCGACTCTCTATCGGTAGCAATTGACCAGGCAATACCCATTCCCGGCATCGATATCGACCTCGTAGGCATTGCCCGCGGCGTTATGCCGGATGTGGGGTGTTATGAGAAGTAGCTGTCAGCACTGTTGTGGGTTGTGAGTTATGGGTTATGGGTTATGGGTTATCTGATAACTCACAACCCACAACCCACAACTGAATATTACTTCTTCCCGCCTTTCTTAGCTTTCCACTCTTCGATCGACTTATTGTTCATGCGAACATACTCGTCGTTGCCGGCTTTTTCGGCCAGCATTTTTGATTTCTCAGCGGCTTTGACAGCGTCGTCGTAGCGGCCAAGGTCGCCCAGGATGAGGGCTTCGCGGCGAACCTGCCAGAAAGCGGGGCTATCGCCTGCGGTTGCTTTCTGTATCCACTCCAATGCCTTGTTGAGGTCTTTGCCGGCATCGTGGTAATAAGAAGCGGCAGCGTAGTAGTCCCCTGCAGTGGGGCCGGCGAGTACTTTGTCGATATCGGCAGTTACTCTCTTGTCCACTTCTACTTCTACCGGGATGCTCACCTTGGTCATTTCCCATACCAGGTCAATCGTTGCCGAGGTGTTGCGAATGTTGTTTACATCAATCGTAAAGGTCTCCACTTTGTGGCCCAGTTTGGTAGCGGGCGACGAAAAGCTTACCGCAGCAGTTTTCTCGAGATAGCTGCTCCAGTTGCTGCTTTCGTAGGTATACAAAGACACCTTCCAGTCGGTAGCGCCGGGCACCGTAATAATGGCATAAGAGCCTTTTTTAACTTCCTGTCCGCCCACTTTCAGGTCGTCGCTGAACGTAATTTTGGTAGCGCTGTTGGCGCCGGTACGCCAGGGCTGGTCGTACATCACAACGCCTTCTTTGCCAAATACCGCGCGGTCTTTGGCGCTTGGACGCGAATATACAATCGAAATGTCGGTAAGGCCCACCGTTTGCTTCAACTCGCTGCCAGGGCTGGGCTGCGGCGTCTTAATCTGTGCGTGTGATAATGTAGCCGCAAGTGCGGTCAAAAGGGTAAGCGAAAACAGTTTTTTCATTATAACTTGGTTTGAGATGAAAGAATCATTAAAATAGTGGCCAAAAGTACGGCTTTACAAGCGGATAACCCTGCAAGAAACCGCTTTTCACATTTTATTAAGAAATAGGTTGTAGGTTGTAGGTTGTAGGTTGTAAGTGAATTTTGTAAAAAAACCTACAACTCAACCTACAACTTACAACCTACAACCTACAACTCACAACTCACAACCCACAACCCACAACCCATAACCCACAACCCATAACCCACAACCATGATTCAACACCTAAGCGTTTTTTGCGGCTCCAGCGCTGGCTTTAATGAAATCTATGCCGAAGCTGCACGAACTTTGGGCCGGGAGTTGGCCCGCCGAGGAATAGGCATCGTATACGGCGCCGGCAACGTAGGACTCATGGGCGTGCTGGCCGATGCCGCATTGGCGGCCGGCGGACAAGTCGTGGGCGTAATCCCGCATTTTTTACAGGAAAAAGAATTATGCCACACAGGCCTGACGGAGGTGTACCTGGTAAACAGCATGTATGAGCGAAAAGTAAAGATGGCCCAATTATCACAGGGAGTCATCACCCTGCCCGGAGGCTACGGCACCCTCGATGAGTTGTTTGAGATGGTTACGCTGGTACAACTGGGAAAAGACAGCCAGCCCATCGGCCTATTGAACGTAAACGGCTTTTTTGACCAACTCATCGCGTATGTCGCTCATGCCTCCGAAGAAGGGTTTATCAAACCTTTTCACCGCGATTTGCTTATCGTAGAAAACGAAACCTCCGCCCTTATCGACCGGCTCATAGCCTATGAACATAAGCCGGTGGAAGGGAAATGGTGGAATAAGGAGGTTTAGTGCCTGCGGCAGTTTAGTAGGGTTTAGTTTTCCCTACTAAACCCTACTAAACCCTACTAAACCCTACTAAACCTCATTCATAAAACGGATTCTGCGTCAGCAACCCTCCACTGAGGTCCACTTCGCTTTGCGGAATCGGGAATAATTCGTGTTTACCTGCCATAAAATTGGTTTTGCCGTGGGCTTGCATCACGGCTGCGGCGCGTCCCTGGCGCACCAGATCAAACCAGCGGTGTTGCTCCAGTGCCAATTCTGCGCGGCGTTCATTCCAGATGCGCTGGCGCAGCTGGTCTTTGTCGGTCACCGTAACAGGTGGGAGCAGATTGGGATTCGTACTATTACCTTTAGCCCTGGCGCGCACCATATTCAGATATACCAATGCATCCTGAGATTTGCCGTTTTCGTTGAGGGCTTCTGCGGCGATGAGCAACACATCGGCATAGCGGAGCAGGCGGATATTGCCGGGACTATTCTCCTGGAAGCCCACGTGTTCGGGCACCCATGCTTTTTGATTATAGCTTTCGTTGAGCATATCCGGGTTATCGAGTACGATAGCGGAGCCGTCGGGCAGCGTTTCACCTACTTCGAGGATAGTCGCATTGCGACGTGGGTCGCCGGTCTCAAACGCAGAACGAAGGCTTGTAGTGGGTTGGTTGAACCCCCAGCCCAGGTTGGGTGTGCCGCGCACGCCTTGTATCTGGTTGTATTGGCTGCCGCCGCCGCCTGTTTCGAGTGCCACGCAACTCACTTCGAATACCGATTCCGAGCTATGTTCGCCTTCGCGCTGGAAGATCTTGGCAAAGTTGGGATACAGTGCATATTGCCCTGAGTTGATCACTTCGAGTGCAGCGGTTTCGGCGTTGGCGAAGTCGCCCATGGTGAGATATACTTTCGCCAGGATGCCTTTAGCTGCGCCTTGCGAAGCTCTCCCCAGATCACCCGGTGCATATTGCGATTTGAGGGGTAACACTGCTGCCGCCTCGGTGAGGTCTAGAATGATTTGTTGATATACCTGCGCCGCCGGCGTGCGGGTTTGGGTGTAGTACTCATCGGGTTGGAGCGCCCTGGTTATCAATGGAATATCGCCAAACCACCTTACCAGATTAAAATAGTAGTACGCCCGCAAAAACTTACATTCCCCTATCAGTCGCTGGCGCAGCGTTTCGTTCATTTCGGGGATGTTGGGAATATTTTCAATAGCTACGTTGGCGCGGTATATCGACTGGTAATAGCCGTTCCAAATGCTGGCGGGCGACTGGTGGCCGGCGTCCAGCGTAAAATTGTCGAGGTCGGCGAGGAAAATGGCATCATTTATCAAACTGCCTTTGTCGGCATCGTCAGAAGCGATATCGGTCATGCCTACGTAATTAAACGCGTGCACATTCCAGTCGCGAAGCATGCTGTAGACCGCATTGGTAGCCCACATGGCGTGGTCTTCTTCCTGGAAGAAATTGCCGGTAGTGAGCTCGCCCTGCGGTTTTACCTCCAGCCACTCCTGCTTGCAAGCTGTAGAAGACACGGCAAGCACAAGGGTAAGGATCGCGTAGCGGGTTATGGACTTGTATGTCATGACTTTTTTTTTTCGTTTAAAAAATGTTTAGTAGGGTTTAGTAGGGTTTAGTAGGGTTTAGTAGGGTTTAGTAGGGGATTTTTTTTGAGGTTTGATCCTTGATTTATAAGCGAATTCGCTAAACCCAATCGCTAAACTGCGCATGCACTAAACCCTACTAAACATTTACAAAAAAATTAATTAAAAACCGGCTTGTATACCAAAGGTGAACACCTTAGCTACCGGATAAATACCGCGGTCGATACCGTTATCGATAGCGCTTTCGCTGGTCACTTCGGGCGAATAACCGCTGTAGGTAGACCAGGTGAGGGGGTTGGTAGCGCTAAAATAGATACGAAGCCGTTCCATTTTTATTTTGCCGGTCAGCGATTCGGGCAGGGTATATCCCAGCATCACGCTGCGCAGGCGCAGGAAGGAACCATCTTCGATAAAACGCTCAGAAACGGCGTAGTTGGGATAACCGCCGTTGGTAACTCGCGGCTCTGTGTTGCTTGTATTTTCACCGTTCCAGCGATCCAGGAAGCTTGTTTCAAAATTGGTTACGCCAAAGAAGCGGTCCATTTTTTTAGCATTATAAAGCTCATTACCGTAAACGCCGTTGAAGTCGACGCTGAGGTCGAGGCCCGCAAATTCTAAACCTGCATTAAAGCCGTAGATATAATCGGGAAGCGCATTTCCAATGAAAACGCGGTCGTCGGTGCTGATAACGCCGTCGCCGTTGGTATCGGCAAATCGCAAGTCGCCGGGTTTTTCATCGCCGCGCTTGGGGAAATTGTCGAGGTCGGCCTGATTTTGATAAATGCCTTCTACCTCATAGCCGTAAAAAGAGCCGATGGGTATGCCTACTTCCGAACGCGTAGAAAACCCGCCGCCCGATACGCCGCCGGCGATGATTGCTTCGTTGCCGGTACCCAGTGACAATACCTCGTTTTTATTATAAGATCCTATGCCGCCGATATGGTAGGCTACTTTGCCGAGGCGGTCGCGCCAGTTGATGGTGAGTTCCCAGCCCCTGTTTTCCAGGTTGGCGGCGTTTACATAGGGGTCGCCTTCCGAACCTACATAATCGGGGATTGGCACAGGCAGCAAAATTTCGAAGGTTTTGCGGATATACCGGTCTACTTCCAGGGTGAGGCGGTTGTTGAGTACGCCTATGTCGATGCCTATGTCGGTGGTTTTGCTTTCTTCCCATTGCAGGAAACTATTGGCCAGCCGTGTAGGCGTTGCGCCGAACAAGAGGTCTTCGGTGGTGCCGAATACGGCGTTGAGGTTGCTGGTCACCGTAGGTATGGCGGCGGTATAAGGTATTTTATCATTACCCAACACGCCCCAGCTCAGGCGCAATTTGAGGTTGGAAAAGAAATCCTGGTTGCGCATAAACGATTCTTCGATGACGCGCCAGGCGGCGGCCACCGACATAAAATTGCCGAAGCGCCGCTCGCTGCCGAATTTTGACGATCCGTCGCGGCGGAAAGAAGCGGTGAGCAGGTAGCGGTCTTTGAACGCATAGTTAAGCCTGAACAAATAGGAATAATATTTTTCCTGCGAAGCGCCGTTGAAGTTGGTTTGCGTTTCAATATCGCCCGCGTTGAGGTAGTAAAATTCTTCGGCATCGCCCACCAGTCGACGGCGCGAGCCGCCCCAATTTTCAAAATCGCGCGCCTGCGAAGTTACCCCTCCAAGCACGGTGACGCGGTGAAGGTCCCAGGCTTTGGTATAAGTAAGGGTATTTTCCCACTGCCAGTCGCGAGAGCGGTTGAGCGACACGCTCAATATGCTTTCGGGGTTGAATTGTTTGTCGTTTACGAAAAATTCAGGCGTAAAGCTTTTTCCCCTTGAATTGCCCATCGAGAAGTTGAAAGTACTGCGGAAGGTAAAGTTGCGCAGGATATATACTTCGCCAAAAACGTTGCCTATCAACTGCTGGGCATACCCCCTGTTGTATTCGTTGTATTCGAGTTGGGCAGCCGGGTTGCTCACATTCGAGCGATTGGACGTATTGCCGAAGTTGCCCGCCGAGTCGCGTGCTACCACCGTCGGGTCGGCAGTATACGCCGTAAAGAGGATGCCGCCGGGTTCGTTGTTGTTGTCGGTAAATTGGTACATGAGGTTGTGGCCTACTTTGACGTCTTTGGTAAGCCGGTACTCATTGTTGGCCCGGAAAGAATAGCGGTTGAAATACGAGCTGCGCACGATGCCTTCCTGGCGGAATACGTCGGCGCTGAGGTTGAACAGGATTTTATCGTTGCCGCCGTTGGCCGACAGGTTGTAGTTCTGTATCATAGCATCGCGGAAAATCACGTCCTGCCAGTCGGTGCCTTCACCTAGTGCATCGGGATCGGCAAAGGGTTTGGGCGTACCGGTATTCATGGCGGCTTCGTTGGAAAGCTGGGCATATTCGCGGGCGTTGACCAGGTCGATTTTTTGAGCCACCTGTTGCTGTCCCACGTAGCTATTAAAGCTGAAATGCGTTTTATCGCTCTGCCGTCCTTTTTTGGTGGTGACCATGATGACGCCGTTGGCCCCCCGCGTGCCGTAAATAGCGGCGGCAGAAGCGTCTTTGAGTACTTCCACGCTTTCAATATCGCTGGGGTTGAGGAAGTCCATATTATCCAAAATAACCCCATCTACTACATATATAGGGGCTGTGCCGTTAAAGGTACCCACGCCGCGCACGCGTACCACGGCGCCGTCGCCGGGCCGCCCCGACGAAGCTGTGACTTGCACGCCGGCCACCTTACCCTGAAGCGCCTGCGTGACGCTGGACGTGGCAATCTTTTGAATGTCTTCCGATTTTACGCTGGCTACCGAGCCCGTCACATCGCTTTTTCGCTGTGTACCGTAGCCAACTACGACTACTTCGTTGAGCAACTGGCTGCCCTCGCTCAATGTCACGTCAATAGTAGTTTGTCCTTTTAAGGCTACTTCCTGCGTGCTGTACCCAATATAGGAAAATACCAGCGTAACATAAGGGTTGGGTACCGTAAGTACGAATGTACCATCCAACTCGGAAACCGTGCCGGCAGTCGAGTTTTTCACCAGGATATTGACACCGATGAGGGGTTCGTGGGCATCATCGGTTACTTTCCCTTTTATGGTAACCTGGGCTTGCAGCGTCCAGGCCGCCAGTATGAGCCACAAGGCCGCAACTGTACGGAGGGTAATACCTTTTATCATAATCTTTTGTTTTAGTTGGTTATTTCAATGTGATCCTGACGCTTTGTACTTCTGCGGAATTGCCGCCAACCATTACGTCAAATTCGCCGGGTTCTGCTACCCATTTCATCTGTCGGTCGTAAAATTTGAGTTGATCGGCTGACAATTTGAAAACCACTTCTTTCTTTTCTCCTGCCTTCAACATGACTTTGCGGAAATCCACAAGTTCTTTTACCGGTCGGGTTACGCTTCCCACCAGGTCGCGCACGTATAATTGTATTACTTCTTCGCCATTGCGTGTACCGGTATTCGTTACAGGTACGGTAACGGTAATTTGTTCGCTTGCCTTAAAGCTATTCTTATTCAGCACAGGTACTCCATATTTGAAGGTGGTGTAGCTCAGTCCGTAACCAAACGGATACAGGGGCGTATTGGGCGAGTCGAGGTATTTGCTTGTGTATTTGTCATTGGGGTCCATCGGCCTGCCGGTATTTTTCATATTGTAAAAAATAGGGACCTGGCCCAGGTTGCGCGGAAAGGTGACGGGCAATTTACCCGAAGGGTTATAATCGCCAAACAATACATCGGCTATAGCGTTGCCGGCCTGGGTACCCAAAAACCAGGTTTCCAATATAGCGCTTGCTTTGTCGTGTACTTCCGGAATTGCCAGCGGCCGGCCGTTCATCAGCACCACGATCACCGGTTTGCCGGTGGCAGCCAGCGCTTTTACGAGGTCTTGTTGTACACCCGGCAGATCGATAAAAGCCCGACTGGCAGCTTCACCGCTCATCTGGGCTTTTTCGCCAATAGCTAGAACAACCGCATCGGCTTTAGCTGCGGCAACCAGTGCCGCTTCAAAACCGCTTTTGTCCGTGCCTTCTATATCGCAACCTTTTACGTGCAATAGCGAAGTACCCGGCCCAATTTTGGCGCGAATACCCTCGAGCAGACTAACCGATTGGGTATAATCGCCGGCGCCGCTCCAAGAGCCTATCAGCTCGCTTTTGTTGTCGGCTAGCGGTCCTACAACGGCAAGCGTACCGATTGTTTTATTTAATGGCAACGCCTGGCGTTCGTTTTTCAATAATACGATGGATTTACGCGACACATCTCGGGCTATTTCCTGGTGCTCGGGCGACATCACCAGCCTGCGTTCGCGTTCTACGTCGCTATAGCGATAGGGGTCGTCAAACAAGCCGAGTTCAAATTTGATACGCAGTATGCGGCGCACGGCCTCGTCGATCGTTTTGACGCTCACTTTGCCTTCTTTGACAGACTGGGCGAGGTAGTTGTAAAATACGGCGCCCTGCATGTCCATATCTACACCTGCATTGATGGCTTGTTCACCGGCATCTTTTTCGTTGGCCGCACTGCCGTGATCCACCATTTCGTTGATGGAGGTGTAGTCTGTTACTACGAAGCCGTCAAAACCCCATTCTTTGCGCAGGATGTCGGTGAGTAGAAGTTTATTGGCGGAACAGGGCACGCCGTCTAATTCGTTAAAAGAGGTCATAAACGTTCTGACCCCGGCGTCTTTGGCTGCTTTGAAAGGCGGCAGGTACACGTCGCGCAGCACGCGTTCCGACATATCCACGGTGTGGTAGTCGCGGCCTGCCTGAGCAGCGCCGTAGGCGGCGTAGTGTTTTACGCAAGCAGCAAGGGTGTTGTCGGCGGCCAGGTCTTTACCCTGAAAGCCTTTGACCCGGGCAGCGGCGATCAGACTCCCCAGGTAAGTGTCTTCGCCGGCGCCCTCGCAGATGCGCCCCCAGCGGGGGTCGCGGGCAATGTCAACCATCGGGGCGTACGTCCAGTGTAGCCCCGCAGCGCTGGCCTCTACAGCTGCTACCCGGGCTGATTTTTCGACGGCCTCCATGTCCCAGCTTGCCGCCTCTCCGAGCGGGATGGGGAATATCGTTTTGTAGCCGTGGATGACGTCGTAGCCGAACAACAACGGTATGCCCAGTCGGGTTTCTTCTACGGCCACGCGCTGCAATTCGCGGTTAAAAGCCGCCGTGTGCGCATTGAAGATGGCGCCAACTTTTCCTGCTTTGATATCGGCTTTGTAGTTTTCCCGCACGGTAGGCCCCGTCACGTCCCAGTCGCTGGTAAAAAGCGTAAGCTGGCCAATTTTTTCTTCGAGGGTCATCCTGGCCAGCACGGAATCAATTTTCTGTTCTATGGTTTTGTCTTTGGGTGGGTCGACCAACAAGTCGTTTTGCACTGCAAAAACATTGATCATAAAAGCGACGACCAGCAGTGCCGGAAGGCGTAGGTATTTTATTATTTTCATAAAAATGTCTTTTTAAAATGGATTACTGCTTATCCAACCATCCCCCCTCAAATCCCGCTTTTTTCAGTCCATCTATGATGTAAGGGTTTTTTTTCATCAAATTCCAGACAAACCCGTTTCTGTAATTTTCAATCTGGATGACGACAGGCCCCTGGTCTATTCCCAGATAGTCGACGTCAAACCAGCCATTTTCGTTGCCAGGTGTGAAAGTGAAGCTGGGATTAAACGCGTCTTTGAAGCCATAATGGCCCACCAGCGAGGGGTAGTATTTATTCCACATAGTTTCAAGCGCAGGCAGGCACACTTCGGGGGCAAAAGGCACGGAGCCTCCCGCCGCAGTCGGTGCAATAGTGCCGTCGTCCACAATCTGGATGTTGCAGGCGCCCCTGGCGCCGTATTCAAAAAATTGCGTCAACTTGCCATTGTACAGTTGTTTGCCGTTGTGGGGCCCGTCGCAGGCGGTGAGGCCCCACACGTTTTCACCGTAGTCTTTAAATCCGCCGGGGTTGCGTATACAATAGGCCCTGTTGGACAAGGTGGCCCGGCGGCTGTTCTCAAAATAGTCGATGCCTTTTTGGCGCATATAGCCGTCCTGAATACCTTTGAAGTCGATGTACATATGGCTGTACTGGTGGCCGAACAAGGGATCGAAGTTGACGTGTTCCTGGCCTTCAAAGTTGCTCCATTTGTAGGGGCTACACCAGTTTTCCCAGCAGGAGGCCGGTATCGGATGGGTTGGCGACCCCATAGCCATGATGAGTAGTACCATGGCCTCGTTGTAGCCGACCCATTCGCTTTTCAGAAAGCCCCTTTCGGGATGCCAGCCCATGGATAGGTTGCCTTTTTCATTCAGGAACCAGTCCCATTCCACTCTTCTGTACAGCCAGTCGGCCTTTTCTCTGATCTTTTTTTCGGTTTCGTTGTCGCCGTCGAAATAACTCATCGCACTAAGCACGCCGGCCATTAATAAGCCTGTATCGATAGTGGAAAGTTCTACTTCTTTGAAGCGAACTGCTTTGTCGAGCGTAAGAAAATGGTAAAAGAAGCCTTTGTGGCCGCCCATGCCTTCACGGGCGTCGCCTTGCGGCAAAGCGGCCAGTACATCCAGTGTGCGAAGCACGCGCTCTGCCGCCTGTTCGCGCGTAATATATCCGCGCTCCACGCCAACCAGGTAGGCCGTAAGCCCAAAACCGGTAGCGGCAATACTGGAGAACGTAAGTGTGGGGTAACGGTCGGGGGTCTGGAGATTGCCCGGAAGCGCCAGATCCCAGAAGTAGTTGAAGGTGCGGCGTTGCAAGGTGTCTAAATGGAAAGGCACATAAGGCAACGCCTCTTGCACGGTCTGATTTCCGGTAGTCGTCACCTGCCGGCGACATGCATTTACCGGTAATAGCGCTAAGAGAAGCGCCGCGAATGCCCATTTGTTCATAGCCGGTGATTGTGGGTTATGGGTTGTGAGTTATGGGTTGTGGGTTGTGGGTTCAGTTACTTACAACCGACAACCCATAACTCACAACCCACAACCGACAACCCACAACCTCTTATTTCTTCACAAACTTCCCATTGGCAATCAACTGGCCGTCGCGGTTGTATCCATTCACGATATACATACCGGGGGTAAGCCCGCTGATATCAATAGGCGCCGTAGACTGACCCAGCGATTGGTTCAGCGTCAGGCGGCGGCCCATGAGGTCGACGATTTCGAAGAGTTGTATTTCTTCGGCATTCACTATCGTGAGTTCGTGCGTAGCTGGGTTGGGCATCAGGCGCAGGCGTTCAATGCTGATATCATTGACACCGGTGACCGTACACGAAGAGTTGGCTACTGCGATATTGTCGAAGTAGTAGGTCTTTTCTTCCGTAGGAATATTGTCAAAATCGAAGATCACGGCGATGCGCGTATAGGGCACGTCGGCGTTGCTCGAGAAGTCCCAGGTCAATGCCTGCCACTGGTTGGGCGTAGTGTAATCCTGGAAGTTGTCGCCCGTATTTTCGTTATTGGGGCCGCCTTCGAGTTTGAATACTACCCTTGCCGCGTGGTCCATCAGCACGTGCATGCTCATCGTGCGGTTGCCGGCAGGCAATATGATGGGCGCTTCGAGGTTGGAGTAGCCGCCTGCAAATATTTCGCCTCCTGTGCCTTCAATAAATACAGCAACCTGCGATGAGCCGTTTACGGCATTGGGAGCAGGGTTGTTGGCATAGGTGATCGGCGTATCGTCAGAAATAGAGCCGTTGGCAAAGTATTTCCAGTTCGGGAACAGGTCGAGCGGCGTTTCAAAATTGAGCACACAAGAAGTGTAATCGCCTCTGCGCCAACGGATATCGTCGATGTAGTAATCGTCGGCGGTATTGTGGGCTACGCCTGCATTGAAGAATATGGCTACTCTGGTATGGTTTTCACCGGCATGTGCGCTGAAGTCCGTATTGAATTGTACCCAATCGTCTACTACCGTTAGATTTGACCAGATTTCTACAACAGGGCTTGATCCGCCTTCCAGTTTCACCATAATAGGCACTTGTTTGGACGAGCGTACTTTAAACCTGAACTGGTTGTAGATAGACAAATCGATAGGCTGGCCGAAGTCGAGCACGAGAGCCGACCATTCGTCCTGCGGGTCGGCGTATTTACCCACTTTCAAACTGGAATTGACCAGCGAGATCTCCGGGTTGTTGACTACGGTGAGCAGGTCAGCGCCGCCTGTATAGGTTACGTTGCGCTGGCATTCGAAGTCGTCGAGCAGGTTAAATACCGGCGTTACCCCTTCGCAGGGATCTACCGAGCTGGAAGCCTGGCGCAGGTTGTCGAACAGGTAAGTTAAAGCGTTAGCAGTACCCGGGTCGAACAACAGGTTGACCGATTCGAAGTCGGTAATATCGGAGAAATCCGTGAAATCGAAGTTCAGTTCTTCCCAAACACCCGGCGTAGTGATATTGTCTGTACGCGTGACGATACCCTGCGTGGCGCTTACCAATTGCAAGGTGACCGTAGCGGCGCCTGCAGGCGCCCTTACCTGCAGGTTGAGCTGCGGGTATTCGCTCATATCAATGCCGTTGGACAGTAATGCGGTCAATACAGAGAAAGCCGAGCTGCCCTTGGTATAAGAGCCTACTTTGTCGCTGTCGTTGATACCGCTCTGGTCGGGGTTGTTGATAGCGCCGTTGAAGGTGCCGTGCACAGCCTGGTCGCCATTGAGCGGTTCCCAGAACAATTTGGGATCGGGTTCAAAGTCTTCGATGGGTGCAGGCGAAGGTTTCGGCTTGCGTTCGATGTCGTCGATGTAGTATATATCGCCGGCCTCTGCTAACACGCCTGCATTGCAAAAAATAGCGATGCGCTTGTGGTTGGCAGCTGCCTGAAGACTAAAATCTGCGGAATACTCTACCCAGGTATTGGTTTGTGTTATGTCGATAAATTTCTCAGCCGGTGGTGATGCGCCACCTTCCAGTTTGAGCAATACTTTACCCAATTTGGGCGACCAAACCTTGACGCTGACGTAGTTGTTGACGCTCAAATCCATTGGAAATTGGTAATCCACTACCAGTGCCGACCACTCGTCAAGCGGATCGGTGTATTGACCTACTGTCGCGCTGGTATTGATACCCGAAGGATCAGGGTTAGCTATCGGCACAGTGACATCCCAGCCGTTGCCGTAAGAAGCATTGCGCTGGCACTCGAAGTCGTCCACAACGGTAGACACCGGTACGGTACCGGCACAGGGGCCGGCAGGATATGCCACGATATTGTCAAACAAATAGGTGTCGCCGCTGGTTTCTACGCCTGGGTCGAAAAACAAAATGATCTTGGTAAGGCCGGTGTTGGCAGCGGCAGCGCTAAAATCGAACACGTATTCCTGCCATATACCGGCGTTTGCGATGTTCTTTGTGCTTTCGATAAACCCGCCGGGGCCTTCGATTTTAAGTAATATTTGGGTAGGCGCCGAGGTGTATATCTGCACGCGAAACTGGTTGTTGGTCGACAAGTCCATCGGTGCGGGCAGTTCAGCCAGAAATAAGCTGTAAGAGTGCGCATTTGACTTGGTATAAGAACCACATTTGGCGCTGCCGTTGACAGCATTAGGCGTGGGGTTGTCCACTACGCCGTCATAAGTGCCGTCTAAAGCTTGCCAGTTGAGGTCGGCAGTGCCGCCCTCAAAGTCTTCGTACACGGTTTGGGCATTGGCCCCAACCAATAGTAAAAGAAAGGCGATCGAAAGAAGTATCCTAAATTTCATAATGAAAGGAGTTTGGTTAATGAAGATGCTATTATTGCGAATTCAGTCGTACAAGCGGTAGAGTCTTCGAGTGGCTATCTGTCTGTATTTGTATCCAGTAAGTTCCAGGTGTAAGGTGATCCAATGTGAGCGGGAGGTAATGTAAACCTGCTGCAAATTTTTGATTTGCCGTTATGTCAAGTACGTTCCGTCCGAATACATCCCAAATCGAAATGTCAGCGGTAGTAGCCTGGCCAAATGCCAGTTCCAGGGTGCTTTGCCCCGTTGTCGGATTAGGGTATATTTTGGTGAATGTGAGTTCATGGATGTCTTCTACCGCCACGACCTGCGAGGTATCTGTGACAAAACCCATGGCTGCCAGGGCAGGCGCTATTTCGGGGTTAGCCATGAAGTTGTTCCAGAGTAATTGGGTGCGGTAATTTTCGATCATGACAATGATAGGGCCCTGGTCGATAGCCAGGTAGGTATTGGATACCCAGTTGTTGCCCAGGTGAAAGGCGTCGTAAAAGCCATAATAACCCCAGGTGAGATGCCCCAGGTCGCGGTAAAAATGCTTGAGGGCTTGTATAGATTGCTGTGGTGTGTATGGCATGGAACTCAACGCCGCCGTAGGCGAAATGGTGCCGTTGTCGAGTGTGGAATTGCCGGGTTCGTGGGCGAGATATCCCACAAAGGGGTCGTCGCTGGCGGTGAGCCCCCAGCAGGATTCGCCGTAGCCTACGCGATTGAAGGGATTGGCTACGCAATGCGCCCGGTTGATGAGCGTATGGTAGGTATTGCGGTGAAAATAGTTGGTGTAGGCGTCGCGAATGCCGCGCGGGTCGAAACCCAGGTAAGAATAATGCGAGAAAAACAAGGGGCCGCCTCTATACCCGCCCACCTGAAGCGGATAGCCGTAATAACTGGAGCCGTTGACGTAGTTGCTGCTTGCCCAGCCCGTCTGATATAAACCGGGTGGGATATTGTACACTCCGACGGGCGAAGCGATGGCCAGCAGGTATACGATATGCGTTTCGTTGAAGCCCCGCAAGGCGAAGTTCATGGCAAAGTTGTGGTTGGGCGACCAGTGCCAGTACATTACGTTGGCAGTTAGCTTGCGGTACCAGTTCCAATCTACGGTTTCCCAAATCTGGGTGATTTTTTGGCGAACGAGATTTTCGTCGGGGTCGGCTTCGTCGAGATACTGCCGGGCAGCCAATAGACCCTGTATCAGAAACGCCGTTTCTACGATGTCCCCGCCGTCATCCAGTTGACTAAACGGCACCACATCGCCTGTGGCGCCGTTCATCCAGTGCGGGAAGGCGCCTTTGAAGCGGTCGGCAGTTTCGAGAAAGTTAACGATTTTTAATAATCTCGCCACGCCCTGCTCGCGCGTGATAAATCCACGCTCCATGCCCACTACGATAGCCATGATGCCAAAGCCCGAACCACCCGAAGTGACAATACTTGTGGTGTTGCGCTCGCGGGCCATACCCGAGACAGGGTGCGCAAATTCCCAGAAATAGCGGAACGTGTATTCCTGTACCATCGTGAGCAGTTCGTCGTCGCTCATGGCATAGGTGGCCGATGTGGCAGGCGCCGTTGGCTGGCTCTCTTGCCCGATATTGTTGATTGCTGCGATTTGATAAGAACGGGCTACGCCCTGCTCTCCGACAAAATCTATATAGTAGTCGCGCTGGGCGTTTACAATCCCGAGGTGGGAATAAGAACTTCCTCCGTTATCACTGTAGTAGATGTGGTAGCCGCTGATACCCGGCTCCCCGCTTGGGCTCCATCTCAATTCTATATGACTGTCATAGCCGGTTGCCGATAATCCGGTGGGCGGCAGGGGTTGCGCCCAAGCACTCATGGATAATAATAGGGCTATGCCCAGCACCATCCCTTTCGTTATTACAACAGGATGTAGTTTCATACCAGGAGTGTTTTTTAAATACGAGCCCTGCATTTTGTATTATTTAGCTGTCGCAAAATGAAAAGCCGCC
>Ga0058868_1014187_pt1 | contig 16705 bp, 31 predicted proteins | sample TNRReaAerobicRNA_2_FD_59631 | JGI IMG/M metagenome (GOLD analysis project Ga0058868, IMG submission 59631) | Wastewater treatment Type I Accumulibacter community from EBPR Bioreactor in Madison, WI, USA - TNR Reactor, Time F- 52min-Aerobic_ RNA... | ecosystem: Engineered > Bioreactor > EBPR >...
CCCGGATTTCGCGGTGACGGAAGGGAGCGGACGAGGCGGGGTTAAATCGACGGGCGGACGCGGGAGCGCTTGATGTTGTCAAGCTCTTCCAGATAGCGGCCGCATCCCATCACGACGCAGGTCAAGGGGTCGGCGGCCCGGGTCACGGGGAGCTCCGTCTCTTTGGAGATGAGCTCCGGCACGCCGCGCAGAAGGCTTCCGCCCCCCGCCAGCACGATGCCGCGATCCACGAGGTCGGCCGACAGCTCCGCCGGGGTTTCCTCCAGCGTCGCCTTGACCACGTCCACGATGAGTTTCAGAGGCTCGGAAAGGGCCTGCCGGACTTCCTCGGACGATATCGCGATCGTCTTCGGCAAGCCGGTGACTTGGTCCCGTCCCTTGACCTCCATGGTTCGCTCCTCGACCTGCGGCACGGCGCTGCCAATCTTGATCTTGACATCCTCCGCCGTCGTCTCGCCGATGAGCAAATTGTACTTCCGTCGAAAATATTGCACGATGGCCTCGTCCATTTCGTCCCCGGCCACGTCCAGGGACTTCGAGACCACCATCCCCCCCAAGGAAATCACGGCCACCTCCGTGGTGCCGCCGCCGATGTCCACAATCATGTTGCCCGAAGGCTCCGAGATGGGCATTTCGGCGCCGATGGCCGCCGCCTTGGGTTCCTCAATCAACTCCACGAATCGCGCGCCCGCCTGGTCCGCGGCTTCCTTCACGGCCCGTCTCTCCACTTCGGTGATCCCGGACGGAATTCCGATGACCACCCGCGGGTGGAGCAAGCTGCGGCGGTTGTGCACTTTCCGTATGAAATATTTGATCATTTCCTGCGTGACATCGAAATCCGCGATGACCCCGTTCCGCAGGGGGCGCACGGCGATGATGTTCGCGGGGGTCTTGCCGAGCATGCGCTTGGCTTCGAGTCCGAAGGCGACCGGCTCCCGGGTGTCCCGGTTGATCGCGACGACGGAGGGTTCTTTCAACACGATCCCCTGCCCCTTGACGTAGACGAGGGTGTTGGCCGTACCGAGGTCAATCCCCATGTCGTTCGAAAAGAGGCTGAAGATGTAGTCGAACAAGCGCGTCCTCCGACGTTAAGAAACGAGGCGGATCAACGCCACCGGGGCGTTGTCGCCGGACCGCGCGCCCAACCGGTGGATGCGGGTGCAACCGCCGGGCCGGGCCTGGTAGCGCGGGACCAACACATCATAGATTTTTTTTCGCACGTCTTCGTCGTTCACGTCCGCGGTCACGCGGCGGCGGCTTTCCAAGGTGTTCTTTTTGGCCCGCGCCAACACGCCTTCGGCGAACCGCGACAACTCCTTCGCTTTGGCGACGGTCGTGCGGATCTCCTCGTGGCGGAACAAGCTCACCGTGAGGCTCCGCAGGAGCGCCATCCGCGCCCCGGTGGGGCGGGACAGTTTGCGTCCGGCGTGGGTGTTCATGACTTGGCCTCGCTCGCCGCCGCGGGCGCCAACATGCCCAGCGACAGGTTGTGCTCCTTCAAGCGCTCCTGGATTTCCTCCAGGGACTTCTTGCCGAAATTCTTGAAGCCCAGGAGTTCCTCTTCCGTTTTGGACACCAGATCGTTGATGGTGCGGATCTTGGCGGCTTTGAGGCAGTTGGAGGCGCGGACCGTCAGTTCGATCATGTCCACCGATTGGTCCAACAAATCCTTCATTTTGCCCGTCGGTTCCGGAGCGTCCGCCGCCGTGTTTCCGGCCTCGGCGGGGACGGACTCCTCGGCCGGCAAGAACACGCCGACCGTGCTTTTGAGAATGCGCGCGGCGCGGGTCACGGCGTCTTGGGGGGTGATCGAACCGTCGGTCCAAACTTCCAGGACCAATTTGTCGTAGTCGGTCATCTGCCCCACGCGGGCGTTTTGAACTTCGTAGTGGGCCTTGGTCACGGGCGAGAACAAAGCGTCCACCGGGATGGTGTTGACCGGTTGGCCGTCCCGTTTCAAGCGGTCGGCGGTGACGAAACCGCGACCCCGCCCGACTTCGATTTCCACGTCCAATTCCGCGCCCGCGTCCAAATGGGCGATGATGTGGTCGGGGTTCAACACTTCCACCGACGAAGTGGCTTCGATGTGCTTGGCCTTCACTTCGCCGCCTTTTTTCTTCAGGGTGAGCAATTCCGGCCCGGCCGTCCGCAGGCGGAAGCGCAGCTGGCGGAGATTCAGCAACAGGGTGATCACGTCTTCCTGAACGCCTTTCAGGCTTGAGAATTCATGCGGGGCGCCCTTGATGCGGACGGCGGTGACCGCCGCGCCCTCCAAGGACGACAGAAGGATTCGCTTGAGCGAATGCCCCACCGTTTGGCCGTACCCCCGTTCAAAGGGTTCGGCGACAAACTTGCCGTGGGTCTCCCCGGCCGTTTCGGCCTCCAACTTTTGCGGCAACACCAATCCAAGATTCGTCATAAAGCGGCTTCCTCCTAAAAAGGGGTTCGGCTATTTGCTGTAAAGTTCGACGATGAACTGCTCGTTCACGGGATAGGACATTTCCTGCCGGCTCGGCCAGGATTTCACTTGCCCCGCGAGGGTCACGCCCTCGAGGCTGATGGTGTCCATGGACCCCTTGACGGCGTTGGCGACGCTCCCGTCCCACTCCAACCAAGCCGGCAACCCGCGTTGAAAAGCGGTGTGCAGCGATCGTTTGACGAAGAGATTCGCGCGAAGGCCATCCACCAAGGCGATCCGGTCGCCGGGTTTCACCTGATAGGAGGAAATGTTCACGGGCTTGCCGTTCACCGTCACGTGGTTGTGCGAGACCAACTGCCGGGCCGCGCGCGGGGATGTGGAAAACCCCAAACGGCGGACCACGTTGTCGAGCCGGGTTTCCAGCAGGCGCAACAGGTTCTCGCCGGTGTTGCCGGCGGCGTGGGCGGCCGTGGCGAACAGGCGCCGGAACTGTCTCTCCAAAACGCCGGAGATGCGGCGCGCTTTCTGCTTCTCACGCAGACGCTTGGCGTATTCGGTGGGCTTGCCGGCGCGGCGGGCGCCGTGCTGGCCTGGGGGCAACACGCCCTCTCTGTCCATGGGGCACTTGCCGAAGCAACGATCGCCCTTCAGGAAAAGTTTGACGCTTTCGCGACGGCACAACTTGCAAACGGGACCAATGTATCGAGCCACGAAGTTTCTCCTTTACACTCGCCGCGCTTTGGGCGGTCGGCATCCATCGTGCGGTATCGGCGTCACGTCTTTGATGGCGGTGACGACCAGGCCCGCGCCCTGAAGGGCGCGGATGGCGGTTTCGCGTCCCGAGCCGGGTCCTTTGACGAACACCGACACGGTCTTGACACCCAGGGCGATGGCTTTTTTGGCGGCGTTGTCCGCCGTGACCTGCGCGGCGAACGGCGTGCCTTTTTTGGTGCCCTTGAACCCCGCGCTGCCCGCGGTGGCCCAAACGATCGAGTTGCCCCGGTCGTCGGTGATGTTCACGATCGTGTTGTTGAAAGACGATTGAATGTACACGCGGGCGTTGGCGATGTCGCGCCAGGCCTTTTTCTTCAGTTTCGGCGCCGGGCCGGCGGGTCGCGCCGGGGCTTTCGCCGGGGGGGTCTTGGGGGCGTCTTTGCGCACTTCGGGTTGATCAGCCATGAATTCTCCTCGTCTCTAAAAAAAATTACGCCTTGGCGGCGGTGGCCGGCGCGGCGCCCGTGCCGGGTTTCGCCGAGCCGACGGTCTTCCGTCGTCCACGGCGCGTGCGGCCGTTCGAGCGCGTGCGCTGCCCGCGGGCCGGCAGATTGCGCCGGTGGCGCGAGCCGCGGTACGAACCGATTTCGATCAAGCGGCGGATGTTCGCGTTGATCTCGCGGCGCAAATCGCCTTCAATTTTGTAACTGCGGCTGATCTCGGTGTTGATTTTCGAGACTTCCGCCTCGGTCAAATCTTTCACGCGGGTCGACGCGGACACGCCCGTCGCCTTGAGAATGTCCATCGACCGCATGGGGCCGATGCCGTAGATGTAGGACAGGGCCACATCCACGCGTTTGTGTTTCGGAAGATCCAATCCTGCGACGCGAGCCATTGAGTTCTCCTTGAAAGTCCCGGCTTAGCCCTGGCGTTGCTTGTGCCGGGGATTCGAGCAGAGCACGTAAAGTTTTCGGTGCCGGCGCAAAACGCGGCACTTGTCACAAATGGGTTTCACCGACGCGCGAACTTTCATTTCATTTCTCCCTGTAGGTGATGCGGCCGCGGGTGAGGTCGTAAGGCGACAGTTCCACTTTGACCTTGTCCCCGGGCAAAATCTTGATGTAGTGCATCCGCATTTTTCCGGAAATGTGGGCGAGCACCTTGTGCCCGCCTTCGACTTCCAAACGAAACATCGCGTTGGGCAAGGCTTCCAACACGCGCCCTTCCATTTCTATTTTTTCTTCTTTGGTCATACCGTCCTTATTCAACCAACGTCAAAATTTCGGGGCCCGCGTCGGTGATCGCCACCGTGTGCTCGAAATGCGCCGAGGGCCGGCCGTCTTCCGTCACCACCGTCCAACCGTCCGACAGGGTGCGGACTTTCCAAGTGCCCGCGTTGAACATGGGCTCCAGGGCCAACACCAAACCGGCGTCCAACCGCAATCCCGCGCCCGGCTCGCCGTAGTTGGGAACGGACGGGCCTTCGTGCATCTGCCGGCCGATCCCGTGGCCGACGAAATCGCGCACGACGCCGTACCCCTTGGCTTCGGCCGTTTTTTGGATGGCGGCGCCGATGTCCCCCAACCGCTGCCCCGCCCGCGCGGCGTCGATGCCGCGCCGAAGGGCTTCCCGCGTCGTGTCCAAAAGGGCTTCGCGGTCTTCCGCGATTTTACCGACCGGGAAGGTGGCCGCCGTGTCGCCGACAAACCCGTCGAGGGTGGCCCCCACGTCGATCCCGATCACATCGCCTTCTTTTAAAATCCGTTTGGGATTCGGGATCCCGTGCACCACCTCTTCGTTGATCGAAGCGCAAATGGTCGCCGGGTAACCCAAGTAGCCCAGGAACGTCGGCGTGGCGCCGGCCGCTTTGATCGTTTCGCGCGCGACGCGGTCCAGCTCCGCGGTCGACACGCCCGGTTGGACCGCCCGTCCCACCGCGGCCAGGGCCCGCGCGGCCACGCGCCCCGCCCGGCGCATGCGGGCCAAATCCGCCGCCGATTTCAATTCGATGCGGCGGTCCCCCATCAGGGACGGGGCAGCTTGTCCAAAGCGACGACCATGGCCACGAACACCTCCGCCACGGGGCGGTCGGCCGAAACGGTCTCCAACAGTTCCAAACCGCGGTAGTAAGAAATCAGCGGTTCGGTCAAATCGTCGTACACCCGGAGGCGCTTTTCGATGGTTTCGGCGCGGTCGTCTTCCCGGTGGATCAGCGCGGCGGCGTCCACGTCGCACACGCCCGTTTGCTGGGGGGGTTGCGTCAGTAAATTATACACCTTTGCGCATTTGGGGCATTGGCGGCGGCTGGACAGCCGTCGGACGACTTCTTGCTGGTCCAGTTTCAGATAAAGAACTTTTTCCAACGGGCGGTTCGCCGCGCGGAGGTAGTCGCCCAACCCTTCGGCCTGGGCCACCGTGCGGGGGAACCCATCCAAGAGAAAACCCTTGGCGCAATCCGGCTGGGTGAGGCGTTGGGTGACGATCGTCAACACGAGTTCGTCGGGCACCAGCCGACCGGAACTCACGTAATCCTGAACCTGAAGACCCAATTCCGATTTTTTCGCGATTTCTTGACGGAAAATATCGCCCGTTGAAATGTGCGGCACTTTGTAGCGCTCGGACAACGGTTTCGCCTGCGTTCCCTTCCCGGAGCCGGGGGCTCCCAACAAAACGACGTTCATCGCGATGACCTCAGTTGCCGGCGCCGCCGCCGGCGCCGACGTTGAACCACCGGCCCTTCACGCGACCGGTTTTAGAAAAACCTTCGTAATGCCCCATGATGAGGCGCGATTCCAACTGCCCGATGGTGTCCAACGCGACACCCACCGTGATCAGAACCGATGTTCCGCCGAAGTAAAAGGGGGTGTTGACGAACCGATGCAACAAATCGGGAAGGATGGCCAGCGCCGCCACGAACAGGGCGCCGCCCAGGGTGATGCGGGAAAGGACGGTGTTGATGTAGGTGGCGGTCGGTTCCCCCGGCCGGATCCCCGGGATAAACCCACCCCATTTTTTCAGGTTTTCGGCGAGGTCCATGGGATTGAACTGCACCGAGTTGTAAAAGTAGCAGAAAAATATGATGAGGCCCGCGTAAAGCGCCTCGTACCACCAGTGGCGGCCGCTCCAAAACCCCATCACTTTTTTCGACAGTTCCGCGTCGGGGTTAAAAGACGCGAACGTCACCGGCACCGAAAGGAGGGACACCGCGAAAATGACGGCGATCACCCCGGATTGATCCACTTTGAGGGGCAGGAACGTGCTGGCCCCGCCGTACATTTTCCGACCCACCATCCGCTTGGCGTATTGCACGGGGATCTTCCGTTGCGCGGTCTCGACCCAGACCACAAGGCCGGTGACCAAAAGGATGAACGCCAGGAGGCCCAAGGCCCCGACGATGCTGCGCTGCTGAAGTTGGAATATATCCACGATCAGGTTTTTGGCCGCGGGGAAAAACCGGTCCACGATGCCCGTGAAAATCATGAGCGAGATGCCGTTGCCGATGCCGAGTTCCGTGATTTGCTCGCCGAGCCACATGATGAACAGCGTCCCCGTCGTCAAGGTGATCACCGTCGTGAAAATGAAAAGGGCGCCCGGATCCCGGACCACGGCGATTTCGCCCGGAAGCGTGATCTTCGTGATCAACGTCGTCAAACCATAGGATTGGATGAGGGCCAGGAGCAAGGTGAAATAGCGGGTGATCTTGTTCATCTGCTTGCGGCCCGTTTCGCCTTCTTTCGCCAGTCGGTCAAGGTAAGGGATAACGTGCGCGCCCTGCAGCAAGCTCATGATGATCGAGGAGTTGATGTAGGGCATGACCCCCAGAGCGAAAATCGACATCCGCCCCAAAGCCCCCCCGGAGAACATATCCAGAAACCCCAGGAAATTGTTGGACTGGGATTTGAACAACTGCTGCAGGGCGGCCGCGTCGATTCCCGGGATGGGGATCGCCACGCCCACCCGGTAAATGACCAAAATCCCCAACGTGAAGAGGATGCGTCGGCGGAGGTCCGGGATCTTGAAGATGTTGGCGAAAGAGTTCATGGTCGCTGCGGCGCGCGGGTCTCCTGTTTAATTCGTTCGAACCCAGGTTTTGTGGGCGATCAATTCCACTTTGCCGCCCGCCGCTTCGATTTTTTTCTTCGCGGAGGCGGAAAACGCGTCGGCCTTCACTTGAAAGGCCTTGTCCAAATCCCCGTCGCCGAGGACCTTGACCAACCCGCGCCCCTTGACGAGACCAAGGGCCCGGAGGCTTTCCGGGGTCACTTCCCCCGGCTTCTCAATGACGGCGTTCATGTCGCCGATGTTGACGATTTGATAGACGGTCCGGAAGGCCTTGTTGTTGAACCCGCGTTTGGGAATGCGGCGGATGAGCGGGATCTGGCCGCCCTCGAACCCGGCCTTCATGTGGGCGTCGCCGGAGCGGGCCGTTTGCCCTTTGAAACCGCGGGTCGAGCCCTTGCCGCCGTGGCCGGAGCCTTCGCCGCGGCCGACGATTTTGCGCCGATGGCGGGAGCCCGGCGCGGGTTTCAGGTTGTTGAGACGGATCATAGGGTCCTCGTTAAGCCGGCACCGCGGGAGCGGCCGGCAAAGTCTTTCCGCGCATGCGGTACGCGTCTTCCTTGGTTTGCAAACTTCCGAGAGCCACCAACGTGGCGTACACCACGTTGAACGGGTTCGGGCTGCGCAGGGACTTGGACAAAATGTCGCGCACGCCGGCGGCTTCGACGACCGCCCGGACGCTGCCGCCCGCGATGACGCCCGTGCCGGGGGCCGCGGGTTTCAAAAGCACCGTGCCCGCCCCGAAAACGCCGGTGACGTCGTGGGGGATGGTCGTCCCTTTCAACGGGATTTTGACAATGGTCTTCTTCGCCTGCATGACCGCCTTCTGGATGGCGGCCTGGACTTCCTTGGCCTTGCCCATCGCCGCGCCAACGTGGCCGGCGCCGTCGCCCACCACCACCAGGGCGTTGAACGAAAACCGCTTGCCGCCCTTCACCACCTTGGCCACGCGGTTGATGGCGACGACCGTTTCCTTTAGATTCAATTGTGACGCGTCGATTCTAGGCACAGACCCCTCCGTCGATTAAAGCTGCAGCCCGGCTTCGCGGGCGCCTTCGGCCACGGCTTTGACGCGCCCGTGGTATGGCCGGCCGCCGCGGTCGAACACCGCTTTCGCGATGGAGAGCGCTTTGGCCTTTTCGCCGATCTGTTGTCCCACTTTTTTCGCCGCGGCCACCGTCGCCCCGGCTTTCGTGTCCGCGCCGTGGGACGACGCGTACGCCAGCGTGCGGCCGGTGTTGTCGTCAACCAGCTGCACCACCATGTGCTTTTGCGATCGGCGGACGCTCAAACGCGGCCGATCCGCCGTGCCCAAAACCGATTGGCGGGCCCGCTGCCGGCGGAACGCCAGCCTTTCTTGAGGAGATTTCACGCTCATTTTTTAGCCCCCCCCGCCGCGCCCGCGGCGCCCGCGGCGGCTTTGCCGGCCTTGCGGCGCACGTGTTCGTTGGCGTAGCGGATGCCCACGGGCTCGTTGTTGGCCCAGTAGACGCCCGGCTTACGAAATTCGCGAATTTCGGCGGCGACCTGGCCGACGAGTTGCTTGTCCGCGCCGGAGACGACCAGCGTGGTTTGTTTTTGATCGACGGTGACTTTCACGCCCACCGGCACCGTGTAATCGATGGGGTGGGAGTAGCCCAGCGTCATGTTCAACTTGTTTCCGTTGATCTGGGCGCGGAACCCCACGCCGCCGATCCGGAGTTCTTTCGAAAACCCGGTGGCCGCGCCTTCCACCATGTTGAGCAGGAGCTTGCGGAAGGTTCCGTGCAACGCTTTTTGAGTCGGGCTGTCGTTTTTGCGGTCGACGGTCAAGCTCGGTCCTTCCAGTTTGGCCGAAAGACCGGCCGGCAAGACGCGGGACAGTTGCCCCAGGGGCCCCGTCACGCTGACGGTCGCGCCCTGAACATTGACCTTCACCTTATCGGGAAGGGAAATCGGTTTTTTTCCGAGACGGCTCATAAATCCATCCTCACCAAACCTGGGCGAGCACTTCGCCGCCCAGCTTTTCTTTCCGCGAGCGCCGATCCGTCATCAACCCTTTGGAGGTCGAGACGATCGACATGCCCAAACCGCCCCGCAATTTCGGGAGCTCTTCGTAACCGCGGTACACCCGCAGGCCCGGTCGCGACACGCGCTTGACGCCCTGCAGCACGCGGGTCTTGTTGGGCAAATACTTCAAGAACAGACGCAGGACGCCCTGTTTGCGGTCCGGCAAAACTTTGTAGTCGACGATGTAGCCTTCGTCCTTCAACACCTGGGCGACTTCCTTTTTCAAGGCCGAAGCCGGCAGGTCCACGCGCTCTTTGAGCTTGTGGTTGGCGTTGGTGATCGCCGCGAGCATGTCGCTGATGGGATCCGAGGTCATGGGTCAGCTCCTTTTCGTTACCAGCTGGCCTTAACCACGCCGGGGATTTCGCCCCGCAGGGCGAGATTGCGGAAACAAATTCGGCACAAACCGAAATCCCGGTAGAAAGCCCGGGGGCGGCCGCACAAGCGGCAACGGTTTCGGAACCGGACCGCGAACTTCTGCGGCTTTTTCATTTTTGCCTTCCAGGCGGTGGTGGCCATTTCAAATTCTCCTTAGTTCGCCGCGGGCTTCGCCTTTTTGAAAGGCATGCCCAAGAGAGTCAGAAGTTCCCGCGCGGTGTCGTCGCGCCCGGCCGTCGTGACCATCGTCACGTTCATGCCGCGCGCCTTGTCCGATTTGTCCAATTGGATTTCGGGGAAGATGTATTGTTCGGTCAGCCCCAGGTTGAAGTTGCCGCGCCCGTCAAACCCGCGGCGGAGGTCGATTCCCTGGAAGTCGCGGATGCGCGGCATGGCCACGTTCACGAGACGGTCGAGGAACTCCCACATGCGGACCCCGCGCAAGGTCACGCGCAACCCGATGGGCATGCCTTCGCGCAGCTTGAAGTTCGAGATCGATTTTTTGGCCCGGCGGATTTCCGCTTTTTGGCCGGCGATGGCCGCCAATTCCTCGGCGGCGAGATCCATGACCTTCGCGTTTTCCTTGGCTTCGCTCACGCCCAGGTTGAGGACGATCTTTTGAAGGCGCGGCACTTGGAAGAAATTCTTCCAACCGAAACGCTTCATCATTTCGGGCGCGACCGCGGTGCGGTAGGCCGTGAGAAGTCGGGGCACGTATTTTTCAGCGACAGTCGACATATCGTTTCCTTGTAAAAATTTTTCTCGGGGAGGGCGACGCGCGCCTTACCCGATCATCTCGCCGCAACCGCGGCACACGCGGGCCTTGGTCCCGTCGGACAACGTGCCCACCTTGGGGCGCGCCGGCCGGCGACACTTGGGGCAAACCACCATCACTTTCGACATCGGCAAATACGCTTCGCGTTCCTGGACGCCGCCGGGCTTTTGGGGCGTGCCCTTGGCGTGTTTTTTGGACAGGTTGAGTTTGGACACGAGGACCCGCCGTCCGATGCGGTCGACCTCGACCACTTCCCCTTCTTTGCCGCGGTCCTTGCCCGCCAACAAGCGGACTTTGTCTTTTTTACGTACGGTCGCGAGGGCCATCAGACGACCTCCGGGGCCAGGGAAATGATTTTCAAGTAGTTGCGCTCGCGCAGTTCGCGCGCCACGGGGCCGAAGATGCGCGTCCCCTTGGGCTCGCCCTCGGCGTCGATCACAACGGCGGCGTTGTCGTCGAAACGGATGTAGCTTCCGTCCGGTCGGCGGCGTTCTTTGCGCGTTCGCACCACGACGCACTTGACCACCTCGCCCTTCTTGATCGAGGAATCGGGCAGGGCGTTTTGCACCGACGCCGTGACGACGTCGCCCAAATAGGCGTACCGGCGGCGGAAACCGCCGTGCATGCGGAAGACGCGGACCAACCGCGCGCCCGAATTGTCGGCCACGCGCAAAATGCTTCGCTCTTGAATCACGACGCCACCTCCGCGCCCTGGGCCACCGACGCCCGCTCCAACACCTCAACGAGGCGCCAGCGTTTCAATTTCGACATCGGCCGTGTTTCCATCACGCGCACGCGGTCGCCCGCCCGGCTTTCGTTCTTTTCGTCGTGGGCGTACACTTTGCTCGCGCGGGTTAAAATTTTTCCGTACAACCCGTGGCTCAACCGACGCGGGATTTCGATCACGCGCGTCTTGTTCATCTTTTCCGACAGAACGACGCCCTCGAGCGTCTTACGGTCGGCGCGTTCCGTTTTGGCGGTGGTCACGCGGACACCCCCTTTTGTCGAAGAATCGTCAACGCCCGGGCGATGTCCTTGCGAACGGCGCGGATCTCCCGCGGGTTCTTCAAGGGCGCGGTCGTGTTTTTGAACTTGAGGTCAAAAAGTTTTTCGCGGCCGCTGTTCAGTTTCGCCCGCAGTTCGTCGGGCGTCAATTCGTGCCAGCGGATTTCGTCTTGTTTTTTCTTTGCCATGGTTTCGTCCTAGAAGTGGTCCCGGCGGGCGAGACGACACTTGATGGGCAATTTGTGCCCGGCCAACGTCATCGCCCGCTTCGCCGTCTCTTCGTTCACGCCTTCGATTTCAAACAGGATGCGGCCGGGCTTGACCACGGCCACCCAAAACTCGGGGTTCCCCTTGCCTTTGCCCATGCGGGTTTCCGCGGGTTTCTTAGAAACGGGTTTGTCGGGGAAAATTCGGATCCAAACCTTGCCGCCTTTTTTCAAGAATCGCATGAGCGTCACGCGGGTGGCTTCGATCTGCCGCGCGGTGATCCAGTGGGCCTCCAACGCCTGAAGGCCGAACTGGCCGAAAGCCACAAAACCACCGCCTTTGGTGCGGCCTTTCAAACGGCCCCGGTGGGATTTCCGGTATTTGACTCGGGTGGGCATCAACATGGCTTACTCCACGTTCCCTTCGCGCTTTTTGGCTTCGTCTTCTTCGGCTTGGATCTTGCTCATGACTTCTTCTTCAATGACTTCCGCCTCGGCCGCGGGCTCGACGGGCACCACCGGTTCCGGCGCCACCAGTCCCTGCTCCGCGCGGCGGGCCAACTCTTCTTTTTCTTTTTCTTCGATCACGCGGACTTCTTCCATCAAATCGGCGTCGGTTTTCTTGAACATCTCTTTGCGGAAGACCCACGTCTTGACCCCGATGGTGCCCATGTTGATGCGGGCTTCCGTGAAGCCGTAGTCGATGTCCGCGCGAAAAGTTTGAAGCGGCACGCGCCCGTCTTTCAACCATTCGGTGCGGGCGATTTCGGCGCCGCCCAGCCGGCCGGCCACCTGGATCTTGATCCCCAAAGCGCCGCCTTGCATGGCGCGTTCGATGGCGCGTTTCATGGCGCGGCGAAAACCGATTTGTTTTTCCAACTGCATGGCCACGCCCTCGGCCACCAGCTGGGCGTCGACTTCGGGTTTTTTGATCTCGATGATCTGGATCGCCGTCTTGAGGCTGGTCATTTCCTCGACCACGTTGCGGAGGCCTTCAATGTCGGCGCCCTTGCGGCCGATCACGAGGCCCGGCCGCGCCGTGTAAATGTCGACGTGAAGGTATTTGCCCGTCCGCCGGATGCCGATGCGCGAAACCGCCGCCAGTTTGAGCCGCTCCTTCAAGAACCGGCGAATTTTGAAATCTTCTTCAATCAGCGAGGGCATTTCCTTGATGTTCAACCACTTGGAATCCCATTCGCGGATGTAGCCGAGTCGAATGCCTTTGGGGTGTGTTTTGTGACCCATAAAATCCTTCCTTAGTTGTCGCTCACGACGATCGTGAGGTGACACATCTTTCGTTTAAAGATCGCGCGGGAGCCTTGCGCTTTGGGCATGACCCGTTTGAGGGTCGGGCCGTGGTTCACCCAGGCCTGGGACACTTTGAGCCGCGCCGGATCGGTGCCTTTGCCGGCGTTGGAGACCGCGCTCTTTAAGGTTTTGCCCACGAGAACGCGGCACGCGCGGGGCACCCAGGGCAGCATGCCCAGGGCGTCCACAACGGGTTTCCCCTTGATGAGCTTCAAAACTTGCCCGACTTTCAGATACGAGAAGCGCGCAAAGCGCGCGTGCGCAATCGATTCCATAAAAGCTCAAACTCCTCTGTGGCAATCTGCCGTCTTGCGAAAAACCAATGACACCGAACCCCACCCGGCCCCGCCCGGGGCCCGACGACCCTTACGTTTTGGCGGCGGCTTCCTTCGTGTGCGCTTCGCCGTGGCCTTTGAAGTAGCGCGTCGGGGCAAACTCGCCCAGCTTGTGTCCCACCATCTGCTCGGTCACAAACACCTCGAGGTGCTTGCGCCCGTTGTGCACCAAAAATTTAATGCCCACGAAGTCCGGGGCGATGGTGCTCGCGCGGGCCCAGGTTTTGATGGGCTTTTTGTCCCCGTTCTTGCGCTGGGTTTCGACCTTCTCGACCAGGTTCGAATCGATGAACGGTCCCTTCTTTTTGGATCGCGACATGAAATTCTCCTTACGCCGATTCCGCGGCGTTGGTCCGCCGACGAACGATCATCCAGTGATGGCTTTTGGGCGACCGCGTTTTGTAGCCCTTCGCCGGCTGGTTCCAAGGCGACCGGGGTTGGTTGTTGCCTTTGGACCGGCCGCGGCCGCCGCCGTGCGGGTGGTCGACGGCGTTCATCGCCGTGCCGCGCACGTGGGATTTGAAACCACGGTGACGGTTTCGGCCGGCGTTCCCGATCGTCAAATTTTCATGCTCCGTGTTGCCCACCTGGCCGACGGTGGCGAAGCAGGCGTCCGGCACCATCCGGATTTCGCCGGAGGGCATCTTGAGCGTGGCGTAGCCGTTTTCGCGGGCCATGAGTTGAATGGACGCGCCGGCCGAGCGGGCCATTTGGGCGCCGTTGCCGGGAATCAGTTCCACCGCGTGGATCACGGTTCCCACGGGGATGTTGGCCAAAGAGAGCGCGTTGCCGGTTTTGATTTCCGCTTTCGGTCCCGACAGGACCATGTCGCCCACGGCGAGGCCCACGGGATGCAAGATGTAGCGTTTGGCGCCGTCTTTGTAGTGCAGGAGCGCCAGACGGGCGGAGCGGTTCGGGTCGTACTCGATGGCGGCGACTTTGGCCGGCACGCCGGGTTTGTCGCGCTTGAAATCGACGACGCGGTACATCCGCTTGTGCCCGCCGCCGCGGAAGCGGACCATCACGGTTCCGGTGTTGTTGCGGCCGCCGGATTTACGCAGGGGCTGCAACAGCGCCTTTTCGGGCGCTTTTTTTGTCAAATCGCTGAAATCTTCCACCGTGATGGCACGGCGGGAGGGTGTGTAAGGTTTGAAAGTTTTCATCGGCATCGTCGTTCTCCGTTAAGCCTGCGGCTCCGCGTGCTTGATTTCCTGGCCTTGCTTCAACGTCACGATGGCCTTTTTCCAATCCGACTGGTAGCCGGCGTGGGCGCCGCGCCGGCGAAGCTTGCCGGGCATGTTCATGGTGTTGACGGCCGTCACCTTGACCTTGAACACCGTCTGCACGGCGTCCTTGATTTGGCCTTTGGTGGCCCGCGGCGCGACCTCAAAAATGTATTTGTTCTGCTCCCGCAACAGCGTCGACCGTTCCGTCAAAACCGGCCGGAAAAGAACTTGCGTCGTGGCAAGACCCATATCAGTTGACCCCCGGGGTCGACCCGTCGAGACGGGCGGTGATTTGGTCCAAGGCGACCTTGGTGAAGACAAGCTGGTCCGCCAGCAGGGCGGCGTAGCTGGTCAAGTCGCGGGCGCGGCACAGGCGCAGGCCCGCGAAGTTGCGCGTGGCCCGGTCCAGCGCCGGCGTGATGTCGTCGACCACCACCACCGTCTTGGGTCCCAGCTTCAAGGCGGCGGCCCAGGCGGCCACCAGCTTGGTTTTGGGTTCCGCCAATAAAAATTGGTCCACCACCGCCAATTTCCCGTCGGCGACAAAACTCGACAGAACGGCCCGCAAGGCCAACCGGCGCTTCGCCGGAGGGACCGCTTGCACGTAGCTGCGCGGTTTGGGACCGAACGTGATCCCCCCGTGGCGCCACAGGGGCGAGCGGATCGAACCCGCCCGGGCGTTGCCGGTGTGTTTTTGTTTCCACGGCTTCAAACCGCCGCCGGACACTTCGCCGCGCGTTTTTGTGGAGTGCGTGCCGCGCCGCTGGTTCGCGAGGTACGCGGTCACGACCTCATGAATCAGTGTCGAAGGGGCTTTCACCTTGAACACCGCGTCCGCCAGCTCCACGCTGCCGGCCTTCTGACCTTTTGAATTCAAAACGTCTACCGTCGACATAGTATCCTCTTTATTTCTTTTCCGGCTTGCCGCTCTTGGCGGGCGCGGCCTTCGCGGCTTTCTTCGCCACCGCGGCGGGCGCTTGCTTCACGCGGCGGGGCCGCGTGGTCTTGTACAGGCTCACGCAGGTGCCCGGCGCGCCGGGGACCGACCCCCGCACCAGCATCAAATTTTCCGTCGGGTTCACGTCCACCACGAGCAAGCGCTGGATGGTTTTGATTTCCGCGCCCATGTGCCCGGGCCCGCGCTTGCCGGGCCACACGCGTTCACGCCCCGAAGACCCCGGCGCGCGCCAGCGATCGGACTGGCCGTGGGTTTTGGGACCGCCTTTGAACCGGTGGCGCTTGACCGCGCCGGCGAAGCCCTTTCCCTTGATCATTCCCGACGCGTCGATGATGTCGCCCGCGGCGAACTGTTCGACGCGGATTTCCATGCCGGCCTCAAAACCATCCACGGACGGCAAGCGGAACTCCTGCAGCCATCGCGTCGGGACGGCGTTCGTTTTGGCGAAGTGCCCCGCTTCCGGCTTCGAGAAATTTTTGGGGCGGATGTCGCCGAAACCCAATTGCAACGCGGCGTAACCGTCGGTGGCGGGGGTTTTCACCTGAACCACACGGCACGGCCCGGCTTGAAAAACGGTGACCGGCACGATTTCGCCTTTGGGGCTGAACACGCGGGTCATCCCGATTTTCTTGGCCAGGATGGCTTTCATCGCCGGCACGGCTTTTTTTTCGGCCGTCGCTTCGGCGGGTTTCTCTGTCGTCGTTTCGCTCATGGCTTTTCCTTACAGCTTGATTTCCACGTCCACCCCGGCGGGGAGGTCCAACTTCATCATTTCCTCAACCGTCTTCGCCGTGGGTTCCATAATGTCGATCAGGCGCTTGTGCACCCGCATCTCAAATTGCTCCCGGGACTTTTTGTCGGTGTGGACCGACCGGTTGACCGTGTACCGTTTGATCTGCGTCGGCAGAAGGACCGGTCCGACCAGCGTCGCGCCGGTGCGCTGCGCGGTCTCGACGATCTTCGCGAGGGAGTCGTCGAGCATCCGGTGGTCGTAGGCCCGAAGGCGGATGCGGATCTTCTGCTGGGTGGGGGCGGTGGGCGTCGTCATCTCAGTTCACCGAGTACGCGCACTGAAAACGGTCCCGCGTGCGCCCGTCCATCCAGGCCACGGTCACCAGCCCCGCGCCTTCGTACATCGCCCCTTCGATCAAAACGTTTTCCATGGTCCCCTCGTTTACGCCAAGATTTCGGTGACGACGCCGGCGCCCACGGTGTGGCCGCCCTCGCGGATGGCGAAGCGCACGTTCTTCTCCAGCGCCACCGGCGTCAGCAG
>Ga0058868_1047749_pt1 | contig 16546 bp, 15 predicted proteins | sample TNRReaAerobicRNA_2_FD_59631 | JGI IMG/M metagenome (GOLD analysis project Ga0058868, IMG submission 59631) | Wastewater treatment Type I Accumulibacter community from EBPR Bioreactor in Madison, WI, USA - TNR Reactor, Time F- 52min-Aerobic_ RNA... | ecosystem: Engineered > Bioreactor > EBPR >...
TCGAGCGTGTGATCACCAAGGGTGAGCACGACACCCTCAATCCGATCGGCGTGAACGTCATTCGTTCCTTTCCTGGCGCCGGTAGCGTCGTCTGGGGCGCCCGCACCTTGTCTGCGGACTCGGAATGGAAGTACGTCAACGTGCGCCGACTGTTCCTGTTCCTCGAAGAAACGATCGACGAGGGCACCCAGTGGGTGGTATTCGAGCCGAATACACCGATGCTGTGGGGTAGGGTCAAACGCAATATCACGGCATTCTTGACCAACGTGTGGCGCGACGGGGCCCTATTCGGCACCAGCGCAGCGGAGGCCTTCTTCGTGAAAGTGGACGCCGAAAACAATCCACCCGAGGTGGTGGACGCCGGGCGTCTGATCATCGAGGTGGGTGTGGCGCCGGTCAAGCCGGCCGAGTTCGTCATCATCCGCATCAGCCAGAAGACTTTGGGCAAAGCCGGTTAACTTGATCGAGGAGGAACTTCAACATGGCACGCAAAGATCCCTATCGTAACTTCCGCTTTCGCGTCGAAATCGACGGCATTAACCAGGCCGCGTTCGCCGATGCCGTGATTCCGGACTCGACCACGGCGCCGATCGATTACCGCGAAGGCACCGACCCGGTGCATAACCGCAAGCTTTCGGGTCAGACCACTTACGGCAACGTCACTCTCAAATGGGGTCTGACCGATTCCATGGACCTCTACAACTGGCGTAAGCAGGTCATCGACAAAGGCGCGCAGGACAATCGAAAGAACCTGTCGCTGGTGCTGATCGACGAGGCCGGCGACGACAAGGCGCGCTGGAATATCATGGAGGCCTGGCCCACCAAGTACGATTCCAGTGACCTGTCCGCCAAGGGTGCCGAGGTGCTGATCGAGAGTCTGGATCTGGTTTGTGAGGAAGTCGTTCGGGTTCAGTAATTAATCAAGGCGCCTTTTCGGCGCCGACAAATCAGGCCACCGGTTTCTGCCGGTGGATTATGACTTGCATCGTGACCGGCAAGGAAGCGCGTTATGGCACTGCAGACCGAGTATGAATTCATCCTTCCCAAGGGTTATCTGGACCCGGATGGCAACCTGCACAAGGAAGGCGTGATGCGGCTGGCGACAGCCGGCGACGAGATTCTGCCAATGAAGGATGCGCGGGTGCAGCAGAATCCCGCGTACCTGACGATCATCCTTCTGTCGCGGGTGATCACTCGGCTGGGAGAAGTCAAGATGGTCAATACCCGGGTCATCGAGGGCCTGTTTGCGGAGGACCTCAGTTACCTCCAGGGCATCTACCGGCGCATCAACGAGCAGGGGTCGAATACCCTAACAACGGTGTGCCCCAAGTGCGACCATCAGTTCGTCGTAGAGGTGGAGCCGGGGGAATAACCGGCTACCCCCTCGGTGCACTATACGAGGAGGTAGCCTTCCTGGCTTATCACCTGCACTGGTCGTATGCGGAGATATTCGAATTAGAGCATCGGGACCGCCATCGCTGGTGTAATGAGGTCTCGGCCATCAACAAGAAGCTCAATGAGCAGTACGAGCGGAGGTAATCATGCCCGTTTCAGGCATCAATGCCACGATGACCATCGCCGGCCGTGCCCTTGGTGCGCGCCGGGATCCCTATGGCGCGTATAACTTCCTGGTCGAGATCGAGGGAATCATCGCCGGCGGATTCAGCGAGCTGTCGGGTCTGGATATGAGTACCGAGGTCGAGTCGATTCGCGAAGGCGGTGTAAACGACTACGTTCACAGGCTTCCCAAGTGGACCACCCAGAGCGACCTGGTGCTGAAGAAAGGCCAGACCGATCACGATCTGCTCTGGAATTGGTATGCAGATGTGGTGGCCGGCAAGGTCGAGCGCAAAAACGGCAGCATCTATCTGCTCGACTCCCAGGGTATTCCTGCGATGTGGTGGGATTTTTTCCAGGCCTTCCCTGTCAAGTGGTCCGGACCGACTCTCAACGCTGCATCTGGGCAGGTTGCCTTCGAGACTCTGACCCTGGCGCACCACGGCCTGACCAAGTCAGCGCTAAACCAGGCCCTGTCCGGCGTTCGTGGCGTTCTCGGCGTCGTCGGTTCGGTTGGTTTCTAGAATGCACGACTACTCTGCAAGAGGGGCATCAAAGGAAAGCAACATGACCCCAGATGACCCTCGGGACGATCGAACCGCCGCCACTTACGGGCACCCTGTACCCGTCATCCAGGCGACAGGCCCGGCAGTAGCAGCGACGTTTGCCGCACGTGTTTTCGGCAAGTATTTCGTTGCGCCGGTTATCCGGCGCGGACCGTCGTTGGTGCTGCGCATGCTGCAACCCGCTGGCATTGCCGGTGATGCCAGCACGGGAAAGAAAGGGCCAACCGCTTTGGACGGCGTAACCGAGGCGCCGGCGCGACCGGCTGTCCGGCTGGCGACCAGCCTCGATCGTCAGTTGGTGAGGCCATCGCACGGGGCCTCGGCGACGTGGACGCCGGGCTGGTCATGGCCACAGCCCGTGTTTATGGGACGTTTGCTGGTGCAACGCAATCCGCTGATTGTCGCCACGGCGCCGCTTGCGCCGGCTGCGATGACCGTTGTTGCACCATGCGCGCTGGGCGTCCCCCTGACGATGACCCGTCAAGCCACCGCAACGGCCATTGCACTGCCTGGCGCGGATCGCGCGAAGATCCCTGCCGATACTGCAACAACCCTCGCTGAACACGGGATGGTGGTTCGCCGCCCGACCACCAGCGCTGGCCTGAGTCCCGTCGCTGATCCTCGTCACGTCACAGCCACGGCCTTCCGATCCACTACTGCCGAGCGCATCCTGGCGTCATCCACAGCCACCGCGCATGAGGTGCCACCCAGTATGCACGATCATGCCGCTGGTCGCGCGCCGACGCTAGCGGTACCCGTAGTCGCCCGTAGCGGCGCTCCGTCGTACGCGGCCTCGCGTCCTGCTTCTGGCCTGCTTCGGCAGGTGTCGATGGCGGGCGATCAGCGGCTCGTGCAACGCAAATTGCTCGCCCTGCCCAGGCTTGGTACGCCGGTCACCGCGGCTATTGGCGGATCGTTCGGTGGCCCGTCATTCGGCGTGAGGTCATCTGCAGCAGCGCCGGAGCACAACTATCCAGCAGCGTCGGCGATCACCGCGACGCCAAGCAGCGATGGCACGCGGCAGTTGACCTCCACGCTGCCGCTGACGATATCTGCGGCTGGCCGCAGCGCCTTGCCGGATGCTCGGACCACTCCCGAGCGATGGCAGCCGGCTCGGGCGTTGATCATGCCCAGACAGATCCTTGACCGTCCGTTAGTGGCCGGGCTTGAGCGGCGTCATGACCTAGGTGATGTCCTGCAAGCGCCGGATATGACCGACCTGGTGGTCGATGTGCCGACGGCGGCGCAGCCAGCAGCCGGCACGCGCCCGATGGCCACCGAGCTTACCCTGCGGACCTCGTTTGCGGAAGAGAACCCGCTTCCGACGCTTGTGGCCGCGACCTTGGGCGCAGCCACACCAACTCCGACAGCACTTGCCACGCACCAGGACCTGAGCAGTAGCCACGGGGGCAAGGTATCGTCGATGTCGATCGAGTTCCTCGCCGACCGCGTTTTCAGCATACTCGAGCGGCGCCTGGTGGTGGAACGGGAACGGAGAGGTATCCGATCATGAATCCCGGCGCAGATCACAAAGCGCAATTGCTGCCGCTCAACGCGAACGGAAAGCCGATAGCTGGTGCCGGAATTACGGTGCAGTTCAACCCGGCGACCTACTCGAACACCTGGAACATCACCTGGAACGAAGTCGGGCAAAGCCTGCAGTGGACGAAGACTACGGCAGGCGATCTCGTGCTCACGTTGAACTACGACAGCTACGAGGCACGTACCGATGTTCGCGAGAAGACAAAACACTTCAAGGAACGGCTTGACCCGGGCCAATCGAAAACGGGCCAGGCCGTGGGTTGCCTGTTCCAGTGGGGAAAGAGCACCTACAAGGGGGTCGTGGTGAGTCTCAAAGAAGACTTCTCTTTGTTTCTCGCTGACGGCACTCCGGTCAGATCGGTGCTGACGCTAACGCTCAAAGCGTGGCCGCAATCCAGTTGAGGGTGGCCACGGCGGCAAACGGAGAAATATCAGGATACCGGCAATGATCACATCGACGATGGTTTGGACAGTAAAGTCAGGGGACACGCTGCCAATGATTGCTGCGCAGGTCTACGGTGACCCGCGTCTGTGGCGGCCAATCGCTGACGCCAACGGCATCGCCGACCCCTTGCGATTTCCAGTTCAACAGGACTTTGGCCGCCTGTTGCTGGTACCTGCCCCGAGAGCATGAGCGCGCCCGTCACGCCGCTGGTCGGCATACCGCGATTCACGTTGTCGATAGCCAAGGTCGCAGCTGACCCGGCGCTGAAGGCCGACATCGGCTCGGTAGAGTTGTGCGAGGACCTCAACATGCCGGCGATGTTGAGTTTCTCGGTCAATCTCTGGGACGGGATGCGCATGCGCCTGAATGAAGCCTATCTCGACCAGTTTGCGCTGGGTACGCCGCTTGAAATGGCACTCGGCATCAATAGCGAGACCGCTGTATTTACCGGTGAGGTCACTGCCCTGGAGCCCGCGTTCGGCGGCATCGACGGCCCCGACAGCTTGCGGGTTCGGGCCTACAATCGCCTGCACCGGCTTCAGTTCGGGAACCGCCAGCGCACCTTTCAAAACAAGACATCCAGCGACATCGCCGCCGAGATCGGCAATGCGATTGGCTTGACCGCCGCGGCCGAGAGCACTACCGAAAAACATCCGCACGTCACGCAGAATAACGAAACCGACCTGGCGCTCCTGTTACGCCTGGCTTGGCCGCTCAACTATGAGGTGTCGGTTGAGGACAAGACACTCTATTTTCGCAAGCCCAAGCTGCAGGACGATCCCGTTATCAGCCTGACCTATCGCCGCGACCTGATCCAATTCACGCCACGCCAGCGGGTCATAGCCGACGGCGCCAAGGTCGAGGTGCGTGGCTGGGATGTAAAGACCAAGAAACTCATTCTGGGCAAAGCAGGGGCTGGCGACGAAACAGCGAAAATGGGTGGCAAGCAGACCGGTGCCGAATTGTCGGCTGCCGCCTTTACGTCGGCGACACGCACCATTCCGGGGCAGATCCTGGCCGACGCCGATGCGGCCGCCCAGATGGCGAAAGCCTGGTACAACCGCCAGCAAAGCAACTTCATCGAGGCGCAAGGGGAATGCGCGGGATCGCCCCTGATCCGCGCCGGCAAGACAATCGATATTGCCGGCGTCGGCAAGGCATTCAGCGGCCCCTATTACGTCGTATCGGCCCAACACACGATCGGGCCGACCGGCTATCGTACTCGCTTCGAAGTTACGAGGAATTCCGTATGAGTCTATGTCAGCAGCTGATCGGCGCCGCGAATGCTCCTGCAGGCAGCGGCGAACACGGCGGCCGAGATGTCACCGCTCCAGTATCCGGAGCAGGGGTCGCCATTGGCGTTGTCACCAACCTCAAGGACCCGGACAACCTCGGCCGCGTGCGGGTGAAATTTCCCTGGTTTTCCGAGGATGACGAGAGCGAATGGGCCAGGGTGGCGACGCTGATGGCCGGCAAGGAACGCGGCAGCGTGTTTCTGCCCGAGGTCGATGACGAAGTTTTAGTGGCCTTTGAGCACGGCGACATGCGCCGACCGTTCGTGATTGGTGCGCTATGGAACGGCGTCGACGTCCTGCCGCCGGAGTTCGCGAACGATGGCAAGAACAACGTCCGGCTTATCAAGTCGCGCAGCGGCCACATCATCAAGCTTGACGACACGGATGGCAGCGAAAAAATCGAGGTCATCGACAAGACCGGCAAGAACTCCGTGGTCATCGATAGCAAGGAAAACACGATCACCATCACCACCGACAAGGACCTCGTGCTGAACGCGCCGCAGGGCAAGATCAGCCTGATCGCCAAAGAGCTGGAATTGAAATCCAGCGCAGCGATCAAGGTGGAAGCCGGTTCGGAAATGAATATCAAGGCCAGTGCCACCATGAATTTGCAGGGCGCGACCGTCAACATCAACTAGGAGATGGTCATGGGACAAGCAGCGGCAAAAAAGGGCGACCAGGTGATGGCAACCGATATCCACATCGTGATGATCCCGGCCGGTCCTGCGCCGGTGCCCACGCCCTTGCCGCATCCCTTTGTCGGGATCATCGACGGCGCTCTCAGCGCCGATGTGAATATCATGGGGATGGCGGCGGCGACCGTAGATTCCACGGCCTCCAATACCCCGCCGCACATTCCCCAGGGCGGCCCATTCCAGAATCCGCCCGGCAACAGGGCCACGATCAAGGTCGGCAGCACCGCCGTGAAGATCAACGGCAAAATGGCGGCCCGCAACGGCGACATGGCGACGACCTGCAATGATCCTTCCGACCTGCCGGCCGGAACCGTACTTGCGGTTGGCACCGTGTTCATCGGGTAAGCGCGGCCATGGCGGAACGTGACTTTCTCGGGGTCGGTTGGCGATTCCCGATTGCGGTCGCTGCGGGACCCGACCGCATCACCCGTATTGCAGTGTCCGCCTACGAACAATCGATCGAGGAGTCGATCCGGATCGTGCTCGGCACTCCGCCGGGCGAGCGACTGATGCGCTCAGAGTTTGGCTGCGATCTGAATCGCCTGGCGTTCGCCCCGAACAATACCTCGACCGCCGGCCTGGCAATCTTTTTTGTCCGCGAGGCGCTCCAAAAGTGGGAGCCCAGGATTGAACTGCTCCTGGTGGACGCACAGGCGGATTCCGATTCCGATGCCACGCTGTTGATCAGCATCGACTACCGCGTCATCACAACGAACCGCGAACACAACCTCGTTTACCCCTATTACCTGGGGAGGGAATGACCTTGTCCGCGAGCCATCCGCCCATTGATCCGCGGCGCGCCAAGCATTTTCTGATCGAAATGATCCGGAGGATCCCGGATCGGTTCAAGGAGTGGAAGTCGGCGGCAGAGGTTAGTGGTGACGACGACCAGATCCTGAGTGTTGCCGATGACAAGAGCGACTTCGGCATGGCCCTGTTGAAGCTGGCCGCGCACATGGGGGAAACGCTCACCGGTCAGATCAACCGCGTGCCGGAAAAGAATTTCCTGGCGTTTCTGGATTTTCTGGGAATAGACCGAAAGCCACCCCAGCCGGCGCGCGCGCCGCTGACCTTTGTCTTGTCCGACAAGGCTCCGACCGACCGACTGGTGCCGAGAGGCACGCAGGTGGGTGCCGCCAAACGCGAGGATGTCGTCTTCGAGACGGAACTGGACCTGATCGTGACCCGCGCCACCTTGGCGGGAGCGTTCTCGGTGGACCTGCGCAAGGACCGCTACATCGAATTGAGCGGACTGCTTGCAGCTCCTGACGCCGCTGGCCTGGAAGTGTTTGGTGATGCGGGCGGGCCGTCTGCGTGGCAAGCGAATCCGCATGCGCTCTACATCGGGCACGACAGCTTGTACGCAAATGCCGACCGGGCGGGGGCGGGCTTGACCGTTGAATTCACTCTGGCAAAGGACGATCAGTTGCCGATCTTGCGCTGGGAGTATTCAACGGCTGCGGGTTGGCGGGAGCCGGAAGAGGTGACTACAGGCAATTCAGGATATTCCCTGAAGACACCGGGCATTGCCCCGGTGACGGTTGCCGGCCACGATGACGTCGGTGCCATGGTCAGCAGATCGAGCTATTGGCTCCGGGCGAAGACCAACGACGCCGTGCCAGTGCAGGTCAGCAGTATTGCCGTCGGCACGGTGATCGACGATCGGCTGGTACCCGCATACCTGGCCTTTTTCAACAATGTTCCTTTGGATATCAGCAAGGATTTCTTCCCGTTTGGCGAACGTCCCAAATTCAACGACACCCTCTATATCGCCAGTCTCCAGGCACTCAGCATCCCCCATGCCCTGATCACGCTGGACGTGGACCTGTCGCAAGCGCTTCCCCAACCGGTCGAGACGGTGAGTCTGGCCTGGGAGTACTGGGACGGTTCCATCTGGCGCATTGTCGGCACGACCACGCAGGGCGGTGCGCCCACCGCGGGTGACTTCGAATTTTCGGACACCAGCCAGGCCTTTACACAAGCTGGTGCCGTCACTTTCCGTTGCCCGCCGATCGTACCAACGTCGGTCAATGGCATCGACGACTACTGGATTCGCATCCGAATCATCGCGGGTGATTACGGTAGGGAAGCCGGGTACCAACAGACGGCCAATGCCGCTCTGCAGCAGGATTTGGCGGAAATCGAAACCGATTCCAAAAAGTACCAGAGCATCCTGGCCTTGCTGACAAAGAACGGACTGGTCGATACCTTCATGTACGTCGCCGCGACTTTCGCGGTCCCGTCGATCAAATCCATGGATCTCAGCTATAGCGTGACGAGCAGCGGGAAGGCGCACGCCCTTTTGACGGAAAACAGCTTCACCTATCGGGACGTGACCGCGCCCGGTCCGTTTCAACCGTTTTTCGGATGGAACGAAAACCGGCCCGCGCTCTACCTTGTATTCGACCCCGTCACCACCCCGACCGGCACCGCGCTGAGCATTTACCTACAGGTCGTGCAGCCGCTCTATGGATCTCGACAGCCGGCCCAGGCCATTGGGTCGGCAGGCGCAGCGATCGTCGTCTGGTGGTATTGGAACGGCACGGACTGGCAGCGGTTGCCGGCCGAAGACGAGACGACAAATCTCACCCGCAGCGGGCTCCTGCGCTTCATCTCGCCGGCGAATGCAAGGGAGCGATATCTGTTCGGCAGGAAGGGCTTGTGGATTCGCGCCAGCCTCGAGTCTGGCGGCTACGCTGCACCACCCCGACTGGGCGCAATCGCCTTGAACACGGTCTGGGCCAGCCACGGCGTAACCTTCAGGGACCACATCCTCGGCTCGAGCAATGGCGACCCCGATCAAAGGTTCCAGTTCGCCAAGACGCCGATACTGGCGGGCCAGATCATCGAGGTTCGCGAGCCCACGCCGCCGGGCGACGCGGACCAGCAGCGTATTGCGGCTGACGAAGGTCCGGACGCGGTTCGCACCGTTACCGATGCCGCCGGCAATGTCATCGAAGTCTGGGTGCGCTGGCATGCCGTGTCGGCAATGAGCCTATCGACACCTGCCGATCGCCATTATGTCGTGGACCACGTAACCGGCACCATTACCTTCGGCGACAGTGTGCACGGCCGGATTCCGCCGGCAGGCAAGGACAGCATTATGGTCAGGATCTACCGCGCGGGTGGCGGCGCCAAGGGCCAGTGTGCGCTGCGCACCTTGACCGAGTTGAAAACCACCATCCCTCTCGTCGACCAGGTCTTCAACCTCGAAGCGTCGCACGGCGGCGCGGATGCGGAAGCCATCGCCAATGTGGCGATCAGTGGTCCTTTGCGCATCAAGAGCCGGAATCGCGCCGTCACCGTCGAGGACTACGAATGGCTGGCGCGCGAGGCCGCGGGAGAGGTCGCGAAGTCCCGCTGCCTGGCACTGACCAGTGCAGATTCCCTGACCAAGGAGAATCGTCAGGGCACTGCGCCGGGATGGATCACGGTGATCATCGTGCCGCACGGGGACGAGGACCAGCCGCTCCCGACCGAGAACCTGCTCCACACCGTCAAGGACTTCCTGACGGATCGAGCGCTGGCGACCCTGGGCAGCCGCATCGACGTGATCGGTCCGCGCTACGTTCCCATCGACGTCGCAGCAGAAGTGATCCCCCTGCGCATCGAGGAGGCGAAGGCGGTCGAGAAGCGGGTGTTCGACGAGTTGCGGGCGTTCCTGCATCCGCTGAGTGGTGGCCCGGATGGCGAAGGTTGGGAATTTGGTCGCGCCATATATTTATCTGAAGTTGGCGCTGTGGTGCAGGGAACCGAGGGCGTGGACCGGGTGCGCAATCTGAGCATCCGCAAATCCGGCAGTGATCGACCGCAGGAACGTATCGCAATGGCTAGCAACGATCTGGCTGCATCGGGACACCACACCATCGTGGCGACGGGAGCTTAGTCATGCCATTGCCGCTGCCAGATCTCGACACCCGCCGCTTCGACGATCTGGTCGGAGAAATGCGCGCCATGATTCCGTTGCTGGCGCCGGAGTGGACCAACCACAACCTTTCCGACCCCGGCATCACCCTGCTCGAGTTGTTGGCGTGGGTGAGCGAAGCGAACCTTTATCGCGCCAACCGCATACCCGCCAGGACCCTGGCCAACTTCATCTCGCTACTGCTCGGCGAGTCGTCCATCCAGAGTGAGGACTTCCGACAGGCAATGAGCGGTGTCACCACCCAGGATATCGAGCGCGCGGCAAGACAGGTGAGCGGCGAGGTCGACGAGGTGCATGTCCGCTACGCCGAGCGCGAGAACCGCGTATCGGTATTGATCGTATTGCGCGCCGGGGCGATGCAGGCCGCCGACATCGTCCGCGCTGCGCAGATGCGGCTGCAGGGATTATGGGTCTCTGGACCGCGGCCGGTCGCGGAGTCTCTGGATGGCGCCAGACAGCGCGCCCTTCGCTTCTTCAACGATCCCTATCGAGCCATTACCACCGCAGACTTCGAGCGTGAGGCGATGTTGGCCAGCGCCGATGTCGGCCGCGTATCCATTGCCTCCTTTCCGGAGGCTGGCACGATCACGGTCGCGGTCGTTCCAGCCTCCGGCGCCGTCCCGGACGCAGCACTCCTGCGCACCGTCAAGGCACGACTTGACGATCGAAAGCTGGTCGGCACGCGCATCGTCGTGCGGCCACCGCGGTATACCGACATCACGCTGAAGGTCTCGCTTGTGACGCGACCCAATACCGTGAAAAGGGAGGTGGTCGACACGGTTACCGGCGCCATCTCGGGTTTTTTCAATCCGCTCGGCGGTGGCCGCGACCGCAGGGGCTGGCCATTCGGCAGGCCGGTGTCGGCCTACGAACTCTATTACCTGATCGAATCGCTGGCGGGAGTGGACCATGTCGAGGGTCTCGAAATCAACGAAGATCTGCAGGCTCGAGAGGTGCCGATCGACGATCTGCCAAGTTTGCGCAGTTTGACCATAACCCCGGTGAATTGATCATGACAACCAAAAACGCCACCTTCAACTATGCATTGCTGCTGCCCGAGTTATTGCAGCACGCTGACTCGGGTTCGGGTTCCGACGGCGATGCCGCACCCCCGGCGGCGCGCCTGCTCAAGGTCATCGATCCGATGTTCACGGATTGGGAGTGTCTGCTCGACCAAATCCCCGACTACTTCGACCCCATGCGCGCACGCGAGGATTTTCTGCCGTGGCTGGCCAGCTGGACTGCACTGGTGCTGCGGGCGGACTGGTCGCCGGAGCAGAAGCGAACGGTGCTTGCAAAGATTATCCCGCTGTATCGCAAACGCGGCACCAAGGCCGGGCTGGAAGAGTACTTGAAGATCTACGTGGGCGATGGCGTGTCGATTTCCGACGAACACGACCCGATACAGGTTGGCACGATTTCGACAGTCGGCGTCGATACTGTTGTCGGCGGCATGCCGCCGCACCTGTTTCACGTCAATGTCGCGTTCACGACGCCGGATCCGGCCGAGTTGTCCCGGAAGACGGCATCGGTGCGGGCGGTGCTCGATATCGAAAAGCCGGCACACACTTCCTACAGCCTGAGCATTTCCGGTCCGACCTTTCAGATCGGCGTGCAGTCGACGGTTGGCATCGATACCCTTATTTAGCGTTGTTGAGGAGGCGAAACCATGGCAATCCAGCGGCTCAATTATTTCACTGGCCAGTTTCTGCGCGAGGATGATTTCAAGCTTGAGCAGGACTACCACCTGTCGATGCGCCGAAAGCACAACAAGAGCGCGCATACGCCGGGAATCGTCTATGGTCTGGAAGTGGTTGCGGGCGCCAGCCAGGTGATCGTCAAAGCCGGCATGGCAATCGACAACGACGGACGTGAGATCGTCCTGGAGACGGATGCCATGGTGGCCATCAATGCGACCCATGCCAATGCTTACGTCGTGATCGCTCTCGAGGAGAAGAAGACCGATAAAGCCGTTGATCCCGACCCGATCAAGCTGGAAACGCGCTGGACGGAGACTGCGCTGCCGGCGGTGGTCGTCGACCTGCCGGCCGGCGCAGTCGGCCTGGCACAGGTTGCGGCCGTCGCCGGGAACGGTGCGGTGACCCTGAAAAGCGACTATCGCCGCATCGACTCGGCGCCGGTCGTGGGAGGCGACCTGACCGTTGGGCGCGACCTTACCGTGAAGGGCAACCTGGAAGTCCACGGGCAGACGACGCTGATCGAGGCCGACCAGATGCTTGGCAACGTCGTTCTCGGGGATGACGACACGGACACCGTGACCGTCGCGGGGAGCATACTCACCGGTCACAGCAGCGGCCAACTGCGGATCGATTCTCCGGTCACCATGACCGGCAACCTCGCCGTCCAGGGCAACGTCGTACTCGGCGACGCCGATGCGGACACCGTGACCGTCGAAGGAAGCGTGGTCACCGGACATACGTCGGGGAAACTGAAGATCGGTTCGCCGGTCGACGTGGTCGGCGATATTGCGGTCAGCGGTAGCGTGGACGGCCGCGATGTGTCCGCCGACGGAAGCAAACTCGATGGCCACGTGGCGAGCACCAGCAATCCGCACCTCACCACCGCCGCGCAGGTCGATACCCAGGGCGGTGTCGATCGTCTCGTCACCCAGATCAACGCCGGGAGCGGCGTCATTGCTGCCGCGCGCCTCGATGGCGCCATCGCCCGCGAGACGCGGTTCAACATCGCCACCGGTCACGGCCACGACGGCGCCGACAGCAAGAAGATATCGCCGTCCGACCTGGCAGGTGTCAGTGGCGACGTCACTGCGACCAACCTGAATGTCTTGACTGCCGGTCCGACTTCCAACGCTGCCGCGCTCCACACCCACCCTTTCGCGCCGGCTGACCGCAGCGTCACCCTCGCCAAGCTGGACCCCATCACCCGCTCCCGGCTGCTGAGAGTGCCGCTACTGGCCCAGATTTTCAATCCGCCGATGGCCGTATCCTTGGCATACTTGCCCGGTGGGATGGCATTTGACGGAACCCATTTTTGGGTGGCCAATACTGTTAGTAATGAGAATGCGGTCCTCAAGATCGACCCGACGACCAATCTCGTAGTGACTATCGTGGCTGTCGATTCCACTCCCTTCGGGTTGGCGTTCGGCGGTGGCTATCTGTGGGTGGCCAACTGGGGCAGCAATTCCGTGAGCAAGATCGATGTCGCGACCAACAGCGTGGTCGCAAGGATATCCGTGGGGTCGCAACCGAACGCCCTGGCGGTGAGTGGCGCCTTTCTCTGGGTTGCGAATTACTTTGGTGATAGCGTCAGCAAGATCGATATGGCGAAGGAGGCCGTGGTAGCTAAGGTTGCGGTCGAGTCGAACCCTGCTGGCCTCGCGGTGGTCGGCAGCTTCCTGTGGGCCGCCAACAGTGGTAGCGATAGCGTCAGCAAGATCGATATGGCGACCAACACCGTGGTGGCGATCGTATCCGTTGGCAGCCAGCCCAGAGGCCTGGCTGCCGCGACCGGAACGTTTCTTTGGGTGGCGAATAACAACTCGGGTACGGTGAGCAAGGTCGATGTCGGCGCCAATATAGTGGTGGCTACCGTTCCAGTAGCGAGCAATTATCCATCTGCGCTTGCCGTAATTGGGAGCTTTCTATGGGTGGGCGGGAATCAGGTCCAGAAGGTCGATACCAACACCAACACAGTGGTCGCCACTGTTCCAGCGCCTGTCGGGTTCTGGGGTGCTGCGATGCCGAGTGTTTCGGGATTCCTGTGGGTTGCTGGGTCGAGTCAGGTGACCAAGATCGACCTTGCAGCCAATACCGTTGCAGCGACGCTGTTGGCGGGGGAATCCCGGGGAATGGCGTTTGACGGCCTATATATGTGGGTGGCAGTCTATGGCAGCGCCCGGGTTCTGCAGGTCGACATCGACACCGGGCAAGTCGTGCGGACCGTGATGGTCGGTACAAGACCACACAGCGTCGTCTACAACGGGAAGCATGTTTTTGTCACCAACTTCGGCAGCAACAGCGTCAGCAAGATCGATCCCCTTACCGGCAGCGTGCTGGCCACCATCCCCGTTGGCGCGAATCCGGCCGGCATTGCATACAATCCATTTTATCAGACGCTATGGGTGGCCAATAGCGGCGACGGCACGGTCAGCGTATTTTACGAACACGCCACATCGCTGGCGGGGACCTTTAGCGTCGGAAGCAATCCGCAAGGAGTCGCATGTGAAAGTAATTATGTCTGGATCACCAACACCGGCGACAACACAGTCAGCAAACTGGGCGCCTGGGCTGACGGCCCCCTTTATGGCACGATCCCTGTTGGCGCGGCTCCACAGGCTATTGTCTTTGACTATTCCAACATGTGGGTGGCCAACACTGGCGCCAACAGCCTGAGCAAGATAGCCACTGATAGCACCGCCACCACCAGCGTAGCCTTGCCCGCAGGCGCCCTGCCGGCAAGGATGTGTTTCAACGGTACCCATCTTCTGGTCCAGTGCACCAATGGTCAGGGATATCGAGTCGACATATACACCAATACCGTCCTGCCGATGCTCCTTCCCTCGACAGGAAGCCACACTGGCCTGTTGGTCTTTGACGGGGTATCTATCTGGCAAGCAGGCAACGGCACGCTTTTGAAGGCACCAGTCTAGAATTGTGCATGCTGACTGCCGTCGCTGAATTGCTCTATCCGTAAGTTGCGGTGGTCAAGGCCGCCGCCAATTGTTAGGAGAATCAGTGTATGAACTATTACCGGATCACCTATTCCATCGACGACAAGAACGAACGTGTCTACCCGCAACCAATGAAGGGCGTGGTTTTCGTCATGACCCAGGACCACGCCAGCGAGCATTTTATGGTGGGTGGCACGGAAGCCACCATTGCTGAAGATGGGAAATCCATCGTTGCCCTGACCGGCAATGCGGCCGAGGCCTTGATCCAGGATTTGCGGGAAAGCTTTCCCAAGCAACCGCCGAATCCTTACCCGGGCGCGCCGTTTCCCCCTGCTCCCCGCCAATGAACGGCAGACTGTGCGGCACGGGCCGGATCAGGACCCGCCAATGGACGTAGTGTAAGGCTCGCGGCACCACTGCCCGGTTGCGGGCGCCCGCGTCCCTTGATTTTTGGGGTTCGTTCAGGAATGCCTTGGGCTCCGGGGCCGATGGCAGGAGGTGAGAAAACGTGAAAGCGACCAGACAGGCGATACCGTCATCCTCAAGTCGTATACCCCGCACTTCCTCGCCGGCTAAGCCCGGACCGACGTATGTCGTGAATCCCGTGCGCGGTGGTCATCACGCCATCCCGGCGGGGCTGCGTAATCAGGTCCTCCAACCCAAACTCACGGTCAGCCACCCGAACGATTTCTACGAACAGGAAGCCGATCGTATCGCCGATCAGGTCCTGCGCATGCCCGAGCCTGCCTTGACGCGGCCGGGTATCGATCGGACACCGATCCGTCCGTTGTCGATCCAGCGTCTATGCCAGGAATGCGAACAAGACGAGGAACTGCAGCGGCAGCCCCAGAGTCCAGCAAGCGATAGCGAAAATTCCGGCCTCGATACCGTCGTCACCACCTTGCGTCAGCCCGGCAGCCCCCTCGATCCGCCTGCCCGCGCTTTCTTCGAACCGCGCTTCGGCGCCGACTTCAGTGCCGTGCGTATTCACACCAACACCCAGGCCAGCGAATCGGCCCGCGCCGTCAACGCTCTCGCCTATACCGTCGGCCACGACATGGTTTTCAACAGCGGCCAATACGCCCCGCACAGCGACGCTGGCAGACGCTTGCTGGCGCATGAGCTGACGCATGTGCTGCAGCAGGGAGGGGGAATCGCCCGCCAGCCCGCGGATGCCGGCACCGGCGCGGACGCCGGTGAGCCGATGGTCGAGACGAAGAGCGGCCGCCTCTCGGAGGCCGATGTGCAGACGCTGGCCGCGGTGATCTTCGCCGAGTCGTCGCGGACCGACCCGCGCGAGGACGCCGCGGTCGGCTACGTGCTGGTGGGCAAGATGAAGGGTGGCGCGTCGATCCAGAAGATCGTGCATCGGCCGCGGCTGTACGGCAGCGTGACCGGCTACAAGGGCAAGGGTTCGCGCGAGTACCGGGCCTTCATTGGCGACTTCGAGCCCGGGGACCCGACCGGGCTGCCCGAGAAGCAGCCCAAGACGATGCAGGCCTATGCCGTCCAGCTGACCCCAGCCGTCACCCGCTACCGGGCCCTGGCGCTGAGGATCCTGAACCGGGACGAGCCGAATCCGGTCGTGGGTGCGGTAGGCCAGGGCGGCATGATCGACCTGTTTTCGGACTATCCGGCGCGGGACGAGAACGGCAACTACATGGGTCATGCCGCGGATAACTACTGGGAGGACGTGAAGGCCAAGCACCGGTACTTGCAGATCGGCCGCTCGGTGTTTGTTTGGGAGAAGGCCGAGGACGTGCCGGGGCAGGGTGCGGCGAACCGGGCCAAGGCCCCGGACACGCCAAAGACCGCGAAGAACCCGGCACTCCCGGAGGCGCCGCCGCTGCAGGTGGCACCGAAGCGTGAG
>Ga0058868_1039230_pt1 | contig 16485 bp, 15 predicted proteins | sample TNRReaAerobicRNA_2_FD_59631 | JGI IMG/M metagenome (GOLD analysis project Ga0058868, IMG submission 59631) | Wastewater treatment Type I Accumulibacter community from EBPR Bioreactor in Madison, WI, USA - TNR Reactor, Time F- 52min-Aerobic_ RNA... | ecosystem: Engineered > Bioreactor > EBPR >...
CCCTGCAAAGATAATAGCTTAGCGTTATTGTCCTTCCGTCAGCGGAATAGGAAATTGGGTATGAATAATATCGCCGGGGCGGTCGATGGGAAGGAAGGTGCTGTTCAACTTGCCGAAACGGCGCAGGTCGAACATATACTGCCCTTCACTCCAGAACGAATAACGGCGCTGGAACAATACATCATCCAGCAAGGCGGCAGAAGTTGGCGTACCCTGGAAAGGATTGAGGCCGTATTCCAGTCTGATACGGTTGAGCGCCGTAAGCGCGTCATTAACCTTATCAGTACGGGCGCTGGCTTCGGCGTAGATCAGTATTAGTTCCTCGTTGCGGATGATATCGATAGGCGACACATTAGAGGCATAGAGCCTGGTTTCGTGTGTGCCGTTGAGGCCGTCCTGGCTCGTCGGGTTCAAGCGCAATCCGAACTTCTGAAGGCGGGCATCGCCGGCTTCCGCATCGGCGATATAATCGTTGTGAACGATGATCTGGTCGCCGCTTTGGCCCGGCGCTTTGTAAACCGGGTTGAGGATATCGCCCGAAGAGGTGCTGAATACGTGCTTGGGGCCCGTTTTCAGTTCGCCGTTGAGGTCGAAGAAAGAATTGTTGAGATGCGTTAGTGCCGCGGCATTATCGCCGGCATAAAGGGCCACCTTGGCGGCCAGTGCGCGGTTAAACTCGCCAAAAGTGGCAGGTGAGTCAAAACCGGCAAAACCTTCCGACAGCGAAAAGGCAAAGCCGGCGCCGTTGAGTTGGGCGTAAGCTTCATCAAGGATGGAGCGAATGGCAGTAAAGGCTTCTGCTTTTGTGACAAATGGGCCCAGGTTTTTCGGGTCAGCCACGTCTACGCGGATACCGTTGTCGTTGAGCATATTGAGCACCTGGAACAACATCAGGCCTTTGATGGTATTGGCAAAAGCGCGGTAGCCGTCTTTTTCCGCTTCAGAAACCGAAGAGGTATTGTCAAGTGCGCCCAGCAACAGATTACAGTTTTTTACTACACGGTAGCGCGAGTTGTACGGACCGGTGAGATAAAACGTATTGGCATCAAGTGCGGTGCCTTCTTTGCCCAGCAGGTCTTCGGTGTTGCGCGGGTCGGCATCAAAGAGGTACATCTCGCGGGCTATCGAGCCGGTGGCGGTCACGTAGCCGTCCCAACCGACACGCATAGCAGATTCGGTGCCGGCAACGAGCAGGTTGAGCTCAGCGCGCGAAGCGTTGTTGAGCACGCTATTGATGCTGGGGCCGTTAGGATCCGCCTGGTCTTCGATGGTACAGGCTTGGAAGGCCAACAACAGCAATGCAAGGATGGAAAGATTGATATATTTCATAATGGATAGACTGTTTTGGTTTAGAAATTCAAGCTTAAATGGAAATAGGCTTGTTTGGCACTCGGGAAAGGTGCTACCTCAATCGAGTTGGACAAACCGCCGCCGCCTTTGGTAGATACTTCAGGATCGTAGCTGCTGTAGTCGGTCAACGTGAGCAGGTTGCGGCCCGAAACGCCCAGACGGATGCTTTCCAAAAACTTGTCGCCCATCGGGATAGTATAGAATAAACCGATTTCGCGAAGGCGGAAATAAGAAGCATCTTCGATAAAACCATCCAGGTTGTCAAATTCGCGCGGCGTAGTGGCGCCCAGGTCCGTAAGCAAGCGCGTCAGGTTGAGTACGTCGCCGCCTTGTTTCCAGTGTACCATGAAGTTGAAGTCGAGGTTTTTCATCAGCGTAAGCTGGTTGAACCAACCCAATTGGAAGTCGGGTTCTACGTCGCCCACCTGGATGGGGTTGCTATTGGCATCGCGGCCCCAAAGGCTTGTGATAGGCGAACCTTCGTCGATATAGAAGGTGCCGAGGCCGAGGCCAAACGCTACGCCCGGCGGCACAAAGCTGGGAATATCATTGGCATCGCCTTCTCCTTTGATGCCCAGGCGGGTAATTTCAGAGCGGTTAAACCAGAAATTCACGCCGCTGGTCCAGTTGATTTTGGAAGTGCGAACCGGGTTGAGTTGCAGCGATACTTCGAGGCCGTTGTTTTTCAGGTCGAGGTCGTTGCGGATTTCGTTGGTGAAACCGGAGGAAGTAGGCAGTGAACGCTGGTAGAGCAGGTTTTCTACGTTGCGCTGGTAGTAAGTGATTTCGAGGCCCAGTTTGCTTTGGAACATCGAGAAGTCTGCCCCGAATTCCAATTCGGTAGAAGTTTCCGGTTCGATACCGGGGTTGCCCTGTTGGGTATTTACGATAAAGCCTGAGGTGCCGTTGATATTGGTAGGCTCCATTGAAGTAAACAGCGAGCCGAAGGCGGCGCTATTACCTGTTTGGCCGTAGGCGGCGCGCAGCTTAAACTGATTGATGGCGTTAATTTTCCAGAAGTCGAAGTTGGCGATGTTTACCGCAACCGATGCGCGCGGGAAGGCGTAGTATTTGTTGGGATCACCGTTGAGGCTCGACTTGTCGAGGCGAATGCCGGCGGTCAGGATGATCTTATCGTCGATGTTGACTTCTTCCTGTGCGATGATACCGAATTCTTCTTCTGATTCAAGGCGTTGGGTAATTTCCTGCGTACCGCCCTGAGTCAGGTTGGTTTGCAGGGGTATGAGCTGGGTGGTTTTGTTAAACACCAGATCGCGCTCAAAATTGAGGTACGAGATACCCGCCTGTGTGCTGAAGCTGATGTTATTACCCGTATAGTAGTCGAAAACGCCGAAGGCCTGGTAGTTGTAGTTGTACACTTTGTTTTTGCCGGCGCCGATGAAACCGTTGTCTTTGTTGCGTTGGGCCTGATGGGTTTCAGGCACGTATACAAAGGTTTCGTTGAGGAAGAAGTCCAAACCGCCGTTGAGGGCGAAGCGCAGGGCATAATTGTCGCGTTGCAGCGCCGTCCAGTCCAGCTTGATACCCTGAATCATGCGGTTGATGCGCTCCTCGTTTTTCGTTTTGTCGCGCACGAAAATCGGGTTACCCGCCGTGTTGGGGTTGTCGGGATACACGCCGTTTTCATCGGGGAACAAGTCTACCCAGTCGCGGGTAAAAGCCAGGTTGTAGCCGTAGCTCAAACCGCCTTCGTTTTCGTTGCCGGTGAAGCCGCGATTGGAGGTACTGTTGATATAATTTGTGCTGGTAGTGAGTCGTAAATTTTCCGAGATCTCATGGGAAAGATTGAGACGCAGGGTGAGGCGGTCGTACCCGGTATATTTAACGATGCCGTCTTCGTTGCGGAAAGCGCCGCTGGCGAAAAACGTAGTTTTGTTATTACCGCCTGCTACTTTTAGTCGCGTATCGGAAATGAGGCCTTTTTCGCCATAAATTTCCTTTTCGTAGTCGTAAACCTTTCCTGCTGCCTGGGCGGCTTCAAATTTCTGGCGTTCGGCGGCAGAAAATTCGGCTTCTACCTGTTCGGCAGTGAACGAGCGGCGGCCTACGAGGTTGATGGCAGAGTTGAAACCGAGGTCTTGCTCGAGGCTTACCTTCGTTTGGCCCGATGCGCCTTTTTTAGTTGTGATGATCACTACCCCTGCATTGGCACGGGTACCGTAGATGGCGGCGGCAGAGGCGCCTTTGAGTACTTCGATGCTTTCGATATCGGCGGGGTTGAGGTCGGCGATACGATTGGAGGCGCCTTCTTCGTTGCCCGCGTTGGCGCCGGAAGCGAAGCGCAAACCACTGGGGATTTCCGCGTTGCTCACGTAGACGCCGTCGATGATGAAGAGCGGCTGGTTGTTGCCGGTAAGCGAAGATACGCCGCGCAGACGCATAGCAATACCGCCGCCGGGAGCGCCGGTGGTTTGTACGATGTTAACACCTGTAAGTTTACCATACAAGGCCCCGTCAATGGTTTGCTGGGTGGTTACACCCGTCAGTTCCTTGGAGGAAACTGTTGATACGGCGTTGGCCAGGTTAGAACGTTTAATGCTGGAGGCCAGGCCGGTTACCACAATTTCTTCCAGGTTGGTGATGTCTTCGGTCATTACAACCACAATGTTGTTGTTGGTAGAAGACACCTCTTTGAGCTCCTGGCGGAAGCCGGTATACGAAAATTCAAGGGTGGCTGCCGTTCCCGGCGCTTCGATGCGGAAACTGCCGTCAAAATCGCTGACCGTTCCGCGTGTGGTCCCTTTTACCAGGATCGATACGCCGATTAGCGGTTCATCGTTGGCATCCTTTACTGTGCCTGTCACCATGAATTGGGCCATGGCGGCGAAGGAGACACAACACATGGCCATCGCTAACAGACTGGCTTTGAGCGTAAAATACTTCATGCTTAGATAGGTTTTAGTAAATAAATTGGCTTTGCTTATTGCCTGTTCAATTGTAGCTTATTTGGTTCAATGGGGGCATGTAGCTTTTTTTTGATCTGTACTATAACGGATATGCTCAAAGGAATGCGGCCTGTTCAATTCACAATTATTGGGAAAAAAATGAAATTATGGAAATGGGATTGTGATTTTTATTTGGAAATGGGAATGATCTTTTGAGTCGGTTGTGGGTTGTGGGTTGTGGGTTGTCGGTTGTGGGTTGTCGGTTGTCGGTTTGGATTTTAATATATTTTTCATTCGTCATTCGTCATTCGTCATTCGCCATTCTCCCCCCAGCGAAAGCTCTTCACGCTGAGCCCGGCCAGGTCGAGGGCGCGATCGACGACCGTGGCGGCCAGTGCTTCAAAAGTAGCGGGTTTGCTGTAAAACGACGGACTGGCGGGGCAAATAATGCCGCCGGCTTCGGTTACCGTTTTCATATTATTAATATGGATGAGATTGTAAGGCGTTTCGCGCACGAGCAAAATCAAACGGCGGCGTTCTTTGAGCATCACGTCGGCAGCGCGGGTTGTTAAGTCGGTAGATACGCCGGAGGCAATGCGCCCCAGCAAGCCCATCGAACAAGGACAGATGATCATGGCGTCGTATTGCGCAGAACCCGAAGCAAAGGGCGCCATGAAATCGTGGGAGCTATAAAATTTAAATGGATAGCCGGTATAATCCTCGTTTTCGAGTTCGTAGCGCCAATTGAATTTGGCATTGTCGCTCATCACCACGCCCACATCGGCCAGCCGGTTTTGCATGGCCTGCAATTTGTCGAGCAAGACTTTGGCATAGATGGCGCCGCTGGAGCCTCCTACGGCCACGACGATTTTCCTGAGGGCGGTTTGCATGTTAAATTTCTCTTAATCTGGCCACGCGATAAGATGTAGCCTTGTATCTTTGTTTTTGTAATTATCGCTAATTATCCACATAATAATTAAAAATGAAAAAAGTTCTGGTAAGCGCCGCCGTTGTTCTGGCTGTCATTGGTATCTATGCTTTTGCGGTACCCGCCGCCAAACCCGCAGCTGACGCAGCCGAAAATCCGCTGAAATGGTATACGTTCGAAGAGGCCGTTGCACTGAGCGAGAAAAAACCGAAGAAGATATTTATCGACTTGTATACCGATTGGTGCGGCTGGTGTAAGAAGATGGACGCTAATACGTTTTCCGATCCTAAAGTAGCCGCTTATCTGGCCGAAAACTATTATCCGGTGAAATTTAACGCCGAACAAAAAGAGAATATCGCTTATAAAGGGCACACGCTCAAATTTATAGCCAACCACGGCCGCCGCGGAGTACATGAATTAGCCGTTTCGCTTCTGGAAGGCCAACTGGGCTATCCCTCATTTGTGTATCTCGATGAGAAGCAAGACCGCATTTCGATTTCCCCGGGTTATAAAGATGCCGCAACGATGCTGAAAGAACTCCGGTTTATCGGCGGCGATCACTTCAAAACGATGTCGTACGAACAGTTTGTGGATAAGGGTGGCAAGTAGATGTGAGAATGAGAGAATGTGGTCATTCTCTCATTTTCCCGCGACTACTGGTGGTACGACGCATTGTGTGCCAGGGTGGAGCCGCATTTCGCACAGGCGATAGCGCTGCCGGCGCCGCCTGCACATCCTTTCGAGCAGGTATAGTGCCACACGCCTTTGGCGTTTTGCGCAGGCTCTTGCTGGGGTGGCGTGACGGCAGGAGTCGTCTGATTATTACCACCGACAGTAAGCGAAGGCTCAGCATTAGTAGTATGATAACCCTGATTGTGTGCCAGGGCAGTGCCGCATTTCGCACAAGCGCCTGCCGTACCGGCGCCGCCTTCACAACCCTTCGGACAGGTATAGTGCCATATGCCCGCAGCATTTTGCGCAGGCTCTTGGGTGGGCGGCGTAACAGCAGGCGTTTGCACTGTTCCATCGGCAGGAGCAGCGGGCGTCGCGTTCTGCACGGCCGCATCACTGCCGGCATCGCCGTCGTTTTTACAGGCTGAGAGCAGGAGCATAGTAAAAAAGGCCATCATGGACAGGGTGGACAAATATTTCATGGTTTTTAAAATTTAGTGAAGCGCAAAGATAAGGATTGGATTTATCACCTCGCTACCAGCGAATCCAGATCTGCAAAAGACCAGGATAAACTTCGTTGTTTCGGGCGGTGATGTAGTATCAATACTTTATCGGGATCGAATGTAGTGACGTAATCGGGGGCATAGCGGCGATCCACGCTGTTGTTTATGCCCGAACCCAGCAGCAAAATGCCTTCCGGCGTTTGGTAGGCGAAGGTTTTGGCGCGCATACCGAAATCTCCGCCAATCAATACTACTTTTACGCCGCGACTTTGCACGCTTTTTAGCCTTGGGTACAGCCAGGGAGTGACCCAGGAGGCAGAATCACAGGTTGCCTGTAAAAATTGAGGATTGAGATTGAATGCGTCGGCGTCTTTTTCGGTTTTTAGCTCGGTAAAAAGTGCATAGTGGTGGAGAATTACGAGATGGGAAGCCCGGCTGATCGTATCGGTAATTTGCTGAATAAGCGCCAGTTGCGCTTTTTTTTCTTCACAGTTTTCCTGTGCGGGTTTACTGGGATAAGGCCAAAACAGGTTTGTATTGAGCACTAATAGCACCATACCATCTGCCCAGGCACTGTAAAAAGAAGGTCTGCCGGTAGCCTGGCTGATTCGCTCGGGGTGGCCGAACATCACGTCGTGATTGCCCAATGTCCAATGTGTACCAGGTGCGTCGAGGTCAAAGATGCTGTCGAGGTAAACCAGTGTTTGGGGCTGTTCGGTAGTGCGACTGCATACATCGCCGCCTAGCCAGATCTGGTCGAAACGACCGTAATCCAAACGCTCCAGGCGAGGATCCACCCGGGCGCCGTCGTGCCAGTCGTAGGGGTGCCCCAGGAAAATATAGTGCTTTTCGCCAGCGCCCTGGCAGGCGCTGCACAGGTTTAGTACAACAAAAAACACCTGAAATGCTATTTTTTTTATATTTTTCATGTTATTGAATAATCACTTTGCCTTTTTTGTTGTTTAGGTAGAGTTCACAAAATTACAGGAATATGAATGGGGTTAAAGATATACTCGAACGTTCGGCCTTTGGAGTCTGCAATTATCTTGGCGACAAGATGGGCATCGCTTCTTCGCGGGTTCGACTGTATTTTATTTATATCACCTTCGTAACCCTGGGCTCTCCCATCTTGATTTACCTGGCGGCAGCGTTTTGGCTCAATATTCGCCGCTATCTCAAGCAAAGCAAAAGTTTTCTGTGGGACTGATGCGATTGCGGAATTCGGAATTCGGATTGCGGATTTATCATGGAAAAAATGCGAAACCCGAAATCGCAAATCCGAAATCAACAGAGTAGGTTGATGGTATGCACGGCTACCAGTCCCGCCGTCTCTGTGCGCAGGCGGTTTGGGCCCAGGCTAACCGGGATAAAACCCTTGTCAATAGCCATCGTGGCTTCTTCGGGGCTGAAATCGCCTTCCGGTCCGATCAAAACCAGGGTATCTTCCGAATTATTCAGACTGTCTTTCAATTCGTGCGCGGCTATTTCGCTATCGCAATAAGCAATGTATTTGACCGATTGGCTTGCTCCATGCACTACTTTCTCAAAAGGCGTAAGGTCGTTTAGTTTCGGCAGGGTAGCCTGTAGGGATTGCTTCATGGCCGATACCAGTACTTTCTGGAGGCGGTCGAGTCGCACCTGCCGGCGTTCTGAATGCCGGCAAAGCAACAGCGTAATCTCATCAACACCAATTTCTGTGATTTTTTCGAGCAACCATTCGGTGCGTTCGATGTTTTTAGTTGGAGCTACGGCCAAATGCAGATAGGGCCGGCGGGGATGTTGCTGGGGCACAATACGCTGAATAGCTGCCACGCAGCGACGTTTGCCGGTTTCGGCGATAAGCGCTTCGTACCAGCCGCCGCGTCCGTCAACTAATTGAACGAGGTCGCCTTCGCGTTTGCGCAATACCTGGACACAGTGGTGCGCCTCTTCTTCATCAAAAATGGCCAGCCGGTCTTTTATTTGCGGAACGTAAAATAACTGCATAGTGGAGTATCTTGCCTGTTGCAAGAATAAGAACGTTTGGGGAATTTATCGGGTAATTGGTCGATTTTATCCCCTAAAACCGTAGCTGCTTTGAAACAAGCGGGAAACAAAGTATTATTGCAACCGTTTTTATTTAGAATTAACCGAAAGACGAGATGGGTTATCTGATTATGGCAGGGCAGTTGATGTTGAGTTTGTCTATACTCATCGTCCTGCACGAAATGGGGCACTTCCTGCCGTCCCGGCTTTTTAATACAAGGGTAGAAAAATTTTATTTGTTTTTTGATCCCTGGTTTTCCCTATTCAAACGCAAAATAGGCGATACCGAATACGGCATCGGCTGGCTACCCCTGGGCGGCTATGTGAAGATTTCGGGTATGGTGGACGAGAGTTTCGATACCGAACAGATGAAGCAACCGGCCCAACCCTGGGAATTCCGCTCCAAGCCAGCCTGGCAACGGCTCATCATAATGCTCGGCGGCGTGACGGTCAACTTTATTCTCGGCTTTTTTATTTTTGCGATGGTGTTGTGGACCTGGGGCGAAGAGTATATTCCGACCAAAAACGTGACCTACGGTATCTACGCCGATTCGCTGGGTATAGAGCTCGGACTGAAAGACGGCGACCAGATACTGGCGGTGGGCGATAAACCCTTCGACAAGTTTAATTACAATACGGTGATCAAAGAGATTGTCATACATAATGCCAAGACGATTACCGTGCAACGCGATGGCCAGGTAGTAAAAGTGGCCGTCGATGATAAATACGTTGACCTCCTGTCGCGTCACGAAAACAAGGACAAATTCCTGTTTGGCGCCCGGGTGCCGTTTGTGGTGGCTGAATTTGGCAAGGAATCGCCCGCCCAAAAAGCCGGCCTGCAAAAGGAAGACCGCATTATTGCACTCAACGATACGTCTACAGCCTATTTCCACGAGTTTTTCCGCCGCATCAAGCATTACCCGGGGCAGGACATCCGCGTGCAGGTGAGCCGCAAGTCGGAAAGCGGCGCGCTCGATACGCTCGACTTTACGTTTAAGTCGAGCCCCGAAGGCCGTATCGGCGTGTACCCTTACGGCGAACCGTATCATTTCAAAACCGAAAGACAGGATTATACGCTGATGCAGGCTTTCCCCGCCGGCGTCACCAAGGGCATGACGATATTGTTCGACCAACTCAAAGCTTTCGGACAGATATTTAAAGGCAAAATAAAAGCCTCTGAAAGCCTCGGCGGTTTTGCATCTATCGGCAAGATGTTTGGCGCCGCCTGGAATTGGGAGCGCTTCTGGACTATGACCGCCGTGCTGTCGCTCATCCTGGCCTTTATGAACCTGCTGCCCATTCCCGCCCTAGACGGCGGCCATGTGCTGTTTTTATTGTATGAAATGGTCTCGGGCCGCAAACCCAGCGATAAGTTTATGGAGATCGCCACGATGGTGGGCTTTGTGCTTGTGCTGGGCCTGCTGTTGTTTGCCAATGGCCTGGATATCAAGCGCTGGCTGTTTAATTAGCGGTCTGACCGCTACCCCGGAAAGTACCCAGCTAGCGGTCAGACCGCTTACAGGGAGACCGCTTGCAACGCATCCAAGGCATAGGCCACCATCTCAGGTGTAATATCGAGGTGGGTCACAAACCGGATCGTTTGGGGGCCGAAGGCAGAGGCTTTGATGCCGTGGGCGGCCAGTTTTTCCAGCAGGGAAGCTGCCGTATGTGGCGGATGCACATCAAAAATCACGATATTGGTTTGGACGGGCCGCACGGCCGCCACGTAGGGCATCTGCGCAAGGCGTTGGCCGAGTAGCTTTGCGTGGTCGTTGTCGGTTTTTAATCGAGCTATGTGGTGGTCGAGGGCGTAGATGCCTGCGGCGGCCAGGATGCCTGCTTGGCGCATACCGCCGCCCATCACCTTGCGGTAGCGGCGCGCCTGTCGAATGAAGTCTGCCTCGCCGCAGAGCACGGAGCCGACGGGGGCTCCCAGTCCTTTTGATAAACAAATAGATATTGAATCAAATAAGGGGCCTATCTTACGGGTATCGTCGCCGGTTTCTACCAATGCGTTAAAAATTCGCGCGCCGTCGAGGTGAAAACGCAAACCTTTCTGCCTGCATAACTCGCTGATTTCCTGCATTTCATTTAGGGTATAATAACTTCCCCCGCCTTTGTTGGCCGTATTTTCGAGCACCACCAGGCGGCTTATGGGCAGCCAGTCGTATACAGGTTTGATGGCTGCGGCTACCTGCGCCGCTGTGATCTTGCCGTGCACGCCGGGCAGCAGGTTGACGGCCACGCCTGAGTTGAAGGCGTAACCGCCGACTTCGTATTGATATACGTGCGAACTTTCGTCGCATATCAATTCGTCAAGCGGCTGGGTATGCGTTTTGATGGCGATCTGGTTGGTCATGGTGCCCGAAGGGCAAAACAAGGCGGCTTCTTTGCCGAACAAACCGGCCACTTTGGCTTCCAGGGCATTAACCGTGGGGTCTTCGCCAAATACGTCGTCGCCGACTTCGGCCGCCATCATGGCCTCCAACATGGCTTTGGTGGGCTTGGTGACGGTGTCGCTGATCAAGTTGACTATCATTGTGTTCTCTGTTCTCTGTTCTCTGTTCTCTGTTTGGTTAGGTAGAGACAAATCATGATTTGTCTCTACTGGCAAAGATAATGAACGAATAACCGACAACCGACAACGCTACCTCCTCTTCCCCTCCAGCCAATCCACATATGGGACGTCGCCCAGGCGGAATTTGACGGGGAAGCGGAGCGCTTGTTCCATTTTGACTTCGAGGCGGCAGAAAAAAGCGAGGTCTTCGTATCGATAAGCCGGGCGCAATAGCTCTACGCGCAAGGCTCGTGTTTCCGGGGCTTGAGCGGGGTACAGGGGCCTGGCAAAATGCTTTTTGAAAGTGGGCGGTACAGGTTCACGCCAGCGCAGAGCGGCCTGCGCGGATACCTGGCAGCAGAAAACCGTTGAAAAAGCGGCGATCAGCCCGAGGATGCTAAGTGACCGGTACAGCTTCATGATTCTTCCGTTTCGACCGATATTTTTTTGCTGCCTTCGTACATATCGAAGCGCAGCAGTTTACATTCCAGTGGGCCGTTAAACAGCGTATATTTCTTAGAGGCTTTCAGTCCGATATGTTTAACGGCGTCGGCATTGGCCGAGATAATCCATGCTTCATAACCCGAAAACGAGGATTTAAGTTTATCGCCGATGCTCTTGTAGAGCTGGGTGACATCATCCACTTGCAGGCGTTCGTCGTAGGGCGGGTTCATCACCACGATCCCGGGAGGGTCAGGGGGGTGGATTTGCTCAAATTCGGCGGCCTGGAGGCTGAGGTACTGCTCCAGTCCGGCTTCAGCGGCATTGCTGCGCGTGAGCGCTATGGCCCGCAGATCGTTGTCGGAGCCCCATAGCTGGTGCTCAAAGGGTTTAATCCTGGCCTTGGCTTCGCGTTTCACCTGCATCCAAAGGCCGGCGTCGAAGTCGGCCCAGCGCATGAAGCCAAATGTACGGCGTTTCATCTGGGGGGGTACCTGGCGGGCTATCATGGCGGCTTCAAGCAGCAGCGTACCCGAGCCGCACATAGGGTCGATAAAATGGCGGTCGGCCTGCCAGCCGGTGAGCAGGATAATGCCTGCGGCGAGCACTTCGTTGATGGGGGCTTCGAGGGCTTCGGCGCGATAGCCGCGTTTGTGGAGCGAATCGCCCGAGCTGTCGAGCGAAACCGTGCATTGTTCCTGGTAGATGTGCAGGTTGAGGCGTTTGACCGGGTTTTGGGGATCGACGTCAGGGCGCCGGCCCGTTTGGTTGCGAAACCGGTCGGCGATGGCGTCTTTCATTTTCAAAGACGCGTATTTGGAGTGGCGGAAGATCTCGGAATTTGTCGCTGCGTCGATGGCAAAGGTATCCTGAAGTTGCAGGATAGAAGGCCAATTGATATCGTAGACTTGCCGGTATAGCTCCATTTCATTGCGGGCGCGAAAGGTGGCGATGGGTTGAATAATGCGAATGGCGGTGCGCAATTCGTAATTGGCGCGGTACAACAGCTTTTGGTCGCCGCTGAATTGCACCGCGCGCTTTAGGGGCGTTATGTCTTGCGCCCCTAAAGCGGCGAGTTCATGGGCTAGTACTTCTTCCAGCCCTGCCAGTGTTTTTGCCAGGTATAACATGGCTGCAAGATAGGGTTTTCCGGCGTAACGGAAGCCTCTTACCTGCTGACAACGGTCACATGGTCTTCGATGAGTAGTTTTTCCCGGTATGCCAGTCGCCAGGTATTGCCTTCTTTTTTCCACAGTTTGACGTCGTACAAACCCGCTGCCGGAAATCGCAGCGTGGCTGTTTTGTCTTCCAATACGATCTTGTTGCCGGCGCCGGTGTCTAATACATACTGTTCGTTTTCATCGTATTCACTTAAAATGAACAGGAGCGGCGAACCTGTTTCCTGGGCGCCTTCGATGCGGAAGGTTGCGACTGAAGTTTCCCGATCGATTGGGGGCGCCGGGCTATAAGTCGCGGCGGCCTCCGTCCAATCGTTTTTTTGGTAATGCGAGCCTTTGATGTACATTACGCCGCTTAATCCGATGAAGAGCAGTAGCAATTGGATAATACTTTCCAGTTTGATACCCCGCGGCTTGTTGTACAATACGTCAGTGTTTGTGTTACAGTGTTTCATAGTTAGAAGTAGTTTTAGGCTTATCATCCTTTGTTGGGCTGTACAATGGATGAGCAAATGTAATAATTAATAATTTAAAAAAAATAATAATATGTGTGATTTGATGCTGGTTTGACGGCGTAAACACATATTTATTATTTATAATAAGATAAATGCAAAACCCATGCCAAACTTGAATGAGGAGGCATTTTATATTATAAAAAATACTAAAGTGTATGAAAATTGAAAGAAGCGGTAGCCTCGCGGGAGGAAGCGGGGGAAGGGGGGTGATAAGACTGTACGACTGTACGACTGTACGACTAATGTCGTCAACTTAAGCCGATTAATTCACCACGGAGTTACACCGAGTTAACACCGAGTTACACAGAGGGTAGAATCTCACTCCGTGAAACTCCGTGGAAACTCTGTGTACCTCTGTGGTAAAAAAATATCGCTTGAGCTTTTCGTTAAGTTGACGACATTAGACTATACGACTTTACGATCGGGGAGGGGGTAAGAAATGCGGTTAGTTGACCTCAGGTTTTGGTTACCATAATTTTGTCAATTCGTTGGCCGTCTTTGTCGATGACCTCCAGTTGATACCTGTCGAGCGAAATTTTGTCGCCCACCTGTGGGAGGGCATGGGATCTGGAGAGCATCAGGCCGGCCACCGTGAGAAATTTCCCTTCGTGTTGTTTTTCGATCTGTAGGTTAAAATACCTTAAGAATTCGGAAATCGGGTATTGGCCATCCACCAGCCAGGAATTTTCGTCGCGTTGCATGATCTGGTATTCTGTGTCATACGCTTCGCTGACGTCGCCGACCAGGGCATCTACTACATCGTCCATAGTGACCATACCTTTGGTGGCGCCAAATTCATCCACAATAATGCCGTAGTGCAGCCGCTCCGTTTTAAAAAGCTCGAGCAGCCTGTAGGCGGGCATCGTCTCGTTGACAAAAAGCGGTTGTTTGAGATAATTATTCAAACTAAAGCCGGAATCAGTATTGGCTTCAAAGAGGTCTTTGAGTAATACGATGCCCAGCACCTGGTCGATATCGTCGTCTTTGCAGACGGGGTAGGCGGAGTGTTTTTCCTGGCCCACTTTTTGGCGTACCTTGTGGAGGTCATCGTTTTTATCAAAATAAATCAGGTCGTTGCAATGCGTCATCAGTGAATTTACCTTGCGGTCGCCGAGTTCAAACACGCGTTCTACGATATTCTGCTCGATATCCTGGATTTCGCCGCCGTCGGCGCTTTCTTTGATGATGGATTTGATCTCCTCTTCCGATACTTTGCTATCCATATTGTTTCTGATGCCGAGAATTTTCAAGAGCAGGTCGTTGGTAGTAGTAAGCAGCCACACAAAAGGAGAAGTGACCACCGAGATCCAGTTCATCGGGCGGGCCAGAATCATGGCAATGGGTTCGGGAAAGGTCAATCCCAGGCGTTTGGGTAGTAATTCGCCCAACACGATAGAGAGGTAGGTCACGAAAATAACGATCGTCACTACAGCGATGGTATTGGCAAATGGTTTGACCGATTCGAATTGCAGGAGAAAACCCTCAATATCATTGGTTAGATTCTCGCCGCTGTATACGCCCAGCAAAATGCCGATGAGCGTGATGCCTATTTGAACGGTCGACAAAAATTTGCTGGGGTTTTCAGACAGTTCGAGTGCGGTTTTAGCGCCTTTATGGCCTTTTTTCAGGGCGTTTTCGAGTTTGAATTTTCTCGACGACACCAGCGACATCTCTGCCATTGAGAAAACGCCGTTTATCAGTACTAACCCGATAATGATAAAAAACTCCATGTATTCGCGGTTTTGAGCGGTATCAAAAACGCAAAGTTAACACGCTCGACGAGATTTGATCTTGCATGGCGGCAGGTTTTTCGCCTGTTTACGAGTTTAAAAACCTGGCGGAATCTGGTTAAAAAACAAAGATTCCGCTGCGAATTATTTTTATTACTCAGCGGAATCTTTAGTTTGTGTAACGAAAATATACAAAGAGCACTTAATTTAACTTCAGCAGATCTCTCCCTCCTCCCGACCTCAGTTGTCGGTACGGGACTCCTTTTAGTCGCACACTCCCTCCCTCTCTCCCTCTCAATCTGAGCAGGCGCCCCGCTATAGTCCCGGCAACACCCACCCATTCTGGTAATGCGCCTTGATCAACTCGTTGGCTGCTGCGTCGTTTTTGAATTGACCGCCGGCGGCATCCCAGTACACCTTTCTGCCGGTTTTGAAGGCCACGTTGCCCATGTGGGCGTTGATGGCGGCCACGGCGCCCGTTTCGATGCCGCATTTGAGCAGCGAAGCGTCGTTGGCTTGCATGGCATTTACAAAGTTTTTGTGGTGCTCGGCCAGGTAATCGACCTGGGCGTCTTTGCGTTGGTCGGGCAGGTCGGCGATTTTGTACTCCACGACGCCCTTGTTATTGCGCTGCGTTTCGGGGATTACCTCCCAGCCCTGGCGGTTGACCACCAGCGTGCCCTGGTTGCCGATAAAAGCGATGCCTTCGGTGCGGCCGTAGGGGCCGTTGTCGATGCCCAGGGCGTGTTCCCAGAGCATATTGAAGCCGTCGTATTCAAACACGGCCTGCAGGGTATCGGGGGTTTCGGAGGCGTCGTCGGGGTAGGCGAGTTTGCCGCCCGAGGCCATCACTGATTTCGGCGCCGTGGCGCCCATAAAAAACAGGGCGATATCGATTTCGTGCACGCCCCAGTCGGTCATGAGTCCGCCGGCGTAATCCCAGAACCAGCGGAAGGTAAAGTGGAAGCGGTTGGGGTTAAACGGGCGTTTGGGGGCGGGCCCCAGCCACATATCGTAATCGACGCCTGCCGGGGGCGCGCCGTCGGGTTTTGGGGGCACCGATTTCATCCAGCCCTGGTAGGCCCAGCATTTTACCAGGCGTATATTGCCGAGTTGTCCGGTCTTCAGGAATTCGTGGGCCTGCTGGTAGTGCGAGCCGCTGCGCTGCCATTGTCCGATCTGCACCATCTTGCCGTGGCGTTTGGCGGCGGCCATCATCACGTTGCATTCCTCGATAGAGTTGGCCAGCGGTTTTTCGCAGTACACGTGTTTGCCGGCTGACAGGGCGTCGCAGAACATCAGGCAATGCCAGTGGTCGGGCGTGCCGATGATCACGGCATCCAATTCTTTCATTTCCAGCATCTTGCGGTAGTCCTTGAACAACTTCGGCTTTTTGCCGCGCAATTTCTCCACGTCGGCGGCCCGCTCGTCGAGTACGCTCTGGTCTACATCGGCCAGGGCGATGCAGGTTGCCTCGGGCACGTTATTGAGCAGGGCTCGCAGGTTCGACCAGCCCATGCCCTTGCAGCCGATGACGCCGTAGTGGATGGTGTCGTTGAGCATAAAGCGGCGACTGGCAAAAGCCGGAAACGGAAATAATGTAGCAAGCCCGGCGCCGGCAGCAACAGCGGCGCTTTGGGATAGGAATTGGCGGCGGGAGTGGCGCATGGCGGGTTGATT
>Ga0058868_1021334_pt1 | contig 16484 bp, 26 predicted proteins | sample TNRReaAerobicRNA_2_FD_59631 | JGI IMG/M metagenome (GOLD analysis project Ga0058868, IMG submission 59631) | Wastewater treatment Type I Accumulibacter community from EBPR Bioreactor in Madison, WI, USA - TNR Reactor, Time F- 52min-Aerobic_ RNA... | ecosystem: Engineered > Bioreactor > EBPR >...
AGCTTGGCGAGGTACGCGGTGCGGCGATCGGCGGTGCGACGGCGGGTGCTGACGTTGCCGCCGATCTCCGGGCCGTCCTCGTTGCCGACGAACTGGAGCACGCAGAGCTCCGCGGCGTCGCCGAGGCGGCGCTGGCCGAGCTTGACCAGGCGGGTGTAGCCGCCCGGGCGATCCTTGAACTGCGGCGCGACGCGATCGAAGATGTGCTTGACGAGCTTGGGGGCCTTGCGCAGATCGCCGTAGCGGTTGCGCTCGACCTGCGAGCTCTCGGGAAGGTCGAAGAAGCCCTTGGTGAAGTCGCGCATCTTTTCGACGTGGGCCTTCTCTTCCTCGCTGGCGTTCTTGGGGAGGTAGAGCCAGTCAAAGCCCATGCGATCCTGGCCGAGCTTGGCGATCACGCGCCGGCGAGCGGCGAGCGTGCCCTGCTTGGCGTCGGTGATGATCTTCTCGACGAAGGGCTGGACAGCCTTGGCCTTGGGGATCGTGGTAACGATCTGGCCGTGCTCGAAGAGGCCCGCGGCGAGGTTGCGCAGGGTGGCGAGGCGATGGGAACTGGTTCGATTCAGCCGGTAGCCGGCTCTGCCGTGACGCATCGATCAAACTCCTCCACCCGAGCGAGCGGGCGGCGTAAATCAGGGGCCGAGACTATAGGCCGGTCGAGCCGCGCGGTGGTGTCCGCCCGGGTCGCCGACCACCCGAACGAGCCCCGGCCTTAGCCGGTGATTTCGGGCTTGGTGACGTTGACGCCCTCGGGCATGGTCATGCCGAGGTCCAGCGCAATGTCCTGGAGCTTGCGCTTGACCTCACGGAGCGATGTCTTGCCGAAGCTGCGGAGCTTGAGGAGGTCGGCCTCGGTCTGGAGGACCAGCTGCGCGACCGTCTCGATCCGGGCAGACTCAAGGCAGTTGCTGGCGCGGACGGAGAGTTCCAGCTCGCTGATAGGCATATTGAGCTTGCGGATGAGCTCTTCGTCGACGCCCGCCGCGGCCGCCGCCTCTTCGCTCACACGCTCCTCGCCCAGCTCGTAGTACTGGACGAAGGGGTTGAGGTGCTTGCGGAGGATCTTGGCGGCCTCGACCAGCGCCATCTCGGGGTTGACCGTGCCGTTGGTCCAAATTTCGAGGGTGAGCTTGTCGTAGTTGGTGCGCTGACCGACGCGGGTCTCCTCGACCTTATAGCGGACGCGCTGCACGGGTGAGTAGATGGCGTCGACGTGGATCAGGCCGACTTCCTGCTCCTCCTGCTCGGCGTACTGCTCGCTGGCGGGGACGTAGCCGCGCCCCTTGCCGACGCGGAGCTCCATCTCAAAGTCGACCGCGTCGGTGAGGGTAGCGATGACCAGCTCGCGGTTGAGGATCGTGACGGCGGTGTCGGCCTCGATGAGATCGGCGGTGACTTCGCCAGGGCCGCGGGCCGCGAGGCGCATGGTCTTGGGCTCATCGCCTTCGAGCTTGACGACCAGGTTCTTGACGTTGAGGACGATGTCGGTCACATCTTCCATGACGCCCTGGAGCGAGCTGAACTCGTGCTCAGCGCCTTTGATTTTGATGCTGGTGACCGAGGCGCCTTCGAGCGAGGAAAGGAGCACGCGCCGGAGGCTGTTGCCGACCGTGGTGCCGAAGCCTTTCTCGAACGGTTCGATGCTGAACCGCCCGTAGACATCGCTCTTGAAGCGCGAATCGGTCACGACATGAGACGGAAGCTCAAGGCCACGCCAGCGGAATCGCATGTTGCGTCCTCACCTGTGCAGCAGACCCGCGTGGGTTCTCCGCTCGCCTGACGCACGAGAAACTCCGTCCTGCTGCACGGCGGAGGTCTCTTCTGGCCGGGAGCGTGTGCGGCCCAACGCCGCAGCTCGATCGAAAATCCGCGATCGGCCTTCGCCGGTCGGGGATGGAAACTCGATTAGACGCGGCGGCGCTTGGCGGGGCGGCAGCCGTTGTGGGGGACCGGGGTGTGGTCCTCGATGGCGGTAACGCGGAGGCCGGTGGAGACCAGCCCGTTCACCGCGGATTCGCGCCCGGAGCCCGAGCCCCGGATGCGGACTTCGACCTCGCTCATTCCGATCTTGCGGGCCTTCTGGCCGGAGGACTCGCCAGCGCGGGTGGCGGCGAAGGGGGTGGACTTGCGGGCACCTTTGAAGCCCATCGTCCCGGCGGAGTCCCAGCAGACGGTCTCGCCGTTCATGTCGGTAATGGTGACGATGGTGTTGTTGGAGGTGGCGCGGACATGCACGATGCCGCGGACGACGTTCTTCCTGACCTTGGCCTTCTTCGACATGGATCAAACTCCTCGGATCGTCGGACCCGGCGGGTCCTACCCGAATGACGAACGATGCGTTCGAGCTGGGAGGGAACGATTCCCTTGATTCCCGATGCCCGATGCCCGGTGCCCGGTGCGTTTACTTGGCCTTGACGCTCTTCTTGCCGGCGACGGTCTTCTTGCGGCCCTTGCGGGTGCGCGCATTGGACTTCGTGCGCTGTCCGCGGACCGGGAGGCCCTTGCGGTGGCGATCGCCCCGGAAGGAACGGATGTCCTTCAGACGCTGGATGTTCTGCTGGACCTGGCGGCGGAGCGCACCCTCGACGAGGTAGTTGGCGTCGATGATCGAGTTGATCTGCGCCAGCTGGAGCTCGGTCAGTTCATTGGAGCGGGTGTCGGGATTGACCTTCGCCTCCGCAAGGATCGCGGCCGCGAACTTCGGGCCGATCCCGTGGATGTACTGGAGCGCGAAGAGCGCCTTCTTCTTGTCGGGAACGTCGATACCTGCAATACGCGGCACGCGATGACTCCTCAGCGGGGCGTACGCCCCTGGGCCCGACTCCGGCGGGAGGCGGGCGTGATGTTCGTTAGCCCTGGACCTGCTTGTGCTTGGGGTCCGCCTTGCAGATCACGCGGACCTTGCCCTTGCGGCGCACAACCTGGCACTGGGCGCAAATCTTCTTGACGCTGGCCTTCACCTTCATCTGACACCTTCCGAAACATCGCGGCGCGGCATGAGGATCACGCCCGGGCGCGGGTGGGGATGGTAGCCCCACACCAACCGAAAGTCACCCACAACCCCCCGCCCGTTCCTTCGGGGCGGAGCCCTGGAATCGCCAGGCGCCATTGGTACGCGGAGCGGGCTCGACCGCTTTCCGACCGTTAATGGCGGAACGTAATCCGGGCCTTCGAGAGGTCGTAGGGGCTCATCTCCACCGTTACCTTGTCGCCCGGGAGGATGCGGATGTAGTTCATGCGCATCTTGCCCGACACGTACGCCAAGACCTCGGTCTTCTGCTCATTGGGCAGCCGGACCCGGAACATCGCGTTGGGCAACGCCTCGGTCACCACCGCCTCGAACGTGAACTTGTCGTCCTGCTTTCCCATGGTCCTCCGAACAAACCTCTCACAGTCATCCCCCGCGCCTTCGCGGCGTGGGGCCGCCCATCGCCGCGGGCTTCAGGCCCGGGCGCTGCGGATCCGTGGGCCCTTGGTCTCTTCGCCCGCGGACAGAATGCCCTCGTAATTTCGCATCAGCAGCGCGGCCTCTACCCGCTGCAGGAAGTCCAGCGTCACCGACACCACGATCAGAAGGCTCGTCCCGCCGAAGAACTGCGCGATCGAATAGTCGACGTTCATGGCGGTGTTTACCACGGTGGGGAGCACGGCGATGATGCACAGGAACGCGGCGCCGACGTAGGTGATGCGCGTCATCACGGTTTCGAGGTACTCGGCGGTGCGCGGGCCGGGACGCAGGCCGGGGATGAACGAGCCGTGCTCTTTCATCTGCTTGGCCATTTCCTCGGGATTGAACTGCACGGTGATCCAGAAGTAGCTGAAGAAGAAGATCATGAGCATGAAACCGAGCTCGTGCAAGTACGCGCCGGCCTTGAGCTCGTTGCTGATCCAGGTCATGGAGGTGTAGAACCACCCGCCGCCGGCCTTGCTGGTCTCGGCCAGGCCGCTGAAGATGACGGAGGGGAAGATCATGAGCGAAGAGGCGAAGATGATGGGCATCACGCCGCCGTGGTTGAGGCGGAGCGGGAGGTAGCTCTTCTGCCCGCCGAAGACGCGTCGCCCGCGGGTGTGCTTGGCCTGCTGCACCGGGATTCGCCGCTGGGCGACGGTCATGAGGACCGAGCCGGCGATCACGCCGACGAAGCCAGCGGCCAGCACGATGATGCCCATGTACCCGATCTTGTCGGGCTCGCCGGGCTCGAAGTTCCTGTAGAGGGTGACGATGGCATCCGGAAAGCGGGCGAGGATGCCGGCCATGATGATCATGGAGACGCCGTTGCCGATGCCGTGCTTGTCGATCTGCTCGCCCAGCCACATGAGAAAGACGGTTCCGGCGGTGAGGGCGGCGGTGCCCATGACCCACCACAGGGGGCTGTTGGCGAACTCGACGTAAACCATGCCCTGCTTGGCCATGTAGCCGAGCCAGAAGATACCCTGCATGATGCAGAGTCCCACGGTGACATAGCGCGTCCACTCCATGATCTTCTGGCGGCCAGTCGGACCCTCTTCCTGAATCTTCTTGAGGGCCGGCCACGCGGAAGCCAGGAGCTGGAAGATGATGCTGGCGGAGATGTAGGGCATGATGCCCAGGCCGAAGATGGTGGAGTGCGAGAGCGCGCCGCCGGAGAAGGTGGACATGAAATCGCCGAGGCGGGAGAGGGCACCCTGGTCCTCGCCCTGTCGCTCGAACATCCGGGCGAGCTCTTCCTGGTTGATGCCGGGGACCGGGATCCAGAAGCCGATGCGATAAACGGCCAGCATGGACAGCGTGAACAGGATCTTGTTCCGCAGTTCCTTGATGGAGAAGACATTCTTGACGGTCTGGATCAGCATCGGTCATCCTTGACGCCGCCCGGAGCAATAACGCCCACGGCACGACGCGCAGCACCCTTCCCGGCGACGCCCGGGCCGAGGGTCAAAGTCGGAAAGTCTAGGACACCCGAAGCACGCCCCGCACGGGCAGAAACGGGGCCCGGGAAAGCAGAAAGCCCGCGACGCTGGAAACGCCGCGGGCTGGTGTTCGGAGTGGAGATCACGTCGTGATCGCCGGTCACTTCTTCTTGGCCTCGGGCTTGGTCTCTGCCTTGGCGTCGGCCTTGGCATCGTCGGCGGCCGCATCGGCGCCGGTCTTCTTCTTGCCGCCACGGCTGAGGCGCTTGGTCCAATTCTTGGGCGTCTTGTCCTCGGCGTTGGGATCAACGCCGCGGGTCTTGTCGCGACGCGTGCCGGTCTGGTTGACCGAGCCGCCCGCGTCCGTCACGAGCTTGACGGCCTTGGCGGAGACGCGGCTGGCGACGACGTTCAGCTTGACGCGGACGCCCTCTTCGCTTACATGGCCGAGGATCTTGAGATCGCGGCTGGTGTCGCGGATCAGGCCGGCCTTGATGAGCGTCTCGGCGTTCACGTCGCCGCCCTTGGCGAACATGGGATGCTTCACGATGTCGCCGAGATTGACGGTCCAGAACTCGGTCCTGAAGGCGGCGTTCGTGAAGCCAAACTTCGCCAAGCGGCGGAAGTACGGCATCTGACCACCTTCAAAGCCGCGCTTGGCGGCGTAGCCCGAGCGGCTCTTGGCGCCCTTGTTGCCGCGGCCCGACTGCTTGCCGTGCCCGCTGCCTTCGCCGCGACCGACGCGCTTGCGCTTCTTGTTGCGGCCTGCCAGGGCGGTGATGTCATGGATCATCATGGGACTTCACTCCAGCGCCGGCACGCACGTTCGGGCGTCGGCGCGGTCTGATTCAATGGAAATTCGATTACTGCTGAGCGGTCGGAGCCGCGCCGGGCGCTCCGCCCTTGTCGCCGCCACGATCACCGCCGCGGTCGCCACCACGATCACCGCCCGGACCACCACGACGACCGCGATTGCCGCCACGACCGCCCTTGCGATCGCCGCCGACGGTATTGACCGGGCCCTTCATCTTCTCGCCCTTGGCGGCGAAGGTCGCGAACTTGGAGCCCGCGGCGATCTTGGCCTCGATCTCGGTCTGGCCGAGTTCCTTGCCGCGGACCTTCTCGACGTACTGGCGCGTGCGGAGCTTGGCCAGGCCGTCGAACACGGCCTTGACCATATTGCGAGCATTGGTGGAGCCGTAGCACTTGGTGAGGCAGTCGGTGACGCCGGCCATCTCGAGGATGGCGCGGACGGTGCCGCCCGCCACGACGCCGGTGCCGGGCGAGGCGGGGATGAGACGCACCTTGGAAGAGGAATACGTTCCCTCGACCTCATGGGGAAGCGTCTTGCCCGACATGGGGATGGTCTTCATCGCCTTGCGGGCGTACTTCTGGGCCTTTTCGACGGCCTGGGGGACTTCGCGGCTCTTGCCGTAGCCCACTCCAACCTTGCCGCTGCGATCGCCGACCACCACGAGCGCGCCGAAGCTGAAGCGGCGGCCGCCCTTGACGGTCGCCGACGTGCGATACACGTTCAGCGTCGTGGACTCGATCGATGAGGATTCGTCAAGCATCTCTGCCATGGTTCACTCTTTCAGAAGGGGCTCGCTCGCCCCGTTCTTCTGTCTGTCTCTTGGACTTCCCAATGCCAAATGCCAAATGCCCGGAGCCTCGTGCCGACTCCTAGAACGACAATCCCGCCTTGCGGGCGGCATCGGCGAGGGCCTTGATGCGCCCGTGGAACTTGAACCCGCCGCGATCGAACACGACCAGCGTGACGCCCTTGGCCTTGGCGCGCTCGGCGAGCTTGGCGCCGATCGCCGCGGCGGCCGCGGAGTTGCCGGTCTTGGTGAGCCCCATCGCCTTCTCGGTGGTCGAGGCGGCGGCGAGGGTCTTGCCCGCCAGATCGTCGATGATCTGGGCGTGCATGTGGTTGAGCGACTTGTAGACCGCGAGGCGCGGGCGCTCGGTCGTGCCGCTGATGCGCTTGCGGAGGCCGATGCGCCGCCGCGAACGCCGAATGTTCTTTGAAACCTGCTTGTCCATCGTCCACACGTCCCTTCGAACCGAACGCTTGTCCGAACGCCGCGGGGGGTTCGGGAAGAAAACTCACGATTAGGCGCCGAACTGCTTGCCCTGCTTGCGCTTGATGGTCTCGGTGGTGTACTTGATGCCCTTGCCGTTGTAGGGCTCGGGCTTGCGCGTCGCGCGGACCGCCGAGGCGAACTGACCAACGAGCTGCTTGTCGGGCCCGGAGACCTTGACCATCGCCTTGTCGACCGCGACCGTAAGACCGACCGGGATGTCAACGTTGATCGAGTTGGCCAGGCCGACGGTCAGCTTGAGCTTCTTGCCCATGACGGCGGCGGTCCAGCCGACGCCGACGACTTCGAGCTGCTTCTCGTAGCCCTTGGTGACGCCCTCGACCATGTTGCGCAGGAGCGCGCGGGTCGTGCCCCAGTAAGCCGAAGCGTCGGGACCAGCACCCGTGGCCGTCTCGACCTTGAGGGCCTTCTCGGCGTCGGCATAGCTGACGACCACGTCGGGCCGGTGCGTCATGCTGAGCTTGCCCTTGGGCCCCTCGATGTTGACCACGCGGTCCTTCACCGCGACCTTCACACCCGCGGGCACCGGCACAGGTTTCTTTCCGATTCGAGACATTCCAGACACTCCTCAAGGCGTGCGGCTCACCGGCGCCACCCCAATCGGGGATGGCCGGGCTTCCGCCGAAAACTCCGGTTCAATCGATCACGCACAACAACTCGCCGCCGACGCGCTTCTCACGGCAGGCGCGATCGGAGAGCACGCCCTGGCTCGTCGAGACGATCGCGATGCCCAGGCCCTGCACCGGCTTGGGGATGTCGGCGACGCCTGAATAGCGACGGCAGCCGGGCTTGCTCTGGCGGTTCAGGCTGTGAAGCACCGACTCGCCCGACGGGCCGTAGCGCAGCTTCAGGCGGATGAGGCCCTGCCGACCATCTTCGACGACGTCGAAGCTGTCGATGTAGCCTTCGTCCTTCAGCACGCCCGCGATGCCGCGGCAGACCTTGCTGTTCAGCACGTCCACCTTCTTGGAACGGTTCCGGACGGCATTCCGGATCCGGGTCAGCATGTCCGCGATGGGGTCAACAATCGCCATCTCAAACCTCGATCTTGCTCAGTGTGACTTGGTCAGTCGTTCGCCGCGTCGGTCCAAAGGGGCTTACCAGCTGGCCTTCCTCATGCCCGGGATCTTGCCCTCGAGGGCGAGCTTGCGGAGCATGATGCGGCTGATCCGGAACTTCCGGTACACGCCGCGGGCCCGCCCGGTCAGCTCGCACCGGCGCACGATCCGGCTGCTGAACTTGGGCTTCCTGTTGGACTTGGCAACTTGCGCTTTGGTCGCCATCGTGTTCCTTCCCTTTGGGCGTCGTGCTCTCACGACGCGTGAAACTCTCTCTCAAATCCGGGGCTCGGGGCCCCGGGGGTTCGCGTACTCAGTTGGCCGCCGCAGGGGCGGGCGCCGGGGCCGGCGCGACGGTCTTGCGGACGGCCTTTTCCTCGGGCTTGGTGAAGGGCATGCCCATCTGCTCGAGCACGAAGCGGCTGAGCTTGGCGTCGGAGTTCTTGAACACCAGGTTCAGGTGCATGCCGTGGGTGAACTGGACGTCGGCCATGTTGATCTCGGGGAACACGCCCTGTTCCGTGAGGCCCATGCTGTAGTTGCCCTGCTTGTCGAAGGCGTTGGTGGGAACGCCGCGGAAGTCCTTGATTCGCGGGGTCGCCAGGTTGATGAGGCGATCGAGGAAGTGCCACATGCGCTCGCGACGCAGCGTGACCATCACCGCGGTCTCAACACCCTCACGCACCTTGAAGTTCGACACCGACTTCTTGGCCTTGATCACAATGGGCTTCTGCCCGGTGATCTTGGTCAGGGTCTCGATGATCGTGCCCTTGATGTGCGGAGGGATCTTGGTGCCCTCGATGTGACGACCCATGTTCACGTTGAGCACGATCTTTTCGAGCTTGGGCATCGCGTTCACGTTGCCGATCTCGAACTTGCTCTTCAGCTCGGCGCGGATCTTGTCGCGATAGAGATCGCGCAAGCGCGGCGGGACCGCCGGACCCGTGTCGACGACCTCGGCCTCGGCGTGCTTCTTGGACGAACCGCCCTTGGGCGCGCCGCCCTTCTCACCCTTGGGCGCTCCCTTCGGAGCTCCCTTGTTCGCCTCTTTGTTCTGGTCCTTCGACATGGCTCTTGCTCAACTTCTTGGTGCTCCCACGCGCGGGCCGCGGGATGGTGCTCGGTTACTTCGCGGCCTTCTTGGTCTTGGTCGACTTGCCCTCGGCCTTCGGAGCGGCGGCCTTGGCGGGAGCGGCGGCCTTCGCGGGCTTTTCACCGCCGCGGGCCGGGGCCACCACGTTCAGAACCTTGAGGTCCTTGCCGTGGTGACGCGCGACGCGGGCCTTGCTGCCGTCCGCCTGGATGCGGAAGCCGACGCGGACGGCCTTGCCATTGACGACCGGGCTGACCTTGCTGATGTGGATCGGCGCCTCGCGCTGGATGACGCCGCCCTGCGGGGCCTGCTGCGTCTTCTTGAGGTGCTTGGTCTGGAGGTTGATCCCCTTGACCACGACCTGGGCGTTCTTGGGGTCGACGCGGAGAACCTCGCCGACGCGGCCTTTGTCGTCGCCGCGGGTCACCATCACGGTATCGCCTTTGCGGACATGCGCGGGCATCACACCACCTCCGTCGCGAGGGACACGATCTTCATGTAGTTCTTGTCGCGCAGCTCGCGGGCGACCGGCCCGAAGATGCGCGTGCCCTTGGGGTTGCCGTCGTCCTGGATCAGAACGACCGCGTTCGAATCGAACGCGACGTACGACCCGTCGGCGCGGCGCGTCGGCTTGGTCGTGCGGACAACCACGGCCTTGCTCTTGTCGCCGGGCTTGACGTCGCCGCCGGCCATGGCCTTCTTGATCGAGACGAACACGCGGTCGCCCACGCCGGCGGTTCGCCGGGTGAAGCGGCCGGTCGCGGTCGACCCGCCGTACACGCGGATGACGTAGGCGATTTTGGCGCCCGTGTTGTCCGCGACCTCGCATCGTGTTTCTTGCTGGAGCATGACTCACCGATCGTTCGTGATTCGGGCCCGCCTTCACTGGCGGGACCGGGAAGTGTGCGACGCTTACTGAACCTGCTTGGCGCTCTCCATGAGGGCGGTCTTCTCGGCCCGCTTCTCAACGATCCGCACCAGCTGCCAGCACTTGGTCTTGCTGAGCGGGCGGCACTGCACGCACTCGACGACGTCGCCGGTGCGGGACTCGTTCCTCTCGTCGTGCACGTGCAGCACCGTGCGCCGGCGGATGTACTTGCCGTACTTGGGGTGGCTCGCCATGTAGCTCACCACCACCTTGCGGGTCTTGCTCCGCTTGTCGCTCTCGACGACGCCGACCTTGGTGGCCTTGTCGGCCTTCGCGGTCGTGCTCGCCGGCGCCTTTGCGGCCGGGGTCTTGCTCGTGCTGGTCGTCGCCTTCGCCATCGTGTTCCACCTTGCATGTCGGGGTGTTGAGCCGCCCCGAACCCAGGTCCTCTTCATCCCGTTCCGGTTACTTCTTGACAGTCGCCAGGCTCCGCGAACGCCGCTCCGTCAGAAGACGGGCGATGTCCTTCTTGAGCTTCCCGAACTGGGACGTGTCTTTGATCTTCTCGGTCACTGTCTCGGAGCGGAGCTCATAGACCTTGGCGCGGAGGCGCGTCAGCTCGATCTTGATCTCCTCGTCCTGCAGCGCTCGAACTTCTTTGGCGTTCATAGAACTCACCTTGACTGACTCGTGCAGACTCACGCGCCCCGGAGCCCGGAGCACGATCGAACTCTTCCTTACACCGCCACGCGTCGACCGACCATCCGGCAACGCACCGGCATCTTCATCGCCACGCGGACGAACGCGGCCTTGGCGACCGCCTCGGGCACGCCGGCGATCTCGAACAGCATCGTGCCGGGCTTCACACGCGCCGCCCAGTAGTCCACGTCCGCCTTGCCCGTACCCATTCGGGTTTCCAGGGGCTTCTTGGAGATGGGCTTGTCGGGGAAAACGCGGATGATGAGCTTGCCCTCGCGCTTCAGAAAGTGCTGGGCCGCGATACGACCGGCCTCGATCACCGTGCCCTTGAGCCAGGTGCCCTCGAGGGCCTGCAGGCCGTAGTCGCCGTACGCGACGTAGTTGCCCTTGGTCGCCTTGCGATCTCGGACGCGCCGCATCTCCTTGCGGTACTTCACTCGTTTGGGCATCAACGCCATCGGTCAGCTCCGGGAAAACAGGTCCATCCGATCGAACGAACCTGAACACAGTTCCTTCCACACTCCACGATCACTTCCGGCCGCGGGCACGAGCGCGACCACCGGCCGCGTTCGACTCTTCCTCCGTCCGCTCGGTCGTGTACATGCCCTTGTAGATCCACACCTTGATCCCGATCACGCCGTAGGTCGTGCGAGCCTCGGCAAAGCCGTACTCGATCCGGGCCTGCAGCGTCGAGAGCGGGAGCGATCCGAACTTGATGTCCAGGCGACGGCTCATTTCGGCGCCGCCCAGGCGGCCCGACATCGTCACCTTCACGCCCAGGGCGCCCGCGGCCATGATCGCCTCGGCACGCATCTTGGCGGCGCGACGGAACGCCACTCGCTTCACGATCTGCTCCGCGACGGCCTCGGCGGCCAGCTGCGGATCAAGATCGGGGTTCTTCACTTCGATGATCGAGATCGCGACCTTGCGCCCCGTCATGTACTGGAGCTCTTCGGTCATGCGGTCGACCTCGGCGCCCTTGGGACCGATCACCAGGCCCGGACGCGCCGTCTTGATCACAACCTTGAGCTCTTCACGCGTGCGCTCGATGTGGATGTCCGACACCGCGGCCGACGGCGGCTTGCGGTTCAGACGCTTGTCCAGGTAGCGACGGATCTTCTCGTCTTCAACGAGCAGCTCACCGTAGAGGGCCTTGGGGGCGTACCAGCGGCTGCGGTGGGCTTCGGTGATTCCAAGGCGGAATCCAAAGGGCTGGGTCTTCTGTCCCATTAGCGGCTCCCCCTCTTGCGACCGGCCGAACGCTCCTCGACGCCGATCGTGATATGGCTCGAACGCTTCATGATCGGGTGGGCCCGACCGCGGTCCTTGGGCTGGAAACGCTTCATCGTCGGGCCTTCGTCGACCGTCGAGAGCGACACCACCAGCTTGGTCACGTCCGCCTCGAACTGCTCGGCGTCCGCGATCGCGGCCGCCAGCGCCTTGCGAACGTTGTCCGCGGCACGCTTCGGGCTGAACGTCAGAAGGTTGAGCGCCTGATCCACCGACTTGCCACGCACAAGGTCCGCGATCAGACGCGCCTTGCGCGGGCTCCCGCGGTGGTAACGCACCTTGCTCTCGAAGCGGGAGATGTCCTTCACGGACGCCCCCACCGCCGAGGCCAGACGCGCGATGTCCGACGCCTTGCACACCGGCAGATGCCGACCGGCAAGCCAGTTGTCGACCGCGCGCAACGCACGCTCGCCGGCCAATCCCGGACGCTCCACGGCCTGCGCCAGCTGCTCGCGGGAGATCCCCGCCTTAGTCGCCAGCGCCTTGAGTTTCTCAGCTTGAAGTCTCACGGCCTATTCCCCAATCTGCGGACATGTCGGCGAACATACCTGCGAACACGTCTGCATCCAAACTCCGATTCACGCTTCACTCACCGGGCCCATGGGCGCCCGGGACTTTCCCACTCGGCCGGCATCACCCCTTGGCCGGGGCCGCGGTGGCGCCCGCCTCGATGCCTTCCTTCTTGTTCGTGTGCCCGCGGAACGTGCGGGTGTGGCTGAACTCGCCCAGCTTGTGCCCCACCATGTCCTCGGTCACGAACACGTCGTTGAACTGCTTGCCGTTGTGCACCTTGAAGGTGTGCCCAACGAACTCGGGAACGATCGTGCACCGACGAGCCCAGGTCTTCAGCGGCTCACGCCGACGAGTCTGGTTCATCTCCTCCACCTTGCGGTAGAGCTTCTCATCGACGAACGGACCTTTCTTCAAGCTGCGACCCATCGTTCCATCCTCACTCGGCGGCCTTCGTCACTCCGCCGTCTGTCTGCCTTCGGCCTGTCTGCTTTCTGTCTCTTGTCTTTCCCAGTGCCCAGAGCCCAGTGTCTTTTACTTCAACACGCCGTACCGCTTGTTGGCGCGGCGGCGGATGATGAGCTTGCTCGAGTGCTTCTTGCGATTCCTCGTCGTGCCGCCCTTGGCCAGAACGCCCGTCGGACCGCAGGGAGGACGATTACCCTTCGAACGACCCGAGCCGCCGCCCAGCGGGTGGGCGTGGTGGCTCTTGGCCACGCCGCGCGTGATAGGACGACGACCCTTGAGACGGGTCAGACCGGCCTTGCCCAGACGACGCAGGCGATGGTCGGGGTTGCCGACCTGCCCGATCGTGGCGCGGCACTGGATCGGAACGCGACGCACTTCGCCCGACGGGAGCGTCAGGGTGGCGTAGTCACCTTCCTTGTTGGTCAGCTTGGCATAGTTGCCCGCGGAACGGCACATCTGAGCGCCGCGTCCCGGGATCAGCTCGACGCAGTGAACATCGAGGCCCGTCGGGATGAACCGGAGCTGCATGTTGTTGCCGATCGTCGGCTCGCCGGCGGTCTCGTCGAAGGTGGTGATGGTCTGACCGACCACCAGGCCGCCCGGCGACGGGATGTAGCGCTTCTCGCCATTCGGATACTGGATGAGCGCGATGTGCGCCGAACGGTTGGGGTCGTACTCGATGCCGACGACCTTGCCCTCAACGTTGTTGAGGTTGCGGCGCTTGAAGTCGACGAGGCGGTACATCTGCTTGACGCCGCCGCCGCGACCGCGCGACGTGATCTTGCCGGAGTGGTTGCGCCCGCCCTTCTTGGGCTTGGGGACCATGAGCGCGTGCTCGGGGGCCTTCTTCGTGACCTCCGCGTGCATGTTCACGGACGCGAATCGGCGTCCCGCGCTGGTCTTCTTGTATGTGCGAATCGGCATGGCTGGCCTCGAATCCTTCGGGAGGGAGCTCCCGTCAATCACTCACGACTCAGAACAACTCGATCTGATCCTCGGGGTGCAGGCGGACGACGGCCTTCTTGGTGGTCGGCTCGACCACCAGGCCGTACTTCAGGCGACGCTGCTTGCCCTTGCGGACCTGCGTGTTCACGCCGACGACGCGAACCTTGTAGAGTTGCTCGACGGCGGCCTTGATGTCGTCCTTGCTGGCGGTGCGGTCGACGAGGAAGCTGTAACGCTTCTCCTCGTTCATGCCGTACGTCGCCTTCTCGGAGATCAGCGGCTTCTTGATGACGTAGATGGCTTCCATTACTTGGCCTCCTCAGCCTTGCGGCCCAGGGGGTTGATCTTGGCTTCCTTGCCCGTCTGCGACGACGGGCCCTTGAGCCACGCCTCAAGATCGCTCTTAGCGATCACGAGGTAGCGATGGTTCAGCATGTCGAAGGCGTTGAGCTGGTCGGCGCGGCAGGTCGAGATACTGTCGAGGTTGCGGGCCGAGGCGCGGGTGTTCTCACCCGCCGTCGCGGCGGTCACCGCGACCAGCGCGGTGTTGTCGACCTTGACAGCGCCAAGGAACGCCTGGAAGTCCTTGGTCTTCGGGGCCGCGAACTCGATCTTGTCGATCACGCGGACCTCGTTGTCGACCAGCTTCGCGAGGAATGCGTTGCGGTTGGCCTTGCGGCGCATCTTCTTCGGCATGGTGAGGCGGAAGTCCTCACGCGTGCGCTTCTTCGAGTGCCCGTGCCCGCCGCCCTTCATCAGGTTGACCTTGCGGTCGCCGTGACGAGCGTTGCCGGTGCCCTTCTGCTTGTAGATCTTCCGGGTCGCGCCCTCGACCTCGTGGCGATTCTTGGTCTTAGAGGAGCCCTGGCGCAGGTTCGCGTGATACATCACGTACGCCTGCTTGATCAGAGCGGGGTTGACGGCGCCGCCCAGCGACTGCTCGTCGATCTTCATCGAGCCAACCTGTTGGCCCTGCATGTTGTAGACGGGGACATCCATCTGTCTTACCTCGTCCGACGCCTGGGCCCGTTGCCGGGCCGCCTTCACGCCCGGACGAATCCGGGCACTTGAAAGACCTCGCCTCCTCCGGCCACCCCAGTCACACATCGGGGGACACGGATTCGACTCGGCTGTCCTTGCGGCGATGGTGTTTGGCCATCGACCGCACCGTTTGTTCCTGCCCGACGGTTTCCTGGGTTCCTTCGCAGAACCCCTCGGACCTTTCGGGCTCGCCGGTCAGGCCCGCATTCGCGCCCGGCCGACGAACTTCTTTCCACCAACCGATCCCCAACGCGGGGTCGGCATTATTGCCACCTAAAACCGACCCGGCTCGATCAGCCGGCCTTGGCCGCCACTTTCTTGGCCTTGGAACGGTAGAGACGAATCGCGGGGCGAATCTCGACCGTCGAACGGTTGGCACCCGGGATCGGACCCTTGACCAGGAGAAGCCCCTGGGCCGCATCAACACTGACGACATCGAGGCTGCGGGCGGTGACGCGATCGTCACCCATGTGCCCGGCCATCTTCTTGCCCTTGGCCAGACCGCCGCCGAAGCCGCGGTTCGAGCAGAGGCCGCCGATCGAGCCCGGCGAACGGTGCTTACGCTCCGTGCCGTGCGAGGCGAACATGCCCTTGAAGTGCCAACGCTTCATGACGCCCGCGAACCCCTTGCCCTTGCTGGTCCCGATGACATCGACGTAAAGCTGGTCCTTGAGCTGGTCGAGCGTGAGGGACTGACCCAGGGTGTAGTTGGCCAGTTCCTCGGCCTTGACGCGGAACTCGCGGTGGGTCCGCTTGGGATCGGTGCCGGCCTTGAAATCGTGGCCGATCATCGGCATCGTTGAGTTGCGAGCCTTGATGTCTTCGAAACCGATCTGCACGGCGGCGTAGCCGTCCTTGTCCGGGGTCTTGATCTGCGTCACGACGCAGGGCCCGACCTGGATCACGGTCACGGGCACGCTCACGCTGTCCTTGAAGACACGCGTCATGCCGACTTTCTTTCCGAGCAACGAGAAGCCCATACCTCACCTCAAACACACACGGGCCGGTCCAGGGGACCGACCCGCGTCGATTTCATGCCTTGATCTTGACGAACACACCGGCGGGAACCACGAGTCGATTGAGCGCTTCAACCGTGCGCGCGTTGGGCTCAATGATATCGATGATCCGCTTGTGGGTGCGGATCTCGAACTGCTCGCGGCTCTTCTTATCGATGAACGGCGAGCGGAGAACCGTGTACCGCTCGACGCGCGTGGGGAGCGGGATCGGGCCCGCGACTTTGGCGTTGGTGCGCTTGGCGTGGTCCACGATTTCCTTGGCCGACGCGTCGAGCGCCAGGTGGTCGTAGGCCTCCATCCGAATTCGAATCTTGCCGCCCGTCATTGACTGACCGCCTTCTCGGAGTTCCAATCGCCCAAGCCCGTGGCATCGGCGTACGCCGCCGACACCTGCACAAACGCCGCGATCCACCGCGACGACACCTCCGCCGTCTCTCCCGAACGCGGGCGAGACGAGGACGCCGCCGACGTGGATCAACAAACGCTCGCGCCCACCCGGCA
>Ga0058868_1000001_pt1 | contig 16281 bp, 17 predicted proteins | sample TNRReaAerobicRNA_2_FD_59631 | JGI IMG/M metagenome (GOLD analysis project Ga0058868, IMG submission 59631) | Wastewater treatment Type I Accumulibacter community from EBPR Bioreactor in Madison, WI, USA - TNR Reactor, Time F- 52min-Aerobic_ RNA... | ecosystem: Engineered > Bioreactor > EBPR >...
CAGGTCGAAGTGCAGAACCTTTACAGCAATGCCCTCTGATGGTTGGCTGGGTTTTCGGCGAGGGTCCCAGCGGTCTTCGGCTTCGACCCCAATAGGCAGCCATCACCCAACCTGACTAGCCATCCCTTCGACGCACAGGCAGGGCTGTCAGCCCTCACCGTCCTCAAATTCCCGCCGCCATCCAGCCCGCAGCAGGGACCAGCACCCCGTTCAGGCCGCCAGTTCCCCAAAACGGCGGTTTCGTGTCGTCGCACCGCCTATTAGCCCTCCCCGTAGCAGGGCTTTGGGCCGCCCCGATCCGTCAGCAAAGTGGAAACGCCGTGTTATCCGACTTTTCAAAATCTATAAATACCTGTGAGGCGGATTCCGTGACCAGCGTGACTCGCGACCATCGACCTTCCTCGCTAAAATTCAGCAATCGAGCAGACTATTCCGTTAGTCATTAGTATTGTTAGTATTGCTTTATCTATAGAAACAGAGAGAAAAATACACACAGATTCATCAGCACACACGAACAAACATTTATTCTTTACTCATACTACTTTACTCTATCATTCAAACATAGACATAGACAAAAATATACACGAACAGAAATTTAATTTGGACTCAATCTCTTAAAAACAAATTAAAAAAAACAGAAGCCGAACAGCAGAGACGAACGACAAACTTAAATTTTTACTCAATATTGCTCTACCAAAAAAATAAATTAAAAAGCACAAGCAAATTATTAAATGACGCGAATAAACCAGTAAAGTTTTTTACCTATACAAGACAAATTTTAACGAACTAAAAAAATAATTGACGGCAACCAACAAAGCAAATAAATTTTTAACTTCTTTTTAAGAACTCGACTTCAATGAACGAACCTTCAATCAACCAAACATATTTTTACAAGCTAAGCGTCTTGACTCCTGCGCTTCAAGAAATGCTCATCGAGCAGAACTTTCAATGGCACATCACCGCGAACTTCAATCGCGTCACGACTCCATCGAACGGACGCGACAAGCTAAAAGCTTGGTCCTCATTCATTGATCGCAAGCTACTCGGACGAAACTACTACAAGAAGCCAGACGATCAGCGCCTATTCTTTGTCGCCATCCCTGAAGTCGGAGCAGGCAGCATTCACCTTCACTACCACCTGCTCGCCAAGCTACCAGAAAGCCGTCACGAACAATTCCCACTAATTGCCGAATCGACTTGGAAGCACTTCGTTCCTGAAGGCAGCCTTTACGTGCAGCGAATAGCGAACACCGCAGAAGACCTTAAGCGAGTTGTCGCGTATGACACAAAAGATATCTGGAAGCAGAACAACTTTGACAACTTGTTCTTTTCCACCGAGTTCTCATCACAACAGAAGGAAGCAACTAAATGAACAAGAAACCCACTTTTAAGGAATTTCTTTATGGGACATCAACTGATGCCCAGCCAGCAAAACCAATCACAACCACCACACCACCAAAAGGAGAATTAAATGAAAGTAATCGAACTAACAAACCCGCAGAAAACTATCGGCTTCAGACTACCTCAGCAATCACTCACGAAGCTGGACGAGTCAGCAAGCCGAATTGGAATTTCACGAGCCGACTTGATGCGAAACATCGTCTTCACCTATCTTGAATTCGTGGAAGAACATCCAGGTGATGAAGCAAAATCTTTTGGTGACGTAACTGAGAAGTAGCAGGACGGCCCGTGCCAATGTCGGCGGGGGGACGTCTTGCGTGCTGCCAACATTGGCCTTCGACGTTGCTTGTTTGCGCCAGTTCTGTCAATTTGACACGACGCAATTTGATGCCTTATGATGGCCGTTGCCACAATCACAACAATGTGCTGCTGACTTAGGGAGATGCCTAGATGGACACGGAACAACTTACACTGGATGAGGTGAAAGCCAAGATAGCGAGCCTCCAGGAACTGTTAATCGCCAAAATGAAGGAAATGCTTAAGTCAATCGGCGATCAGATTGAAGAGTGCGCTGCCAATAGAGGCGTTGATGTTGAGCAGGTTCTTAGGGACATCGCAAAGCATTACGGCTATGAGATCACAAAGGTTGTGGCTGTCGTCCCGAAGAAAGCTGTCCGCAAGGGCAAGCCAAGTGTGAAGCAACCACTCAAGGACAAGCTAGACGCCGCTGGTGTCAAGTGCAGTTCCCAACTCAACATTGCTCAACTTGAGGAGCTGGTGGCGAAGCACAACCTTTAGCCCGCTGCAATCTCTCTGATCTGGCCTGACTTGAAATGAACACGCATAAAGCGCGAGTCCTTTTCGCTTAGGTTTAGCGACATTCCCGTTGGAAAAAGTTCAATCCTCTCTGTGATCGAGTGGATCATCTCATATAGTTTTTCGCGTATAACCCGACGTTCAAGCTGAGAACAGGTCTTCATATTGCGATAGTAAGTTAATAGGCTCTTCATTTGCTCTGAGCCTCTTGTCTCTAAGTTCTTGGCTGTGAGAATCGCAACTTCAATCTTGTGCAGTTCCTTGTTGTCAGACACGATTTCCGCTTCAAGCTCTTTAAGCCGTAAGGCGAGTCCTGGTACTGGCTCCTCCTCAATCGCTTGGTATATATTTAGCCTCCTCTTGGCCTTTTCGGCGATGACCGCTGATATCCTCATTAACTGAGCGGTGAGAATATCCACTTGTTCAGAGTTGTCCAATCGGAAGATGCTTCGAATGTCCAATTGCGAAACAAAGAACAAAAAGTATGCCTCAATGTCGGATACTTCCCATCGGACGCATTTGCATTTTGTTGTGCCGAGGCGGGCACCATAACATACCAGCGATTTGGAATATGACTGGTGCTTTATGCTCTTTGATGAGCTGATGACCATCTTGGCGCCGCAATATCCACAATGCGCGATGCCAGAGAATAGGTTGGTAACGCCATCACCTGACTTGGTTCCTGTGATTGATGTGGTCCTTCGTTTTGACCTCAAGCTCGCGACATAGTCGTATTCATCTTTCGACAAGACTGCAGGAAAGTACCCTTCAGCAAGGTTCCCGTTGGTCTCAAATGCGCCAAAAACCGCGGGATTATGGCAAAGCTTGTGAATGTAGGAGATATGCCAAATCTTTTCTCGGTTCCAAGGTTGAACTTCGGAGTTTAAGATCTTTGTGATTGTGTTTTGTCCGAGCCCATCCTTAAACATCTGAAAGATGCGTCGAATCACTTCTGCTCGCTCAGGGATCAGTTGAATTTTCCCTTCGACGACGCGCATCCACATTGGCACCGTATTCGAAACTAACGTGTTGTGGTCTAAGGCATTCTGAAGCTTCTTCTTCCAAGCAGCGCCAACTCGCATTGATTTAATATCGGACTCTTCGTGCGCCCTCATCATAACCATAATGCTGAACATCAACTCCATCGGATTCTCGCCGATAGAACTCTTCGAATACTTATGGTTGTCGCTCAAGGTGATAATGACAATACCAGCATTGATTATGGCCATAAACTGCTGAAGAGCGTCGAGAACTTCTGCTCGGGAGAGCCTATCGAGGGACTCAACAAGCAAACAAGAACCAAGAGGAACCTTGCCTTCTTCCACCGCTCTGAGGAACCCACCAAGAGCGCCTTTGGTGATATTCGACTTATCGAACGCTGACACCCCGAGGTCGGTCATTCTTAACGAGGTGTCGAGTTGAAGCCCATTCTCGGTGGCGTACCTCTCCGATGCCTCTGTTTGGCGACGGAAGCTGTCGCCCTTGATTTGCTCAGTTGTGGAAAATCTGAGGTACGAGTATGCCTTCACTGATATTCTCCTGGAATATGTATGTTTCAGTGAATATCATATCTTGATGCGCGTTCTCATGCGCCTCCCACTTCCGTCCAGTCAACGCCCGCTACCAGCGGCCAGCACAGTGCCCCGTCGGCAGCGGGCAAACCCCAGTGCGCCGGGTACCTGACCGCAACGAGATAGAGACCGGCGGCGGGGAAAGTCGGCGCCGCCAGGCGGCGATCGCCACTGGTCAGCAATTCGGCAATCCACTGCGGCGGATGCTTTCCCTGCCCGACGGCCAGCAGACTGCCGACCAGGTTGCGCACCATGTGTTGCAGGAAGGCGGAGGCCTCGAAATCGAAGACCAGCAGGTCGCCGAAGCGCCGTATCTCCGCTCGGCGCATGGTCTTTACCGGCGATCGCGCCTGGCACTCGGCGGCACGAAACGCCGAAAAATCGCGCTCGCCGAGCAACAGGCCGGCCGCTGCCTGCATCTGGCCAAGGTCGAGCGGGTGATGAGACCAGCCCACGCGGCCATGCCAGACGCCGGTTCGATGAGCACGGTTGATCAGCAGATAGCGATAGTGACGGGAACGGGCCGAAGAACGGGCATGGAAGTCGTCGGCGACGGCTTGCGCCCAGCGGACGGCGACGGCCGCTGGCAGGAACGTGTTGGCCGCACGCACCCAGGCACACATCGTACGATCGACGGCGGTGTCGAAATGTACCACCTGCGCCAGGGCATGCACCCCGGCATCGGTGCGCCCGGCGCAGACGACCTGGATCGGTGTTCCGGCGAACTGGTGCAGGGCATCCTGCAGCGCATCCTGGACGGTACCGCCACCGGGTTGCGTCTGCCAGCCGCGAAAGGCGCTGCCATCGTATTCGACCGCCAGGGCAATCCGCATGCGTCACGTCTGCCAGAAAAGGAGAAGCGACCCGCCGCCAACGGCGATCAGCGCGATGACCAGGTAGTCGTGGCCGCCGAGTTGGCGATCAGGCAGCTCAAAGATCTCCCCACCACGGGCGGTGGGAGCGGCGAGCAGCAGGCGCCAGTCGCGTGGCCGTGGCATCGTTTCGAGGTGGTTCAAAACGAGGAGCAAGCGCACGACGCCGCGATCGACATCGACGCCGCAGCGCCGCAGCGGCTCGAGCAGGCGATGAAGGCCGATCAGCAACTCGCTTGCCGGCATCTGCTCACGCAACACCGCGACGACCATCAAGACCGCCAGCAGGCGCCCCGCCTGCGTCAGTGCCTCAATCAGTCCTTCACGACTGGGCGCCAGGGGGCCGCTCCAGGCCGGGTCACCGACTCCACCCCAGGCGAGGATAACCGACAGCGACACGAACAGCCAGCGCGCCCGCCAGGCGAGCTGCAGGCAGCGGCGCAGCGCCGCCGTTCCGCTCAGCGACAGGAGCAGCAAGGCGGCGACGAGAAGAGTGCCGGCGAGCGCCTGGATGGCCACCAGGACCAGCAGCCAGACAACGAGACGGGTGCTTGGGTGCACGGCAGCTTCAGTACCTCGGGTCAACCGGCGCACAGAGCAGCAGCAGCGGCGGGGCCACGGTCAAGCCGAGCGCGCGATTTACTCGCGCAGCCCGGAAAGCAGGGTCAGCGCCGCTTCGCGCTGTTCCGCGTCGCCTTCATTGACGACTTCCTGCAGCAGTTCACGAGCGCCCTCGAGGTCGCCCATTTCCTGATAGGCCCTGGCCAGATCGAGTTTGGTGGCCACCTCTTCGTTGGAGCTGATGACGAACTCGGTGGCCTCGCCGAAGTCCGGATTCAATTCGCTATCGGTCGCTTCGGGGGCAAAAATGGGGTTGACCAGCGTATCCTCCTGCTCGGCCTCGAAGGAGAAATCAAGCGCCCCGCTGATCGGTGGCGTGGCACCCGCGGTCAGCGTGTCCGCCTCTGCCAGATCGAGGCTGATCGACGACAGGTCGAAGGCCGGATGCTGCATGCCCTCGCCGCCGACGTTCGAGTCCGCTAACTCAACGTCGAATTCCAGCGCCTCGGCAGGTGTCGAGGCGACGTCGCGCGCTGCATAGGGTGCGGCCTGGGTCAGCGTCCTGGCTTCCCAGGGGGGCTCGTCAGGCGACGGTGTTCCCAGGTCAAACTCGAATTCAAGACCACTGTCAGTCCGCGGGGCACTCCTCTGCGGTTGCGAAGCGACGAGCATCGTGACCTCGAGCGAACTCGCGTCGTCGATCAGGCGCGTGCCCTCGCTGTCTTCGTCGGCAGGCGTTGTCGAGGCCCTGGGCAACGAAGTCGTCAGGTCGAAATCGAGGAGATTCCCATCGCCCGGCTTCGGGAAAGCAATCGTCGTCTCGAGGCCGGGATCGCCGGCGCCGCCTGGCGCCATCGGCTGGCCGACGCTGCTGCCGAGATCGAAATCGAGATCGGCGAGCTTGACCGGCGCCGGCGGTGTCTCGCTCTGCGCTTGCCCGGCAAGGCCGAGTACCGGTCCGACCGGCGCTGCACCCACCGCTTCGACCATCTGTGCGAGTTGGCCCGGCTTGGCAAACGTATCTTCCAGGGAAACCGGTGGGGCGACGGCTGGCGTCGACACGCCGCCCGGCTGCGCGTCGGTTTGTCCGGCGGCGGCAAAAAGCGGGTTGCGCGGGTCCAGCTCGATTCCCATCGCCGCGGCTTTCTCCCATTCGCTACCGTTGCCCCCGGTTGCCGCGAAGAGTTCCGTTGCCAGCGCGATGAATGGTCTGACATCCTGGCGGCCGTGGTAAATCTCAAGCAACTTCAGATGAATGGCCTGCCGATTGGGGTCCTTTTGCTTGGCCTCGAGCAGGATTTCCTCCGCTTGGGCGTCACGACCATAGGCCATGTACACCTCTGCTTCAGCCACCGGATCAACTTCGTCGGTATCGATGCTGCCCGGACCCGCCTGGCTGAAATCGGTTTGTCCGAGCGAGTGCGAGGTGTCGACACTCTGTCCGCCGGTGCTCCGGAACACCGATCTGGCCGCCAGGCTGTCATTGACCGGTGCCAGCGTGCTGCTCGCCAGCGGCGTTTCGCCGTCGCCCTGACGACGGCGCCTGATTAGCCAGTAAGCGGCGAGCAGCGCGATGATGCCGCTGCTGCCGGCGAGGACGAACGGGTTGCCCAGGAACTCCTCGAAGAACTCGGGCTCTTCGGGTGGCGGGGGCGGTATCACGGGTGTCGGTGCGGGCGCTTCCATCGCTTTCGCCGGCTCGATTGCCGGCGGCGGATCTACCTTCGCTGGTTCGCCGGGCTCTCCCTGGGCGACCCCCGCAGCCGGCCTGTCCTCCATCGGCGGAGCCGCCAACGTCTGCGGGGGTGTCGCGGGAACGCCGGCGACTGCGGCTGGCACGGGGGGCTGGGCAGCCACTCCCGTTCCGCCGGCTGCCGCAGCGGGCGCCGGTGCAGGTTGCGCCGCTGGCGTCGCAGAGGCCGGCGTCGTCACCGCCCCGGACTGCTGCTCGAGATGGGCCAGGGTCTGGCTCTTCAGTTCAAGCAGTTTCTGCAGCTCGGCCACATTGCGCTCAAGAGTCGCCAGACGTTCGTTGGCGTCCCTGAGCGCTTTTTCCTTGGCGATCAGATCCTCATCGCTGCGCCTGGGCGCTGGCAGCGGTTTGGCGTCCGCCAGCTCGGTTTTCGATACGCGCAGTTGATCCTTCGGTTCGGCGGCAGGCCCAGCCTTGTCTTCAACCCGCGTCGTGATCCTGCCGGCCGCCTGCTGCGTCGTCCCTTCCTCTCTGCCGGGCGTGTCTGCTGCCACGGCGGCGAGTTTCCGGCGGTAAGCGCCCCAGTCTGCCGACTGGGCGACGATCGCTGTCCTCGCCTGAGCGCGCGGAATCGCCTCCAGTACGTGCTGGTCCGGTATCGAGAGGATCTTGCCCGCCTTTAGACGGTTGATATTGCCGCGGTCGAAGGCATCCGGATTGGCTCGGAAGAGCCCCAGCAGCATCTGCTCGAGAGATACCCCGTCGGGTCGGAATTCGCGTGCGATCTCGCTCAGAGTTTCCCCGCGCCGGACTTCATAGGTGGCGCCGCCGTCCGAGGGTGAGGGCAACTGTTCCTTGCTGCGCGGCCGGGGTGCTCTGGCCGGCCGCTCCTCGGGCGGTCGCGTGTCGGCCGGCGATCTGGCCGCGGCAAACGGCTTGACGATGGCCGGCAGCGCAGCGGCTTTGGCGGCAAACTCCGGTGGGTCGAGCAGGAAGGTGTACTCCCGGATCAAACGACCGGTTGACCAGTTGAGTTCCAGCAGCAGACCGACAAAGGGATCGTTGATCGGCCGGGTGGACGTCAGCCTGACGACTGGCTGGCCATTGGGTCGCTTGTCAACGGACAGCGTGATTCCGGGCAGGGCGGGGGAGTACTCGACACCCGCCTGCCGGAAGGCGTCTGGAGAAGCAAGCTGCGCCTTCATTCCGGCCAGTTCGTCACGGGTCGCAAAGACTTCGAGTTCGGCGCGCAAGGGCTGACCGAGTGCCGAGAAGACGGTGATTTTGCCAAGGCCGGCCGCCTCGCTGGTCAAGGGCCAGGCAGCGAGCGCCAGTGCAGACGCAACCGCCCAGACCGATGTCCGTAGTCTGAGGTTCCCTGCTTCGTGATAAGTTTTCTTGGCCACCGCGCCACCCTGAGCGTCCAGATCGGAATATTTAAAATAACATCATGAACTTGGCCATGCAAGCCAAACGTCTCTCTGCTTCCGACGCCCGTTCGAGGCTGCGAACCGGCTCCGCCGACCCGGTTCATTTAATGCTTCTTGTCAGTTTTCCAGCAGAATCCGGAGCATTCGGCGAAGCGGTTCGGCCGCTCCCCACAACAACTGATCGCCCACCGTGAAAGCGCCGAGATACTCGGACCCCATCGCCAGTTTGTGCAGGCGACCCACCGGTACCGTCAGGGTACCGGTCACCGCGGCCGGCGTGAGTTCTCGTTCGGTGGTCTCGCGTTCATTGGCCACCACCTTCACCCATGGGTTGGCCTGCGCAATGATCTCGGCAAGCTCATCGAGCGGTACGTCGCGTTTGAGCTTGATGGTCAGACCCTGGGCATGGCAACGCATGGCACCGACGCGCACGCACAGGCCGTCGACCGGGATGCTGCCCGGCGTGCGGAAGGCGGGACGACCGAGGATCTTGTTGCACTCGGCACCGCCTTTCCATTCTTCCTTCGATTGCCCCCCATCGACCGGCACGTCGATCCATGGAATCACGCTGCCGGCGAGCGCCGTATGGCGGAAATTGGCGGTCGGAAAGGCCGGCGAGCGCATCGTTGCAGCAACCTGGCGATCGATTTCGAGAATCGCCGCTGCCGGATCGGCAAGCAACTCCTTCACGGCGTCATGAAGAGCGCCCATTTGCTGCAGCAACTCGCGCATGTTCTGCGCGCCCGCGCCGGAAGCCGCCTGGTAGGTCATGGCGCTGATCCACTCGACGAGGTTCTGGCGCAACAGACCGCCTATGCCCATCAGCATCAGCGAGACGGTGCAGTTGCCACCGATCCAGTTGCGGCCTCCCTGGTGCAGCGCCTGCTTGATCACCTCGAGGTTTACCGGGTCGAGAATGATCACCGCGTCTTCCTGCATGCGCAGCGTCGAGGCGGCGTCGATCCAGTGGCCTTGCCAGCCTGCGGCACGCAGCCGGGAGAAGACTTGCCTGGTGTAATCGCCCCCCTGGCAGGTGATGACGATGTCCATGCGGCTCAGCGCTTCGATCGACAGGGCGTCCTGCAGCGTGCCGGCTTCCTTGCCGCCGAATACCGGTGCCTGACCACCGGCTGCTGAAGTCGAAAAATACAACGGATCGATAAGCTCGAAATCACCCTCGTCCACCATCCGCTGCATGAGGACCGAGCCTACCATGCCGCGCCAACCCACCAGACCGACCTTTCTCATATCTTCGCTTTCATCAGCAATTCACTGCCAGTAACTCAACTCAAAGCGCCGCCCGAACCTCGTCGCGCATGGCCCGCGCAGTTATTGCGGGGCTATTTCCTGCCGCACGCGCACTGCTGCGGCGATGATTTCCGGGCCGCTACCGTTTCGCAGGAGAACGCCGACCTTCATCTCGACCCCTCAGGCGAACAGCCAGGGCTGTGCGCTCCGCCGACGTTCCTCAAAGGCTCTGGTCAACCCGGCGTGGTGCAAGGTCAGCCCGATATGGTCCCAGCCATTGCGCAGGCATTCGCGGCGGAAAGGATCGACGGCAAACGGCAGGGCCTGGCCATCGGGCCGCAGCACCCATTGTGGTAACAGATTCAGGCCGAAACACGGACGTTTGCTCGATTTCAGAAACCGCTGGGCAATGATCGCATGGGTATCCACGTTGGCCCGATCGAGCAGTGCCACGAGTCCGTCGAGACGGATGAACTTGTCCATGCCTGTCCTTTTTTCAGGCGTCCTAACTCGCCGCCTTGCCGATCGCCTGACCGCTTTTTTCGATGTCCTTGCCGAGGCCCTGCACCGTGTTGCAGGCGACCAGCGAAGACGCTGAAAGGATCGTGATCCATATCAAGATAAACCTTCTCATGTTTCCTGCTCCCGTTAGAGCGCCTCCCTGACATCGCAGAAATGCCCGGCAATCGCTGCCGCGGCGGCCATTGCCGGACTGACCCGGTGGGTGCTGCCCCCGGTACCCTGACGTCCCTCGAAATTTCGGCTCGCGGTCGAGGCGCAGCGCTCGCCGGCCTCAAGCCGGTCGGCGTTCATCGCCAGACCTACCGAACAGCCGGGCTCGCGCCATTCGAAGCCGGCGGTGCGAAAAACCTCGTCCAGCCCTTCGCGCGGTAGCGACGATCGAGGGAATTCGCCAGGGTCTGCGGGCCAGCCAGCCGCAGACCCTCGAAGGCCTGTGCGCTGGTCACTTCGTGGATCAGATGGCGGTCGATATCGATCAACGCGGTACCCTCCGCTTCCTGATGGACTACGGGGTCCTGCCAAAGCTTTTCGTACAAGGTCTCTGCCATCGGTGTTTGTCCAGCGAGATTCTGCCCCAAGGGCAACATCAAGGGCGGGATTATGTCACAGCGTCGTCATTTCTGTCAGCCGCGCGGTGACTGCCAGCGCCGCGGTCACGGCCGATCGGCGCGTTTGCGGGCTGTCACATAGAGCGGCTCGACGCGCACGGCGTAGACTCGCAGGTCGGCGATACGCGCCGCGTGCGAGGGATGGGTCGACAGCCATTGCGGCGGCTGACCGCTGCTGGCGCGGCCCATTTTCTCCCACAGGGTGATCGTGGCGTCGGGGTCGTAGCCGGCGCGCGCCGCCAGTTCGATGCCGATCCGGTCGGCTTCCTGCTCCATCTCGCGCGAGTTCGGGCGCATGAAGGCGAGATCGCCGACGGTACCGATGACACTTTGCCCGAGACCGGAATCGACCCCGAAATAGGCGCCGATCAAGGCGCCACCGATCGCCGCCGCAGCGCTTACGCCGGCCGCCTGGCCGACCTTCTCGCGGCCGTGTTCACGCAGCGCATGCGCGATTTCGTGCGCCATCACCGCCGCCAGTTCGTCGTCCGATAGGCGTAGTTGCTCAATCAGGCCAGAGTAGACCATGATTTTGCCGCCCGGCATGCACCACGCGTTGAGTTCCCTGGAACGGATGACGTTGACTTCCCAGGGCCAGCCGCGCGCATCGCTGCGAAAGACCGTGGTGACCGCAATCAGGCGTGCGGCGATCTGCCTTACGCGGGCCACTTGCTGTGCGTCGCGATTGAGCAGATTCTTGCTCTGCGCCTCACGCAGCGTTTCCTGGTAGGCCTTGGCCGCCGAACGATTGACCTCGGTCGAAGAGACCAGCAGCGTCTGCTCGCGATCGACGCCGACCTGGCCGCCCGCCGTGGTGCGGGTCGTCGCACAGCCCGCAGCGAGCAGCGCAGCCAGTACGAGCAAGCAGAATTGCGCAGAGAAAAGCCGATGTCTCATCAGCAGGCTCCTAAGGGTATGGACCATCAGCTATGCGCCAAACGGTCATGGCTGTGTCAGACACCCCGAATAAAGAAAGCCATGATCGTTCCCCTCACCCCCCCAACCCCTCCCGCAAGCGGGCGAGGGGAGGTTCCTGAGTTGCTGGCGCGACTTTCAAAGTAAGGCGGCTGGCCATTTTCCGGAGGCTGCCAGAATCGCCTTCGCGAGCGTTCTTGTCGTGCCCGGCAGATTGACACGACCCTGCGCGACGTGTCAATCAACCGCGGCTTCGAGATCGCTCCGGTTCACCCACAAGGCAACCAACAGCAGGCCGACAAGCGCAAACGCCGAACTCACGGCGAAGGTCGGCGCCGCGCCCCAGGCGTCCCAGGTCCAGCCGCTGAGCAGACTGCCGACCAGGCCACCGGCGCCAAACGATATACTCGAATACAGGGCCTGTCCGCGCCCCTGGCTGCGCCCCGGGAACCAGCGATTGACGGCGGCAATCGCCGCCGCATGATAGGCACCGAAGGTCAGTCCATGCAGCAACTGGGCAAGGACGATGACCGACAGCCACTCGACGCCCTGGCCGATCATCAGGAAACGCACGACTGCCGCGGCAAAGCTGAACAGCAGGATGGTGCGCAGGCCAAAGCGGCGCGACAGGCCGACCATGTAAAAGAAGACCACGATCTCGGCCAGGACGCCGAGCGACCACAGGCAGCCGACCAGAAATTTGCTGTAATGGTGGTCGGCGAGATGGATCGAGTAGAAGACATATAGCGCACCATGCGCCGCCGACATCGCAAAGCAGGCGGCGAACAGTGCCTGGACGCGCGGCTGCCTGAGGATCGTGGCGACCGGCAGCGCTTCGTCGGCGGCCGCATGCGACGGAGCTTCGGGAACGGCCAGCGCGTAGATCAGGATGCCGGCCAGCGTGCCGACGATCACCCACAGCAGGCTGGGCAAGGGCAGGTGATCGAGCAGTGCGCCGGTGCCCATCACGGCGATGATGAATCCGATCGAACCCCATAGGCGGATGCGGCTGTAGCGCGCCGGCTCGGCGCGCAGATGATCGAAGGTGACGGTTTCGACGAGCGGCAGCGCGGCACTCCAGAAAAAGGCGAGCAGGGCCATGGCGACCAGCATGGCGTCGAAGCTGCGTACGGCGAAGAAGGACGAGAAACCGAGCAGACTGAGCAACGCCGCCAGGCGGACTATCGCTACCCGTTGCCCCAGGCGGTCAGCGAGCACGCCCCAGAGATAAGGCGCAAAGAGGCGCATCAACTGCATCTGCGACATCAGCAGACCAATGTCCCAGGCGGAAAACGACAGGGCCTGCAGATAGAGCCCGAAATAGGGCGAAAAAGCGCCGATGAAGGCGAAATAAAAGAAGTAGTAGCCGGAGAGGCGCCAATAGGGCAGCATGTGCATCCGGCCATTCTACCGGATGCATCACCGCGGGGCCGGCGGCAAGTAGATCAGCTACCGTTCTGGTAGGCGAAGAGCATGCGGTACATCTGGTCCTTGAGCCAGGCGCGCTTCTTCTTCATCGTCTCGATGGTGAAATCGTGTACCGGCAGGTCTTCTTCTTCGAGACGTTCGACCTCCCTGGTGAGGTCATGGTATTCATCGTAGAAGTGCTCGAACTGCTGGTTCGAGGTCTTCAGCGCGTCAATGGACTGCAGATACTCGGGAAACTCATGGTGAAGCTCGTGGTGCTCAACTTGCATGATCGTCGCCTCTTGCTGATCCCGGCCCGCCCGATGCGCGGCCAGACGACGCGATTATAACCATTGCCGCGGCCACTCGTCACCCCGCCGGGCGCGCCGGGATCACCGGCGTCGCGCAGACCACGTCGGCGCATTGGGCGCGATGACGCAAGGCCTGATCGATCAACACCAGGGCCAGCATGGCTTCGGCAATCGGCGTCGCGCGGATGCCGACGCAGGGGTCGTGGCGGCCGTGCGTGGCGACCAGCGCCGGCTCGCCGGCCAGCGTCACCGAGCGGCGCGGCAGACGGATGCTCGACGTGGGCTTGATCGCCAGGTTGACGATCACCTCCTGCCCGGTGGAGATGCCGCCCAGAACGCCTCCGGCATGGTTGCTGAGAAAACCCTGTGGCGTCATCTCGTCGCCGTGTTCGCTGCCGTGCTGGCCAACGCTGGCGAAACCGGCGCCGATTTCGACGCCCTTGACCGCGTTGATGCTCATCATCGCGTAGGCGATCTCGGCGTCGAGACGGCCATAAACCGGTTCGCCCCAGCCGGCGGGAACGCCACTGGCGGTCACCGTGATTTTCGCCCCGACGGAATCGCCGGACTTGCGCAACTGATCCATGAAGTGCTCGAGCTCGGGGACGATCGCCGCATTCGGCGCGAAAAAGGGATTGCCGGCGATCTCGGCGGTGGCCACGAAGGGAATCTCGAGCGGGCCGAGCTGGCTCATCCAGCCACGGATAATGACGCCGTAGCGTTCGGCCAGCCACTTGCGGGCGATGGCTCCGGCGGCGACGCGTACGGCAGTCTCGCGAGCCGAGGAACGGCCGCCGCCCCGATGATCGCGAAAACCGTACTTCCGCGTGTAGACATAGTCCGCATGCCCGGGGCGGAAGGTGTCGCTAATATTGCCGTAGTCCTTGCTGCGCTGGTCCTGATTGCGGATCAGCAGGGCAATCGGCGTGCCGGTTGTCCGGCCGGAAAAGACTCCGGACAGGATCTCGACGGCATCGGGCTCGCGCCGTTGCGTGACATGCCGAGACGTTCCCGGCTTGCGACGATCGAGCTCGGCCTGAATATCGGCCTCGCTGACCGCCAGTCCGGGAGGGCAGCCATCGACGACGCAGCCGATCGCCGGCCCGTGCGATTCGCCGAATGAAGTCACGGCAAACAGCTTGCCGAAGGTGTTGCCGGACATCGTTGCCTTTCTAGCGCTAGAATGTTGCCGAGTCTACCACAGCGCCTCCCACCCTCTTCGAGCCTACCCCGATGACTTCCAGACCGATCCGACCGAACCGGCCACAGTCCCCGGCCGTCCCGCGGCCTGCGCACCCGGCGCCTGGCCCTGCCCAGAGCAATCCACTGTCGCAGCCGGCAACCCGCTGGCAGCGGACGGTGCGTTACGTCTGGGACAAAGGCGGCAGCAAAGGGGGCCGCTGACGGCCCGGGCGATTGGCCGCAACCTTCGCCGATCGCGGCGCAGCCGGGCGCGGACCCTTAGAACTCGCGCAGCATCAGGTTCTCGGCCAGCGGCGCGCCGCGTTCGACGGTGAACGGCAGGATGCTGATGACGCGGCCGTCCTGCGTCGCGACGATGAAGCGCCACGCCCCTGGCGGCGGATCGAGCACCCAGGAGTAACCGCGAAAGCCGCGTTCCCGGCCGCCAGTGCTCTGAAACCGGTTGCGATAAACCTCTCGCCACCCTGCCGGCTCCTGAACTTCCCAGCGATGTTCGAGGCGCGCGGTGACGCCGAGCGGTGCGAAAACCGCCGATAGCCCGTACAGCTTCTCGCCCTCGATCAGCTTGACCGTCGCCGCCTGATCGCGCCAGAACTGCCACGCCGCGGCACGTTCCACCTGCAGAGCATAGCGACCCGGTTGCTGCACGAAGTCATGGCCCACGGCGATGTCCTGCTTGACCAGCGGTACCGGGGCAATCATGTCCAGGCTCCAGGCCAGCAACAGCGCGCTGGCCAAACCCCAGGCCGGGAAGATGCGTCCCGGTCGCCCTGGAGCCAGCCACCACAGACCATGGGCCAGGACGACGCCTGCCGCGGTCGACGCGTAGAACCACAGCGGATCGAGACTGCCGATGACGTGGGGCAAGACGAAATTGAAGAGCAGGATGGCATTGAGGGCGAACAGGGCCCAGGTCAGGGTGAAGCGGGTGCCCAGATGTTTCCCGGCGAACTCGTTGCCGACCAGCAGGAAGCCGAGGAAGGCGGCTATCAACCAGCTCCCGAGGTGACCTGCGCTCTTGAGGTAGAGGATGAAAAGCGCCGAGAAAATGCCGCCGAAGAAGAACTGCAACAGCAGATAGGGGGCTTGCCAGGAGACTTGGGCGAGGTGTCCTCGCCAGCCGTTGGCCGCTCGCGGCGGAGACAGTTCGCGCGCTTCCCGACGGGCCAGCCAGAGCGCCAGGACAGCCGCTCCGAGCAGGAAAGCGCCCAGGCGCCAGAAATCGACGGTCCTGACCCGCTGGCCGATGGTCAGGGCATCCCAGACAAAGCCGGCGAGAAAAGCCGCCGGCGGATAAAAGCGCTGCACCCATATCAACTGAAATCCAGACACTCAAGCAAACGGTCATGGCTCTGCCAGACACCCCGAATAAAGAAAGCCATGACCGTTGCCCTCCCTTGCAAGGCGCAGTTCGGCTTGCACGCCGGAATCGCTCGCGACGCACGGAGCGTGCTCCGCGAATTCCCCATCTCGCCCCCCGACCCCTCTCTGCCACGCGGGCGAGGGGAGGTTCCTGGTGGCGTTGCCGTCGGTGAACGGAAAAGGCACGCGGACCACAGCGAAGCGTTCATCGCTTACGATACGCGTCCTCGTCGGCGGCGCCTGACCATTCGGAGAGCGCGCCTTCGACGGCGCGCAGGTATTCGAGGCCCCGCGGTTGCACGCGGCGGACGGTTGCCGTGCCGTCGGCGCCGACTTCCCAGGCGATCAGGTCGCCGGGGGC
>Ga0058868_1044231_pt1 | contig 15846 bp, 8 predicted proteins | sample TNRReaAerobicRNA_2_FD_59631 | JGI IMG/M metagenome (GOLD analysis project Ga0058868, IMG submission 59631) | Wastewater treatment Type I Accumulibacter community from EBPR Bioreactor in Madison, WI, USA - TNR Reactor, Time F- 52min-Aerobic_ RNA... | ecosystem: Engineered > Bioreactor > EBPR >...
TGAAAGGCGGAATTCATAATCCGGGTGATGATTTCCCGGTAGATGGGGTTGGCAAAGCGGATGGGGTCGTCGTAACTGATGATGCCCAGGTCGCGGCAGTAGCGCATATCATCGTCAAAGCCATCGAAAGTAGGCGCTTCACCGTTGATGATGTGCATAACGATGGGCTTTACCCGAGGCTCGTTGATCTTGTCAACCAAGCTGTCTAAGTGCGTCTGCCGCTGCGCGATGAGGCGCTCTTTGGCTTCCTCCACTAAGTCGGGCGTGATGGGGCGGCTGTAGTCATTTTTCAGCATTTTGGCTACAATCTCATTGGCCAATGCATTGGTGAGCCAGGGCTGGCCGCCGGAATAGGCGTACAGCTTTTGGATAACCTCCTCGGGGAATACCTGCCCCGTATCGTCGGTATGTTGTTGTAGCAGGCCGCGCACCTCTTCGAGGCTGAACACGGGCAGGAAAAACGACTCCGCTTTCACGTTGAAGGGCGAGCCGGCCCCAATGGAAGGGTTATCGGCCCGGGCGCGCAGCCGGTACTCGCGTATGTCGCGCAGCCCCACCAAGGCAATGGATTGCGGAAAGCCCGAAGGCCGCGCCTGAAAGCCGTCGCGCAACTGCCGCAGCGTGGAGATGAGCACGTCGTCGTATAGGGCGTCTACTTCGTCGAGGAGCAAGACGACCGGCTTGTCAAGGGCGCCACACCAGTCCGTGAGGTATTGTTTGAACAACGATTCTTCAGGCGGATAATCATCCGGATTGGCAGGCCGCAACGACTCCTCTAAAAATAAGTGCGACATCTGGTATAACGACCGGATAAAGACCTTGTTGGCTTTTTCCACGCTTATGCTGGGGTAACCTGCCGACTCTAGGGAACAGACTACGGCTATGTACTTCCCTTCCCGATTGAGGCGGTGCGCCAGCGAATGCAAAAAGGTAGTCTTACCCGTTTGGCGAGGCGCATGGATGAGGAAGTATTGTTTGGCTTCGATGAGCCGCTCAACATCGTCGTACATATTCCGGAAGGGATCAACCATGTAGTGGTCTTCCGGTTTGCATAGTCCGGTGGTGTTGAAAAATCGCTTCATAAGCACAAAGATAAGCGATATTTGGCTAAAAATGCCCCCACCTTTGGCAAAGCGACGTCGGGGGGGGGATGTATGCCGGACCAGGGGGTGAAGCGGTATGGACATGCAGCCTGGCGGCCCCTGAAGGACGCCGGATGCGTGGCCATGAGAGCGGAACACCCGGCGCCGCCCGTGGTGATAAACCAAGTGAATGCTATGCGGCGGGGCCCAAAAAAATCAGCTTCCGAGATATGGGGCAGGATGCGGCAAGGCCAAAGGCAAACGTGGGAGCTGCGCTGGAATCATTCACCATCCCCGGTGTTGCTCAAGGTGGATAAAGCGCGCTGCGGCTACCTGCCCGGCTTGCCACAGCGCGTGAGGCAAGCCGGGACGGCAGCGGTTAGCGGGGCTGCTGAGCGGCCTGTGCGCGACGCAGGAATGTAGACGCGGTGCCTACTTCTACGACCTGGATTTCGTAGGTTTCACCATCGGGCATTTTGATAACGCGGTCTTTTTCCTTGAGGGCATTGGCGGCGTCCATAAAGGAAGGGTTATTGGACGTAACGCTGAGAATGCCTTTTTGGTAGCCGAAGAAGTAGAACAACTCGCTGGGCGACTTGAGGTAGACATAGAGTCGGTCGTCTTCGTCGGTGGGCATTTTAAGCTCTACGTAGCACTCCAGCATTTTGCCGATGGGCTCGCCGTTGATGCTGATGATGCCGTTTTGCTTCTCCGTGGAAACGAAGGATTGGTAGTCGCGATCCCAGCGCATTTTGAGGCGGCTGAAGAGGAAGGCGTAGGCGCCCGTGACACGCTTGGGCAGGTCGAGTACGCCGAGGGTAAGGCCATCGATGGCGTCCTGGCGGTCTTTACCGGCAGGGAAGAATTCGGTAAAGGAACGGCGGTAAAAATCGAGGTCGGTGAGGTAGGTAATGAGCCTCGACTGAAAGGTAGCCGATTTTATATCCGTGACGACGATATCGAGGAGGTTGCCGGGCAGGTTGAATTTGAGGCCGGCCATCCAGTCGACGGTGACAGGCGGCAGCGGGGGCGCCTGCGCCAAGGGCTGATCGGGCTGGGCTGAGGGCTGCGACGCCGTAGAGAGGGAGTCGTCGGCCATCATGATATCTTCGTTGAGGATGATGTTGTCTTCGGGTTTTTGCTCTTCTTCTTCGGGCGCGGGCGGCGGGAAGGCGCCATGTATCTGGCCGGTGGCTTCAAAGGAGCAGTACTTGAGGCCGGAGCCGAGGTTGAAGCGACCTTCGCCTTCGAGGCTGCCGTCGCGGTTGCGGAAGACGAGCTGATTGCCGAAGAGCTCTTTGCTGACGAGCTTGGAGGAGTCGCCAAAGATGAACTCATCGCGGGTTTCGTCGTAGGTGAAGGTACCTTTAACGGGGAGTATGGCCCGGTCTTTGCGGAAGCGCAGGGGCATCATGATGCGGGGGTAAACCTGTGCGCTCTCCTTGCTGAGGTAGAAGCCGGTTTCGAGGGGCTCCCTATCCTGGCTCAGCGGGGTATTGTAAGCGATGAAGAGGTTGTTCTTATCGCCGGGGCTGGTAACGCTGAACCAATAGGGGCTGGGTAGCTTATCGGCATCGAGGCGGGCGTAGCCGTCGAAGAGCAGGGTGGGCGATTCGGCGCTGAAGGTGATCTCGCCGAAGAAGCGGGTTTTGTGGTCGATGTAGAACGTATCGTTGGCGCTAATTTCGCCGGAAGCGCGGGTAACGGTGGCTTTTTCGCCTATGGCGCCTTTGCCTACGGGCTGGCCTACGATGTTCTGGAGCTCAATTTCCTGCTCGCGGCCGGCTACGTTATATTCGTAGAAGCCGCTGGCGGTATAGTTTCTACGGCCGGCTACATTGACGGTAGCCCTATTGATGACGTGGTATTTACTGATGGTATCGGCTACGATGCGGGCGTTTTCAAGCTTGGTCATTACGGCGGCCTGGCCAATTTCCACCCGACCGCTGTCGGGATAGATGTAGGCATCGGCCGATACGACGTAAGGCACACCCTCTACTTCGAGCATACTGGTGCGGAGATTGAAGGTAGCGGAGTCGCCCTGAAAGGTGAGTTTGTGTTGGTCGGGGTGGGTTGAAGTGAATACGCCGGGTTTGCCGTCGGCTGTGTAGAGTTTGATGAGTTCGCCTTTCATGTTCCAGACAAAGCCGCCCATGACGGTTTCATACTGGTTGTCGGGCAGGCGTATGTCGAGGGATTCGTCGTTGGCTTTAAAGTCGCCTTTGCCTTTTTCAAAGTCGGCTATGCCGTGCATATTCTGCGTTTCCAGAGCGATGCGGTCGTTGCCCTCAAGGGAGTTGATCTTGATCGACATGGTATCGGCATCGGCTGCGAAGGCGCCGAAGTTGAAGAGCTCCGACTGCATGACGGCTAACGGCCAACTCAGCTTTCCGTCTCCTTTCAAACCGCCGGGGGTAAGGATGAGGGTGCCATCGAAGGTGTGTTCGCCGGCGCGGTACAGGTTAAAGGCAGCTTTTTCGGAGCGGATGTACATGCTGTCCTGATAGGGGCGCCAGTCGATTTTCACATCTTCACCCCGCACCTGAGGCACCTGGGGCTGGGTGCGCACCTCTTCGAGGTCGAAGCGCTCGGCGCTGGCTAAGGTTTGTTTGGGCATGAAGATGAAGTCTTCGGAGTTGATGGAGGCGCCGAGGTATTTGAGGCCGCCTTTACCCAGCAGGCCTTTGTTGCTGAGGTCGAGCTCCCCGGCATAAGTACCCTTTCCGCCATAGGCCGGGTAACCATTTTTGGGCGTTCGGGTGACGAAGCCCAGCGATTTGTCTTCGCTGCGGAGCAGCACGGTTTCGTCAAAGCGGGGGAAGATGTCGGCAGAAAAGAGGGTGCCTTTAAAGCGGATGTCAGAGGACTCATAGGTGCTCAGCCGATTGAAACTAAAGGGTATAAGGCGAAAGTAAAAGGAATCCCGCTTGTAAGCGCCATTTTGCGTGCCCTTGTAATCGTAATAGACAAAACTATACTCTTTGCTTTGCAGGGAGGGAAATAGGGCAATGCTATCGCGGCCCGACTTGTTGCCCGGCGCATCGATGAGCAATACGCCGGTGAGGTGTTCTATGCGCGAGCTGATGCTGACGGCATGGCGCACGTTTTTGGCGTTGATGAGGGAGTCGGTGGGTTCGAAGAGGTCAAAGTAGCGCACCGAATCCATGCGGATGACGAAAGGCTGATAGTCGAAGTGGAAATCGTTGCCCTCGAAGCGGGTATAGCCGGCGAACACGCGGCCGTCAAAGTCGAGGTTGCGATCGCCTTTGAGCAAAAACTGGCCGCCCAGCGATCGGGCAGCGACCCGGTGTTTGGGGCTAAATTCTATGTTGCGCACCCCGCTGATGAGGCTGTAGCCGGAGGTCATGCTCATACGGGCGTTGATGCTGTCGGACTGCGACATGATGCGGAGCAGGTCGTAGTCGCGGTTGTTTTGGTCCGATTCTACATATTGGATGACCTTATCTTTGATCTCGATCATTTGGGTCTCTCCATCGTAATTGATGAAGCCCTTACTGACGAGGTCGTAGAGGAGGGTGCGGATGTTGTCGACGGTAAATTTGGAGTTGATGCGGGTAGCCAGCAGTTGGGCCGGGAGTTGCCGGGTATTCTCCCGGTCGGCCGTGGCTTTCATGATGGCGATGGGGTTGGCGGTGGCTATGTTCTGAATGCGGCGGTATTCAATTTCGTCGAAATAGTTGAGGCTCTCAAAGGCCACATCCTGTTTGATGGCGAAGCCGCGGGCGGGTTTCCCGATGACGATGGAGTCCATATCGGGATAAACATTGACATTGTCGGCGTCGATATTGATGTGGTGGAGGCTGTGGTAGAAGTTGTTGCGATCGGCGCCGCCCTGGCCTCGGGTGAGTTGTATTTCGCGGGTTTTGAGGTCGAGCCGGAGGTTGGCGGAAGGGTGATAAATGCTATCCTGGCCGACATAGACGGATACGTCGAGGCCATCGCCTACAATGCGGTTTTGGTCTCTTACGGCTACAATACGCCCCTCAGCCCTGAGGAAAGGTTTGGGATTGCGGCCATACATGGTGAGGCGGGAAGGTATATCGCGGGTACCGGTGGTATATACAGTAGAGCCTTCTATGCGCAGGCCGCCGCTGAGTCGGATGCCCTCGCCTACGTCATTGAGGGTTAGGCCGCCTTCTTTCGACAGGAATCGGGGATAAGTGGATCGCGAGGTATCGGAGGTGAGCTTATGGCTGAAAGAACCTTCCACTAAGCGGTTGCCGAAGTAGAGGGGGAAGTGTAATATGGCGTTGGGCGCATCATATAGACTGCTTTTGGTGTCGATGTCATAGGCCAACAGATCGACAAAAACACCACGCCCAAGGTCGGTGCCGCGCCAGTCTACTTTACCGCCCTGGCCTTTCCACAGGCCGGTATTGGGAAAGAAGACCCCGCTGGTTTGTTCTATAAAGATGGAATCCTGCTTGCGGGTAGCGAAGAGGTCGGTTTTAGCTATTTTAATGAGGGGTTGCCCGTCGTAAGCCCACTCCACATCCCGGTTGTACACAAACCAGGATACGGAAGCCGGCGAATAACGCAGGGCGCCATATTCAAAAAAGGAGGCCGAAAACTCGATAAAATCTAAATAGTTGTTGGGTTTGAAGTTGGCTTCATCGCGCAGCAGTTTTTCGGCAACGGGATGCCACTGGGAAAACTTAACGCCCGAGGGATCGAGGCTTTTTAGTTGTATGACCGCTTTGAGGTATTCCTTAAAGTAAGGAGAAGCGCCGAGGCGCCGACGACGCATCTCGTCGGTTTGGGCTTGTATCAAGGCTGTTTCCGCTTCGGTAAACAGACCCGACTGCAAGTTTTTGGCGAAATCGCGGTAGGCATCTTCAACGGCCTGCTGTTTGCCGGCCGTCATGAAGGTTTCCAATTGGGAAAGATATTGCCCGCGATCGCGGGAGGAGAGGGTATCGGCCACAGTAGGTTGGGCTACTACCCAGCAGGCGGCCGACAGCCAGACGCCCAGTACAAGAAATAAAGCTCGCATTATGCAGGTTTTTCCGGATTAGCGGACAAAATCGAGGAGCAGCCACTGCTCGCGCATTGCTTCCCGCATCAGGCTGAACCCCGATTGCTGCGCTTTTTCCAGCACAACGGTTCGGTCGTCAGTCAGGATGCCGGAAACCAACAGTCGCCCGGCCGGCTCCAGCCGGTCATATAACGCCGGCAACGAATCCAATATTACGTTTCGATTAATGTTGGCTAAAACCGTGCCAAAAGTGAGTTCGGAGGGCACGGCCTCCAAATCGCCTAAATAAACATGGATACCTTCGGCCCCGTTCACCCGGGCATTGTCGATGGAGTTTTCGTAGGCTTCCTCCTCAATATCAACGCCATGCACCTCAGTAGCGCCCAAGCGAGCGGCCAATATGGCTAATATGCCCGTACCGCAGCCGTAGTCAAGCACGCGCTGATCAGCCCAGGGCATGTTCTCCATAGCGGCCATCATCATATAAGTGGTGGCATGATGCCCCGTGCCAAAAGCCATGCGCGGCTGAATGACCAATTCGTGAACCACCCCTTCGAGCGGTGCGTGGAAAGTAGCGCGCACGCCGGCGAAAGCGCCCACCCGCACAGGCTGGAAATCGGCTTCCCATCGAGCGTTCCAATTGGTATAGGGAATGCGCTCGGTATGCCACTCCAGCCCGAACCGGGCCGAGAGATCGTCAAGTTGATTGTAAAGCTCAGGATTTTCCTGAACGGCCGACAGGTAGGCTACGAGACAGTCTTCGGTTTCTTCAAATCCATTGAAAGGCATCGGCTCCAGATAGGCCAGCACCCAGTCGCGTTGCTCGCCGCTGACGCGAAAATAAAAAGCTATGTGATCGTTTGGCGACATTTGTATTGGCAGCTATGCGTAAACTTCTTTTTTACAGGCGCGCAGGGTGTTGAGCAACAGCGACACCACCGTCATTTGGCCCACGCCTCCCGGCACCGGGGTTATGTAGCTGCTGAGGGGCGCTACGGAGTCGAAGTGTACATCACCTACGAGCTTAGCGCCTTTGGGCGCGCTTGGATCGTCGATGCGGTTCATGCCTACATCAATGACAACAGCGCCTTCCTTGACCATGTCGGCGGTAATCATTTCGCCGCGGCCAATGGCAGCAATGAGGATGTCGGCGCGGCGGGTATGTTCGGCCAGGTCGGCGGTACGGCTATGGCATAAGGTGACGGTAGCGTCGCCGGGGTAGCCCTTGCGCGAGAGCAGCAAGCTCATGGGCGTGCCTACAATATTGCTGCGGCCCACCACCACTACCTCTTTGCCGGCAGTGGGGATGTTGTAGCGCCTCAGCATTTCGACGATACCAAAGGGCGTAGCGGGCAGGTAGCACGATAAGCCGAGGGTCATACGACCGATGTTGACCGGATGAAAGCCGTCTACGTCTTTAGAGGGATCAATGGCCAGCGTAATCTTGTGCTCGTCGAGGTGAGCGGGGAGGGGGAGTTGCACGATAAAGCCATCGATTTCAGGGTTTTGGTTGAGGTCTTGTACGATGGCCAGCAGTTCGGCTTCGCCTATATCGGCCGGGCGCCGGATGAGGGTCGAGCCGAAGCCCACTTCTTCGCAGGAGCGCACCTTGTTGCGCACATATACCTGGCTGGCCGGGTCATCGCCAATGAGCACAGCGGCGAGATGAGGGGTTTTATGGCCGGCAGCAGCCATAGCGGCTACTTCTTCAGCCAGTTCTTTTTTGATCTGGCCTGCCAGCCATTTACCGTCGAGGAGTTGCATGGTTTATCGTTTTGAAGCCTCGCCTCTTTGGGCGGGCGCTGCAAAGTTAAGCGATCCTGAGCCGAATTGCGCTATCTCGTTGAGTATCTGTGTGCGATTTTGCAAACGGGATATACTTGCAACAATAATTTTGCCGTCTGTCCGTCTTTAATGAATATTTACTTGCCCCAAAGTGTACCTAGGTATTGAGCAAACGATTATTTTTGCCGTAGAAAAGAGCAACTATACACACGTTTTCGAGCGTCCTTTCAGGTTTCACCTTCTTCTGCAAGATACTTGCCTTTGTTCCCCCATGAATGTTAGCGACGACCTGCATCCGAAGCCCCATTGCCTCGGCTCGCATTTGGTTGGCGGTTCACGGCTGTGCTGTGGTTGCTAAATCGTTGCGCACCGCATTCATTCACTCGACCATTAAACTTTTGTTGTCAACGGGTTACAAAAAACAGTACTTCATGAGGCATGCTTTACACACCTTTTTTATTATGCTGCTAACGTTGGGTGCAGCCATCTGGTCTGCCCCTCTTCAAGCGCAGACCTATGTAATGAATGGAACGCCCGTCAACGACTGCGACGGTATTTTTACCGACAGTGGCGGAACGGGCAATCCCTATGGCCCTAATCAAAACATTACCACCACGATCTGCTCCAACAGCACCGGGCTGACCTCCACGCACATTCAGCTCACGTTCTCAAACGTTCAGATTCTGGCTGGCGACCTACTCGAGTTTTACGACGGCCCCAACACTTCGGCGCCCCTGATGGGCAACCATGCCGAGTTTGAAGACGATGTTTTCATCATCCAGGCCAGCGCAGCCAACACCTCAGGATGTATTACGCTGGTGTTTACGTCTGATGGCAGCGGCCAAGGCGCCGGCTGGCGGGCTTCTATTAATTGCGTGCGGTCTTGCCAGCGCATTTTTGCCGACTTAGCCATGGCCGCGCCGGAGGTTATGCCGGCCGATACGGGCTGGATTGACGCCTGCCCCGGTCAGCGCATTTTTCTCAACGGCGTGGGCAACTATCCGCAAAACGGCCTCATCTACCAGCATTCCGACCTCACGTCTTCTTTTGAATGGAACTTTGGCGATGGCGGCACCGCCGTAGGCCCCAATGTTTCGCATATCTATGACGAACCCGGGGGCTACACCATTCAATTGACGGTTACCGACCAACTGGGATGTAAGAACATCAACTTCTTAGGCCAAAGGGTGCGCATAGCCCCAAGGCCGAGTTTTAACATCACCGGCGACCTGCCCAACAACGTTTGTTCGGGCGATACCCTAAACTTAGCCGCCGCCGTAAACCAATCCGGTACAGACGCAGAGCTAACGGTGCTACCCGGCGTAAGCACTTTCTCTACCGGCGGCATTGTAGCCGACTCGCTCCCCCTACCCGACGGCAATGGCGTGTGCTACCAATCTGTTATAGAAATTTCCGCGTTTAGCCCGGGGCAAACCCTTACCAGCATCAATGACCTGGATGGCATCTGCGTGGTCATGGAGCACTCCTGGTTACACGACTTAGAGATTACCCTTACCTGTCCTTCAGGCAATGAAGTGACCCTTCACAACATTACCGTACCCAATAGCACGGAAGGCGCAGGAGCCACTTTCCTCGGCATTCCCAACGATCCCGATAACCCGCCGGGGTCGGTACAGCCTGGCATCGGCTGGGAATATTGCTGGACGGCAGATGCCACCCGCGGCACCTGGCGACAATACTCCACGGCTAACAACCCGGGCACACTCCCCCCGGGCGACTACAACAGTTTCACCCCCCTCTCCAATTTCGTAGGTTGCCCGCTAAATGGCAGTTGGACCCTGGAAGTTTGCGATCGTTGGGCCATCGATAACGGGATGATCTTTGAGTGGAGCATCAACTTTGCGCCGGAGATATTCCCCGACCTGGAGCAGTTCTCTCCGGCCATTGTCGACTATTCCTGGCAGAATAACCCTACCATTTTCTCTTTTGCACCCGACTCTATCGCCGCAGCGCCTCAAAATGCAGGTACAGCAGTTTATGAGTTTGTGGTTACCGACGAGTATGGCTGCGTTTGGGATTCTACCGTAAACATCAGCGTGTTGCCCCAAACGCACCCCAACTGCGTAAGCTGCGACACCCGCTTCAATGAGCAGGAAGACGTGGTAATTTGTGAAGGCCAGTCGGCCCCATTGAACGTAGGCCCTGCGCCCGGCACGCAAATTCAAACCCCCATTACATTTGAGGCTTTCCCACAGGCGCCTTTTGGTTTCCGGCTGCACGGCCCCAGCAATCCGTTTAATGGCGTCATCAACGTCAACAGCGTAGCGCCCAACCCGCTTACCCAGCCCGCGCTACAAATTGCATCAGTATGTGTGGATATTAGCACCGACTGGAACTCCGACCTGGTCTTATCGCTGCGAGCGCCCAATGGAAGCCTTATGGAGCTGTCTTCGGGCAACGGAGGCGCCTCCGATAACTATCGGAATACTTGTTTTACGCCCAATGCCGCTACCCCGATTACTGCCGGCACAGGGCCATTCACCGGAAACTTCCGCCCCGAGGGGAACTGGACCAATCTAAGCGGAACCGTTAACGGCAACTGGACGCTCGTGGCTGTCGATCAGTTGGGTATCAATGACGTAGGGGAAATTCATTCCTGGTCAATCACGTTCAATTCTACCAATAGCTTTACTTATACCTGGACCCCTGCTACGGGACTGAGTTGTAATAACTGCCCAACGCCCACAGCCAACCCGCTCACGCCCGTCAACTACCGGGTGCAAATGACCGACGCCTATGGTTGTGTGGTGAGGGATACCATCACCGTAACCCCGTTGAGCCCCTTGCAAGCCCCTCAGGTAAGTTGCGAGGCCAACGATGATGCCCAGGCCATTTTCACCTGGACGACCAGCGGCTTTACTCAGTTTGAGATCAACGTTTACATCAATGGAGTAGCTCAAGGCTGGACGGGCCCCGTCGCCACACCCACCTACTTAGTGGAAGGTTATCCTTCCGGTACAGACGTTATGTTGGAAGTGCGGCCCTACTTTACGGCAGCCCCCTTGTGCGATATCCCCATAGGATCAAGTTCATGCACGCTTATGGGGTGCCCCAGTAGCCTGCCCCCGCCCGTTATAGACAACATTACAGCCATACCCGTGCTGTGCAATGGCGGCAATACAGGCTCCGCTACGGTGACCGTCTCTGGCGGCGCAGAGCCCTACAGCTATCGCTGGAGTCACTCGCTGGCCCAGATAGCCTCTACTGCCGCCTTTTTGGAAGCCGGTTCTTATCAGGTAACCGTAACCGACGCCAATGGTTGCCAGGTGACGGCCGCAGCCGAAGTTACCGAGCCAGATCCCATATCCATCAGTTTCACGTCGTCGGCCGTCAACTGTCGCGACGGCAACGACGGCCAGGCTCAGGCCCAGGCCGCCGGAGGCGTAGGGCCTTACGCCTATGTGTGGAACAATCAGGAGCAAGGCGCCCAAATTGATCAGCTTGTTGCAGGCACTTATCGGGTCACGGTTACCGATGCCAATGGCTGTACGGCCGAGTCGAGCATACAGGTTACTCAACCGACAACGGGCGTAAGCGCGCAAGCGGCTCAGTCTTTAAGCGGATGTTTCGGAGAATCCAACAATGAAGCGACGGTTACGGCAACAGGCGGCACAGGCCCCTACGCCTATGCATGGCAAAACGGCCAAACGACGGCCACGGCCGTAAACCTGGCGCCGGGCAGCTATACCGTTGTCGTTACCGATACCAAAGACTGTGAAACCGAGGCTACAGTAATCGTAGCCGATCTGGAGCCCATTACCTTTGAGCTCTTGGCCAGCCAACCCACCTGCCACGACTATGCCAATGGCTCTATGAGCATTACCCTCATTAGTGGCGGAGCAGGCCAGGCCCCAACGGATTATACGTTCTTATGGAGCACGGGCAACTCCGCCATTTCAGTGGCTAACCTGCCGGGCAACGTCACCTACAGCGCCACCGTCACCGACCAACAGGGCTGCAAAGGCGAGGCTTCGCGTACCCTCGACAATCCAGATCCCATTACATTCAGCCTCAGCGCCACGCCGGCATCCTGCTTTGGCTTTAACGATGGCGAGGCTCTGGTGAGCAGCGTTTCCGGCCCCAACGATACTTATACCTACCGCTGGGATAATAATACCGGCGCCCAGACTTCGGCAGTGGCTACCGGCCTTGCTGCCGGCGAGTACATCGTGTTCATCACCGATAATGAAGGTTGCCAGACCTCCGGCACGGCTGTTGTAAGCCAGCCGCCGGCCTTAGCCATCAGCTTCAGCGTCCAGGATAATGGATGCTATGGCGAAGCCAAGGGCCAGATTACAGCCTCGCCTTCAGGAGGAGTGGGCAATTTCACCGTACAATGGTCGAATGGCGGCAGCGGTCTGCAAGTGACCAACCTGCAAGCCGGCATGTACCAGTCGACCCTAACCGACGCCAACGGCTGTACCTTAGTAAGCTCAACCGAGGTAACTCACCCTGACCCCATTGAGGCGGAAGTGAAGCCCACCGATGTATCCTGCTTTGGCGGGCGGAATGGCTCCGTTGACGTATCGGCAGCCGGCGGTACCCCCCCTTACCAGTACAGCCTCAACAACCGCGATTATGTGGGCAGTTCCAACCTCATTGGCTTGCGCGCCGGGGCTTACTCCGTATACGTGCGCGATGCCAAAGGGTGCCTGTTCTCAACGCCGGCTACGTTGGCAGAACCAGGTGAATTTACGATTGATGCAGGCCCCGACCTTACGATTATTTATGGCGACAGCATACAACTGCAAGCTGCGCTTGTCAATGCGGCTCCGCCGGCAGAAATCATCTGGCTGGCGCCCTATGAGGGCACATTGAGTTGTACGGAATGCCCCACGCCCTACGCCAGGCCGGAGTATACCATAGACTATGAAGTGTACGCCATAGACGTCAATGGCTGCGAGGCCACCGATCTATTGCGCGTTATTGTAGAAAAGGTGAAGGTCATTGCCGTGCCTACGGGCTTTACACCCAATGGCGATGGTGAAAACGACCTCCTCCGCGTACATGGCCGCCCGGGTAGCCAGATACTCAGCTTCCAGATTTTCGACCGCTGGGGCGAGCTGGTTTATCAAGGGGGCAACTTCCCTGTAAACGATGCCAACACCGGCTGGGACGGCAGCTACCGCGACCAACCCCTCAATGCGGGGGTTTATCTCTGGGTGCTGCGGGTGCGCTATGACGACAGCCAGGAGGAAGTATTGCGCGGCCAGACAACTTTGATCCGATAATGCTGCGTTGCCCCTTTGGGCGGGCCTCGGGCCTGACCAAAGGGGCTCATTTTTTCATCTTTGAAAATCAGGTTATGAAAATGATGTATACCCGCATATTGTTATTGGCGCTTGTGGTGTTGGGTTGGAGCGCTGCCGGCGCTCAGGATGCCCGGTTTGCGCAATTTTATGCCAGCCCGCTCACCTTAAACCCGGCCATGACGGGCATCTTTGCCGGCCAAAGCCGTTTTGCCGTCAACTACCGGACGCTTTATTCATCGCTACTCGGAGACGAAGCTTATAAAACCATAGCCGGCAGCTTCGACTACCGCTATCAGGTAGGCCGCATGGACTATGTAGGCATTGGCGTAGTAGCCCTGCGCGACCAAGTGGGCGCCTCCAACTTCAGTCGCACGGAAGGCGGTCTGAGCGCCTCTTATCTCAAGCATTTAGGCGGTGGGCGTTATCGCTCTTCCGATCAATATTTGGTAGTAGGCGCCCAGTTGGGTTCGGGTCAGCGCGGCTTCGATGCCGAAAAGCTGTGGTTCAGCAATCAGTTTTTTGTAGACGAGGCTTCCCGCCAGGCTTATATCGATTATGCCGCTTCTTCGCAGGAGAGTTTTGCCGATTTGCGCACCAACCTGTACCTCGACTTCAATGCCGGGCTGCTGTGGTACGCGCTCTTCGACGATGATGCCAGCATTTACGTGGGGGGAGCCATGTTTCACCTCACCGAGCCCAATATCTCTTTTATGGAAGATCGGGAAGAGCAGCTCTACCGCAAATGGGTAGCCCATGCCGGCGGTCAGTTGCCGCTCACACGGGAGATCAGCCTGCTTCCTGCCGCCTCGGTCATGGGGCAAGGGCCTGCTTTCAGCGCTACGGGCGGCCTCAACCTGCGCTACGCCAACCGCGACTGGCGGGATGTGGCCATCCGGGCCGGAGCCTGGGGGCACCTCTCCAACCAGAGCGACAAAATGGGCCTCGACGCCGTCATTTTTAGCGCCATCCTGGAGATGGAGCGCTGGCAGTTGGGCTTCAGCTACGACATGACAACCTCCCTGCTGGCCGGAGCCAATAACTCGCGGGGCGCCTTTGAGATGTCCTTGATCTACACCCAACCCGAGAAAGCGCGGCAACGCAGGGTGAGCTGCCCGCGGTTCTGACGCATATCCAGCAACCAGGGGGGTAGCGAATCCCGCTCCATGAGATGCCGTTCTTTCGGAACTTGTGAGGGCGTCTAAGCACAAATCTACAAGAGGGTCTCTGCTTTAGGAGATTTTGGGCGTGCCCCCCTACCCCGCCTTACCTGCCCCGCATAAAGGTTATAGCTGCATATACAGGCAGTTGTCTCCCGCCGGGCCCATGTTAAGGCGGCGCAGGGGGTCGGGTGTTCCGCTCTTATGCCTTACTTGAGCCCGCTGAACATACGCTGCGCTATTCAGCAGGCTCAAGTAAGGCATACCGCTGCACCCCCTCACGCGGCTCCGCAGCGACGTGCCGCCACCCACCCGGCTTTACATGCACAATGGATGGGATATTATAATCGTCTTATGAAAACGACAACAACGAAGCGGGCCTTTGCAGCGTTATAGATTCCAGACCGGGATTTGTGAATCTTGCCCCGGAGAACTATATATTTGCACCGCTGTACCGGGCCCCAAGCCCGGCGGGCGATAACGGATCAATTAATGCTGCGATGATTAAGAAGATGTTTGTGCTGGCGCTACTTCTGGCCGGCGCGTCGATAGCCGTAAAAGCGCAGGGCGCCATCTGGCAAACCTTAGCCAAGGTTACTTACCAGAAAAAATACGACGAGCTGCTGGGCTTTAAGGTGGACGTACCCATCTTTAGCGCCGAGACCAAAGCCCTCAACAACAAGTTTGTTTCCATCAGGGGTTATATCATTCCAGTGGAGGGCTACCGCGGGCAGCGGGAGTTTGTATTTTCGGCTTTTCCTTACAATATGTGTTTTTTCTGTGGCGGCGCCGGCCCTGAAACGGTGATGGAGGTATTCGCCAAAGCGCCAATCTCGTATACGACGGAGGCGATCACCATACGCGGGAAGCTGGAGTTGAACGATACCGACCCCAATCGCCTGATGTACATCTTGCACGAAGCAGAGAAGGTAGATTAGAGCCCTTGCGGAAAAGAAAGACAGGCTCCCTTTGCAGGTAAATGGATCCGCTTGCGGTAAGCAATGCGCAACTGGAAGCTGCTGACAGCCTCGTTTCCCGGCCGACCTACCCCTTCACAAACGACGCCCCGCCCACCAACCGGACGCGTTTGGGCGCGCCCGCCCCGCGCTAAGACGCGGCCCTCCAGCCCCTTGGCGCAACCACCGATGATGCCGTAGGTAGAGGGAATGGGTTGGGTGCCAAGAATATGCCCCATAAAAGGATATTTGCTTGATTTAACCGCAATACTGGTAAAAACACCTTAATTTTGTACTAAACTGGTTACTGATGAATGACAGGCGGCCATTAGTGAGTTTTGATTGGGCGATAAAAAGGTTGCTGCGCCAAAAGGCCAACTATGAGATATTGGAGGGTTTCCTAACGGTATTGCTGCGCCGGCAGATAACCATCATCAACATCCCAGAATCCCAGGGCAATAAAACCGATGCGGAGGATAAAGTTAATGCCGTGGATATCCTCTGCGAGAATGAGCGCAAGGAACTTATTTTGATAGAGTTACAGTACAATAGTGAAACCAGCTATTTTCATCGGATGCTGTTTGGCGTAAGCAAGAC